>Ga0074198_1000450_pt1 | contig 43722 bp, 36 predicted proteins | sample EPASupsiteSAE323_FD_64527 | JGI IMG/M metagenome (GOLD analysis project Ga0074198, IMG submission 64527) | Bioremediated contaminated groundwater from EPA Superfund site, New Mexico - Sample SAE3-23 | ecosystem: Environmental > Aquatic > Deep subsurface > Groundwater > Contaminated ... | reverse complement strand
ACAACAAGCTTATCAGGGAAAAACTGCCTCCGACCGGGAAACGCATCGCAATCGTGGGTGCGGGCCCCGCCGGCCTGGCCGCAGCCTTCTGGCTTGTGCGCCTCGGCCACGACGTCACTGTATACGACGCCGCCTCGGAAGCCGGAGGTGTGCCGCGCTGGGGCATTCCGGCGTACCGCCTGCCGAAGGACGTACTGCGCAAGGAATCGGCTTTTATCCGCAAGTTGGGCGTCCGATTCGTGTTCAACACGAAAGTCGGAACCGACCTGCCCTGGCAGCGCCTCGCCGATTCCACGGACCTCGTCCTCGTATGCGTCGGCGCGATGAAAGAAATGACGCTCGGCATACCGGGCGAATCCCGCCCCGGCGTACTGGCCTCAGGCGCCTTCCTGGAATCGCTGAATACGGGCGCGAAACCGAAAATCGGGACCGATGTCGTCGTCGTGGGCGGAGGAAACTCCGCGATCGATGCGGCCAGATCCGCCTTGCGGCTTGGCGCCCGCGTCACCGTCGTGTATCGCCGCGCACGCCCCGACATGCCCGCCAACATCGAGGAACTGAACGGCGCCCTTGAAGAAGGCGTGGTCGTTCTCTGCATGTCCCAGCCCGTAGAGATCATCGGCGAGGACGAAAATCCCGATTCCCGCGCCAAAGCCCTTCGCGTCATGCGCATGAAAGCGGGCCCCGTCGACGCTTCGGGCAGGCCGATGCCCGAAGCTACCGGCGAAACCTATGAAATTCCGTTCGACACACTCATTGTCGCGGTGGGCGAACGTGTGGCTCCGCTCGGGCTGGAGGCGCTCGGCGTCAAAACCGAAAAGGACGGCCGCATCAAGGCCGACGCTTTCACCCTGCGCAGCTCGAATCCGAAAGTGTACGCGGCGGGAGACGCGGTCACAGGACCCGCTACCGCGGCGGAAGCCATGGGGCAGGCAAAAACGGCTTCGGAAGCCATCGACGAAGCACTCATGGGCGCCAAGCGTTTTTCTTCGCTGTTCCGCTCCTACGAATACGGCATGACGGTTCCCCTGAAGCCCGCAAAGGCCAAGATGACCAAGGCTCGACTGATACCGTCCGACGCCCGACGCAACAATTTCATGGAAATCTCGCTCGGCTATACGGGGGAACAGGCGCGCATCGAAGCCGAACGCTGCCTGCGCTGTGACGTGCGCGAACGCTGCCGCAAGCCGGAAGGCGCTGCGGCGAAAGCGTAAAAGGAGGTCGACCATGGATGCCAATACCGTACGGATCACTGTGGACGGCCATGAAATCGATGCCGATCCCGAAGAAAATCTGATCGCCGCCTGCGCACTCGCGGGCGCCAAAATTCCAACACTCTGCTGGCTCAAGGATGTATCCGCCAACGCATCCTGCGGCGTCTGCGTGGTGGAGGTCGAAGGAGCGAAATCCCTTTTGCGCGCCTGCGTGCAAAAGCCGACGGCGGGCATGAAACTGCGCAGTTCGAGCCCCCGCGTGCTCGCGGCCAGAAAAACCGCCATCGAGCTTCTTCTCGCCAACCACCCCGCCGACTGCCTTTCCTGCATCCGGTCGGGAACCTGCGAATTGCGCCAACTGGCCGAAACGCTCGGCGCCGATTCAAAACGCTTCCCGGCCACCAGAAAAGTACCCGCGCCCGATCATTCCACCGAAGGGCTGGTCAGGGACGACTCCAAATGCATTCTCTGCGGCCGCTGCGTCGCAGTCTGCGCCGAAACCCAGGGCGTGCATGCCATCGCCTTCGCGGGACGAGGATCGCGCACAAGAGTCGCCGCCTTCATGGACAGAGGCTTGGGCTCGAGCCCCTGCGTGCAATGCGGCCAATGTTCGGTGGTCTGTCCGACTGCCGCGATTTCGGAACGCGACCAGACCGACGAAGTGTTCGGCGCCCTGGCCGACCCTGCTCTGACCGTAACGGTGCAAACCGCGCCCGCGATTCGCGCTTCTCTGGGAGAAGCGCTCGGCATGCCTCCCGGCAGTCTCGTGACGGGAAAAATGGTGGCCGCGCTCAGACGCCTGGGCTTTTCCCGCGTATTCGACACGCAGTTCGCCGCCGACCTCACTATCATGGAAGAGGGGACCGAACTTTTGGGCCGACTCAAGAACGGCGGTGTCCTCCCGATGATCACCTCCTGCTCGCCCGGATGGATCAATTTTATCGAGACCTTCTATCCCAACCTGCTCGGCCACCTTTCTTCCTGCAAAAGCCCCCAGCAGATGTTCGGAGCGGTGGCGAAATCCTTCTACGCGGAGCGCACCGGGCTCGCCCCGGAATCCATGCGCGTAGTTTCGATCATGCCCTGCACCGCCAAAAAGGGCGAGGCCAGGCGTCCCGGTATGCAGGGCGCCTGGGAGTGGTGGAAAGACCGCCCCGCAACCGATACCGCAAAACGGCACCCCGGCGCTTTCTCCGACGTCGACTGGGCGCTCACCACGCGCGAACTCGCGCGAATGGTCCGCAAGGCCGCCATCGACATCGAATCGCTCCCGGAGGAAGACTTCGACGATCCTCTGGGAAAATCGACGGGCGCGGCGACCATTTTCGGCACCACGGGAGGAGTCATGGAAGCCGCACTTCGTACGGTCTACGAAATACTGGCCGGATCGCCTCTTCCCGACACCGATTTTGTGCCTGTCCGCGGCATGCAGGGCATCAAGAGCGCCGAAGTGGCGGTGGGCGGCACCACACTGCGCGTTGCAGTCGCCCATACACTCAAGAATGCCAGAGTTCTTCTTGACGAAATCGCCGCGGGCCGCAGCCCCTATCACTTCATCGAAGTGATGAGCTGTCCCGGCGGCTGCATCGGCGGCGGCGGTCAACCCGTATTGCCTGACATGGACCGCAGACTGGCGCGCAACAAGTCGCTCTACATGGAGGATCTGCGCCTTGGAACCCGCCATTCCCACAGGAACGAGTCGGTCAAGGCTCTTTACGACGAATTCCTGGGAGAACCGAACGGGCATCTGTCGCATGAACTCCTGCATACGAAATACGCTCCGAGAGTATATACGCGAAGCGCTCAGGAATGAGGGAGGGCGAAGAACCGATAGACGAAGAACCGATAGACGGAGAGCCGGCACGACGGGAGGCGGGTGGACACGCCTCGCCTCATGAGGTATACAAATCCTTGTGAGTTTCAAGGCCGTCGCATTCGACCTTGACGGGACACTCTATTCTCCCCCGTCGTTGTATGCGCATTGTATCGATCTCGGGCTGCGTCACGCGCGGCTTCTGTCGGCGTATGCCGCCGTGCGGAAACAGTTGCGTTCCCTGTCGGACACCAGCGACTTCCGCAGGAACGCTCCCGACGATGCGGTTTCGTTCAGGCGATTCCAGGCCTCGCTGGTCGCCCGGCACATGAGAATCAGCGAAGAAAGCGCCGCCGCCGGAATCGACAAATTTCTGTATCGGGATCTCCCCGAACGTTTCCGGTTCATACGGCCGTACCCGGGCGTCACCGCCTGTCTAGACGCATTGGACGCCATGGGCTTGCCGCTGGGGCTCATGTCCGACTTGCCTCCGCACAGAAAGCTGGAACTGCTCGGCCTGACCGGACGATTCAAAGTCGCGCTCTGCGCCGAAGATACGGGCTTTCTGAAACCCGAGAAGGAACCCTTCGAGGCTCTCGCCTTCGCGATGGGCTTCGAGCCCGACCAAGTCCTCTATGTCGGCAACAAGAAGGAATATGATGTGGCGGGCGCCCACAAAGCCGGCATGACGACTGCGATCGTTTCGCGTCGCCCCGTGGCCGAGGCCGATTTTTCCTTTTTCGATTGGCGCGATCTTGTGGAGTGGATTTCGTTGAACCGATAGACCACTGAAAGCTTACACTTCGAACGAATCCCCCGCTTTGGCGATGCCAAGCCCCGGATGATTCTTGTGCCGGTCCGTGCTCACATGAGTGCCGAACACACGGGTACCAGGCGACACGAGAGGCAGAGCCTTTTCGGCCGCTTCGGCGGGCCCCATGTGAACCCCGTTCCCCGGCCCGCCATTCACATCACAGAGGATCAGACGAGCGCCGGAAGCGAAAAAAGCGGCAGCCTTCCGACCCCACTTCGTGTCGGAAGTCGCGGCGAACATCGGCGTAGCGGAACGTCCGTCGCCCACCAGAATACCGAACGTGGGCACGGGATGTTCGGTCGGCATAAACCGCATCCACAGCCCTCCGCCCAGGTCGAGGTTCGACGTTTCGTCGATTTCCACGGTGTCGACGTTGCGGCGGAACCAGTGAATATAAGGGCTTTCCGGAGATATGGCGAGAGCGAGGAGCTGTTCGATCCTGTCGCGAAGACCCGCGGGGCCCGCGATGGTCAGACGTTCGGCCGGAGTCTGCCCCGACGCTTTTGCGATGTTGAACAGCAAAAACGGCAACCCGAAGCAGTGATCACCATGAAAATGCGTCAGCACGACAGTCCGGATCGCGCCGAGCGGTACGGCTTCGCGCCTCAGCGACTGCAGGATATCGGGCGGAGTCTCGACCAGAATCCGCCCGTCGATCAGGAAGGAATTGAAGGGCAGGCCCTCATTTTCGAATCCCCCGGTGCCGAGAATTTTGACGTTCATCCGGCCAAGACTCCTTTCCTGCAACTATTGCCGCAACTACCGTCGCAACTATTGTCGCGACGGTAGTTGCGACAATAGTAGTGTTCAGTCGCGCCAGACCTCGACGACCGGTTTCTGCGCAGAGAGCAGTTCCAGGTCGGTGTCCATGGCCGAACAAAGGATCTGCGAACTGGCCTGCACGACCGCTTCCGCGCCCGTGGCGAGCGGAAGGTGTATGAAAAGCCTGCAAGGTCCATGCAGTGAATATATCGCGTCGCGCAGGGTCATCAAGGTCGATTCTTCGGCCGCGCCTGGGGCAAGACGCAAATGCAGCTCCCTCCAGGACCTCTCGCGGAGCGAGTCGGGATCGAGGACTTCCTCCACCTTGAACGCGGGTTTGCCCCTGCCCGAATCGAATTTTCCGCGAAGGCAGAGCACCCGTTCCTTTACGAACTCCGATCTCCAGCGCTCCAGCATGTCGGGGAAAAGCACGATTTCGATCGTGCCGGAGTATTCTTCCAGGAGACCGAAGGCCATTTTCCGGCCGCTCTTGGTGATGATTTCGCGAAATTCGCGCAACATCGCCACAACGACATATTCGCGCTCGTTTATCGCTCGGTCGAGGTGGCCGAGGTCCAGGGTCGAGGACCGTTCCCAGATTTTCCGGAATTCGTCCATCGGGTGACCGGTAAAGTAAAATCCGAGGAGTTCTTTTTCGAAACCCAGCAATTCCTGGCGCGAATACTCGCCCGAGATTTCCATCGCGAAAGGCGGGAAGGCGGTTTCGTCGCCCGAATCGAAGAGGCTCGCCTGACCGTAGGCCTCCTGTTCGGCCTTGCGCGTGACCCAGTCGACTGCGCGCTCCAGGTTGAGCATGAGTTCCTGGCGCCTGGCGCCCATAGAATCGAAACTGCCCGCATGGATGAGGCATTCCAGGGTTTTGCGGTTCAAGCCCGCCTGACCGAGCCGCTCGAGGAAATCCATGAACCCGGCGAAGGGACCGTGCGCTTCGCGTTCGGCTACGATCGCCCTCGCGATACCATCGCCCACGCCCTTGATACCCAAAAGGCCGTAGACTATCCGCCCCCCGCTCACCGAGAAAGCCGCTTCGGAGCGGTTGACGTCGGGCGGCAGGATCGCAAGACCCATTGTCTTGGCTTCGCCGATGTATTGGGTGAGTTTGTCGGTATTGGTTATTTCGTTGGAAAGGTTGGCCGCCATGAATTCGGCCGGATAGTTCGCCTTGAGATAGGCGGTGCGGTAGGCGAGCACCGAATACGCCGCCGCATGGGCTTTGTTGAATCCGTAGCCCGCAAAAGGCTCCAGCATTTCGAAAATTTCCGCGGCATTCTGTTTTGTGTAGCCGCGCGACACCGCTCCTTCGATAAAAGGCGCCTTTTCCTTTTCGATGATCTCTTTTTTCTTCTTTCCCATCGCCTTCCGCAGGAGGTCGGCGCGGCCGAGCGAGTAGCCGGCCACCTCGCGGGCGACCTGCATGACCTGCTCCTGGTACACGATGACGCCGTACGTGCCTTTGAGGTACTTCTCCAGGGAAGGATGATCGTACTTTATCGGGATTCTGCCGAACTTGCCGTCGATGAATTTGTCGATGTACTGCATCGGACCGGGCCGATACAGGGCGTTCAAGGCGATAAGCTCTTCGATGGAATTCGGCTTGGCTCGCTTGAGGACGTTCTGCATGCCGGAGGATTCGAACTGGAACACCGACGTGCTCCGGCCCTCGCCAAGCATCTTGAACGTTTTGGCGTCGTCTTCGGGCATGTCGCTTTCTTTGAGATCGATACCGCGGCGGGCGATTAAGTCGAGGGTATTCTTGATGAGGGTGAGGGTTTTAAGGCCGAGAAAGTCCATCTTTACCAGGCCGCAGTTTTCAAGGTACTCCATCGTGTACTGGGTCGAAGTCATCCCTGTCTTCGGGTCGCGATACAGCGGCACGTAGTCCGAAAGCTCGGATTTGCCGATGACGATGCCCGCCGCATGGAGCGAACTGTGGCGGTGCATGTGCTCAAGCCTGCGCCCAACTTCGAAAAGATCCGCGTAGCGGGGGTCCGCCGCCACTTCGCCCAATTTCGGTTCAAGGCCGAAGGCGGTCTCCAGCGTCATTTTCGGATCTTCGGGGATGAGCTTGGCGATGCTGTTGGCGTCGTCGAAGGGAATGTCCAGGGCGCGGGCCACGTCCTTGATGACCGCCTTCGCCTTGAGCGTGCCGAAAGTGATGATCTGCCCCACCCGTTCGGCGCCGTACTTGCGCGTGACGTAATCGATCACCTCGCCCCGCCGCTCGTAACAGAAATCGATGTCGAAGTCCGGCATCGAAATGCGCTCTGGATTGAGGAATCGCTCGAAAAGGAGATCGTACTTGAGCGGGTCTATGTCGGTGATACGCAGGCTGTAGGCCACGATGGAGCCTGCGCCCGAGCCGCGCCCGGGCCCGACGGGAATGCCGTGCCGCTTCGCCCAGTCGATGAAGTCCCATACGATGAGGAAATACCCCGTGAACTCCATCGAAATGATGACGGAGAGCTCGTAATCGGCCCGGGCGCGCAATTCCGCGCCGCCGCCGGGATAACGGCGCGCGAGGCCCTCGTAGGTCAGATGGCGCAAATAGTCCGCGGGGCTGGCGAAGCCTTCGGGAATCTCGTAATCCGGCAGCATGGGGCCCGGAAAATCGATCTTGAGCTTCACCATTTCGTTGATTTTCAGCGTATTGGAAAGGGCTTCGGGCACTCCGTCGAAAATCCGCGCCATTTCGTCGGGGCTTTTGAGATAGAACTCGCCGTTGGGAAATTTCATGCGCCCAACGTCGTCGCGCTTCCTGTTGGTGCCGATGCAGAGAAGAATATCCTGGGCGGGTGCGTCGTCCTTTTTGACGTAATGGATGTCATTGGTCGCAACCATGGGGATGCCGGTGCGCGCCGACATCGCCACGAGTTCGCGGTTCACTTTTTTCTGTTCGGGCAGGCCATGATCCTGCAGTTCGAGGTAATAGTTGCCTCTGCCGAACAGTTCGTCGTACCACAGGGCCTTGCGCTCGGCGTCGGCGGCGCGGCCGGACAGGATGAGCGAAGGAATTTCGCCCGCAATGCATGCGGACGAGGCGATGATACCGCTCGCATGCGTAGCCAGGACTTCGTCGTCGATGCGCGGCTTGTAATAAAAGCCTTCCGTGTACGAAATCGAGGAAAGCTTCATCAGGTTGCGGTAGCCTTCGGCGTCCCTCGCCAGAAGCACCATGTGCCAGTATTTATTGCCGGTTTCGGTGCCGGCCCTGTCCCTGCGGGAAGCGCCCGCCATGTAGAACTCGGAACCGAGTATGGGATTGAGCCCTTCGGCGCGGCAGGCTTTTTCGAAATCGAGGGCCCCGAACATGTTGCCGTGGTCGGTGAGCGCTATACCGGGCATGCCCATGGCCTTCGCGGCCGCGGCCATTTCCTTTACGGGCGCCGCGCCGTCCAGGAGAGAAAAATCCGAGTGATTGTGCAGGTGTACGAATTCGGCCATAGGGTGGAATCAGTATAGTCGGCCGGGCCCGATTGCGGAAGTGCGGCCGTCATTTTGCGCGCCCATCTTTCCGCGCATAAAAGAGCGCCGCCCCCTTGCGGGGGCGGCGCCAGAACTTCCATACTTTTTATTAGCTGCTAGGCGTTCAGCTAATAATTCAGCACAACCTCGAAGCCGCCGGCTGCTCTTGGTGTAGTCCAAGGAGAGACAGCATCTTTCGCCAGGTTGTCAATGATATCGCCATCCGAATACTTTCCGTCGCGATTCACGTCGACGACGACATCATAGTTGCCCACTTTCAATCCGCCATTCGATTCGACGGCATCGCCGTCCGCGCGCCAGATCGTCTGCTGCCCGCATCCGTTGTAGCAGCTGTACTGAACCGGCATGGTAAGATGGTCTATGCCCCACTTGAGCGACGAAACAATGTCGTCCCCATTTGGATAACTCGTCGCGTGGTCGATGATATAAATATCGACATACGTTCCGTAATAGATGCTGGGAGTACCTGTCGGTGAAGTCGAAGTACCGGGAGACCAGCTGATGTAGGGGTTCCATGTAGCCTTGACGCCATAACCGCCGAACTGCCAGTCCCATGCATACCGAGTGTCCAGGCCCTCTATCTCGAACTTGTCCCGGTAATCGTAATCATAGGTCCAGGTAGAGTAATCCCATGTATAGATGCCGCCCGAAGCGATATTGGCGGGAATGTATAAGGCGTTGTTGGGAGCTACCACAACGAACCCAGGCGCCATGTTACCGTCGATCGCATCGAGGTAATAATCGCTCATCCCGTCTTTGCGGACATCATAACGGTCGTTGTTGTCGCAGTCGAGGATGATCGAAAAAGCCTTGCCCTGCGCGGTCGAGGGGATTCCGTTCGCCCAAACCCCGCTCTGCGCATCGGTTCCGGTGATCTGAACTCCGTCCTTCAGTTCCTGAGCCGTAAATTCCTGACTCAGGTATGAGGGGAAAATCGCGTCGCCGTCCAGATAAGCCGTTCCCTTGAAGGGCACGAGGTGGACGGTCGCGTGATCCTGGCCCGGAGGGAGGGGATCCGTATCCGTGAAATTCAGGACTTTGACCCAAAGCTCTTCCGTAGCCTCGAAGGAATTTTCAAGTTCGAGGGCATCGTTCACCGCCATCACGATGGGCTGGGGCCTTGCGACGTTCTTGTTGTAGAAAATCGAGAAGGGCAGCGTAAGATTGGTGGAGGTGACGCTGGTGTCGGCGTTCCTGACGTTGATGTTGAAGGCGGCCACGGTCAGATCGGCATTGCTGGCAAGCACGGGCAATCCGGTTATGGTATCCCGCTTGAAGCCGATGTCGTACCACAGGGGGCTCGGCGCGATCATACCGTTCTCGTCGGCCTGGGTGGTAAGCTGCGCGATGGTATTCCCTTTCACATCCTGACATTTCACGTCATACACATCGAGAGGCTTGAGTCCGCCCACTTCCACGAACAGCGTGTCGTTGGGCAGGAGTTTGGTGGTCTTCTCGAGATTGGAATTGTAGATATTGATTACCGGAATATCCCTCATCCTGCCCTTGATGAAGTTGTTGATCATATCGCACGACGCCAGCGTCAGGATCAACAGAACAGCTACGAGGAAAATGCCTGTTTTTCTTGTTTTCATGGCTTTCCTCCTTATTTCTTGGGGGCAAACATTTTGCCCAGCGGGATGTCAAAGGCCAGAGTGGCCACCCAATCCATGTTCTCCAGGTTGAATTCCGAAGATTCGGCGTTGTGCATCAAATCGCCCGTCGTATCCTTGGTGCGGATGATATTGACCACGCCGACGCCCGCGGAAAACACCCCGAGCCTCACCTTCGCTCCCAGATTGACGACTTCATTGTTGGGAGTATTGGGATTGAATCCCTGGATTTCCGCTGCCGCATACAGGAACTCGAAAAGGCTCAAGTCCACGCCACCCGAGAACTGGAAGACGCCGAGTTCATTTTCGTTCATTATGGTCTCGGCCAGTGCGGTGACGGAGAGAAGAATTTTTGGAGTAAAGACCGGAATCGTGGAAGTGACCACAAGGTACGGATTGAAGAGGATGTCGTTCCGGTCCTCGAACTTGTTGTCCACGAGGGATACGGCATTCACACCTATCGCGGCTTGCGGTATAAGGTATTTCCCGAAATTGAGGAAGCGTGTCTTGAGATGGAAGGTGTCCATCGAAAGGTTCGTGAAATAGAAATCTTCCCAAATCAGCTGCCGTCGGGTATAGCCCAATTCGACATCGTCCGAAGTACCCGCCATGAGGGATACCGATGTCAGATAGAGATCCAGTCCTTCGAGCGTGCCGGCTTTTTGCCCCATCGCGCCTGCGAAGAAATTCGCTTTCCCCAGCGTTGTCGCCTTCGGGATGGTCAGGATGCCATTTTCGCCCCATTTCATGACGGGCGAAACGGTTCTCTTGAACAGGGCGAACTCGGTTTCCGCCGTTTGTGCGAAGGCAGTGCCGACGCAGAGCGACAGCGCGAGCAGAATGAACAGGAAATGCCTTTTCATGCGCTCTCCTCCTTGCGACGCCGCGGGAGCAAATAGCCCCTAGAATGCGGTGTCATGCATTAAGTCTAGGCCAGTAAGCCTATTCTGCAAGGGAAGAGAGCAAAAAAAATGGATGAAATAGACATATTGAAGCTTTTTCAAAAGTCTTCTGACTTTTGAAAAAGCTACCAAAACATGCGGCTTTCAGCGGACCAATTTCGCTCCGATGACGGCCTTCAGTCTTTCGGTGTCGACCTTCGCAGGTTGGCTTGAAAGCGACCTGGGCTGGGTCGGGTCCGACCAATAATCGACAGTGTTCACTGTAAAATAGAAGCCGCCGGAAATCGTGAGGACGTTCCAGCAATTTCCGCCCTTGCCTGCCGGAATCGAATACTGCCCTTGAAAAACACCATCCCTGTAAAGTCTGACAGTCGCCCCCGATGAGGAAAGCGCACTTGAAGGATATGAGGTGCTGGCGTCCAGTGCGGAATAGTTGTGTACATAATAACGGTACTCTCCACTACGCTGCGTAAGAATGTAGGCATTTTCCTCGCGATAGGCGCCCCGGTCGTCGATATCGATGAAGACTTCAGGCACGGTATCGCCTGAAGGATATTTCATGGCTGCCGGATATACATGGAAACGCCCGAAGCTTGCCATTGGTCCCGTCAGATGGGTGTCGAGGTCGAGGGATGCGTCGGCCCATGTCAATTGGATCTGCCAGAGCGTGCTTTCGGGAACCGGACTGAGGCTGGCATCCAGGTACACGGTGTTATTATCGAAAATAGTAACATCCGAGAATTCGGCGGGCATAAAGCCGGCCTTCTCGAAGCTTACCCGGTTGCCGTAACCCGTGGCCAGGTTTTGGAGCCGGTAGCGGCCCAGGTAATCGGTCGCGTCGGTTGCCATGAGGTAACCGCTGCTGTCGTACGCCTTTACGGTTGCGTCTTCCAGGAAATCCGAGGTTTCGGCATGGTACACTCTTCCGGCGATATCCTGACCCGTTACTATGGTCCCGATTTCGCACGAGGCAAGAAGGAACAAAGCCGCGATGGCGGCGACAACGGTGATTCTTTTCATAGTTACAGTAAATATACTGCGCAAAAGTCATGTTTCAGGCCAAACGGATGAATTTACTTTACGAATACCCCGTCGCCACGGCCAGCATCAATAATCCCATGGTCACGATGAGGGTGGCGACCTGCAGAGGCCATGTGCGCTTGAACCAGGTCGGCCAGGAAATACCGGCTATTCCCAGCGAAATCAGAAGGACGGCGTTGGTCGGATAGAGCATGTTGGAAAAGCCGTCGCCGAATGCGAAGGCCTGCACGACGATCTGGCGCGTCAGGCCCGTGAGGTCCGCCAGCGGAACGAGGATTGGCATGAGGAGGAATGCCTTGGCCGTGGCCGATCCTATGAAAAAGTTCATTATAAGCGTGAAAAGATAAACCAGGGCGGCGGCCGCGTAGCCGGAGGAACCGGCGACCGTGCGCGCGGCCGCGGCGAGAATCGAGTCCATCACCATACCGGACACGATGATATGCTTGACGCCCATGGCCATCAGAATGAGCACGACGCCCGGCAGGATGGAGACGACCCCGGAGCCGAAGGCCGACAGACAGCGTTTGAACTGCAGTCCCGCCGCGAGTCCCGACCCGAAACCGGCGATCAGGAACAAAACGGCTATGATCGGCATCGAATACTCGGCGAATGTACCTGTGAGCGACACTGTCATCACTACCGCGATCAGGACGACCATGGAAACGCCGAAAAAAACCGCGCCCCGGCCAGGATGCGCCGCCAGGGGAGCGGCAGACACTTCGCCCGGGCCGGCATCGGAATCGCTGGCCTGTACACGGCCTTCGATAATCGCGCCGCCCGGCGCATTGCGCTCGGCGCGTCTTGCGGTCCGGTACAGCCAGAACAGGAAAAGCGCATACACAACGACAAAGACCAGGATGCGGAAAAGAGAGCCTGAAAACAAAGGCAGGCCGGCCAGACGCTGGGCGGTTCCGATGCTGAACGGATTCGCGACAGCGGCCGAAAAACCGAAGCCGGTTGCCAAAATACTCATTCCGAGACCCGTCATCACGTCCCATCCGAGCGAGACCGAAAGCGCGATCGCGACTGGCACCATGGGAATGACTTCCTCGAAAATTCCCATGAATGATCCGATCGACATGAAAAAGAGGCTGACCAGAGCCAGAAGGAGATATTTTCGGGAAGCGAATCTGCGCGCCATCGAGCCGATAGCCGCCTTGAGCACTCCCGCAGCCTGCAGAACGGCAAAAGCGCCGCCCACGATCATGATAAAGGCAATGATGACAATCGCCTGGAGACCGTCTTCCGAGCCGAGCACTTCAACCGGAGCGGTGAACCATCGCCAGACCGGATAGTCGGGCTTTTCCACGACCATGTAAGAACCGGGAACGGGCTCAGGCCCGAACTCGCCTTCGATCCGGTCGTAGCGCCCGGAAGGAATCGCCACGGTGAGAAGCCCCGCCGCGATCATAAGACCCAGGAGCACAAAAAAGCTGGTAAGGAAGGCTTTCTTCGAAATTCGTATTCCGGGATTCTCGCCGCTCATAGTGCCGCCTTTTCCGCAGTATGTGCCACCAGTATGCGCCATCAGTAGCGGCAATCAGTATGCACTGCGCCCGTTTTGTGGCGCCAGAGGGCGCCGCCAAGATTGACCGCGCTTCCCTGCGAATCCATACTGAAGAGCAGCGGGAGGACGCTGCGATGCACAACACTGGTACAGGCCCGACAACACGTTTCCCTTCATTGCCCGAAAACCTGGCGACTCTGCTACGGCGACCGACGGTTTCCTCCTACGATGCCTCCGAGGAGAATGAAGAAGCCTTCGCCGGTCTGAAAAACGACCTGCGCATCCTGTATCCGCGCGTGCATGCCGCGATGCGGAGAGAAGAGCCGGGCGATAGGGCGCTTCTCTTCATGTGGCCCGGTTCCGACGAAAAACTTCTGCCGGCGATGCTCTGCGCCCATTTCGACGTAGTGCCCGCGCCCGACGCGGAGTCCTGGCGACACGATCCGTTCTCCGGCGAAATCGCCGACGGCGAGCTGTGGGGACGCGGCGCACAAGATATCAAAGTTTGCCTCGCCTCGATTCTGGAAGCGGCGGAAATGCTGATAGCCGAAGGATTCGCCCCCAAACGGACTGTCTATTTCGCCTTTGGAGGCGACGAGGAGACCGGCGGCTCGAGAGGTGCCAGGCGCATCGCCGAATTGCTGGCGGCCAGGGGCGAACGCATCTCCTTCCTGGTGGACGAGGGAGGTCCCATCGCCGTCGGGATGCTGCCTTTTGCCGACATTCAACCCGCCCTCATCGGCGTCGCGGAAAAAGGATACGTTGATTTCCTTGTGGAAACCCGCGGCTCCGGCGGACACGCTTCGATGCCGCCTGCGCATACCGCTTCGGGCAGTCTCTCCGCCGCGGTCGCTGCCATCGAAGCCCACCCGGCCCGCCTGCGCCTCTGCAAAACCGCGCGATCATTCCTGGCGGCCCTCGCACCCCATTCGAAACAGCCGTACCGCTTTCTTTTCCGCAGCATTCCCATCAATGCACCGCTCATAAAATTCGCGTTTTCGCGGGGCCCCTCGACGAACGCGATGGTGCGGACCACCGCCGCCCCCACGATGCTTTCGGGCAGCCCCAAAGAGAATGTTCTGGCCGATTACGCTTGGGCGAACATCAACGTCAGACTGCTCCCCGGCGACAGCTCGGCCGGGGAACTGAAGCGCCTCTCCGCCCTGGCTGCGCCGTTCGGCGCGAAAGTGAGCATCCGCCACCCCGAGCATGTCGTGGAAGCTTCGGACGAATCCGGTACCGATCACGAGGGGTGGAAAGCGATCGTGGACGCGCTCGCAACGTCGCACGCCGAAAGCACGCCCGTGCCTTTCCTTTTCAGCGCAGGCACCGACACCAAGCATTACCGCTCGCTCGTCGGCGCCACGTACCGTTTTACGCCCCTTCCCCAGACCGCGGAAGATTTGGCCCGTGTCCATGCCCGCGACGAACGGGTACGACTGTCCGATCTCGATCGCTGCGCACTCTTTTTCCGGACCCTGATGGAATCTCTCTGACCGAAGTTTTGTCCTGAAATCTTGACCCGAAATCTGGAGGATACCGATGGATCTTTTTCCCCTGCATATTTTTTTCATGGTGACCGCACTGGTCGCGATGGCGGCGGGCATATCGGCGGCGAGATTTTTCAGAGGCAAAAAGTGGTGGCTTAAAGTCCACAAGGCGCTCAATCTGATCGCCGCGTCCGCGCTGGTGTTCGGTTTCGCGACCGCGTTCATCATGGTCCAGACTTCGGGCGGACCCCATTTCCGTGTGCCGCACACCTACCTGGGCGCGGCGACAATCCTTCTGGCGATCTGCATGCCCTTCCTGGGCTTCGCGCTACTCAAGTCCGGGGGCAAAGACAAGGGAAAAATCGAAGGATTGCGACGGACGCACCGTAGTATGGGGAGAATCGATATCCTGCTGCTGGCCGTTACCGTCTTCTCGGGCCTTGTTCTGATCGGGCTATTCTAGTCGGGCTATTCCAGTCGGAGTATTCCAGAGCGCTATTCCGGCAAATCCGCTTCAGGAAGGCAGTCTCACCGAACGTGATCCCAGATAGGCCGCGCGGACGGCCGGGTCGCTGGCGATGTCGCAGGCCCTGCCCTGCTTGACGATATGTCCCTGCTCGAGCACATAGGCGCGATCGGCTATGGAGAGCGCCTTCGAGGCGTTCTGCTCGACCAGGAGAATGGTTTTCCCCATCGCGCGTATCTTGCCGATAATATCGAACACCGTCTGCACCAGAAGGGGCGCGAGTCCGAGGGAAGGTTCGTCCATGAGGACGAGGTCTCCGTTGGTCATGAGTGCGCGCCCCATGGCCAGCATCTGCTGTTCGCCGCCGGAGAGCGTTCCCGCTTTCTGTGCTTCGCGCTCTTTGAGCCGCGGGAAAAGGGTGAATACGGAATCGAGTTCGTCGGACACCGCCCTGGAATCCTTCCGGAGATAGGCTCCCAGGCGAAGATTGTCGATCACCGTGAGGTTGGCGAATACGAGGCGACCTTCGGGCACATGGCAGATGCCGGCCTTGACGACGAGATCGGGCCGTTTCGGCAGCAAATTGTCCTTATAGTATATTTCGCCCCTGTTGGGTTTCAGGAATCCGGATATCGTGTTGAGAAGCGTCGACTTCCCGGCTCCGTTGGCACCGATGATGGTCACAATCTCGCCTGAAGAGACGTCGAGCGAGACGCCTTTCAAAGCTCTGATCCCGCCGTAAGAAACGTGCAGGTCGCGTACGCTCAGCATGCTTTGTTTCCCCTCGAATCGCCCAGGTAGGCTTCCACCACGCTCGGGTCGGCCGATACTTCGTCGGCGTTCCCCTCGGCCAGTTTCACGCCGAAATTGAGCACAACGATGTGTTCGCAAATGCCCATCACAAGGTCCATATGGTGCTCAATCAGGAGAACGGACAGGGAAAAATCCTTGCGGATGCGACAGATGATATCCATCAGCTGCTCGGTCTCGTCGGGATTCATACCCGCGGCCGGCTCGTCCAGCAGGAGGAGTTTCGGACCGAGGGCAAGGGCCCGCGTGATCTCAAGGCGTCGCTGGAGACCATAGGGAAGGTTGTTGGCCGTCACATCCTTGCGCTCGGTCAATCCCATGGTTTCGAGGAGGTAGTCGACCTTTTCCCGCAGCACGAGTTCCTCGCGCCGGAACCGCGGCAGCCTCAGGATAGCCTCGGCGAGCCCGTAATTCGCGCTGGCGTGGCAGGCGGTCAGAACATTGTCGAAGGCCGAGAGATTCTTGAAGAGCCGGATGTTCTGGAAAGTGCGCGTGATGCCGAGATTCGCGATGCGCGAAGGTTCCATACCCGCGATGGATCGCCCCTGGTACAGTATTTCGCCCGAAGTCACGTGATAGACTCCGGTCACGAGGTTGAAAATCGTGGTCTTTCCGGCGCCGTTGGGACCGATAAGGCCGAATATCTTGCCCTCCTCGACCGAGAAACTCACGTCGTTGACCGCCGCCAATCCTCCGAAGCGCTTGGTAAGGCCCTTTATTTCGAGCAGTGCGCTCATTTCGAGCCTCCATCGACCGGCGAATCCGCGTCAGTGGGCGTATCGGCGGCACTGATCTTCGCGAATTCGGCCCTTGTCCTGCGCGCGGCGAGGGCCTTCCTGACGCCCGAAGGCGTAAGCTCGATGCCTCCCATGAGGCCCTGCGGACGCCCTACCATGATGATGATGACGGCGAGGCCGTAGAACACGAGGCGCCAGTCGGAGAAGGCGCGGAACACCTCCGGCAGGGCGGTCAGGAGCAGGGCGCCGACGACCGAGCCGGAGATCGAGCCCAGGCCGCCGAATATCACGATTATTATGAGTTCGGTGGATTTCTGCATGTTGAACGACTTGGGCGCGATGAACCCGATAAAATTGGCCATAAGTGCGCCGGCTATGCCCGCCAGGACCGCGCTCACGATGAGAGCGGTCATCTTGGAGTGCAGAACGTTGATGCCGGACATCTGCGCGGCAAGTTCCTCTTCGCGCACAGCCACGAGGTTGCGCCCCTGGCGCGAATTGACGAGGTTCCAGGAAAAGACGACGGCGAGAGCCGCGACGACGAAGGGAAGGATAAACTGCGGTCCCTCGAACTTGGGAATGGATTCCCAGCCGCGGGCGCCGCCCACCCATTTCCAGTTGTTCAGGAGAAGACGGACCGCCTCGCCGAAGCCCATCGTGGCGATGCAGAAATAGTCGCCCTTGAGCTTGAGCGTAAGACGGCCGAGAGCGACGCTCACGATCCCGGCGGCGATGCCGGCGGCGATGAGGGCTACCTCGAAGGGCAAGTGAAGACGCGCCGTGAATATGGCGGCGACGTACGCACCGATGGCCATGAAGCCAGCGTGGCCGAACGAAAAGAGGCCGGTAAAACCGGTCAGTATGGAAAGCCCCAGGACGGCGATCAGGTTGATCGCCGACAGGACCAGAATTCCAAGTACGTATTCCATGCTTCCCCCTACGCCTTTTCTTCGGCGTTCTTGCCCATGATTCCCGTGGGCCGTACGACAAGCATGGCTATGAGGATTATGAAAGCGATGAGGTCACGGTATTGCGTCGAAAGATAACCGGACACCATGGTTTCGATGAGGCCAAGGAGAAGAGCTCCGATCAGGGCCCCCGGAAGACTGCCCAACCCGCCGAATACCGCGGCGATGAAGGACTTCATGGTGATATTGCCGATCTGCGGATAGACTTGGTACTTCATGCCGTACAGGACGCCCGCTATTCCCGCAAGCCCCCCGCCGATGGCGAATACCAGGACGATGACGAAATTCGTATTTATGCCCATGAGGGCGCTCGCTTTCATATTGTAGGCCGTGGCCTGGATAGCCTTTCCCATTTTCGTGTGGTCGATGAAAATAATGAGCGCCACGAGGCATACCGCAGATATGACGAACATGGCGAGGTCGATTCGCCCGATGGCAAGCTCGCCCAGGATGATCGGGGCCTGCTCGAATATCTGGGGGTACATCTTGGGCGTGGGTCCTATGGTCGCGATCACGAAGTTGTCGATAAAAATCGATGCGCCCATCGCCGTGATTATAAAATAGAGGAAAGGCGCGTTGCGGTCGCGAAGGGGTTTATAGGCGAGGCGCTCGAGAATGACGGCAACCAGGGCGGATCCCAGCGCGGCGAGCAGGAAAGCCACAGGAAAGGCCGCGCCGAGAAATTTCATGGCGAAGAAACCGAAGTAGGCGCCGAGCATGATGACGGAGCCATGCGCAAAATTCGAAAAATTCATGATCGAGTAGACAAGGGAGTAGCCGACGGCCATAAGCGCGTAAATCGAACCTATCGAAATTCCATTGATCAACTGCTGCAGAAACTGGGCCATCGCCCCCCCCTTGGTCTGGACGCGAAACGAGTCGCCCCGAGCGGGCTCTTGCGCCATGGCTCGGAGCGACTCGATCGTCAGGCGAGCTTATTTACCCTGGATCTTTTCCTGGAAGACCATGTCGGGGCCGATGATCTTGATGATGGCGGCGTCCTTGCCGACCGGGTCGTGCGTGGGTCCGATCTTGATGTGACCGGTGACGCCCACGACGTCCGTGGTTTCGAGAGCCTTCTGGATGTCCACGCTCTTGATCGATTTGGCGCGCTGGATGGCGTCGATGATCATGAGGAAGGAATCATGGGCCATGTAGGAATTGAGTTCCGCATTCCTGTTGTACTTGGCCTTGAAGGCGTTCTTGAAGTCCGCGACCGCGGGGTCGTTGAAGTCGAGGTGGTTGACGAAGTAGCAGCCTTCGAGGGCGTTGCCGGCGAGGGAGATGAGGTTCTCCGAGGGCCAGCCGTCGCCGCCGAGCATCACGACGCCGATGCCGAGTTCACGGGCCTGTTTCGCGCTCAAGGCGACGTCGGTGTAGTAGTTGGGGGAGAAAATGACGTCGGGATTCGCGGCCTTGATCTTGGTCAAGGGAGCGCGGAAGTCTTTTTCACCGGCGGTGAAACTGACTTCGGCGACGATTTCGCCGCCCATCTTCGTGAAGCTTTCCTTGAAGAACTGTGTGAGACCGGCGGAATAGGCGTCATCCACCGTCATGAAAATCGCGGCCTTGCGCTTGCCGAGCTTTTCATAGGCGAAAGTAGCGGCGACGCTGCCCTGGTAGGGGTCGGTAAAGCAGGCACGGAACATGTAGGGATTGACCGAACCAGACTCGGTGACCGTGACCTTGGGGTTCGTCGCGGTGGTCGCGACAGTGGGAACCTTTGCCTCGTTGACGACGGGCGCGATAGGAATCGCCTCGCCCGAGCCCTGGGGGCCGACAATGGCGACGACCTTGTCCTGGCTCGTCAGACGCTTGGCGACGTTGACCGCTTCGGTGGAATCGCCTTTGTCGTCGTAACCGATGGCCTCAAGTTTGTACATCTTTCCGCCGACATCGATTCCGCCCTTGGCGTTGTAGTCTTCGACGAGCATCTTGACGGTGTCGAACTCGGCCTGGCCCCAAAGGGCAGTGTCGCCGGTGAGGGGACCAAACCAGCCGATCTTGATCGTATCCGATTTCTGCCCACCGCCGGCACATCCCGTCAACGCGAGAGCGGCTATAAGCACCAATCCGAACAATGCGCGCATTACCTGCCTCCTTATGGCACATGCACAAAATCGTCGTCAGTATAGCCGCAGTATCTGCCGCGGACAATCGAAAAAAATAAATTAACTCAATAATTAAATCTCGTTTTGGCCGAAAACCTCATTCCACGGTGACGCTCTTGGCGAGATTCCGCGGCTGATCGATATCGCGCCCCAACTCGAGCGCGACAAAATAGGCGAAAAGCTGCAGCGGCACTACCATCGTAAAGGGATAGAAGCGTGGGTCGGATTTGGGAACCGGAAGGAAATCATCGACGAGCTGCCGGACTTCCTCATCGCCCTCGACTCCGACCGCGATGACGGGTCCTCCGCGCGCCTTGATTTCCCTGATGTTGGAAATGGTCTTTTCGCGCAGATAATCGTCCGAGACGAGGAAAATGCTGGGCACATCCGGGCCGATCAGGGCGATGGGGCCGTGCTTCATTTCGCCCGAACTGCAGCCTTCGGCATGCACATAGGAAATTTCCTTGAGTTTCAGGGCGCCTTCAAGGGCGATGGGATACAGCAATCCACGGCCGAGGAAAAGTACATCCTTCACGCGGCAATATTTTTTCGCGATCCGCTGCACTTCACCGCGGAGCTTCAGGGTTTCCGCGACTTTATCGGGGACGGCCTGCAGGGCGGAAAGGAAACGGGTGCCCTCCTCCCTCGACATGTCGCGCATCCTGGCCATCATGAGGGTGAACAGGTAGAAGGCGGCCAGCTGGCTCGTGAACGCTTTTGTCGAGGCGACGGCGATTTCGGGCCCGGAATGGACGTAAATGCCCCCGTCGGATTCCCGTGCGATGGTCGATCCGACGACATTGCAGATGCCCAGCACGGTGCCGCCCTTGCGCTGGATTTCGCGCATGGCATACAGGGAGTCGGCGGTTTCGCCGGACTGGCTGACCGTGAACCAGAGACTGTCTTTTTCGACGACCGGGTTCCGATAGCGAAGCTCGGAAGCCAGTTCGGCCTGCGAAGGGATGCGCGCCACCTGTTCCAGCAGCTGTGCGCCCACGGTACCGGCATGCCAGGAGGTCCCGGCGGCGATAATACGGATTCTGCCCGTCTCGGCCAGTCTCCTCCGGTCGAGGTTGAGCCCCCCCAGCTTGGCGGTGCAGTGTTCCGAATCGAGACGGCCGCCAAGAGCGCGGGCGATGGATTCCGGCTGTTCGAAAATTTCCTTCTCCATGTAACAGGCGAAACCGTCTTTTTCGATGGCGCCGAGTTCCCAGGTGACCTGGTCGATCTGCCGGTCGATTTCCCTTTCCTGCCGATCGGTGATCGTGTAGCCGGAAGCGTCGATATCGACGACTTCGCCGTCATTCAGATACACGACCTTGTCGGTATGGGCGATCATGGCGGTCACGTCGGAAGCGAGGAACATCTCGCCCGAACCGACTCCCACGACGAGAGGGCTTCCGTTGCGCGCTCCGACGATGCGGCCCGGTTCGTCGGCGTGTATGCAGGCTATGCCGTAGGTCCCTTCAAGATGGCGCAAAGCCGCTTTGAGAGCTACCGCAAGATCGCCCTGATAGTACGAAGCTATGAGATGGGGAATCACCTCTGTATCGGTATCGCTCACGAATTTCGCGCCCTTGCGTTCCAGCATGGATTTGAGCGCGCGATGGTTTTCGATTATGCCGTTGTGCACTACGGCGATTTTCCCCGCGGTATCGAGATGGGGATGGGCGTTTTCGTTCGTCACGCCGCCGTGTGTCGCCCAACGCGTGTGTCCGATGCCCCAGGTTCCGCCCAGATCGGCGGGTACCGCCGCCGTCAGCCTGGCGATCTTGCCGACCGCCTTTATCACGCACAGGCCGGGAACTCCCGCAGGGTCGGCCTGGAAACGTACGTCCACGCCGCCGACCGCGATGCCCGCCGAATCATAGCCGCGATATTCGAGGCGGCGAAGACCCTCGAGAAGAATGGGTGTCGTCTTTCGTGGTCCCGTGTAGCCGATGATACCGCACATATTTTTTTTCCTTATCGCGCGAAAAAGCGGGCTTATGCGGGCGCTTTTTCCGGAGATTCTCCCCGACCGGGGATTTTAGCGGATTATAGTACCTGCCTTCTCCGGCGTACAGGCATCCGGCTCCTTGCCCACAGTCGGGGGCGAAATGTATACATGAATCCGGATATGAACGATAAAACACGTCGCATACTTCGGTATGCGGAACTCGATTCGACCATGGACGAAGCCCGCCGGCTGCTTGCTGCCGGGCTGGAGGACGGTTCCGTCATCCTGGCCGACAGGCAGAGTTCCGGTCGCGGCCGTATCGCTGGTCGAGCCTGGGAAGCCGAGGAGGGATCTTCCCTGCTCATGACGATGGTGATAGGCCGGGAATCGGCCAGGGCGACCGCCCTGCCCCTGCGCATCGGACTCGCCGTGCGGCGCATGGCCGGAACTCTCGCGAACGGTTCGGGTGCTTCGGGCGGTTCGGGTGCTTCGGGCGGGGATGCGGACGTATTCCGCTTGAAGTGGCCCAACGATCTCGTCGCGTCCACTGCGTCGGGGTGGCGAAAAATCGCCGGCATCCTCTGCGAATCGACGGATGGAAGGGTTCTCGCGGGAGTGGGAATCAACCTCCGCCCACAGACCTTTGCGCCGGAACTTGCCGACAAAGCCGCCGCGTTGACCGATGTCATCGGTATCGGACCGGAGTCCCTGCCCGATATCGCCGCGCTCGCCGCGGCGCTCGCCGAAGACATCGATTACGCCCTCGTCGATATGGAATGGCGGGACAGAATCAATGAATGCCTCTGGATGCGGGGCGAAATGGTGGAATTCACCGAAGGGCACCCGGAAAGGGGAATTCGACACCGGGGACGCATCGAAGGCGTGGATGCGGAAGGCTGTCTCCTGCTCCGCGAAAACGGCGGCGGGCTGAAGTCTTACGCTTCCGGCGAATTATCCGGTTTCGTCCCGGGATAACTGGACCCGGGATAATCTGGCTGCGGATAGCCGGACCGCGGAAAATCCGCCTCTATCGTCTTTATCGCATCGTAAAGGATGCGGTTTACGGGCACCGCAACGCCGAGCTTCGCGCCGAGCCTTACCACTTCGCCCGCAAACGCATCGATTTCAGTCATGCGGCGGGCATCGACATCCTGCAGCATCGAGGTTCTGCCCTCGGGACCGAATCCGTCGATCGTATGCAGAATCGCTTCGATATCGCCTTCTTCGAGACCCTTGCCGAGCGCCCCGGAAAGGTCCAGGACTTCGCGCATTGCTCCCCTGAGGAGATCGCGGGCTTCGGGGATTCGCTGGAATACGCGATACGGAGCCCGCAGGATGGCCGACCACTGATTTACCGCCACATTGAACATGAATTTGTACCAGAGCGCACGCTCCATATCCGCAGGCACGGAAAAAGGCAGCCCTGTGCGGCCGAAAAATTCCGCGATGCGCGACACGCGTTCGCTCCAGGCCCCTTCCCGATTAAGGGCGTCGCCGAAACGGATTTCGCCGGCATACGGAAAATCGATGCGATTGCCTTTGCGAAGAGCGTCGATACCGATGATGAACGCGAGCGGCACCTTTTCGGCGCCGAATTCCGAAGCCAGTATTTTTTCGCTCGAAATGCCGTTCAAAAGGGAAAGGATAAGGGTCCGCTCCCCCACGAAGGGGCGCATATCCTCGATGGCGCCCGCAAGCTGGGTATTCTTCACGGCGACGATCACAAGGTCGAAGGGCTGATCCCGGCGCTCTTCGGCGAGACGGAACGCGATTTTTTCGCCATTGACGACAAGACCGTCGCCGGCGAGCCGTCCGCGCCGCTCGCCCGAAGCGCACAACGCAACGGCGTCGGGATCGCTCCGTCGGATCATGTACGCCACCGCGGCTCCCACGGCACCCGCGCCGACGACCAGTGCCGATCGAACGGGAATTTCCCCGCTCATTCCGCATCCTCAACGATGTACGGCTCTATTCTCGAAATCAGGCGCGCAGGAACGCGACAGTGGACGATAGCGCCCGTATCGTCGTGGCGCTCGTCCAGCACCGACGCTTCCCGCCGCAGCAAAGGCACCAGCGCATATTCGGCGTGAGGGATCTTCAGCGTCACTTCGCGCATGGAAAGAGTCAGCAGCGCCTCGATCCGGGAAACGAGGACATCAAGCCCTTCGCCGGTTTTCACGGACAGAGGAAGCCCGTCGGGATGCGCCGCAATCCAGCCGCTGACGACACCGTCCGAATCGACCAGATCGATCTTGTTGAGCACGAGAAGGCGCGGCACTTCGCCCGCCCCGATTTCCGCCAGAACCTTCACCGTTGTTTCCATGTGCGATTCGACTTCGGGGTCGGAGGCATCCGCCACATGCACGAGGAGATCGGCATCGGCCGCTTCTTCCAGCGTGGCCTTGAAGGCCTCGACGAGGCCGTGCGGCAGATTGCGCACAAACCCTACCGTATCGGTAATGAGGAGCGTGCCTCCCGACGCAAGCTGGATTCTCCGCGTCGTAGGATCCAGCGTCGCGAACAGCTTGTCCTCGACAAGGACCGAAGCGCGTGTGAGTGCGTTGAGAAGACTCGATTTTCCCGCATTGGTATAGCCGACGATGGCCGCGCGCGGAATGGTCAGTCGATCGCGGCGCTTGCGCTGCACATCGCGGGAAAGGCGCACATCCTTGAGTTCGTCCTTGATCTCATGAATGCGCTTTTCGATGGAGCGGCGATCCAGCTCGATCTTCTGCTCGCCCGAACCCTTGGTGCCGTAGCGGCCGCCGCGCTGGCGCGACAGGTCCTCATAGGAATGCGCAAGCCTGGGAAGCGAATATTCGAGTTTCGCCAGCTCGACCTGCAGCGAGGCTTCCTTGGTCATCGCGCGCGACGAGAAAATCCTGATGATGAGTTCGGCCCTGTCGTAGACTCTGAGGCCGGTCAGTGTTTCCCAGTTGCGCTGCTGGACGGGCGATATGGCGTGATCGAACACGATCGAGTCGGCGCCCTCCGCCTTGGCGGCCGCGGCGATTTCGTCGGCCTTGCCCGAGCCGACAAGCAGGTTCGGCGTACGGTCGCGAAGCTTGACCATGAGAGAACCGGCGCGCTCGAGTCCCAGGCTGTCGGCCAGGCCGCCCAGCTCCCGCAGGAGATTTTCGGCGTCGACCTTGCCGATGGTTTCGCTCTGTACGCCCACCAGGAAGGCGCGTTCTTTTTTTTCAGTGTTATCATGCAATACGGTCACGATGATCCTTCCGGAACTTCTTCGTTCCGCTTTTCGGGATTTTTTTTCGGGTTTTGCGTCTCGGGCATTTCGGTGAACACCCCATCGGTCGCCCCACCGACCGGGCCGGCGCCACCGTTTCGGCGTGCCGTCGCCGCATCGGCGAAGGAAAGAACGAAACGATCGTAGGACGCGATGGCGCTTTTCCTGGATTGCCCATGCATCGCATCTTTGAACAGAATCAGTTCCGTACGATTGGCGGGGCACACATCCCGACGCGTGCGCGCCATGGTTTCCGACATCTTCCAGGGCACGAACTCATCCCTGGAGCCATGTATGAAGAGAATATCCGCATCGGAGGAGAGCGAAGCCGCGCCGGAATCGCTGTCGCGCAGGGAAAAATGATCGATAGTCCTGGCGAGAAAATCCGTGACGGCGAAAACGGCTTTCGAACCCGGACCGGCCCTGACGACTTTCCGCAAACGCCATTCCAGCTCCTCGGCGGCGCTCGAAAAGGCGCAATCGGAAATCACGGCATCGGGCCTTGTGTCGATACCCGCGAATTGAAGCGACACGGCGGCGCCCAGAGAGACCCCGTGCAGAACCAGGCCTCCGCTTCCGTCGAATCTGGAAAGAGCCCAGTCGCAGACCGCCCCAAGATCGTGCTTTTCGAAATATCCATAGGAGTGGTGCGCCCTGCCCGATTCCCCATGGCCGCGCCCGTCATACGCGACAACCGTCCATCCTGAATCCGCGAATGGTTTCATGTAGTGCAGGCAGGCCAGCCAATTCCCTGTGATGCCATGGCTGAAAACGGCCACTCTGTCCGAACCGCCATCCAGCCCGTGCACCGCCAGGGAATAGCCGCCGTTCGGCGAGGGAATCTTTTCCGCGATCCAGGCGCGGCCCAGGAATTCCGGATCGAAGAGCCCATCTTTCTCGAGGATCTCGCGGATGGCGGCTTCGCTTTTCGGCTTTTTCCGGAGCATGCGCAGGAAACTCCAGACCGCAAGCCCGAGAATGAGAAGCCCTGCCGCGCCGAGCAGCCATGCGATCGTTTTTGCCGTCGCCAGCGCATCATAGGTCTGCACAGAATCGCTCCGTCCCCCAGACCGGGAAGACAAGAATAGCATCGAACCGGTATCCAAAGCCAGCGCGCTCCAATGGAACATGATGCGACAATCCGGATGAAATCGACTTTACCCCGTCGACCGGCGGACCGGCGTTTGTTATCATTACCATGCTGTCCCGATTGCTGTCCCGATTCGAGAATCGGTCGAAAAAGGAGTTTTTCATGGCAATGCGTCTCTCCGAAGTGAGCGCCGCGGTGCTCGAAACCCAATACGCCGTGCGCGGTCCCATCGTCGCCCGCGCGCAGGCGCTCGAACGGGCCGGCAAAAGGATAATCTACTGCAATATCGGCAATCCGCAGGCCCTGGGGCAGAAACCCCTGACCTGGATACGCCAGGGCCTGGCGCTCGGCGAATATCCCGTATTGGCCGATCTCCCCGGAGGTTCTTTCCCCGAAGACGCGATCGAGAATTCGCGCCGCTTCCTCGAAGGATCCGGGCACGGCCTTGGCGCCTATTCGGAATCGAAGGGCGTGAGAATTGTCCGCGATACGGTAGCGGAATTCATCGATCGCCGCGATGGCGGTGATGGATCTGCGGCGGTGCCCGTCAAGGCCGACCCCGACTCGATTTTCCTGACCGACGGCGCCTCCAAGGCTGTCCAGACGGCCCTTCGCATGCTCATCGCCTCCGCGCACGACGGCATCATGATCCCCATTCCGCAGTATCCCCTCTATTCGGCTTCGATCGCGCTCTACGGAGGAAAACAGGTCGGCTACTACCTCGACGAAGCGGAAGGCTGGGCTCTTTCCGAATCGATGCTGGAAGATGCATTCGTCGCCGCCAGGGCGGAAGGAACGAAGGTAAAAGCGATCTGCGTCATCAATCCCGGCAATCCCACCGGCGCCGTGCTCGATCGTGACAATATCGCCATGGTGATCCGTTTCGCATCCCGCCACGGGCTGGCCATCCTGGCCGATGAAGTCTATCAGGACAACATCTACCGGCCGGGGCTGCGCTTTGTCTCCTTCGCCCGGGTCATGGCCGAACTGGGCGAGACCGACGTGAGTCTTTTCAGTTTCCACTCATGTTCGAAAGGCCTCCTGGGGGAATGCGGCCAGCGCGGCGGCTACATGGAAATCAGGAATATTCCGGTCGATGTCGCCGCACAGATCACCAAACTGCAATCGGTAAGCCTTTGCGCCAATCTGCCCGGGCAACTCGCCCTGTATTTCATGGTGAAGCCGCCGCGGCCGGGCGACCCCTCGCGGAACCTGTACGACCACGAGCGGTCTGCCATCATGGATACGCTGAAAGCCCGCGCCATTCTCCTAGCCGAAGGCCTTTCGGCCATTCCCGGTTATTCCTGCGCCCCGATCTCGGGCGCTATGTACGCCTTCCCCAGGATCGATATTCCCGCAGGCAAAACCGACGAAGACTATTGCCTCGACCTTCTGGAAACCACGGGAATCTGCGTCGTTCCAGGCTCGGGTTTCGGCCAGAAACCCGGCACCGCCCATTTCCGCACAACGATATTGCCGCCCGTCGCCGATCTCGAAAGCGTCGTCCACGCCATAGCCGCGTTCCACGCCACCTGGCGCTGACCGGTCAGCGCCAAAACGAAGCCCCGCGGAGTACCGCGGGGCTTCGTTTTCCTGTATGTACGGCTATGTACGCAAGCGGAAAAACTCCCGCCCCCGAACTCGTTTCAGTACAGGCTCATCACACGCTCATCCGAACAGATGATACTGCGCGATGAGCGGCGCGAAGAGGCTGGACACGAGGCTCATTACCGTAATGAGCGTGTTGATCGACGGGCCCGCCGTATCCTTGAAAGGATCGCCCACCGTGTCGCCGACGACCGCCGCCTTATGCGCGTCCGATCCCGGACCGCCGCAATTGCCGGCTTCGATGTATTTCTTGGCGTTGTCCCAGAGCCCGCCTGCATTCGACATGAAGAGCGCGAACACCACGCCGACGAATATCGATCCGCCCAGGAAGCCGCCTAGCGCCGACGGCCCCATGATGAATCCGACAGCCAGAGGGAGCACTACGGCAAGCAGAGCCGGGAAAACGAGCGATTTCAGCGCGCCCGAGGAAGCGATGCCGACGCAGGCGTTGTAATCGGGCAATTCGGTGCCCGCCATGATGCCCGGCCTGGATTTGAACTGTCTGCGGATCTCGCCGATCATCGTGAACGCATTGCGCGTCACGGCCAGCATGACGAGAGCGCTGAAGAGCGGAGGCACCAGACAGCCGAGCAGAACGCCACTCAAAACCAGGGGATTCTGCAGATCGAGCACGAAGGGCACGCCGCCCGAGTATTTCTGGATGGCCTGCGTGTAGGCGGAGAACATCGCCAGCACCGTCAGGGCCGCCGCACTGATCGAGAAGCCCTTGGTGATGGCTTTGGCGGTATTCCCCGCGGAATCGAGCACATCCGCCGTTTCCACGACCTCGTGGCTCATGCCCGACATCTCCGCGATACCCTTGGCGTTGTCCACGATCGGCCCGTACGCGTCGTTCGAAACCACGACGCCCGTGAGCGAAAGCATGCCGACCGCCGCGATGCCCACGCCGTAGATGCCCGGAAGCCCGAACGCCTGGGCGGAGAAATAAGAAACCAAAGTCGCCGCGACGATGCCGATGATGGCGGGCACCATGGACACGAAGCCGTAGCTCAAGCCGGTGATGATGGTGAGTCCCGTGCCGGAAGCCGAGATTTCGGCGACATGCCGTACCGGCTTTTTGTCGTCGTTCGTGAAATAGTCGGTCGTGAATCCGATGATGACGCCGATGCCCAGACCGGAGATCGTCGCGATGAGCGCTCCCCAGTTGAACACGACTTCACCGGCCAATCCGTTCACGACGGCGAAAAGGATCGTCGCGAGAACGGCGAAAATGACGCAGGACATTACCGTCGCCGAATTGAGGGCTTTGCCCGGCTTTCCGCCGGGGCCGACCTTCACGAAACGCAAGCCGATGAGGGCGCTCACGATGCCGAGCGTACAGAGGATCAGCGGCAGGACGATATACTGTATGCCGATGGTCGCAGCGAAAGAGGCACCGAGCAGCATGGAAGCCACGGCCGCCGCCACGTATGAATCGAAAATGTCCGCGCCCATGCCCGCGACATCGCCGACATTGTCGCCGACATTGTCCGCGATGACCGCCGGATTACGCGGATCGTCCTCGGGAATGCCAAGCTCCACCTTGCCGGTGAGGTCAGCCGCGATGTCGGCGGTCTTCGTAAAGATGCCGCCGCCTGCCTTGGCCAGGAGGGCCAGTGAAGAGGCTCCGAAGCTGAAACCGAGCACGATCTCGGCGTCATGGAAAATCAGGAAGAGCAGACACATGCCGAATACCGCGATACCCACCATGGTGAGACCGAGGACCGCTCCCGCCTTGTAGGCGACGTTGAATCCGTCGCCGATGCTGCGTCCGCAGGCCGTCGCGGTGCGCACATTGGCTTTGACCGCGATCGACATGCCCAGATAGCCCGCGAGGGCCGAACAGAGCGCGCCGAATCCGAAGGCGATCGCCGTATATATGCCATGGTAGGGCCTTCCGGGATCACCGGAGAAAATGATGGCGATCGCAACGCCGAGGACAAGCGCCACTATGATGAGCGTCCTGTACAGCATCGCAAGGTACGTGGAGGCGCCGTCCTTGATCAGAGAGGCGATGTGTTTTGCCTTCTCGGAGCCTTCATCCTGCCTGAATACCCAGCGGTAGTAACCGAGGGCCGCGGCGATCGAGACCAGCCCGAACCCCATGCCAATGTAGAGCCAGAGATCGTTACCCATATATACCTTTCCGACTTCGGCCTCTTTCCACTGCACCGCCGGTCTCCCGCCATGCGACGGGATCAGGAGATGTCTGGCCAGCCGAAGTCTATGTTCACATGTTCGCGGACTTCCACCACGAGTAGTAGTTTTCCTTCAGCGTCGGTGCAGGCGGCAGGGGATATGCCGCAACGCCGTCCCGGCTGTTGCCGACAAACAACCCATTCTTGAGCGTACGGTACGAGAAAGATCCCGGATGGAGCCTGTCCACGACTTTCAGCGCCACTTCCTTGCTCCGCACCTGTTCGAGACAGGAACGCAGGTGGTCGATATTGTCGTAGGGCAAATCGCCTACCGATCCATGTTTTGGATCGACCGCGAGTTCTCCCAGTCTCAGTTCGACAAAAGAAACCGCAGGCAGGCGAAGCAACGTATCCGGTCCTCTCGTCAGCAGACTGAAGAAGTGTTCGGGACCTAGCCGCGACACGACGAGAGGGCGGACGGGAGCCAATTCATGATACAGATGGAGCTCGGTGCCATCATCGCCGGAGCCGGATGCGCGTTCCACCCCGAGCGTCCGGCCGTCCTTGGTCACGAGATACAGAGTGCCCAGAACGGAAAGGGGCAGCCGTTCCAGAACCCTATACACGGAAGCGTAGACAGTTCTTTTCGGGCCGCCGTCGGCATGGGGCATACAGCGGGCCAAAGCTTCTTCGACCGGAATTTCCGGATGGCGAAATTCGGGATCGATCTCGAAAAAGACCGCCTGCCCCTGAGTTGTACGCTCGGCTCCCACGGCATAATAATTTCCGAATTCCTCCGGACTCAACATCGATGCGATGAGCGCTTCGGGCATGAGCGAAAGATACAAGTGACGCATGACTGCCTCCTTGTTTCGGAACTGGCGGCAGTATAAACCCGTTTATCCGGCGAAACCAGACTAAATATATCGATTACCCCGGCCGCACACACCAGCCACATTTCCCAGCCGCACACACCAGCCACATTTCCCGGGTGCATACCCGGCCACATTCCCCGGTCGCATCGTGTTCTCTCTCCGGCCCGGATCGTGCTATCATCCGGACCGACGAAAAGGAGGCCGCTATGGAATGGAAAGCCAGCCACATCCTGGTGAAAGACAGAGCTCTGGCCCAGGAACTGCTGAAAAGGATCAAACAGGGCGCGAATTTCGAGGGCCTCGCCCGTGAGAACTCGACCTGTCCCTCGAAATCCTCGGGCGGCGATCTGGGCTGGTTCGGGCCGGGGAAAATGGTTCCGCAATTCGAATATGCCTGCAAGGGCTTGGGTATAGGTTCGGTTTCCGACGTGGTCCAGACCCAGTTCGGATACCACATAATCAAATTGACGGGCAGAAAGGCTTGATGCAGCACGAAGAGTTCCGCGACCTGATGGCCGGCATCGACGAAGGAGTCTATTTCGTCGACACGGACAAGAGAATCACCTACTGGAACCGCGCTTCCGGGCGTATCACGGGGTATTCGGCCCAGGCCGTCACCGGTTCGCGCTGTTCCGACAATCTCCTGCGACATGTCGACGCCGACGGAAGGGACCTCTGTATCATGGGCTGCCCCTTGAGCGCGGCCATGCACGATGAGGGCATCGGGGAAATGGATGTATATCTCCATCACCGGGATGGGCACCGTCTTCCGGTGACCGTACGCGCCGCTCCCCTGAAAGATGCGGACGGCACTGTGCTCGGTGCCGTGGAGATATTTTCCGATCGTTCCGACCGAAGCGCCATGCTCGCCGAACTGGAGCGTCTCAGGAACGAGCGCCTGGTCGATCCGCTTACGGGACTCGGCAATCGGCGCTACCTGGAAATCGCCGTCGAAGCCCGCTTCCGCGCAAGGGCCGCGCACGGGATCGAATTCGGAATTCTGTTGCTGGATATCGACCATTTCAAGAAAGTGAACGACAGCTACGGCCATCCGACGGGCGATAAGGTGCTGTGCATGGTGGCAGCCACGCTCATGGACGCTTCGCGCCCCCTCGATGCGGCTATTCGCTGGGGAGGGGAAGAATTCATCCTCCTCTACCCGAACATGACGATCGCTTCTCTGGCGGATATCGCCGAACGCGTCAGAATGCTGGTCGAGCACTCCTGGATCGACCTGGATGACGGCACCAGGCTTTCGGTGACCGTCTCCGTGGGCGGCACGTTATCGTCGGCCGGCGACACGCTCGAAAGCCTTACAGGCAGGGCCGATTCGCGCCTCTACGAGTGCAAGGAAGGCGGCCGCAACCGCGTTTCGATCGGTACCTGAACCGGATTGCGCCGCCCGCACTCGGCGCAAACGCCGGTCAGGTAGAGCGTGTGTCCTTCCACGACAAATCCGAATTCATGTTCCGCCGCATCCACGAGAGGCCCTAACCGGCATTCTCCGAGATCGGTGAAGCTATGGCAGACTTCGCAATGGAAAAAATGCCGGTGCCGCATAAGACTGGCGAAATAATAGCGCTCGATGCCCCTTTCGCTGCATTCGAAGGCAAAGGCTTCGGCCAGGCCGGCTTTTTCGAGACCATGCAGCGCCCGGTAAATAGTGGCAAGATCACATGCGCAGCCCATCGAGGAAGCGATATCGGCGGCCGACAGCGGCACTTCGGCGCGTTCGAGGGCCTCCAGCACCGCCTTGCGTTTTTTCGTCACCGTTCGCCCTCCCCTTTCAGGCTCGGACAGGATGAATCCTCGACCGATGCGGAACTTCCGGCAGAACTCCCGCCAAGGGCCGAACCCCGACCTTTTTCTTGGCCTCCGACACCTAGACGGCCAAGGGCCGAACCCCGACCTTTTTCTTGGCCTCCGACACCTAGACGGCCAAGGCCCGAACCCCGACCCTTTTCTTGGCCTCCGACACCCAGACGGCCAAGGGCCGAACCCCGACCCTTTCCTTGGCCTCCGACACCTAGACGGCCAACGAGCCAGACCCCGCCGAAAAGCACGAAATTCGCGAGCACGATACTGGCGCCGGCGGGCAAATCGAAGGCAAGCGCCACCAGAATACCCGCGAGCACCGACACGACCGAAATACCCGCAGAAAAAGCCAGCGTCAGATTGAACCCGAGACCGAGCTGCAGGGCGGTGACGGGCGGCAGAATGATGAGGCTCGACACGAGCAGGGAACCGACTACCCGGATGCCTACCGAAACCGCCAGGCCCGCCAGGACGACGAGCAACTTGCCCAATGCATCCACATTCAGGCCGGAAACTCTGGCATAGTCAGGATCATATACATACGAAAAAAGCTGTTTCCTCAACACTACAACGAGCAGAACCACGAGTACGGCGGTGGCCAGGGCGACAATGACTTCGGCTTCGCTCACGGCGAGCACCGAACCGAAAAGATAGCTCATGAGATCGACGGCGAAACCACCGCCTGAGCCGGCGATGAGGACGGCGACGGCCGCCGCCAGCGAGGCCACAAGCGCGACCGCCGTCTCGCCGAAAAGCCCCGATTTGTCGGAAAGTTTGAGTATCCAGAGCGCGGCGGCGGCCGTTACGGGCGCCGAAACGTAGATCGGCGCCAGCCCGGTAGCCAGGCCCAGCGCCACGGAAGCAAGCCCCACATGCGCAAGACCGTCGCCTATCGACGAATAGCGTCTGAGCACCAGAAAAAGCCCGAGCACGCCGGACGAAAGCCCCACCGCCAGCCCCGCGACAAGCGCACGCCGAACAAACGGATAGGACAGAGCTTCAATGATGTTCATGATCGTGTCCTTGCGCATGCCGGTGCGCTCCCTCTCCGCCGAAATAATGGTCCGGAGTACGCGCCCTGAAACCCGCGATGTCTCCCCAATAAAGCACGCGCCGATCGAGGAACAGCACTTTCCCCGCGCTGCGCGATACCGCGTCCAGATCGTGCGATACGATGAGGATGGCGACGCCTTCATCGTTCAGTTCTTTCAAAGTCGAGTAAAAACAGTCGCGGCTTTCCGGGTCGAGCGCTCCGGTCGGTTCATCCAGTATGAGGAATTCCGGCCTGCGCACCAGTGCGCGCGCCAGATGAACCCGCTGCTGCTGTCCGCCCGAAAGTGTCCCGATGCGAAGATCGGCCAACGCGGCCACACGCAGCAGGTCCATCGCATCTGCCGTGGCGACAGGATCGCGGCGCGATAGGCCGGAAGCCACGACTTCGCGGACTGTCGCAGGGAAGCGGGGATCGGCGTAAGTGGATTTCTGGGGCAGGTATCCTACGGAATGTTTCGCCAGAGCTTCGGCCGGAGGCAGGCCGAAGAGTTCGATCTTCCCCGCGGAAGGGCGTTCCAGACCGAGCATCGCTTTTACGAGCGTCGATTTCCCCGACCCGTTCGGTCCGACCACGGCGATGAAATCGCCTTTCTCGATCGAGAATTCCACATTATCCAGGGCTTCGTACGAGCCGTAGCGCACCGACATTCCTTCGATTTTCGCTATACTCATTCGGCCCCCAGCGCGGACGCGAGTTTTTGAAGATTGGCTTCCATGATGGAGAGGTAGTTCGCGCCCGACTCCAGTTCGGCCTTGCTTACGTTATGCACTCCATGCAGGAGTTCCAGCCTTGCGCCCGAAGCGTCCGCAATGACCCGCGCCACTCTCGGTTCGACCAGTTCGCCATAGAAAACAGTATTCGTGCCGCTCTTTTTAAGCGCAGTGAGAAGCGCGGCCATCGCCTGGGCCGAAGGTTCGGCATCGGGCGAAAAATTCGGATACGGCGAAATGAATTCGAGTTTGTAGCGCCGCGCAAAATAGCCGAAGGTCGAGTGCCCGCCGTATATGACGGTCCGGTGCTTCGCGCCTTCGAGAGTCGAGGCGATTCGCTTGTCGAGCGCGGACAGGTCAGCCTTGAGCGCTGCGGCGTTGGACGCGAATAACGCCGCCCCATCAGGGTCAGCGGCGCTCATTCCGGCGGCAATAGTGTCGACCATGTCGATGGCAAGCAGCGGATCGAGCCAGACATGCGGATCTTTCCCCTCTTGATTGGCCGCAAGCACGATGCCGTCGGACGCGTTGACGATCCTGAGGTTTTTGTTCCCGGCGCTTTCGGCCAGATTGCGCGCCCATGGTTCCATGAGGTCGCCGGTGTAAACGAATAGTTTCGCATTCGAAATGGCGGCCATATCGGAAGGCTTGGGTTCGTAGCCGTGGGCTTCGACTCCCGGAGGCAGGAGCATCCGTACGTCGAAGCGATCGCCGCCGATTCTGCGTGCGAAATCGTATACGGGGAAAATCGTGGCCACCGCCTGACTCCGCGCGGTCTGGCCGTCGACGGCTTTCCCCTGGGCTGTTCCGGTTCCCTTTCGGCCATTCCCGCCGCATGAGGCGAAGGCGAGGCAGGCAATCATGACGCAAAAGACGGAAAGGATCGGCAAGGCCGGCAGTATCGATACGACGCGCTTCTTCTCGCTATTCATGCATGTCATGCATGCCCCCGAATTGCAAACGGTTTGCATTTTGCTTGAAAATTACCGCCATTTCAGAAAAAATGCAAGTCGAGCCAATTTCAAAAGTAACCGACTTTTGAAAAAGCCTCAGTCGTTTGCAATTTTTGCCGATTCCGCAAAGCGCCTTTCGACCGGATTTCGGGCTTCAGCGTCTTTTGGGAGGGCGCGACTCCGGGTGGTCGGGCTTTGGTCGGGCTTTGGTCAGGCTTTGGAAAGTTGCGCGATCGTAGCTCGCATATCTTTGGGAAGCGGCGCTTCGAAGCTCATGGGAGCTCCGGTTTCGGGATGCGCGAAACGGACAGAGAGTGCGTGCAGTGCCGTCCGTGTCATGAGCGGTTTTTCATCGAAGGGATCGCCTTTCCATCCGCGCTTGAACGAAGACAGAAGCAGTGCTTTTCCGTCGCCATAAAGCGGATCGGCAAGGATCGGCCAGCCCGTGGCGGCGAGATGAACCCTGATCTGGTGGGTCCGCCCGCCTTCCGGGACGGCTTCGACGAGCGAATAATCACGGTACCGTTCGAGGACTTTGAAGGCCGTCGAGGCTTCCTTCCCCCGGGTTTTGTCGACGCTTGTGCGGTGCAGACGGTCCGCGTCGGGTTTGAGGGCAAAATCGCAGGACCATTCGTCCTCATCCGGCACGCCGCGCACGATCGCCCGATAGGATTTCGCCACCGCATGGGTACTGAAGGCACTGTTCAGTTTTCGGTGGCTCTCGGCATCGCGGGCGAACACGAGCACACCCGAAGTATCCTTGTCGATTCTGTGCACGACATAGAGCCGGCCGAACTCCGCCGCGAGCAGCGAAGTCAGCACGGGTGTGTCGGGGTCATAGCGGTCCGGAATCGACAGAACGCCGGAAGGCTTGTCGACGACGAGGATGAAGTTATCCTGGAAAATAACGGGAATATCTCGTTTCACGGCATCAGTTATAGCATGATTCGGACCGGTGCGGATATGCCGCCCGGACACGCCCCGGCCGCCTTTCGGCGGGGAGCCGCAAGTGCCCGTGCTGGCGGGTTTTCGAGGATTTTACACGGCCGAAAAGCTCCCGTCCCGGCGAAAAATCGGCTTCCGGTCCCGAAATCATAAGTATCGCCCTCCCCTTGTCGACTTCGAGCGCTTTTTATATCTTAAATAGCGGTCGATCAGACCGAAACTACCACACGAACCCGATTCCCGCGGACGGTCGATCTGTCCAGGAGTCCGCGGTCGTCGGAAAAACTTAAGTAAAGGGAGAACGAAGGTATGGCGAAACAGCTTTTGTTCAGCGAAGATGCACGCCGCAAGCTACTCGTAGGCGTCGAGGTTATCTCGAAAGCCGTCAAGGTCACTCTCGGACCGAAAGGCCGCAACGTACTTCTGGACAAGAAGTACGGCGCCCCCACCGTCACCAAGGACGGCGTATCGGTAGCCAAGGAAATCGAGCTCGAGGATCCCTTCGAAAACATGGGCGCCCAGCTCCTCAAGGAAGTGGCCACCAAGACCAACGACATCGCCGGCGACGGGACCACCACCGCCACTGTCCTTGCCTATTCCATCGTCAAGGAAGGCCTCAAGGCTGTAGCCGCCGGAATGGACCCCATGGGCCTGAAGCGCGGTATCGACCAGGCTGTCGCCCTTGCCATCGAAGAGCTCAAGAAGAATTCGAAGGAAATCAAGGAAAAAGAAGAGATCGCCGACGTCGCTTCCGTGTCCGCCAACAACGACAAGGAAATTGGCAACCAGATCGCCGATGCGATGGAAAAAGTCGGCAAGGACGGCGTCATCACCGTGGAAGAGTCCAAGACGATGGACACCACGATCGATTTCGTCGAAGGCATGCAGTTCGACCGCGGTTATGTCTCTCCGTATTTCGCCACCAACCGTGACACCCAGACCGCCATTCTCGAAAATCCGATGATCCTCATCCACGACAAGAAGATCTCCAACATGAAGGATCTTCTCCCCGTGCTCGAGAAAGTGGCCCAGGCGGGCAAGCCCCTCCTCATCATCGCCGAGGACATCGAAGGCGAAGCCATCGCCACCCTCATCGTGAACCACCTGCGCGGAACCATTACCGTGTGCGCCGTCAAAGCCCCCGGTTTCGGCGATCGCCGCAAGGCCATGCTCGAAGACATCGCCATCCTCACAGGCGGCGAAGTCGTCTCCGAAGAACTCGGCCTCAAGCTCGAAAACACCACCGTGTCCCAGCTCGGCTCCGCCAAGACCGTCAAGGTGGACAAGGACAACACCACCATCATCAACGGCGCCGGCAAGGCGAAAGACATCCAGGACCGCATCGCCCAGATCAAGAAGCAGGTCGAGGACACCAGTTCCGACTATGACCGCGAGAAGCTCCAGGAACGCCTGGCCAAGCTCGCCGGCGGCGTCGCTGTGATCAATGTGGGTGCGGCCACCGAAGTCGAGATGAAGGAAAAGAAGCACAGAGTCGAGGACGCGCTGTCCGCCACCCGCGCCGCCATCGAGGAAGGAATCGTGCCCGGAGGCGGTATCGCCCTTATCCAGGCCGCCAATGCCCTCGAAAAGGTCGTCATGACCAAGATGACCGATGACGAAAAGGTCGGCTTCAAGATCACCAAGCGCGCGCTCGAAGAGCCGATCCGTCAGATCGCCGAAAACGCCGGTGTCGACGGTGCGATCATCGCCGACAAAGCCAAGTCCTCCAAAAAGGGCATCGGCTTCGACGCTTCCAAGATGGAATGGGTCGACATGGTCAAGGCCGGCATCATCGACCCGGCCAAGGTCACCCGCTCCGCGCTCCAGAACGCCGCCTCCGTCGCGGCGCTCCTCCTTACCACCGAATGCGCCATCACTGACCTGCCCGAGCCCAAAACGGCTCCCGCCGGTGGTGGTGGAATGGGCGGCGGCATGGGCGGAATGGGCGGCATGGATTACTGAGCAGTTCTCGTTTTGTACAATAAAAGCCGCGCCCGCGAGGGCGCGGCTTTTTCATGGGCAGCTCCGCTCAGGCCGCCTATGCCCAAGGAATTCTTGTGAAATCGCTTGCGATTTCACTCGTGCTGACGCGCAAGCGCAGCAAGGCGCCTTTTTGTTGACCGGCGCCGGCAAAAATCCTATCTTTAAATACGATACTGAATGGTGTCGTATTTCAAAATTCCGGAATCGGCATAAACGGATACGGACACCATCGGCAATGCGATACATCTACGGAGGTGGAAGACTATGCGATATTCCATGCAGGGAAAAGTGGCGCTGATAATCGGCGGAGGCGGAGGCTCGGGAAGGATGGCTTCGATCGCTTTCGCAAAAGAAGGATGCAAGGTCGTGGTGGCCGACGTCCTTGAAGAAGCGGCCAAAGAAACGGCGGCGCAGATAGAAGCCATCGGAGGGAAAGCCGTAGCCGTCAAATGCGATGTCGCCAGCGAAAAATCCGTCGCGGCGGCGGTCAACCTCGCCGTCGATACATATGGCGGGTTGAACTATGCCCTCAACATCGTTGGTACCAATACGGATTTCACCGCCATCGCCGATGTTCCCATAGAGAATTTCGACAAAATGATCGAAATCAATACCCGCAGTACGTATCTGGGCATGAAACACCAGATCCCCGCGATAAAGAAATCCGGCGGCGGGGCTATCGTCAACATGGCTTCCCTCGGCGGTCTCGTCGGCCAGCGCAAGCAGGGAGTATACAACGCGACGAAATTCGCCGTGGTCGGCATGACCAAAGCCGCCGCTCTCGATTACGCAAAAGACGGCATCAGAATCAACTGCGTATGCCCCGGTCCCATGCTGTCCGCAGGGATGAATGCCGCCCTGGCCAAAGACCCCCATTTCGGCGATCAATACCTCGTCGACGTGCCCATGGGCCGCTTTATCGGCCAGGAAGAAGTCGCCGAAGCTTTTGTATGGCTCTGCTCCGACAATGCCTCCGCGATCACGGGAATCGCGTTGCCCGTCGATGGCGGCATGGCTGCGGACTGACGGCGAACACCGGTCCGTTCCCTATCGTTACAAGAGAGGCGCTCCCGAAGGAACGCCTCTCTTTTTTGCGTCACCGCTATTTTTTGGTGCCGCCGTCACTACCGTCACCGCCGGAACGGCTCGATGGTTTCTTCCACCAGTTTTCGGATTTCTTCGCGGCCGCAATACTTGTCGCTCAGCAAGTGGACCATTATGAGGCCGAGCACCATGTCGGGAATCCGCTCCAGCCTTTTGTCCGTATCCAGTTCGCCGCGCGCGACGGCGCGGACCACGACTTCTTCGATCTGCCTTCGCCTCGATTCGAGTATTTTGAGGGATATCGCCGACCTCAATTCCGCGTCGCGGATTCCCACGGAAGAGAGATCGAGAAATACCGCCAGCGCGTCACGGAACGCGTTGCCGTCCGGCACGACCGATACGATGAGCGTTATGTCGCCCGAGAGCGAATTGGTGTTCGGCGCTTCGAGCGGCACAACCTTTTCGAGCCAATAGGCGACGGCATCCGCGACCAGCATCGATTTCGCCGGCCAGCGGCGGTAGAGCGTCGCTTTGCTCGCATGCGCTCTGGCCGCTATCTCATTGATGCTCAAGCGTTCGTAGCCGACTTCGACAAGCCCGCGGAGGGTGGCGATCAATATCGCGACGCCCCTCGCGATGTCGCGGGGTCTGCCTCTATGCCCGAGTTCGCACGATTTTTCCATTGACGTCCACCATGGCGCATGGTACTGTTAATTACGGAACCATACGGTACCGTAAATGCCGAACCCGTATGCCGATCGTGAAGCCAGGGCACGACGGCCGACGACAATGCTTTTTCGCTTTGGCCGTCGCCATTCGACAACAACAGCATGCTAGCAGATGCCGAAGCCCAGTTCAATCGAAGCTTCGACACTGGATTCGCATTTTTCCGAATGGCGAACTCGCGCTGCAAATGCCAAGACCGAAAGCGTTCCGCTCGGTCCCCGCCTCTCGGACTCATGACCGGCTCGGGTCATCTCGAATCGGGAGGAGGGCAGACGATGAATGACAATCCTGCTAGCCAGCAGCACGAAGAACGCCTGTTGATCGATGGGCGCCTGATGCGCGCAAAATCCGGCGCGACCTTCGAAAACATCAATCCGGCGACGGAAGAAATCCTCGGCGTAGTGGCGGATGCTTCCATGGAGGACATGGATCGCGCCATTGCCGCGGCAAGGAAAGCCTTCGACGAAACGGACTGGGCGACCAACCGCGAGCTGCGCAAGCGCTGCCTGGAGCAACTGCATGCGGCCATAATGGAAGAAAAAGAGCTTTTCCGCGCCGAACTGGTGGCCGAAGTCGGAACGCCGCTCGCGCTCACTTTCGGTCCGCAGCTCGACTGGCCCCTTTCGGACGGCCTGCTCTGGCCCGCCCGCGAGATCGATTCCTTCCCGTGGTACCGGAAAATTTCCGACCAGACGCTGGGCGGAGGCACTCCCACCTACCGATGGGTCTGGAAGGAAGCTATCGGCGTCGTAGCGGCGATAATTCCCTGGAATTTCCCGTTCGAGATCACGATCAACAAGATCGGCCCCGCCCTCGCCACGGGCAACACCATGGTGATCAAAGCGGCGACCCAGACGCCATGGAACGCCACCCGGATCGGACGGCTTATCGCCGAAAAGACCGATATCCCGGCCGGCGTGGTCAATATCGTGGCCACGCAACACCACGACGTATCGCAGCTTCTGTTCACTGATCCGCGCGTCGACATGGTGTCCTTCACCGGATCCACCGCGACGGGGAGGCTCCTCCTCGAGGCGGCCGCGCCGACCTTCAAGCGGACGCTGATGGAACTCGGCGGAAAAAGCGCCAACATCGTGCTGGACGACTGCGACTTTGCCCAGGTTCTCCCCGGCGCCGCGGCCGCATGCATGCACGCCGGACAGGGTTGCGCCCTGCCCACCCGCCTTCTCCTGCCGAAATCCCGCTACGCTGAGGGGATCGCCATTCTCACTGAAGTGTGGAAGCACATTCCCTGCGGCGATCCGACCGACATACACACGATCGCGGGCCCCCTCGTGACCGCAAAGCAGCGGGAGCGCGTTCTCGGATACATCGAAAAAGGAAAGGCCGAAGGCGCCCGCCTCCTCGTGGGCGGAGGAAGACCGAAGGATCTTCCGCGCGGATGGTTCGTCGAGCCGACCCTGTTCGCCGACGTCGACAACATGTCGACGATCGCCCAGGAAGAGATATTCGGGCCCGTCCTCGCGGTCATTTCCTACAAGGACGACGAAGATGCGATCCGCCTCGCCAATCAAAGCCGGTACGGCCTATCCGGCACGATCTCTTCCGCTTCGCCGGAACGCGCGCTCAATGTCGCGAGGAAGGTGCGGACCGGATCGCTCATCGTCAACGGCGGCAGTTTCTACGGCGCGGAAGCGCCCTACGGCGGCTACAAATGGAGCGGCATCGGGCGGCAATGCGGAATCGAGGGCTTTGAACAGCATCTCGAGACGAAAACCGTCGGATGCGGATTCCCGCTCAACGAACCTTAATGTGAATCGTGAATAATGGGTAGACGGAGATTCTTGCGGGCGACAGGCACAGTCTGATCGCAGGAATTGGAACCGCTGAAGCCGGAGTCGGTACCAAGCATCGTACCGGCTCCGGCCTCAAGAAAACGGCAGGCAACAGAGGCAAGGCAGCCGGGAAGGAGCCTACGGAAAACAAGAGGATACAAAAGATGGACGATCTGTGGGGATACAAAGGGAAAGTAGTGGTAGTGGACGGCGCGTCTTCCGGAATGGGATTGGCGACTACGAAGCTCCTTATCGATTTGGGCGCTGAAGTATATGCCCTCGATGTTAAAGAGGCCCCGGTGCCGGTCAAAAAATTCATTAAGGTCGATCTGGGAGTCAAAGCATCGATCGATACGGCCGTGGCGCAAATACCGGGCCAGGTCAGGGCTCTGTTCTGCTGCGCAGGCTTGCCGGGCGCACCATTTCCGGATGCCGATGTCATCCGGGTCAATTTCCTCGGACACCGACATCTCATCGAACGCCTCGTCCCGAGAATGCAGGCCGGAGAAGGCGCCATCGCCATCATATCTTCCCTCGCAGGTGCAATGTGGCGGCTTCACAAACTTTCCTATCAGGAATTCCTGGACACAAAGAGCTTTGAAGAGGGAGTGGCGTGGATAGAAGCCAATGGTGAAAAAATAAAGAGTGTGCAAGGCGGCTATGCATTCTCCAAGGAATGCATAAATGCCTATGCGAGATCCAAGGCGGTCGAACTCGCCCGACTTGGTCTTCGGTTCAACGTACTGAGCCCTTCGGCTACCGAGACTCCCATGTTCCATTATTTCAGGGAACAGCTCGGCGAGGTTCTGGACCAGTACAAGATGGGCCGGTTCGCCACTGCGGAAGACATGGGACAGCCTCTCGTATTTCTGAACAGCGCCATGGCGGGCTTCATCAGCGGTCAGGAACTGCAAGTCGACAATGGACTTTCGGCGGCCATGGAGATTGGACAAGCCACGACCTGAAGTCGCTCTGCCGGGGTTGCCCGGGTACCGCTTTTTTAAAGGACACCGTTTCGGTGTCACCGCTCTCGACGGGCCGGGCAGCCGTTATCAACGGTGTTCCATGCGATACGACGGAACACTCGATCCGCAGAATACGCAAATAGCGAACCGAGTTTTGCGTGTGGAAAGTGAGTTATTTCTTGCCTTTCTGATATCTCAGTAGTATATCATTTACATACTACCAACAGCCAGGAGGCGGATATGAGTGACGGCACACTGTCGGCGATGAAATCGGTGAACGAAAAACCCTACGACTATGCGCCCGGGTCCGCCGAAAGGGAGCTGCTGGAAGTGGAACTGCGGAATCTTCTCGGGGCGGAACTCGACATACCTCTGATAATCGGCGGCAAAGAGATACGAACCGGGAAAACGCAAGTTCTGGCGACTCCGGACGATCGGTCGCGGACGCTCGGCCGGTACCACAAGGCGGGAGCGAAGGAAGCGGCGCTTGCGGTCGAAGCCGCACTGGCCGCGAAACAGTCCTGGGCGGCGATGCCGCGCGGCGAAAGAGCCGCGATATTCAGGAAGGCGGCAGCGCTGATATCGGGGAAATACCGGCCTCGCATCGTGGCCGCCACTATGCTCGGTCAGGGAAAGACTGCATATCAGGCCGAAATAGACGCCGCATGCGAAACGGCCGATTTTTTCCGCTTCAACCCTGTTTTTGCCGAGCAGATATGGGACATGCAGCCCGACAGCACGGCGACCGAGACAAACCGGATGGAATACCGGCCGCTGGAGGGCTTCGTGTATGCGGTCACGCCCTTCAACTTCACGTCCATCGCCGCGAATCTGCCCTCCGCTCCTGCGCTGATGGGCAACACCGTCGTATGGAAACCGGCGTCGTCGTCGATTCTCTCGAATTGGGTGCTGATGAAAGTGTATGAAGAAGCGGGGCTTCCGCCGGGGGTGATAAACTTTCTGCCAGGAAGCGGAAGCGAAATCTCGGCCGTCGCGCTCGAGCGGCGGGGAGTTCCCGGGGGGGAGTTTACGGGGCGGGCGGGCGGGTGTCCAGGACTGGGGGCGGCGATAGACTTCAACCA
>Ga0074198_1000447_pt1 | contig 43957 bp, 51 predicted proteins | sample EPASupsiteSAE323_FD_64527 | JGI IMG/M metagenome (GOLD analysis project Ga0074198, IMG submission 64527) | Bioremediated contaminated groundwater from EPA Superfund site, New Mexico - Sample SAE3-23 | ecosystem: Environmental > Aquatic > Deep subsurface > Groundwater > Contaminated ... | reverse complement strand
ATTTTTTGAACCAGAAGCTTATCGAGAAGTTGTTGTATCCGAAATCCCATTCCGGCCTGTCCGGCACGCTTACGTAGTCGTTGACTCCGTCGAAGTTCAATGCGCTGCCCCATTTTCCGTTCTTGTCGGTGTTGGTGTTGTTTGCAACCCCCGCGTTGTAAAGCGCCTGGAGCTCGGCTGCAGAGAGGGCCCGGTTGTACACTGTGATTTCGTCCACTGCGCCGTTGAAATACCCGTAATTCGTGCGGCCGACGTTCACGCCTGTCCAGCTGGAAGGCGCGCTCGAGGAGCTGACGCTGCCTTTTGGTATGTCATTAAGGTCGATGCTGAGCGTAGCGCTGTTGATGTCCGCAGCGTTTGACCCGGCAATATACAGGACGAGGAAATGCCAGTTCCCGTCGAAATAGTTGTTGGCAGTTGTGCTGAAGTAAGCGTAATTGCTGCTTGCAAGGTATAGTATCGGCCGGCCGGTGGAATAGTTGAACTCAAACAGTCCGCGGGTGCTTGTTGACCTGAACCACAGGAGGCCGTTGTGGGCCTTGGTGCTGTTGCTGTTGAACCAAAGCGTGACCGTGGTCTTTCCCAGGGAAAGCACGTTGCCGTAGTCTATGTAGTCGTTGGTTCCGTCAAACTGGACTGCAGCGCCAGTCTTTCCAGCAACCCAGTTGCAGGTTGACTGCCCTGTTGCGCCGTTCATGTTGTAGCAAGTGCCATTATTTGAGGTGGTGCCCCCGGTGTTCGTGTCCAAGTGGGTTAGCAGTAGCGTATTGGCGTAAATTCTGCCGTTGATTCCGCGCTGGGATATGTCCGTAACCTGCTGGGCCGAATCCCCTATGGACGGGATGTTCTCCATGTTAAGCCCGAGCAGGAGCGACTGGTCGTACATCGTGTAGTTCGTCCCGTTCCAGTTGTACTTGAGCTCGGTAAGCTGGGCGTCCTTTACAGTAATCGCCGCGGAAACGTTCGGCCTTGTGGTGCTTCCGGAGCCGTCCGCTGGCGAGCTTGGCAAAAATTGCGGCTTTGCCCCGGGCGTGTAATAGGACGGGTCCAACGCGATGCCCGCGGACTTCATCTGCGCGTCAAGGGTGTTGTCCGCGCTTGACACCGTGCCCTGCATCATGTATGTGATTGTGATGACAACTAGCAGCACGCCGGACAGCATTAGGATGTATTCAAAAGAGCCCTGGGCTCGTCTAGTTTCCACTAATGAATAACTGAACCATTGTAAATAGTTTTTGGTTCTAGCCAAAAATCGAGCCAAAGCCCGCGGTGGCGTTCTCCTCTTCCTTGGCAATCTGCGCCTCTACGTTTGCCTTGGCCTCCGCGTCGGCTTTCTTGGCGCTTTCAATTCCGGCCTCAAGCTTTGAGCAGAGCGCGGAAAGAAGTGCCGGGTCCTCTGCCTTGAAGTAAAGTATGTACGAGCCGCCCTTGAGCCCCATTGCCTTGGATTCCTTGAGCGTGTAACCTACTGTCTTGAACGAGTCCTTTGCGTACGGGTCGGCAGCAAGCAGCTTGTCGAGCTTGCCGTAGTCCTTGCCGTCAATCATGTAAACTTCAATTGCCATAAATCTGCACCAAAAAAGTTCTGGCTGTCAACGCTAATAAAACGGACTTTTCCGGAAGCATGCTGCGGGTTTTGGTCTCATCCCAGCAGCGTCTTCTGGCCCTTCGCAGGCTTCATGTCGTCAATTGCGACCGCGTTCACTCCGCGGGCCTTGAGCTCCTTTGCGAACTCCTTGGAGTAGCCGTGGTTGACATAGACTTTGCGCGCGCCTGTTGAGCCCACGTAGTCCACCAGGCCTCCGAAGTCGCAGTGGTCGGAAAGGCAGAATGCCCGGTCAACGTCAAAGCCCCACGCCGGGCTCTGCGCCCAGCCCGTTGCGACTGCGGTGGAGATTTTCTTTCCGTACTCGCGCTCCAGCGCCGAAGCCATCTTGGAGTTGACCTTGTTCTGCGACAGCACGGCAACGAAGTTGCGCGAAAGCGCCTTCGAGCCCTCGTCGGAAGTCGTAGTCACGTAGTCGAGCTTGATTCCGTGCTTCTTGTAGACTGCGCAAACGTCGCCAATCTCGTCGGAGACAATCGGCGTGATGCCCATCCTGTCGTTGAGTATCTTCACGAGCTCCTGGGCCTTGCCAAGCGCGTATCCGCCAAGAACCGCGCAGTTTCCCGCGGCGACTTCCTTTTTCACCCAGGACGCGATGTCTGCGTAAACGTCCTCGCGCTTTGGGAACGTAAATTTTGGGGTGCCGTACGTGGATTCAATCAGGAGCGTGTCGCACTCGACCGGCTTTGCCCCATCGAACAAAATCGAGTCCTCGGTGCGCAGGTCTCCGGTGTAGACGAACTTGTCGGCATTGCCGTTGATTACGATTTGCCGCGAGCCAAGCACGTGCCCCGAGTCGGCAAGGCTCAAGTCAACGTCGCCCAGCCTCATCTCCTGGCTGTGGCCGTTGTGCCGCACCCGGCTTCTTGTTGCCAGTAGCTCGGCCGTGGCGTCCGAGCACAGCAGGCCGTCCTTTTTGGAAGAAGGCGCGTGGTCCAGGTGGGCGTGCGAGACGAAGTTTATGTCTCCGGCGCAGTCCAGGCCAATCTTCGTGTTCTCCGCAACGTACGAGAGCCTTCCACCTGCGTCAGCGTGCAACATTAAGTCCAACCTTCATTTTAGGAGTATAAAAAGTGAATCGGAATTAAATAGGGGCCGAAGTTTAAGAAGCTTGAGTCCGTTTTTTCCCTAGAAAAGGCTCTTGCTGCCGTCTTCCGGCCCGGAGTCCATCCCCGGCATCGGCTGCTCGTCGCCTTCCTTGGGCACGTCGTCGCCTGTGACTGCTGCCGAGAACCCAGAAAGCTCGGCAAGCGCCTGGGTCATCTGGGTGTCGCCGATAATCTGCGACACCTGCCCTGGCGAAAGCTCAAGCTGCGATGCAAGCTTCAGAACTGTCCTCATCCTGGACTCTGCAACCTTTTCGAACTCCTCGTCGCTTTCGTATTCCTCGTCCGAGATTATGCAGAACAGCACGAACTTCTCGGTCAACAGCTCGACGTCAATGATTTTTTCGTGCACAAGCGACATCGCGTCAAGGTCGTCTTCCGAAAGCGTCAGGAACACGACTGCGATGTCGCAGCCCCCGGAGAGGAGCTTCTTTGCGGTAAGGGGAATCTTCAAAAGGTCGTATGCGGTCTGCCTCTCAAGCTGCGCGCCAGCAACCATCTCGTTGGTAATGGCCGTAAATGCGTCGAACGCGTCTGCCTTGTTGGCCGCACAGTCAACAAATCCAATCCTCATCAAAATCACTTCGTAGTCTTGTTATCCTAGTTCGGTTTATCCCGTTTGGCCTGCAGGCGGTTGGTTGCGTATATCGCAAGCGCCTCCCTGCCCGGCCTCAGCGCACGCACCTCGACGGTCGAATTCGGAATCACGAACGCTGGCGCGTAGTCAACGACGGCGTATGCCGCCTTCTCGCCGTCCTGCAGCGCCACCGTCAGCTCCCTGGCCTTGGTGCCGTCAACAAAAAACTGCAGCGAGTAGTTGGTCGCGGCGTTCTCGGAGTTCTCAAGCACTGCAACGTATCCGCCGGTCGAGTATTCCGCCTGGTCAAAGTACAATAGCGAGAACCCCGCGGGCTTGGCCTTTAGGTAGATGGTGTACGTCATCAGCAGGGCGAGCACTATCGCAATCGCAATGGTCGCCTTGAGCGCAAAACCGCTGGTGAACTTCTTTTCCATCCTTTTGCCCTTGCCGCCTGCTTGCGGCGCATTCATAAGTTCTCGTGTGGTTAAAAACTGTTTTGCGCGTATAGATAGTACCGCCCTTTTAGGGCAATCTTGGTGATTTGTTTCCCGTGGCATTCCAACTCGACAGTTCGGGCTCAAGGCTCATCCTCTCTCTTGACGAGAGGGACTACGCAAAGGCGATGTCTGCGACCAAGGCCTGCGCACCCTACGTATCCGCGGTAAAGTTGCATCCCGAAATGCCCCTTTACTGGAAGAAAAGCCACGCCGATGCTGTTGCCGAAATCAAGAACGCCTGCGCAAGCGGCGGCAACAAGGGCAACGTGCCGGTAATCCTTGACGCCAAGCTTGCGGACATAGACTCCAGCAATCAGATGAAGTCCTCCTATTACTACGACGCCGGCTTTGACGCGATAATCTGCCACGGCTTTTCCGGCCAGGATGCAGTAGCCGCAGTGGTCACCGAGGCCAAGAAGCGCAACAAGGCCGTGTTCCTCCTCGTGTCGATGACTTCCAAGGGCAACCTCTTCGGCCTGCGCGAGGCCGTGCGGCTGTGCAAGATGGCAAAGGACGCAGGAGTGGACGGCATAGTCGCTCCCGGAAACGACTACGAGCGCCTGGCAGTGGCGCGCGAAATCATCGGCCCCGATGCTCTCATCATCTCTCCAGGCATAGGCAAGCAGGGCGGTGACTCGGCAAAGGCGATTGCCGCAGGCTGCGACTTCTTCATCGTAGGCCGCAGCATCATCGAGTCCGCTGACCCGGCTAAGGCCGCAAAGGAGCTTTACGATTCCGTTCCAAAGGACGCGAAAAGAAGCGACGAAACCGCGTTTTCCCACTCGTCCTTGCTTTCGGTGCTCCTGCGCAAGCAAGTGCTGCGATTTGGCGACTTCACCCTCAAGTCGGGCCGCAAGAGCGCATACTTCTTCAACGCAGGAAACCTCGACGATGGCGAGGCGTTGCAGGCAATAGGCGACGCCTTTGCGCTCTGCATCTACGAAAACGGCCTGCTTGACAAGTTCGACGTGGTGTTCGGCCCCGCGTACAAGGGGATTCCCATCGCCACAACTGTCGCAAGGTCGCTTTCCGAGCTCTTTGGCACCAACAAGCGCGTGCTTTACGACCGCAAGGAGACCAAGGACTACGGCGACCTAAAAGACAAGCTCCTTGTTGGCAACCTCAGGCCCGGCGACCGCTTGCTCTTTGTCGACGACGTCATCACAACCGGCGGCACCAAGTTCGAGTCAATAGAGAAGCTGCGCAAACTGGGCGTAGACTTCTCAATGGCCGGCCTTGTGGTGCTCTTTGACCGCCAGGAGACGATGTTGGACGGCAAGAACCCGCTTGTTGAGCTTGATAATGCCGGGCTGAAGCCCTACTGCGTGCTGCGCTCGCGCTCAACCTTCGAGCTGCTCAAGTCGATGAAGACCGCCGACTGCAAGGACGTGCTTCCGGAAGGAATATACGAAAAGTTCCAGGAGCACCAGACGCTGTACGGCTCGAAATGAGCTTCTGATGGCTGGTCTTTTCATGGCTTTCCGCAACCGCATCATGGCGTCGATATCCCGCGTCCACGAGTCCATCTCCGCGGTTGAAGACAAAGTCAACGGCCACTTTGAGAACTTGCGCCTGCTGCGCAAGGAAAAGGAAAATCTTGGCGGTTTTCACATAAACATTACCCACAAAGAGACGCCGATAGTTCCGGTGGAACCGGTCGACGCTCCCCCGGCTTCAGTGGCGGAAAACCGCGTCCTGTTCAACAAGCTGTCCGGCGGAAACGTCGTGCCAGTTTACCCGCGGGACATCTACAAAAAAAGCGGTTCCGTGGTCCCCTATGCTTCGGTCATGTACGAGCCCTACAGTCTTACTGTGGAGCAGATTGACGCCATTATTTCAGACAAACAGGTTCAAGAGCACGCTTTTCCTCCAAGGCTGGAGCAGCTAAAGAAGATACGAACGGAAAAGCTGGCGCAAATGTCTAATTCTAAGAAAAGCAGAAAATAAAAAAAAAGAAAAAAGGAATTGGGCCTTGTCTAGGCCACTACTGCTACTGACGCTACAAGCACTCCTGCCACAATCAACGCGACAGTGTTGAGCACCTTGATCAGCGAGTTGAGCGCGGGTCCCGCGGTGTCCTTGAACGGGTCACCCACGGTGTCACCGACCACTGCGGCCTTGTGGGCATCCGAGCCCTTGCCGCCGTAGCTGCCTCCCTCGATGTACTTCTTGGCGTTGTCCCACGCACCGCCTCCGGTGCTCATGAACACCGCAAGCAAGAAGCCCGATGCAATCGCTCCCGCAAGCAGCCCTCCAAGAGCCTCGACTCCGAAGAGGAACCCGACCACGATTGGCGCGGTCACTCCGAGCACTCCGGGCACGATGAGCTCCTTGAGCGCGGCTGCTGCGCTGATGTCAACGCACTTGGCGTAGTCCGGCTTGCCGGTTCCTGCCATAATGCCCTTGATTTCGCGGAACTGCCTGCGCACCTCCTCGACGATGTCAAAGGCCGCGCGTCCAACTGCGCGCATCAGCATCGATGCGAACACGAACGGAAGCAGCGCCCCCAGGAACAGCCCGATGACCACCATCGGGTTGAGCAGGTTTATCGTGGTAAGCTTCGCCTCGGTTGCGTACGCCGCAAAGAGCGCAAGCGCACCCAGTGCCGCTCCGGCGATTGCAAAGCCCTTGGTGGTTGCCTTGGTGGTGTTTCCAACCGCGTCCAATTCGTCGGTGTTCTTCCTGACCTTCTCGGGAAGCCCGCTCATCTCCGCAATGCCTCCGGCGTTGTCCGTAATGGGTCCGTAGGCGTCAAGGGTGATGATTATTGCAGTCAGCGAAAGCATCGCGGTAACCGCGATTGCGATTCCGTACATCCCACCAACAGCGTATGCGACAAACACCGCAGCCACTATGGTGAGCACGGGAAGCGCAGTTGCCTCCATCCCGATTGCCAAGCCCTGGATGATGTTTGTTGCCGCACCGGTCTGCGACGCCTTGGCGATGTCCTTAACGGGCGCGTACTCGCGCGCGGTGTAGTACTCGGTGACCAGGATGATTATCCCGGTTGCCACCACTCCCACAAGCGTTGCGTAGAACAGGTTGATGTCCCCAAGCATCATCACGGTCACGTAATAGAAGAACGCAGTTGAGAATGCAGCTGTTGCAATCACTCCCTTGTACAATGCGTTCATCACGTTGTGCTTTCTTCCAAGCCTGACAAAGTAGATGCCAATGATGGATGCGATAGCTGCGCCTGCTACGAGAACAAGCGGGAGCATGATGGTCCAGCTCTTGGTCGGGTCGTTCTTTGTGAGTTCAAGTCCGAGAAGCATCGCGGCAATGATTGTGACCACGTATGACTCGAAGAGGTCTGCTGCCATTCCGGCGCAGTCGCCGACGTTGTCTCCCACGTTGTCCGCAATGACTGCGGGGTTGCGCGGGTCGTCCTCGGGAATCCCCTTTTCGACCTTGCCCACCAAGTCCGCGCCCACGTCAGCTGCCTTGGTGTAGATGCCTCCGCCCACACGGGCAAACAGCGACATCAGCGACGCTCCAAAGCCGAAGGCAACAAGCACGATTACGTACTGTGCGCTTGCCTGGTTGAATTGGATGATTGCCGACATTCCGACAAGCCCAAGGCCCACGAGTGCCAGACCGGTCACCGCTCCGCCCTTGACTGCTACGTCAAGCGCGTCAGCAAGCCCGTTCTCAGCTGCCTTTGCAGTTCGCACGTTGGCACGGACCGAAACGTTCATGCCAATGTAGCCCGCAAGCGCGGAGAGGCCTACGCCCACCACGAATGCAACTGCAGGGGCAACGCCAGTAATGTAGCCTATGACCACTGCGATTACAAGCACAAGAGGCACCAGCGTCTTGTACTGCCTTGAAAGGTACGCCATTGCGCCCTCCCTGATTGCTGCGGAAATGGACTTCATCTTGTCCGTTCCCTGCGGCAGCTTGAGCACGGCGTATGCCAGGTACGCTGCAAAAGCAAGCACCAGCACTCCGGCTCCCGCTGTCAGCGAAAGTACGTTCTCAAACATTGTTTATCCCACTCCTGTATGCGGCCCTGCCTGCGAAAAAGAAAGCGCGGCAGTTGGCCGTTAAAACCTAATTCAAAACCTCAGTAATATTGAAAATTGGGGTTTAAATTAGTTCCAAAAAGCGGCCGCCTTGCGGATGGTTTAAATGCTGTCACGGTTCGCTGCCAATTATATTGTTGGCCGTGCCAATCCCTTGCTTGAGATGGCCTTCAACGTATCCGCAAGGATGTCCAAAGTCAGCTACGAGATACGCGACATAGTCGGACGGGCCCGCAAAGTCGAGGCTACTGGCAAGAAGATACACTGGTTCAACATCGGAGACCCCAACCAGTTCGGGTTCAAGCCTCCTGCGTGGATTACTGATGCCGTTCAAGAAGCCCTCTCCGATTCCAAGTTCACCGGTTACTGCCCCTCGGAAGGCGACCCGGAGCTTCGCGCCGCGGTTGCCAGGATTGAGGGAGTCGCCCCTGACTTTGTCACAATACACTCCGGCCTCTCCGAAGGCATCGACTTCCTGATGCAGGCCCTGGTTGACCCCGGAGACAACGTGCTCCTCCCAAGCCCCAGCTATTCCCTCTACAACACCATGCTTGCGGTGTGCGGGGGCACGGAAAACTACTACTCGCTAGACGGACAGTTCAACCCCGACGTGGACGATTTGAGGAGAAAAATCAACTCCCGCACCAAGGCAATCGTCCTAATCAACCCCAACAACCCGACCGGAGCGGTCTATCCGGAAAGCGTTCTTCGAAAAATCTCCGACATCGCATCCGAATTCCAAATCCCGATAATCTCCGACGAGATTTATTCCATGACCTGCATTGACGGCGACCGCGCAATAAGCATGCGCGACATCTGCAAGGACGTGCCGCTCATCGTAGGCAACGGGGTTTCCAAGAACTTCATCTACACCGGAGCGCGTGTAGGATACCTTGCGTTCCACAACTCAGGCTCCGAATTGTTGCGCGACGCGTGCGTCAAATTATGCAACGCCCGGCTCTCGGTAAACTGGGAGATGCAGCGAGGCGCGCTTGCTGCCTTCACCCATCCTCCAGACCACATCCCAGCCTACCTTTCCGAGCTTCGCAAGCGCAGGGACGTGATTTTCAAAGGGCTCAACTCAATCGAAGGAATCTCCTGCGCCAAGCCCAAGGCCGCGCTCTACTCGTTTCCCAAAGTCGAGACCGACAAATTCAAGAACGACAAGGAATTCGTCTACTCCCTTCTTGAAGAGACCGGCGTTCTCGTGGTTCCCGGCAGCGGCTTTTCTCCCGTGCTTGCAGACAAGCACTTCCGCCTGGTATTCCTCGCGCCCGCGCAAGAGCTGGAGGAGGCGATGGGAAAGATTGAGGATTTTGCAAGAAAGAGGTTGTGAACTGCTCCTTGTTGGTTGGCAGTCTCAATTCATCCTTTGAATTTAAGAAGCAAAAACTCGTGGTCTTTCTCGAACTGGTCGATGTCGAGGTTCTCCTCGATTTCGAAGTCGTCAGCGAGCTCCTTTTCAACCTGCGCAAAAATCCTCTTCGGGTCAGCAGCGGAGTCGATGCAGCGCGCCTTAATGGCAAGCATCCCGTAGCCGCCCTTTTTCAGGCAGGCGCGGGCGTTGCGTATCATCACGTTTGCCTGCTCCTTGTCCGCGACGTCCTCAAACACCACGTCAACTTTCCCGTCGACCATCTCGGAGTATTTTTCAGGCGCCCGCGCGTCCGCAAGTATGGGCAGCATGTTCTCGCGCTTCTGGCAGACGAAGATGAAGTCCTCCATGGCTGAAGCCGAGATTTCAACCCCGTAAAGCACGCCCTTCTTTCCAATCACATCAGAGACAAAGCTCGAGGTAATGCCGTTGGCCGCGCCAAGGTAAAGCACCGACGAGCCGGGCTTGATTGGGAGGTTGCGCAGGCCCTTGACTATCGCAGCAGCAAGCTTGCTCCTGCTCGGTTCCCAAAAACGATATTCCTCGCCGGCAACGGTGATTACGCGCTCGTCGGAGACGCGGAACCCCTTGACCAGGTTCTTGGTCGCAAGGAAGCGTTTTCCCGAAGGGTCGAACGCCCAGTAGATGCCGCCGAATTTCTTGTCCTGCTCGATGTGGAAGTTTGCCAAGGGAATCAAAACCTCGAGTTGTTTCTTTTTCTATAGAAGAGTGACCTTGAAGTCCGGAACCGAAAGCAAAAGCGCCTTCTTGTGCATCAGGGTCCCGGTCTTTGCAATAATCGTGTCTCCGAGCTTCTCGGTCAGGTGCTGCTCGTGCACGTGGCCGCAGACCACGACCGAGGGCTTCTTTGCAAGAATGAACTCGCGCAGCGACCGGCTTCCCACGTGGTTCCCGTGGCCGGTCATGTCGGATGCGGTGTCGCGCGGCGGGGTGTGGCTTACGAGCACGAACTTGTTGTTGGGCACCTTCAGCTCCGCAAGCTTCCGCTCAATCGTCTCCTCGGTATACTCGCAGACCGTGTTGAACGGGGTCGGGCTGCTTCCTCCAAGGCCAAAGAACGAGATTCCGCCAATCCCCACCTTCTTTCCCGCAAGGTCGCGTCCGGTCTCCTCAAAGAAGTCCTGCACGGTCTCCGGGTCGTTGTTTCCGTGCACTGCAAAGAAGGGAATCTTGGTCTTGTCAAGCTCGTCGAAAAGGTCCTCTGCAAAGGCCACGCTCCCGCAGGTCACGTCGCCTGCAAGGATTATCGCTTCCGGCCTGGTCTTTTTTGCAAACTCAAGCAGGAACTGCTTGGCCTGGATTTCGCCATGCAAGTCCGCTGCGCACAAAATGTTCATTTTCCTAAACGCCTTCGGCATCGGCCGGTGTAAAATTCGTCTAGGGTATTAGGGGGCTCAAGGTTTTTTAGCGGGAGTGCGGACCTCGTTTGTTCTTGCAATTTCCGTCAGGGCAATCCTTAGGTCCTGTTCTGACGGCAGTTTATTGCCTGTCTGGCCGGCGTGTTCAAGTATGTGCTTCTTTAACGCGTCCTTGTGGAGGATTATCCTTGGCTCAGTTGTCGAACCCGGCTCTGAGAGCAGGAACTCCATGTTTTCGCACCATGTGTCAAATGTTCCATCGTGCTCTGCCAGCGGCTTTTTGGACTCGGCAATCTGCTTTTCAATCCTTTTCAGTACTCCCGCGTTTGCATAGCGTTGCACTTGCCGCTGCACGTGAGCGCGTTCCTCGTGGAGTGAAAGCTCTGACAGGGGCTTGCGTTCAACAATGCGGATTCCGTGGGTTTCCAAAAAAGTCACCAGAATAGGAAATGTCTGAAAGATTTATACTCTTTTTCGCTGTTTTACTGCGTTTCAAGAATTAGTGCCGATTATGCGAACCGCGGTCTAGGAAGCTTTATATATCCTAATAGAATCATGATTGTATCGTGATTGATTCTCACGATTCGCGACACAATCGCGGACAAGTATCAATCAAACCGGAAATAAAAAGGTACCGAACATGGCTTTGGATCAAGGAATCGTAGGCGATTACCAGGCATTCAAGGAATCCATCAAGGACCCCGCCCTCACAACGGCGTATTACCTTTCCAAGATTTCGGATGAGAAGTCGTCCTTCAACCTCGTGTTGAGGGAGATCAACGCCAAGCTGGACCGCCTGGCCTTCCTTGAGAAGCGCGTGGCACAGCTTGAGGAGATGCTTGAGAAGAATTCGGTGGAAAAGGTCGCTGTCGCGGCGTCGCCAAACAGGGAAGTCGTCGCGGACATCGACCAGGACATAATTGCGTTCGTCAAGGAATCGGGCAAGGTAATCGCCCAGGACGTGGCCGACAAGTTCGGCTACAAGGGAAAGAACGCCGCGTGCGCGCGCCTCAACAGGCTCGCAACAGCGGGACTTCTTTCAAAGAAGCAGGCAGGAAGGAAAGTGTACTACCTGCCAATCACGTAGGAATCGCAAAAAACGGTTTTGCGGCAAAACAAAATCACGACGGAATCACAAAAAAAATCACAGGAATCGCGCGTAATTGTGCTTCACAGCACAGTTCAACCCACCCCCAATAAACATTCTGGGAGGGGCCTGCCAGCCCCTCCCCTCTAATTCTTTTAATTTTATTTCTTGAATTCGTTGGGGTATGCCTTAACTAAACGGGAAGAATCAGTACCATTAATTATTCCAAAAAAAATTTCTTTTCCTTCACTTACCGACTTTGCTTTGGCTAGTTCTGTCATTTGCTGAAGGACAGAAAGATCTATCTGTTCATTATATTGAACGATGAATGCTTGGGCTGGAACTAAAAATAACCTTTGAATTTGGTCTCCATTCTTACCCATCATTTTTGGAACGAGTTTTCCGTGTTTTCCGGGGCCTTTCAGTGCAAACGCAACTGATATTCTTTTTTTGTTAACAATTATCGAGGTTGAAAATATATCGCAAAGTTCTCCGCCCCAATCTTTGAAAGTTCCTTTTTCACCAATTATTTCCAAAATTCCCTTTTTTACTAGATTTTCTGGGAGGGCAATTGAATTTTCTATCGAATTTATCTTTCGAACTTTAGAGAAGGAATCGATGTCATCGATGGTTAACAACTTTGTTTTTATAAAGCTCCTTGGCAACCTAATAATTGTTTCAACTTGTGTTTGATTTTTGCTGGATGGGGAAAATTTTGTTGGAAATTTTTCTCTTTTTTCTTTATTCTTAACTAGGCTAATGATTTTCGCTTTATTGTGCGTGTAGAAATCTTTCTTCTCATACGCGGTTTCAGTAGTTTTTATCTGGGTAACAATATCTTCGCTAGCGAGTCTTTTTCCTTGATTTAATATTTCAATTCTTGAATACTTTTGATTCAAAAAATTTCGTATATCTCCAACTGTTTTTACTCTCTTTTTTCCCGTATAAATTGCACAAAAGACGTCCAGACGAACTTTTGATTTCCCTATTACATTTGCTGCATTAGCGATTTTTTCTTGCCTATCCGCACTTGGATTTGATACAATCGGAGCCATTATTATTCACATTTATTTTTTTCTTTTCGCAAGCATTTTTTGTTTACGAATGGCAGAACCGCTGACCCCCATTAATGAACCAATTTCTTCAGATGTCATTCCGCTTTTTTGCAGTATCAAAATCTTTGTTTTATCATCTTTTCCGTTTGCTGCTAATAATCCCATGATACTGGATAATTTTGTGCTAATCTCTTTCAACAGTTCCTTTTCACTCTCATCACTTGCCATTTTCTCACTTCCTCTTTATTTTTTTAGAGCGAATTTTTGTCACGTTTACTGTGTTCGGAGTGCTTCCTGTTATCCTGGCAATTTCTTTATTTGACATGCCTGAATTTGCTAACAGAAGCATCGCATCCGTCTTACTTTTGCCAGCTAAAAAGTCCGCTGCAAGTAGTGTTAGAATGGCATCAAGCTTTGATGAAAGCTCAGTAAATTGTTTTTCATCCATTTTTCTTTACCTCCCTTTTTCTCATTTCTGACAAACGAACGTTTACGACGTTTGAATTGGTGCCTAGAATATCTGCAATTTCCTTTGGCGAAAAACCGACCTTGTACAAACGATAAATTGCATCTGTGAGAGTAAGGTCTTTGCTGAGGGTTAATGCTGAAATTTTTACCAACTGGTGCAGTTGTTTATCAATGTTTTCTAATATTTTATCATCCATATTCCCACCTTACATAAGTTTTTGATAAAATGTTTTCTTTCCAACTTTCACTTCGCCCAATATTCCTATGGCTTCCATTTCTGCAATGGCTCTACTAACACTGGGTGAGAGTTTGTTAATTTTTTTTGAAATTTCTCCAACCGAGTGTTTTCCATCGCAAAGCTCATAAATACTTTTTTTTAGGGGACTATCAAGTATCTTATTCTTTGCAATTTCAATTTGCCCCCGTTGTGTCATTTTTAAGATACCGACGATTTGTTGCAGTCTTTCATCTATCCTAGTAAGGTACATTTCCATTGAATCGTTTTCATCATCCATTCGAACCACCGTTTACATTCGTAACAATTTTCTTGTTACACATGTAATAAAAAGAGTGTTTTAGGCGATTTCCGGTGAAAAATTCTTATTTTTTTGAACTTAGCCACTCTTGCACAACAGGGACAATCTTTCCGATGTCCTTGCCGTCAACTGCCTTGGTCGCGGCCTTCCTGGCGATTTCCTTGGCGTTGAATGCGATGGATAGGCCGGACTCGGCGAACATGGCCAGGTCGTTGCTGCCGTCACCCACAGTCATCGTGTGGGACTTGGGGATTCCAAGTTCCTGCTGGAGCTTGAACACAATCTGGCCCTTGTCAGCAACGCGGACGTCAACGTCTCCGGTGAGCTTGCCGTTTGCCACCCTTAGGTGGTTGAAGATGAACTGGTCAACTGCCGAGAAGTCGCGCCTGCTTGCCGCGCGCGCAGCCACCGGGTTGAGGGAGGCGCTTGCTATGGCGATGTAGAACCCGTGCGACTTGAGAAACTCAAGTGTTGAAGCGGCGTTTGCCATTGGCTTGATGCGGTCGCCCAGTAGCATGCAGTCCTGCACGGTCACGCCCTCAAGCAGCGCGCAGCGCTGGTGAAGCGCCTCGTCAAATGGAATCTCGCCGCTGACTGTCTGAAGGGTCATTTTGGACACTATTGCGCCAACTCCGGCAATCTCTGCAAGCGAGTCGATGATTTCGGCGTCAATGAGCGTGGAGTCGAAGTCAAAGACTGCGAGGTATTTGTAGTGCGGTTTGTTTGTTGCCAAGGTCTTTCTGCCCTCGCTTATGTCCTCTTTGAAAACTTCGCCATCAAAAGCTCGCCGCGCGCGTGGTCAATGCTGGAGCGCACCATGTCCTGCTTCTGCTTGAGCGGCCCGATGATTGACGTCGAGTATTTCAAAATCATCAGGTTGTCGTAGATGTCGTTGAGCCTGCCGAAGTAGTAGTTCGCCTCGTCCTCCTTGTCTTCCTTGAGGCAGATTTGGATGGCGCGCCTCAGCTCTCCTGCGCAGTCTGCAACGCCAGCAAGGTAGGATGTCACTGGCATGTTGAGGTCCTCAGGCGAGGGCAGGTCCTGGTGGTAGGAAACCGCAAGGAACGTCTTGATTTCGACGTACTCCTGGTAGCAGTGCTCGGTGATGTGGGAAAAATCGTCGTCGAACTGGCGGATTTCAAGCACCATCTTCTCAAGTTCGGCCAGGGTTGCCGAAAGCTCGACTTTCTCTCCGGTGTGGATGTCGCGTATTGCGCGAGCGGAAAGCCGGACTATTTCACGGCTCTGGACAAGCACCTTGTCCTGGCGCTTCTCCTTCTCGTCAAAAGTCGGCTTGAGTCCGCGAATGATTGCTGAAAAGTCTGCCATTTTGCCCACCTTCTTGTATAGCATATTTATTGGTGCTAATGGTTAATGAATTAATAGGGGCTTTTGATACTTCGGCCTATTTTCGATTGGTGATGCGTTTTGGACAAGAAAGATTTTACCGTAATTTCCCTAGGGGGATCGCTTTTGTTCAAGGAAAACGGCGACATCGACGCTGAATACGTCAAGTCCGCTGCTGCGCTTTTCAAAAAGCTCCACGCCGAAGGCTTCAAGATAGCAATCTCAGTTGGCGGAGGCAAGTTTTCCGCACAATACCAGGAAATTGTCAGGAAGAACGGCACTCAGGTAATGGCTGACAAGATTGGCCAGATGATTAACCACGTCAACGCGACCCTCCTCATTTCGCTTTTGGGCGAGGATGTGGCCTATCCCAAGTCAATCACCGACCTGTCCGAGACCCAGCTTGCGTCAAAGCTCAACCTAATCCCGGTTGGAGCAGGCTTTGTGGAAGGTGCGACCTCCGACCACGCCGGAGTAATCATAGCCGAGCGCCTGAAAGCCAAGCGCCTCATCAACCTGTCCAAGGTGGATGGGATTTACGATTCCGACCCGGCAAAGAACCCCAAGGCCAAGCTAATCAAGAAGATGTCCTATGACCAGCTCATCGAGCTTGCGACCCGGCTGGACACACGCGAGCCGAAAGCGCCTTTCGTGTTCGACATCATCGCTTGCAAGCTTGCGGCAAGAAGCGGGATAGAAATAGTCTTTGCAAATGGCAAGAAGCTCGACGACCTCAAGAAACTTGTCGAGGGAAGCAGGGATTGCGGGACTATAGTTGGTTAGTCTACTCACGCGAGTAATGGTTTTATCCAGTTGATTGTCTGGATTGCAATAATTATCAGGAACCATACGACTAGTATTGCTTTTACCCACATTCCAAATTTTTCCCATAGTGTCAGCGTTGGAATTTCCGAAGGGATTTCATTGTGGTATGGCTTTTCATTTCTTAAACGAAATGGCTTTATGAACCGTTCATTATGCCATCCCGCGTACTGGAAAATCATTATCCCGCACACCATGAGTTTAACCACTTGTAATTTGGTATCTTCGGAAGAGTGGTTGAAAGCAAGGTCAAATGCAAACATTATGGATATGATTATCGTAGTCCAGTAGAATGCAGCGCTTACCCTGTCATTAGTTGAATAACGGTTGTCATTAGCAACGAACCCTGCTAGTTCGAAGGGATTAATCATATGCTCGCCAGTATTCCTGAATGCCCCTTACTGCTTTAATAGATTTGGTTGATGCAGCGGCTTATTTCGCCAACTAACCGCGCCTTGCATTGTGGAACGGTATCAGGACGTCTTTGGTAAGGAAGTCGCCGTGCTTTGGCAGCAGTTTGATGACTTTTTTCCCGAAAGTCTCGAGGTTTGAGTAATCCACTTGCTTTAGCGGGTACCTGGTTTTTTCCGTTTTGCTGGTAACATACGTCAGGTGTGTTTCTGTAGGTCTTCCAAGCCTGGCGTTTCCAACCAGCACAAGCTTTCCGTCTAGGCTGGTCATCCTGTGTCCTGAACTGCAGGGTGCATGGTCAATGACTTCCGTCACGATCGGCTTGCCCAGTTTGTTGTAATGGTAAATCTTGCCGTAGTGTCCCTGGTTTGAGGCAAGCTCCTGGGTGGCAACGACTATTTGCCGTCCCTGGTGGTCGTTTCCTGTCAGGATTTCTATCGGTCTGGTTTCAAGGAATGTCCTTTTTACCGTCATACGGGTTTTGTCACCGAATATTCTTTTTTTGGTCGCGTTTTAAATAATTCGTTTTCGTGCCACCCCGTGCTGTGCCTAGAACTTGTGTTTGGGCATCATTTCGCCAATCTTGTTCCCAAGCTGATATCTTAGGCAGGGGCTGGCTTTGTTCATTGGGAACGTCATTGCCTTGGTTTTGGCGCCCTTGTAAGTGATGTATGCGTGAAAATCTTCGCCTTTTCTTGGCAATTGCCGTTCCACAAACGCAAGTTTCCCGTTTTTGCTAATCAGTTTTGTCTTTTCGGGACACCGTGCGTGGCCGCCTTCGATGTCAATCTTGGAAGGCAGGTTTTTTGCATCATAATGGAACAGCATCCCTAATTTTCCGGAAGAGTTTTCCTGGATTGCAACCGCAATCGGCCGTCCCAAGTGGTCCTTTCCAAAGAAAAGGTCGATGCCCTTTTCACAATGAAAATCGCCTATGTTTTCGGGGGTTTTCATAGGCGTTACCTATTTGGCCTTCTCGTGGTACTTGTTGGCAATCGTGCGCACTTCGCGCTCAAGCTCGGCCCTGCTCTCGTCGTTGACGATTTCAAAGTCAGCAAGCGCCATAGTTGCGGCCAAGTTAGGTTCGCCCTTTTCCTCGGACTGCTCCTTTTCCTCGGATGCCTTGAACTGCTCAAGCGAAAGCAGCTGCTCTCCCGCACGTGCGCGCTTTTTGATGCGCTCGTAGCGCAGCTCAACCGGAGCATCCACTGAAATGAGCACGAACTTGTCGCCGAACTCGTCAACTAGCGTCTCGACTTCAGCAGGCAGCCGGATTGAGTCTATAGTGATGACTTTTTTCTGCCAGCCAGGCATCATCTTGACCCGCGTTGCGGCCCTTGCTGCCCAGTAGCCGTCGCCTTCCTTCTTGCGCATCTGGTTGCCTACTTCAATAAGGTTGGTGCGCTCAAGCCCCAGGTCGCGCTTCTTGCACTCGTGCCGGATTTCGTCGGAGAGGCTGAAGCTGGCGGCTCCATAATCTTTTTGCAGAAGCTCGATTGCAGTGCCCTTTCCCGAACCCAAAGTGCCGCAAAAGCCGAATATCATCTCGACTACCTCCCTTGGTGCGATTGATGTTTGTGCTTTCAGCTTACTGGCCGCGTGCCTTCTTCATCAAAAGCCGCGCCTCGGCGCTTGCGATTGTCTTGCGCGTGGCCTCGATGACATCGGGGTTGCAGCTTATGGAGTCAATCCCGTAGGCTACAATCGCCTCGGCGAATTCCGGATAGACCGAAGGCGCCTGGCCGCAAATGCCAACCGGCACGCCGTGCTTGTGGCAGCGCTCTATTACGAGCCTGATTGATTCAAGCACCGACGGGTCGCGCTCGTCGAAGTCCTCGGCAACAATCGGGTTGTCGCGGTCCAGGCCCAAAGTGAGCTGGGTCAGGTCGTTGCTTCCAATTGAGAAGAACTGGGCTCCGGCCTTGCAGAACTCCTCTGCCAGGATGACTGTTGACGGGATTTCGCACATTATTCCAATCTTGAAGTCGTAGCCGCTGCCGTTCGTGAGCCCGGAGGCGTCCACAAGCTTCTTGCAGGCCTTCCACTCGTTGACCGTGCGCACGAAGGGTATCATCAGCCAGAGGTTCTTCATCCCGTAAGTCTCGCGCACGCGCTTGATTGCCTCAAGCTCCATGTTGAACACTTCGGGGTCCTTGATGTAGCGGAAACAGCCGCGGAACCCTATCATCGGGTTCTCTTCCTTGGGCTCGAACTCCTCCCCGCCTTCCAGGTTCTTGTACTCGTTGGTCTTGAAGTCCGTTGCGCGGTAAATCACCGGCCGCGGGTAGAACGCGGCGCACATCTTGCGCATGCCGTCCGACAGCGCGTCAATGAACTCCTCGCGCTTGCCCTGCTTGAGCATCGCCTTGGGGTGCTTGCCAAATCCCGCTATGATGAACTCGGCCCTGAACAGCCCGACTCCGTCGACGTGCTTAGACGCGACCTTGTCCGCGTTCTCGGCCTCCGCAAGGTTGACGTAGAGCTTGGTGCCCGTGACTATGTTGTCGCTCTGCGGCCCGGTGAGGTGCTTGGTTGCGCGAACCACTTCCTGCATGAACGCGTCAGATGCGACTTCCTTTTCCATTGCCTTGCTTGTGGGGTTGGAGCCTGCCGAGGTCTCGGTTGCGAGCTTGCCTTCAAAGACCACTCCCTGGGTTGCGTTGACCGTGATGATTTGGTCTTCCTTCAAGTCGATGGTTGCAGTGCGCGTTCCCACGATGCAGGGGATTCCAAGCTCGCGGCTCACTATTGCAGCGTGGCAGGTCTGTCCTCCCGAATTAGTGACAATCGCAGCTGCGCGCTTCATCGCAGGCACGAAGTCCGGCGAGGTCATCTCGGTGACCAGCACGTCTCCCTGCTTTACCTTGTGGATTTCCTTGGGCGAGTAGATGAGCCGCACAGGTCCCCACGCTGTTCCCGGCGACGCGCCAAGGCCCTTGAGGATGGGCTTTGATTTTGATGTTGCCGTCGTTGTTCCGGTTTCAACTATGACCTGCGGCTTGGGGATGTCTGCTGCCTGTGTGGATGCCGGAATCTTGCTTATGTCCTGTACTATTGGCTGGTTGATTTCCATCGCATCCTTCACCTCTGTTTCAGCTGGTTTCTTGTCCTTGAGCGTGGTGATGTTCCTGCTCTGGACTATGAATATCTTTCCCTTCTCAACCGCCCACTCGATGTCCTGGGGCGCGCCGTAGTGGTCCTCGATTTTCTTCCCAAACCCCGCGAGCGTGACTATCTGCTCGTCAGTGAGCTTCTGCATCGAGGCGATGTTGTCCGGCAAGTCGGCTTTTTCAGAGCCCGTGCCGGATTTTCCGCGCATAATCGCAAACTCCTGCTTGCTTACGGTCTTGTTTGCGACCTTCATTGCGTCCTTGGAGACGATGTAGTTGTCCGGGGTGACCGAACCGCTCACAACCGCCTCTCCCAGTCCGACAGCTGCCTCAATCATTATTTCGTTGGGGTTGCGGTTGATTGGGTTTACTGTGAACATCACTCCGCTCTTTTCGCTGTCCACCATCTTCTGCACTACTGCGCACAATCCTACCTTGTTGTGGTCGAAGTGCTGGGTAATCCTGTAGTATATTGCGCGCGCCTCAAAGAGGCTTGCCCAGCACGAGCGAACTGCATCCACGAGCATGTCCGCGCCCTTTACATTGAGGAACGTGGCCTGCTGGCCCGCAAAAGAGGCTTCGGGCAAATCCTCAGCTGTTGCGCTGCTTCTTACCGCGACAAGGACTTCCTGGGTTGCAAGGGGGAATATGCTGACCCCGCAGAGCTTGTTGTAGGAGCGCACCAGGTCTGTTCGTATGTCGTTTGGCATCGGCTCGGCAAGGATGGCGTTCTTGATGGTCTCGCTTGCCAAGTCCAGCTTGTCCGAGTCCTGCTCGTCAAGCCCTGCCAGCGTGTTGGCAATGAGCTTGTCTATGCCCGTTGCGCGCACGAAGTTGAAGTAGGCCTCGCTTGAGATTACAAACCCGTCCGGCACCGGAAGGCCCAGCTGGAACATCTCGCCCAGGTTGGCGCCCTTTCCGCCGGCAACGGCAATTGATGTTTTGTTGATCTCTGAGAACCAATAGACGTTGTTGGCCATAGCAAGTGCACTCTCCGGGTAAAGCGTTTGGCAGCCTGAATGCTGACCGCCACTCATTAGGGTTTTCCCGTATAAAAAACAGCCCTACCGGTGAAAGGTAAGTGGGGAAAAAATGAAAAAGAAGAAAGAGGAATGCGGTGCGCGGCTGTTGCTCAGTCGCGTTTCCTGTGCAGGAGTTTTGCCACGTGGTGCCGGATGCCGTGGTGCTGGCTGTTCTCCTGCTTTGGGTGGAAGAACGCCTGCCACACCAGAAGCACCATGATGAGCGCCATCAGGCCGAGGCAGTAGAATTGGAACCGCGCGTAGTCTGCGCGCACGTTCAGCACGTCCTCCTCAAGGAGCGAGACGCGCTGCTGCATCGACTGCTGGACCAAGGACGTCTGGGACGCCTGGCCTTCAAGCTCGATTACCCGCGCCTCAAGCTCGCGGACGTACCCTGGCGGGGTAAGCTCGACCCCGCGCCAGTAAAGCGTGCCGTTCTGGCCCGAAAGCACGTATTCGCCGCACTGCAGGTATGTCTGCTGGGCGACTTGGGCTGACGGGTCCTTGGTGGAAAGGTCTGATGCAAGCGCCAGTATCTTGGCTATGTTGGCCGAGTCAGCGGGCTTTGAGTAGAACGGGAGGAACTCGCTGCGGTTGACTATGGACAGCGGCTGCTGCGAGCAGTCGTGCATCACGGTGTACGTGGCGTACTGCATTCCCAGCTGGCTTGTTTGCGCTGCGGAAAACGACACGAACGACATTGCAAGCACTGCAATGAGTGCAAGAGCTGACTTCATAGGAATCAAAACCCCCTATTGTGAAAAACCGTATGTTGGATTATGCCTACGGCAAATAAAAGAATTTTGAATGGGTTTTGTTGTCGGAACTAGTAGTACTTGGGCTTGCCCGGCAGTATCCCGAACTTCCTTTCCCTGCGGCGGTACACGTTGGCAATTACCGCCAGTATCGCAAGCAGTATGACCATCTTGCTGAACTCGGGGTTGGACCCGAATATCGAGAGCACGACCAGCAGGGACACGCCAAGCCAGATCAGTGCCGAGGTGGTGATTGTGCGGCCCAGCTTGCGGTACATCAGCCGCAGGCCCGCGCTATGCGCGTTGTAGGCTTCGCTTTTTCTCATTGCGCGCAGCGTCCTGAATATTATCGCCGCGGTCGCAACCAGCGCGGCCCCCAGCCCAAGCCCCTTTAGGGTGATGGTGGTGTTCTCAAAGACCAAAGTCTGAGTGGACTGGGTCGAGTACAGTATGACTCCGAAGATGATCACGAGCAGAAGGATGTTCTCGCGCAAAAACGACACGCTTGAGCCGACCTTGCTGTTGAACGAGTAGTTGTACTGCACCGCGTAGAACGCCTGCTGGTTCTGGCGCGCAATCTGCCTGCCGGTGTCCACGATTCTTGATGGCACGAAGCGCCGCATCTTCCGCCACAGGCTGTCGGAGTCGTCAATCAACAGCGACGTGGTTAGCGAGGTGACCAGCACCAGCGCGGAGGTGATGCCGATGAGGTCGATTTCTGTCACGACGTTCCTTGACAGCTGGGCTATGAGTATGGAGAACTCCCCGATTGAGAGCATCGCAAGCCCGGCAAAGGTGGCCGAGCGCGAGTCGGCCTCGACGAAGTAGTAGGAGATGTGCATTGCCACGAACTTGATGACTATTGCAAAAACCGCTATGCCGACGACCAGCCATATGTTGGACAGTACCGATGCAAGGTTGACCACCATCCCCACCGAGAGGAAGAACAGCGCCGAAAAGACGAATATCAGGGGGTAGATTGCCTGCTTGAACTCCTCGGCCTTCTTCAGCGACGCGATGAGGTTTCCTGCAAGGAACGCGCCGATTGACGCCGGCAGCCCCGCAATCTGGGCAAGGAAGCTCAGGCCGACTCCCATGCTCAGGGCCGAGAACGCTAGGGTCTCCTCGGCGCGGTTCTCGGAGAGCCAGTCCAGCACTATCTTGAGCACCCGCGAAAGAACCAGGTAGAACACCCCGAATATGACCAGCGAGTTTGCGACCGAGAGTATGAAGTTGAACGACACCTGCTCGCCTGCGCCGCTAAGGCCCGAAAGCACGGCGAGTATGAATATCGAGATGATGTCCTCCACGATGAGGGATGCGATGAGCAGGGGCACTTCCGGCCGGTTGGAGAAGTTCTTTTCCGAGAGTATCTTGACCACTATGGCCGTGCTGGTGATTGAGAATATCGCGCCCAGGTACATGCCGGTAATGGGCGAGAGGCCGAAAAGAGTTGCCGCAAGGTAGCCCAAAAGCATTATGATGCCCATCTTTGTGGCCGCAAGTATCGCCGCCTTCGCCCCGAGGCTCTTGAGGCTGTCGGTTGAGAACTCCAGGCCGATTGCGAATAGGAGGAGGATTGCGCCCACGTCGGCAAAGCTTGCTATCGACTCGACGTTGCCCACAAGACCCAGCTGGTGCGGGCCCACTATCATCCCCGCAACAAGCAGGCCGATTACCGAGGGCTGGCGGAGCATGATTGCGATTGCGCCGGCTATGGTTGCGACTATGACTATAATTCCAAAGTCGCTCATTCCTATCATTTCAAACGCCCTTTTTGAGGCTGGAAGCGAATACGCGCTTCAGGTGGGTTATTCACATTAGTGTGTAAGGAAAGAAAAAGATATGCAAAAAAGGGGAAAAAGAAAAAAATGGGTGTTGGGGCGTTGGCCCAAAAAAGCGCGCGCCTCATTTCTTCTTTCCAAGAGCTGACTTGGCCTTGCGTGCAAGGAACACTACAAGCGCAATCGCGGCAACTGCCCACAGGAACCAGTAGTCCGACACTATTGCAGTGTAGAGGTCCTTCTGCTTGACTGTTATTCCGGTTTCCACGCTGTCGCGGTACTTGGTTCCTGCAGCGTCCTCATAGGTCGCCTGGATTTGGATTGCATAGTTTCCAGCTGCCGTTTCCTTGTCTGCATTGACGTTGAATGCGACAGTAGTGGTGGCGCCTGGCGCGAAGTCGCCCACCAGCCTCTCGCTTCCGTCAGTTGAAATCGGGAACTGGGGGATTATCTTGACCCGCAGGTTCTTTGCTGAGTCCTGGCCGTTGTTTGTTATCGAAAACGTTGCCTGGGCGTTGTTTGCTCCAATGTACACCGCGTCAACGCTGGGTGCGACCGCCAAGTCCGCCTTTGCGGCTACGGTGATGCTCACTGTGAGCGTCTTGGATATGCGCTTTCCAGTCTCGTCGATGTATGCAAGCGCGACGTTTGCCGCATACGTCCCCGCGTTCTGGCTCTTGGGCACGAAAATCGTGTAGGTTGCCTTTGTTGACTTCTTGGCGCCAAGCTCGGCGATTATCGCGGTCTTGGTTGCGGCCTTGACCTCAATCGGTGAGGGTGCGTTCAAGGTAGCCTCGATTGCAGTCGCCTTGTACGAGCCGGTGTTGTCTATGGTGACCTCAACTGTCGCTGTGTCTCCGGGGTGGATGTCAATTGGCGTGCTTGAAGTGACTCGCGCACGCAGTTCCGGAAAACCCGCTACTGGGATGTTGAGGTTCTGCAATGTGGAGTACGGCGCTGCGTTTTCACTCTCATAAGTGATTGAGACTGAGACCGGGTTGTTTCCCGCATTCGCGTTCGGGTCGGCATTGAACACGAACGAGACGTTCCTTGCTCCATCGGCCTTGCAGAGGTCTCCTACGATTATCGCGTCAGGCCCGTGCAAGCTAATGGGATAGGAAGGCGACGCCTGGGCTATCACGCGGTAGGCGCAATCCAGCTTGCCTACGCTCTCAAGCGTAAGCGTCACTTCGGACTGGCCGGATGCAAGCAAAGCAACCGGCATCGAGTAGTCAGTGATGCGCACGTCCGGCCTGTTGAGCGCGGACACGTTGAGCGCAAGCGCCATGAAAACGAATACGAACAAGATTTCCTTCTTCATACAAAATCACCTATTTTTTACATTACTTCCCGCTTGAACACCCTTGTTGAGATTACAAGCATCGCAAGCGCAAAAAGCAACAGGAAAATCACGTCCGGCAACACTTGCATCAGTGAGAAACCCTTGACCATCACCCCGCGCAGCGCGTCGCCTGCATAGTAAATCGGCAGCACCTTCGCAAGGCCCTGCAGCATCGCGGGCATGGTCTGTATGGGAAAGAACGCTCCGGCAAGGAACATCGAGGGCAGGCTCACAAGCATCGCCATTGGCATGAACTGCTCCTCGGTCTTTGCAAATGACGAGATTACCAGCCCGACCCCTGTTGCGCCCATTGTGAACAGGATTATTATGAAAAGCACGTCGAAGACGTTGCCTGATATCGTCAGCCCGAAGGCAAGCATCGCTATAATCACTATGAATATCGCGCGGAACGTCTCAAGGACCATGTAGAACAGCTGGGTGCCAAGCAGTATCGTGGTGTCCGAAGTCGGCGTGAGGAACACGCGCGTAAGCGAGCCGTCGTGGCGCTCTCCAGCAATCGCCCGGCCCATCCCCATTATGGCGCCCTGGAATATGATGAGCGCAATCAGCGCCGGGAGCGCAAAGTCAATGCCCTGCCTCTGGCCGTACACGTCAACGGACTCGACTTTGATTGGGTCAGCAAGGCTTACTGTGTCAGTTGAGGAAAAGTCCTCGAGTACGACCTGCACGCTGTTTGCAACCGGCGCAGCGGAGTCAAGCTGTGCCGAAAGCGCCAGGGAGCCTGCCTTTGCCTGTGCCACAAGCGTCTGGGTTGAGACTACGTTCCGCAGCACGACCATGTTGCCTGCAGCTAGGCCGCTGTACGTGCCCATCTGGGCGACGTACTGCGCGTCGAAGTTCATCGCGCTCACAAGCGATGCCTTTGAGCCCGCGTTGTCGTAGGAGAACGCGAGTTCGTTCAGGTAATCCGCGTTAGTTGGCGAGTACACGTTCGCGGCAACGGCCTGTGAGAGCCTGGTAAGCGTGTCCGTGCTTTGAAGGAGCCTGTAGCGCGCAAGAGTGGCCTGTTCCGCTGCCAGGTCATAGGCATCCGCGGTTCCCGCGGCCTGTCCGCCGGAGTAAAGCAACGCCTCAAGCGCAGCGACCTTTCTTGCGGCAATCGCGGCTTCGGCCTGCCTTTGGCCAATCAGCTGGCCGCTGGCCTGCTTTGACAGCCCTGTTATGAACCCTTTGATGCTTGCAGAAGCAATCTGGGCAACAGTTGAGTCGGACTGGTCTACCATCAGCCGGATGGTCGCCTGCCGTCCGTTCTTTACAGCGTCCTCAAACCCCCGCGGTATTACCACAACTGCCTTTGCATTGCCCTCGTCAAGGAGCTTTTTTGCCTCGGACTCGCTGCCAACGCTGTACCTGATGCTCAAAGTCTCAAGGGCCTCCAGCTGGTTTACCATCTGGCTTGAGAGGATGCTCTGGTCGTTGTCAACAATCGCGGTTGCAAGGTGCTTTGGAGTGACTCCTGTAGTTGCGCCGAAAATCGATATCATGACTATGGGGAATATGAACAGCATCAGCATGCGCGTCTTGTCGTGGCTCAATACCCTGTAGTTTTTGGTAATGATGGCCCTGACCTTGTCCAGGTCGATGATCTTTTCATCAGCGTCACGCTTGTCAATCTTCTTGTCCCTGCTCATTCTCTCAAATCCTTCTTTGTAAGCTTGATGAACACGTCCTCAAGGGACAGCTTGCGTATGCGTATCTCGTTGACCTGCTGGCGCCTCTTTTTGAAGAAGTCCGAAAGTTTTGCGAACATCTCGCCGCCATCCGACACTTCGCACACCAGGCGCGAGCCGTCCTTCTCAACAGAGTGCACGAACGAAAGCTTCTTCAGCTCCTCAACGGTCTCCTTGGACGCGTCTGGAGCGCCGATTTCCGCAATCTCGTACTTTGATACCTTGCGCTTGAGCTCGTCAGCAGTGCCTATTGCTATGATGTTGCCGTGGTCCATGATTGCGATTCGGTCGCACAGCTTCTCCGCCTCGTCCATGTCGTGCGTGGTGTATACAACTGTGACGCCCTTCCTGTTCAGGTCGCGGGTGATTTCGCGCATCGCAATCCTGCTCTGCGGGTCCAGTCCTGTTGTCGGCTCGTCCATGAACAAAATGTCCGGCTCGTGCAAAAGGCTTGCGGCAAGCGAAAGCCTCTGCTTCATTCCGCCTGAGAACCCGCCGGAAGGCACGTCGCGCTTGTCGTAAAGCGTGACTGCCTTCAAAAGCTCGATGCTCTTTGACACGATATCCTTTTCGGGAATCTCGTTGAGCTTTCCTATGTACCACAGGTTCTCCATTGGCGAAAGCTCCTCAAAGAGCGAGAACGACTGCGGAACCACGCCTATGCGCGAGCGCACTTTCGCAGGCTCCTTTGCAACGTCGTACCCTGCAATGATTGCAGTGCCGCTGGTCGGCGTTGCCAGGGTGGTAAGCATCTTGATTGTGGTGGTCTTGCCTGCGCCGTTTGGGCCGAGAAAGCCGAAGATTTCACCCTTCTTGACCTGCAAGTCTATGGAATTGACTGCTGTGAAGTTGCCGAACTTCTTCTCAAGCCTGCGGGTCTCTATTTCAAACATAAAAACACTTGTAGCGGTTGTTGTCTGTGCGCGTCAACTGGCTGAAGCCTTCACTTGATCTTGCTCAAAAGGTGCGTTGCCATCTCGCGTATTCCGTCCGCCTTGATGATTACCATCGCGCCCGGCATCTTTGACATCAGCACTATCTGGTCGCCCGGCTTGATTGCAAGCCACGCGCGCGCCTCCTTCGGGATTACTATCTGGCCGCGCGGGCCTATGACTGCCGTAGTCATCACGCCCGGGCCGCACTTTGGAAGCATCTGGTTTGCCTTTTCTGATTTGTTGGTCATATCATACTATTCATACTTTTCTTATTAATATGCTTATGCCTATCGGTAGCGTGAAAAATATCCTGCTCGCATGATTGCCTATTTGCCCTTTTTCCCCAGGAGGGCAGTGGCGTACCCGTGCGCAAACCCCAGCGGGGCGGTGATGAACTCGTCCGACCTGCCCTCGTCCCTGGCTTGCTGCATCAGCATCTTGTGGTATTCCCGCTGTTTTTTCCTAAGCGGTTCGTTGGGCGGCAAATCGCCTTTGACCAGCTCGCCGTTGACAAGGACGCGGTGCTCGCCGGTCATCGGGTCGTAAAATACGTGCCCGTCGGTGATTTTCGTGGCCGCCTCGTCGATTTTTCCCAGGTCCAGCCTGAGCTTCCTTGCGTGCTCGTGCTTCAGCCCCAGCTTGTCCGCCAGCGCCTTGGAGATGTCGGTTTCCCTTTTTCCCGCAGCTTGCTGGGCTTTAAGCTCGGTCCTGAACAGGTCAAGTACCTTCAGGTTGAATGTTTGTGATGCCGGAAAAAAGTCCATGGTAGACAGCGGAAGGATTCTCCGGTTATGCTTGTCTATCAGCACGAACCGGTCGTTGTAGACTGCCACGGACTCTGAAAGCTTTTCTTTCTCGGCGGCTTGTTTGGCCTCTTCGGTCTGGTTTCTTGTCCTTTTTTGTGCCGCCGACGGTTCTCTAGCAAGCGAGTTTATCTTCGAAATCATGGTTTGGGTCGCCTCTTGGCTTGACAATACTTTTTCCGCCGGAATTTATAATTGCGATTCCAAATGATAGCGTGGACTTTTCAGAAATCATCGTGCTTTCAGCAGGTCTTGCGATGGACGCGGTGGCGGTCTCCATCACCCTCGGCAGCCAGGAGGACTACAAGAGGCAGCACAGGCTGTTCACGACCGCAATCCTGTGCGGCCTGTTCTTTGGCGCCTTCCAGGCGCTGATGCCCGCTCTTGGCTGGCTGCTCGGCTCCGGCGCGCGACAGGCGGTTTCGGGCGTGGACCACTGGATTGCATTCATCCTTCTTTCCGCAGTCGGCCTCAAGATGCTTTGCGACTCTCTAGGCCGGAAGGCGGAAGACAGCGAGACCCTTGCGATGCCGACCAGCATGCGTTTGTACGCGGTATTGGCGTTCGCGACCAGCATCGACGCCTTCGCAGCCGGGGTCAGCCTTGCGTTCCTTGACGTTCCGCTTTTCCTTGCAATAGCCACGATTGGCGTAGTGACTTTCGTTCTTTCCTTCATAGGCGCCTACGCAGGCGACCGCTTCGGCGTGATGCTTGGGAGCAAGTTCAACATAGTCGGCGGAATAGTGCTCCTTGCAATAGGCCTCAAGATACTGCTTTCCCACCTCGGGCTCGCCTAGGGGCGGTTTATATTCGCGGCATCCCAAATGGTTTTCGTGGGCTGAAATGATCCTGGACGCCGAACTCATACTCAAGATATTCTTCCTGGTAAACCCCCTGTCGTCCATACCCCTGCTTTTTCTCGCATACAAAAAGAAGATGGACGTGCGCAAGGTCGCGGTCTACTCCGTGGGCCTTGCAATCCTTGTCGCGGTCCTGTTCGTGTTCCTCGGCCCGCTGCTTTTCCAAATCTACGGCATAAGCATAGACTCGTTCCGCGTCGCCGGAGGCGTGCTCGTGTTCCTCCTTGGCCTGAGCATGGCGCGCGACCAGGGCAAGAGCTACGACCACACCAAGCCCGACGACCTGATAAACATAATCGCGACCCCGCTCCTCACCGGCCCCGCCACGCTATCGTTCCTCATAATCACCACTGCGGAAGTCGGGATGGGTGCGGTGCTTGTCAACATAGTGGGCGCGTTCGTGCTCGTCGCGTTCCTGTTCCTCCTGCTGGCGTACATGCTTCCGCGCATCAACCTGTCATACCTGATGTTCGTAAGCCGGCTCTTCGGCCTGTTCCTGGTAGGCCTCGGCATAGAGATGATGGTTGCCGGGCTCAAGGTCCTGTTCTTCGGCCAGGCCGTCCCGTAGGCTAGGATTTGATTCCGGGTCCCTTGTTTTGTCGCTACTGCCTTGAGGGCATTATCGCCCAGGCAAGCAGGTAGAAGAACACGCCGCCCACTATCGCAGTCATCAGGGCAAACAGTATGAACAGCAGCCGGACCACGGTCGGGTCGAGTTCGGCGTACTCGGCGATTCCGCCGCATACTCCCGCGACCTTGCGCTCGTGATGTGACAAGTACAGCCTCTTCGAGTTCTTTGCCTTCTTGTTAGCCATTGCAGTTCGCCTCAGTACGCCCTAGCGGCCTTCTTTTTCGACCACTCGGAAAAAAGTTCAAGGCACTCCTTCCTCAGGAAGTCCTTCTTCAGCTCGACCCGGGTCTTCCCAAGCGCGACCATCTTCGCGTCCGGGATGGGCCACTCGTCGAACCCGTATTTTGCGGAGTCGCCTATGCGCGTTCCGTAGAATATCTTAGGAATCCTCGCCCAGTGGCACGCGCTCACGCACATCGGGCACGGTTCGGTCGTGGAGTAGATTACGCAGTCCGAGAGGTCTATCTTTCCAAGCTTCTTGCAGGCCTGGCCTATGGCGTTGATTTCGGCGTGCCTGGTTATGTCCGTGTTTTTGAGCACGCTGTTGTGCATGCACACCACGACCTTTCCCTTGCGCACGATGCACGCTCCAAAGGGCGCCTGGCCCTGCCGGATGCCCTCGCGGGTCTTCTTTATTGCAAGACGCATGAATTTCTCGTCGTTCATGGAGTGCTTTCTCATTCTTAGCATTTAACCGTTTTGCTGGCTGCGCAAAGCAAGAGCACTTCGTTGGCGATTTCGGCAACGCCCTTGCTGGCAGTGTCCACGCAATAGTCTGCCGCCCCTGCGTAGAGCCCCTCCCGGCTTGCCAGCAGGGTCCTCACGCGGCCGATTCCGCCGTCCTTCAGGAGGGGCCTGCTTTCCGCGTTTGCTGACACGCGCTCCCAGATGCTTTCAGGCGTTGCCTTGAGCCAGTACAGTCTTCCGTTTTTCTTCAGCGCAGCCACGTTCCTGTTGTCAAGCACAACTCCTCCGCCGCACGAGATTACGCAACCCGTTTTTTGGGCTGCTTTTGCGCATTCCGCTGCCTCGCGCCTGCGGAACCCCGCCTCGCCTTCTGCTTCGAATATCTCCGGGATTTTCATTCCCGCGGACTTCTCAATCTCGGAGTCAAGTTCAACAAGCTTTCTCCCAGTTGCCTTTGCAATCGCCTTGCCGACTTCGCTCTTTCCAGTTCCCATGAACCCGATGAGCACGATGTTTCTTTCGTCTCCGGGGACGCCGTTTTTTACGTCGTCCTTGTTTGTCCTATCAATATTCGCGCCGATTGTTTCCAGCTGCTCAAAAAAGTCCGGGAAGCTCTTGGAGACGCACTCCGCACCGAGGATAGTCGTCTTTCCAATCGCCATCCCCAAAACCGCAAGGCTCATCGCAAGCCTGTGGTCGTTGTGTGTGGCAACCGTTGCCCCGTGTAGTGCTTCGATTCCCTTTCCATTAATCAGAATCCAGTCAGGGCCTTCGGTTGCGTAGCACCCGAACTTCTTCAGCTCAGCAACTAGGTCGGTAATGCGGTCCGATTCCTTTGCCCGCAGGTGCCCGACATTCACGATTTTGGTTGTGCCTTGCGCGCAAGCAGCAACAGCGCAAACCGTAGGCACCACATCAGGGCAGTCCGAGCAGTCGATTTCCCCTGCCCCAATCAAGTTGCCTTCTGAGGATACTGTGATTTCCTCGGATTCCCTTGAAACTTTTACTCCCATCGCTTCAATTATTGATAAGAACTTTGCATCTCCCTGCACCGAGTCCGGGTTCAGTCCGCCGACAGTAACCTTGCCCCCCGTGGCCGCGGCTGCTGCAAAAAAGTACGATGCCGAGGAATAGTCCGCCTCCACATTGTAGTCGCGGCTTGCGTAGTGCCCAACTGGACTTGTTTCAAACGTCCGGAAACCGTCGTTGGATGGGTCTGCACCGAACAGGCGCATCATCCCAAGCGTAATCGCAATGTACGGCTTGGACTTGGCCTCGCCTTCGATTTCAATTGTTGTCTTTTTTTCCGAAAGCGGCGCGACAAGAAGCAGCGAGGACACGAACTGCGAGCTTGTGGCTGCGCGGACCTTGATTTTGGTTGCGATTCCCGTTGCCTTCGAATAAACTTTTATGGGCGGGCAGCCGTTGTTGTTTATTGACTGTGCAGCAAACCCTGCGGCGTTCAAAGCGTCAAGCAAATCGCCAATCGGCCGGTTTCTCATCCGCTCGTCGCCATCAAGCACAACCGGCGTTGGCGAAAGGGCGGCAACGGAAGCAAGAAGCCTCATCGAGGTGCCGGAGTTTCCCAAGTAAACGACTTCATCGGGTTTGGCATTCGGCTTTCCAGCAAACCCGTCGACAATAGCAGTGTTTCCTGCGAGGCTGATTTTTGCGCCAAGCTTCCTGCACGCGTCAATCGTAAGTAATGTATCGTCCGAAATCAGCGCATTTGATGTCGTTGACCTGCCCTTTGCAAGGCTTGCCAGTATGATTGCGCGGTGAGTGAAGCTCTTCGAAGCCGGAGCCTTGACAACGCCTTTTGCCTTCGATTTTTCAACAAGAACCTGCATCTGCGTTTTCTCCCTAAACTGCTATACTTTTTCGAACTGCTTTTCCATCCGCTCAAGCTCCGCCATAAGCTTCCTGCGCTCCTGCTTTGCAAACGGGTTCAGCGTCTCGATGTCTGCAAAGAGCTGTTCGGAGTCGTGGCGCACCATCGCAGCAGCAGCCATCATCTTCTCGTGGCTCTTGAGCTTTGTGGGCGCGTCTTTTGGGCTGATTTTTGCAAGCGCCCTTCCCACAAAATGCGTGATTGCCTGCGTTGACGCCATCAGCTTGTCGTGCTCCTCCGGAGAAAGCCTGATGACTTCCAACCCAAGTTCCGAAAGAAGCGTACCTACCTTCTCAGTTTGTTTTGACCGCACCGGACAAACCACGATTTGCTGTCCGCGGATGCCGTTTCCTGCGCTCTGCGGCCCAAAGAGCGGGTGCGTGCCAATGACTTCAACATCCGCAGGCAGCATGTTCTCCATCAGCCTGCACGGAAGCACTTTCACCGAGCAAGTGTCAAGCACAAGCGTGCCCGGTCTAATGTTTGGCGCGATTTCCTTCAGCGCTGTTTCCATCTGGGAAATCGGAACGCACAGCACGACAAAGTCCGCCTTGGCCGCGTCGCCGATTGATACTTGGCGCACTCCCAGCTTTTTTGCATCCTCGGGCTTTTGCTTTGAGTCCGCGACTACTATCTCGAACTTTCCAAGCAGGTTTGATGCCGCGAGCTTTCCGAACGCGCCAAACCCTATGATTGCAACCTTTTTCATTTCCTTGTTCACACCAACTTGTTTATTTTCTCAAGCGCTACTGCAAGCTCGTCCTGCGGCAAGGTTAGCGAGATGCGCAGGAATTCGGGGAACCCGAACGCGCTTCCCGGAGCAACACCAACTCCCTTGTCCAAAAGCTCCAAGCAAGCCTTGTCGCCATCAAGCCCCTTTCTGGTAACGAAAATGTAGATTCCCGCCTGAGGCCTTGCAAACTCAAATTTCCTTGACAGGATGTCACAGGCGATTTTGGCGCGCTCCTCATACTCCTTTGCCATTTCGGCTTCGATTTGCGGGTTGTGCATCGCGCAAACCGCCGCGTCCTGCACGAACTGCGGCACGCACGAGAAAGTCGACTGGGCAAGCGACACCATCCGCTGAGCAAACTCGGGGCTTGACGCAAGGTAGCCCATCCTCCAGCCAGTCATTGCGAATCCTTTCGAGAAGCTTCCGGCGAGGATGACGTTCTCGGACGGCCTGACTTGGTCTTCCATCTTGGAAAACGCAAGTCCTTGGTAAGCCCGGTCAACAAGAACCGGCACGCAGTGTTCGGACGCCACTTTCGCAAGTTCATTGACTTTGTTGCTTGAAAGAATCGTACTCGTTGGATTGTTCGGGTTGCAAATCACAACCAGCTTGGTGTCCGCGTCAATCGCAGAATCCAAGTCATTGGCTTCCCAGCTCCAGTTTGATTCAAGCGTGCTCCTTACGTGAACTGGCTTGGCGTTGTTTGCTGCGCAAATCGCGTCAAAACCCGGCCAGTGCGGCGAGAGTATGCATACCTTCTTTGCCTGCGCAAGCAGCTTGACTGCGCCAAAGATTGCGAACTTGGAACCCGGAGTGAGAACAACCTGCTCCGCAGCAATCCCGTGCTTTTGTGCAATCAACTTGCGAAGCGCGGGCAAGCCCTGGCCGCTTACATACGTGGCGTTAGTCTTTGCCATCGACTCCATTCCCGAGTCCACTATTGCCTGCGGAGTCTTCATGTCCGGCTCTCCAATGTAGAGCTTGGCAATATTCTCGCCCGCAGACTGGCGTGCAAGCGCCTGCTCAACAAACTCGTAGAACTTCACGCACTCGCACCCTCCTTCTGGACAGCTTTTTTGTAGCAGCCGATTACATTGAGCTTGTGCGCGTTCTTTGAAAGGCAGTCAAGCACTTTCCTGCCCTTTGCGCTTTGTGAGTTCTCCTCAAAATCCAAAAAGAACACATACTCCCAGGGAGTGTGCTTGATTGGCCGCGACTCGATGCGCGAGATGTTCACACCCTCGTCAGCAAAGCCCTTCAAGGCATTGAACAGCGAGCCTGGCTTGTGAGCAAGCGTAAACACTGCCGAGGTCTTGTCTCCTCCAGGCTTTTCGTCTTCTGCCTGCGAGAAAACCAGAAAGCGCGTGGTGTTTGTCTCCTGGTCCTGGATGTCCTTTGCAAGCACCTCAAGCCCGTAAGCTTGTGCTGCGCGGCCGCTTGCAATCGCCGCTGCTCCCTGCAGACCGTGCTCGAAAATCATCTTCGCAGCCCCCGCAGTGTCATAGAACGGCACCACCTTGGCGTGCGGCAACAGCTTGGCAATGGTCTTTTCGCACTGGCCCAAAGCTTGCGGGTGCGAGTAGACTTCTCGGATGTCCTCCGCCTTCTGGCCAGCAAGGCAAAGCAGGCAGTGCCTCACCGGAAGCAGAATTTCAGCAGTTGCCTTGAGCTTTGCATCAAGAAGCAAGTCGTGCACTCCAACAACCGAGCCTTCCACCGAATTCTCTATTGGCAGGATTGCGTGCCTTGCAGCGCCCTTCTCAACTGCTGCGATTGCGTCCGCAAAAGTCCTGCAGGCAAGCGGGATGCAATCTTGGAATGCAATATTTGCAGCTTCCTCGCTGTACGCTCCCCGCTCCCCTTGGAATGCGACAACAGTTCCGGGCTTTTCCTGCGCTTGCGCACTGCAGTTGATAATGTCCTCAAACACATCCAGCAGTTCCTGCTTTGGAACCGCGCCGCCCGATGCAGCTACTGCGTTCTGCTTGACTTTTTCCTCGCGTTCCTTGTCGCGTATTGCCAGGCCGTTCTTTTTCTTCGAAGCGCCGATTACCCTTGCCGCATCCACCCTCTGCGCAATAAGCGCAACAAGCCTGCGGTCAATCTGGTCAATTGCCTTCCTTTGGGCCTCAATCTCATCAGCCATCCTGTTCGCCTCTTTCCTGCAATAAAATGTCAGCAATGCACATTGCAGCCACGTTCTCAACAACCGGAACAGCCCGCACTGCAACGCACGGGTCGTGCCTTCCCGTTATCTCAATCTTGGTTTCCTTCATCGTCGAAAGGTTCACCGTGTCCTGCGGCCTGGCAATGCTTGGGGTTGGCTTGAACGCGACCCGCAGCACAACCGGCATCCCGGTTGCCAAGCCGCCGAGTATCCCGCCGCAGTTGTTGGTCCTTGTGACCACCAGCCCGTCCCTGATTGCGAATGCGTCGTTATTCTCCGAGCCCCGCATCTTCGCTCCGGCAAACCCTGAGCCGAACTCGACTCCCTTCACAGCAGGGATTGCAAACATAGCTGCGCTGAGCCTGCTTTCAATCGAACCGAACATCGGCTCACCAGTTCCAACTGGCAGTCCGGTAATGCGCGCCTCAACCACTCCGCCGATGGAATCTCCTGCGCTTCTTGCAGCCTCGATTTCTGCAGCCATCTTTTCAACTGCTTCTGGCGCGGCAGTGTGGATTGCGTTTGTGTAAGTGTTTTTGAGAATTTCAGTTTCCGGCACTGCCCGGCCAATCTCTTCTTTTCCTGCGGCTTGCAAGAACGCCATCGTCGCGATTCCCTTTTTCTCCAAGACTTTCTTTGCAACCGCTCCTGCCATCACCATGCACGCAGTCATGCGTCCTGAAAAGAAAGCGCCACCCGAAAGGTCCAACTCCGGGTACTTCACCCTCGCCGGGAAATCCGCGTGCCCCGGCCTCGGGGTGTCCTTGAGGTTGCCATAATCTTTTCCCCTCGTGTCCTTGTTTTTGATAATCATGTGTATCGGCTTGTCAGTTGTGTAGTCGTCAATTATGCCACTCTCAATCTCAACGATGTCAGGCTCCTGCCTCTGGGTAGTAAGTGCGGACTGGCCCGGCCTTCTCCTGTCAAGCTGCTCCTGAATCTCTTCCAGACTCACCTTCACTCCCGCAGGACAGCCCTTGATTTCAACACCGATGTGCGGGCCGTGGCTGGAGCCGAATACCTTGACGCGAAACGCGCTCCCGAATTCAAAAGGGTCCATAATCTTATTCCTCAATTGCGCGCCTCATCACTTCAATAGGCGCGCTTTTTCCAGTAAACAGTTCGAACGTCCTGGCGCCCTGGTAGAGCAGCAGCTCCTTGCCATCAATTGCCTTGGCCCCGGCTTTTCTTGCAGCTGCCACAAGCGGAGTCGGCCCATTTTCCTGGTAAGTCAGGTCGAAAACCATCAAGTCAGGCCGCAATGCAGCAGCAGGCACCGGGTTTTCCCCGTGCAACCCAAGAGGCGTGGCGTTGACTACCAAGTCCGCGTCCTTCAGGGCTTCAAGGAGGTTTTTTTCGTTCAATTCCATTGCAACGGCCTTGTTTTCTCCTGCGATTCCAGCAAGTTTTTTCGCATTCGCAACCGACCTGTTCAGGATGACTAATTCATTGCTTGCATCAAAAGCCTGCACAACCGCCCGGCCCGCCCCGCCCGCGCCAAGAAGGACCACTTTCATGCCCTTGGTGCTTCCGGCCATTTTTTCAAGCGAAAGTCTGACTCCGTACACGTCGGTGTTGTGCCCGAAGAGCTTTCCTTGGACGTTTACTATCGCGTTCACTGCGCCGACGGTTTTCGCGCTCTTGTCCAACTCGTCCAAAAGCGGAATCACTGCCACTTTGTGCGGTATGGTCACGTTGAGCCCGGCAATGCCTGTTGCCCGCACTCCAGCCATTGCAGCTGGCAAGTCCGATGGAAGAACGTGCAGCGCAACGTAAACCCCGTCAAACCCCACTGCCGCGAATGCCGCGTTGTGCATCCTGGGGCTGAGCGAGTGGCCAACCGGGTCGCCTATTACTGCGAAAACCTTTGTTGTTGCGTTAATTGCCATTTATTTCACTGTCCTTTTGATGTTGCTGGATGTTTTTTGCAAGTTCGCTGAACGTGGGCACTCCGGGCATCCCATCCAAACCGCCAACTGTGCAGTAAGCAAACTCCGAACCCATCGAAAGCGCGTACGCGCGGTTTTTTGCAGCATCTTTTCCCATAGGGGAAATGATAATCGGTATTTCCGCCTCCTTTGCGGCCTTGGCAATTGCGTCAACGGCCGTCCTTGCCTCTTCCTCGCTTGTTGAAACGAACGCGACCTTAGCAACATCTGCTCCCAGTGCCTTCGCCTTCTGTATTGCGGCGATGGCCTTTTCCAAGTCCGTCTTGTTGCCAAAATCATGCCACGAGCCGATAATCTTGCATCCAGCTGTTCTTGCTTTTTGGGCAACTGCTTTGATTATGTCCGAATGGCTGGTTTCAACGTCAACATAATCCGCGCCGGCTTCAATTGCCCGCTCGACCAGCTCCTTCTTTCCCTCGCCTGCGAAGCTGCCTCCCTCTGTTTTGTCGCGGAACGTGACGATGCATTTCATTCCATTCTCGTGTGTCGTCCCAATAAGCCCGAAGTCGGGGATGCAGTTTCCATAGATTAGGTCCATGCGAAGCTCGACAAGCGAAGCGCCGGCGTTTTTGGCCTTCCCAATATGTTCGATGGCCTGCGCTGCGCCTTTTGCTGCAATGATTGCGCATGCCTTGATTTCCTGTGCTTTGTTGTCGTTGTCCATTGAACTTTACCTGCAGCCTGCCGGTTGCCGGCTAGCTGAAAATTCCCAGCCGCTTCCAAAAGCCCTCAAAGCCCAAGGGAGCGGAGAACCAAGTTTCCTTGGCCCGTTCAATAGAAGAAATAGCCAAAGCGGAAGCTGGAGAAGGTGCGAACCGCATCAGTCGCCATTGCCGCGTTGTTCATGAAAGTATTTTGTCCCCTTCTGGGAATAAAAAGATTTGTAGCGCAGTGGACGCGGCTGCATTTGCGCTTTTTGCCTAAACCGGCACGACTAGGTATGCAAAGGCGGCAACAGCAGCAGAAGCGGGAATCGTCAAAAGCCACGCCCAGATTATCTTGCGCGCCACAATCCACCTTACTGCGTGGATGCGCTCAACAGAGCCGACTCCCATAAGCGAGGAGGACACCACGTGAGTGGTGCTCAGGGGCATCCCGCTGATGCTTCCGAACAGGATTACTATCGCGGAGGAGAACTCGGCGCAGAACCCGTGGATTGGCCGAAGGCTCACTATCTTGGTTCCCATGGTCTTGATTATCTTCCATCCCCCTGACAGGGTTCCGATTGAGATTGCACTTGCGCTAATCAGGACCACCCACCCGGGCACGGTGAACCCGTCCAGCATTCCCATCGCAACAAGCCCCGCGGTAATCACACCCATGGTCTTTTGGGCGTCGTTGGTTCCGTGCGAAAGCGACACGAACGCGGAAGAAAGCAGCTGGAGGTTCTTGAATATGAAGTTTACCGTGTGCGGGTTCTTTCGCCGGAATATCCTGACCATCACCAGCATCATCACAAACCCCATCACTATTCCCACTATCGGGGAAACTATCAGCGCAAAGAATATGCCCGATAGCCCGGCGAGGTTGACGCCGCCAAACCCGTAGGCCGCGATTGCGCTTCCGGTAATCCCGCCAATCAGCGCGTGAGACGAGCTGCTCGGAAGGCCCATCGCCCAGGTGATCAGGCCCCAGGTGATTGCGCCGACAAGTGCCGCTATCAGCAGGTGCACTGTGATGCCGCCGGATGCGACTATTCCAGTCCCTATCGTGTGCGCAACAGCGGTGCCGAAGATGAACGGACCCACGAAGTTCAGCGAAGCTGAAAGGAGCAGCGCCTGCTTTATCGAAAGCGCCTTGGTAAGGATTACCGTTGCTATCGCGTTGCTTGAGTCGTGGAAGCCGTTGACGAAGTCGAAGAACAGCGAAAGGAAAATCAGGAGTATTAGTAGCTCTATCAAAAGGCCGAAGCACCGTTTGCGACAATATTTCCTTTCCCGCGTTTTTATAATCGTTGTCTTGCGGGTCCGACACCCAAAGGCTTTAACAGGCGTTCAGGATTAATGAATTGAACTGGTGAGGCGCTTTGGTCCAAAGGATACTCCGGTGGATTGTCCCAACTGAAAAGATTTTCTACGATATGCTCAAGGTGCAGTCTTCCAAGATGGTGTCCGGAGCGGAGAAGCTCCACGAGCTGATGCTCAACTACACCGACGACAACCTGGCAGACTCCATCATCGCCCAGATACGCGAAATCGAGAGGGCCGGCGACTGCAAGCGCCGCGAGGTGGACTGCGAGCTCAACAGCTCCCTGATCACCCCCTTCGACCGCGAGGACATATACCAGCTTTCGCAGGACCTTGACGACGTGCTTGACCACATCGAAAAGATTGCCCTCAACATGAAGAGTTTCGGCATCAAGGAGCCCTCAGCAGGGCTTGTGAAGATGTCCTTCCTCCTCCTTACTGCAACGCGCCACGTTGATGCCGCAGTGAAGGAGCTCCACAACGGCCGCAGCGGTGTAGAGAAGCAGTGCGAGAAGCTGCACGACATCGAGTCGCAGTCCGACGACCTCACCCGCAAGTACATAGCCGGGCTTTTCCAGACCAATAATTCCCTTCGCATACTGAAGTACAAGGAAATCGCCGAGTCCTTCGAGGAAGCTGTTGACAAGTGCGAAGACATAGGCGACCTCATCGAGGGCATATTAATCAAGCAGGGTTGATGAACATGGCGTCAAGAGCAAAGCACAGGAGACGTTCATACCAAGGCCGCGCCAAGGCCAACAGGTTCGCCGCGCACATGAAAGCATGGGGCGAGGAGTTCGGCGAGAGCATGGAGTCCCTTGGCGAGCGCATCGAGGCGCGCTTTGACGAGGGCTTTGCGTTCGAGGAAGGCCGAGCCCGCAAGGCTGAACGGGCTTCAGTTGATTCGTTTTCCTGCAACTGCTGCGAGGATTGCCGCTGCCGCTCTTTTGGCTACCTGAGCGCGCTTTCGCCGCTGTTCAAGAGCCTCTTTGGAACTGCGATGCTTGCAATCTTTGCCTGGCTTTTGAGCTTTCTTGACTTGGGCGCAAAAGGCGGCTTCTTCCCGTCGGTCTCCGAGTTCTTTCTTTCCAACATCGCGCTGTTCTTTGCAGTCTCGCTTTTCTTTGAGTATGCAAAGTACGTCGTCCGCTGCCTGCCGCGCTTTTTGCGCCTGGCGCGTCCGTTCGTCAGCGCCGCGGGCGTAGTCTGGGCTGCCTGGATAGTCATGAACCTGCTCATGATAGTGAACTCCTACTGGCCGCACGGCGTGTTCATCCAGGTTGCCGGGTTCATCCAGTCAAGCTACGCCGAGATATTCGTGGTATTCCTCCTGCTTGGCTTCATCTCGCTCCCCTGGCGCCGCAGCTGCCGGTGCGGGGACGACTGCGGGTGCGGCTGCTGCAACAAGTGGTGATTTTGATGGCAAGGAAAAAAAGCAAGTCGGAAAGCAAGGTCAAGAGGCTCTACCGCTCTTCTTCGGACCGCATCCTCGGGGGCGTGTGCGGCGGCATTGCCGAGTACCAGCACATCGACCCGACGATAGTCCGTCTCGTGTGGATTGCGCTTGCGCTGATACCGCCTTTCTACGGCGCGTTCTTCCTCCTCTACTTCATAATGTGGATAATCGTCCCGCGCAAGTAGGTTGGTCAAATGCGCGCGGCCGCAATAGCCGCGCCGCATTTATCGCAATCCTTTTATCCTGCCAAAGTCCCGTTGTATTTTATGGACCTCCCCAAGTATTTCTCGGCATCCCTGATACTCGCCCTAAGCTGCCTTCTTTTCAGCATATGGATATCGCCAAGCCTGCCTGACAAGGTCGCGACCCACTGGGGAATCGACGGCAAGGCCAACGGGTTCTCCGACAGCGGCTCGATAGTCTGGCTTGGCTGCCTGCCCCTCGTAATCGTCGCGCTATTCTACGTGTTCCCCCGCTTCGACCCCCTCTGGGACAAGTACGGCGCCAAGGCGCGCGAAAAATACTGGGTGCTGGTGCTTGTCTTTGCCCTGTTCTTCTTCGCAGTTGTGCTTTTGACCATTGCAGCCAACCTCGGCTACTCTTTCGACATGGGCGTGGCCGTGTCCCTGCTCATCGGCCTGCTCTTCATAGGCGTCGGCCACTACTTTGAGGACTGCAAGCCAAGCTGGTTCGTCGGAATCCGCACGCCCTGGGCGCTATCAAGCGAGGACAACTGGAGCCGCACGCACAAACTCGGCGCCAAGATATTCTATGCAATCGGCGCGGCGCTTCTAGTCTGTGCCGTCATAGTCCCCTCTGCGCTCATACTAAGCATAATCCTCATAGCAGTTGCCTGCGTCGGCCTCTTCGCATACTCCTACCTGATTTGGAGAAAGGACAGGAAGAACTGCAAGCCAGGCAACGACGGCAAAGCCATCGCGCCTGCAGCAAAGGCTGGAAAGAAAGGAAAGAAAAAGTAAGCGCCGAGGTTGGGATTTGAACCCAAAAGCCCGCAAGGGCACCAGTTTTCTCGCCTGCAGCAAAGGGCAGGGAAAGCCGAAATCCCGTAAGGAGGGCGTTGGGCTATTTCGAGACTGGCGCAATACCGGATTCTGCCACCTCGGCAAATGGAAAGAGTTTGGCAGGAATACTTTTTTGCTTGCAAAGAATTTAAAGCAAGGGGAAAAGCAGCGCCGCAAAGATGCCGCCCACTATTGAAGCAAGGAGGTTGACCGTGTCGTTGTCAACTATCCTGAAGCCGGTCTTGAGCACGGTGCGCGTGCCGCAGTGGTGCACGCGCTGCTCGGTGGGCTTCTTGCACGAGCCGCAGTAGTACTGGGCCTGGAGGGTGGCGCCAAGGAGGCTGTCGACTACCGAGCCGAGGAATCCGGCGAGCCCGGCAATCAGCACTACCTTCTGCCAGCCTATAGCATACAGGAGGCCGGGGTCGAAGACGCTTGCAAGCACAACCGCGCACCCGCCTATGAAGAGCGCGCCTGCAAGGGAGGCGAGGCTCCCGAGGAACGTAACCCCGCCCGACCTGCCCTTCTCAACTGGCTTGAGCGTGGTCACAAGCCTCGGCACGCGCCTGCTCAGCACCCCGATTTCTGTTGCCCAGGTGTCCGCGTTCACGGTCGCAAGCACGCCAAGGAACGCGGCGAGCATGACTGGCTGGGGGTATATGAAGTACGCCGCTGCAAGGCCGGACGAGAGTCCGCCGTTCGCTATGACCTGCCAGGGGTCGCGCGGGCCGCCCTTCTCGAACTGCTCGCGGTTGACCTTCTCCTTTTCCCTTTCAAACAGGGAAGTCAGGGCGCTTGATGATATGAAGAACGCAAAGAGCACGCCCATCCACAGCGGCCCGCCCAGGCCGTATACTATTGTGCCGAGGGCGATTGCGGTGAGCATGCCCCCGAACGTGAGCACGTCCTTGCGCTCGATGAACATGGCCATGGCTCCTGAAAGCACGAATCCCGTGAGGAAGTTCATCAGTTCAAGCTTCATGGAAACTGCACCATAGGCGGTTGTAGTGTTTTTTTGCCAAAAGTAGTTGGGAAGGCGTAGAATTTAAACGTTGAACGCCCCTTTAATTTCCTGACATAACGAACTGGGAATACGCCGAAGGGCAACCAGTTGCGTTATAGGCAAAACGCGGAACACGTCCCATACTTTCGTGTTTTGCCGTATCTAGCCGCCACCGTAGCTTCAGACTGGTAGAGCGATTGCCTCGTAAGCAATAGGTCGAGGGTTCAAATCCCTTCGGTGGCTTTCCCTGTTTTTTCCCTAGGCCGGGCACACTGCCGCAATCTGTTCGTACAGCTCGCGGGCGGTGAACGTCCTTCCAGTCTCCTCTGCATAGACGTAAATCGACCCGCTCAGGCAGGGCATCGAGGCCTTGAAGTCGGCATCCGAGCCTGAAATGGACACTTTCCTGCCGTTTATGTCCAGTACCGAGCTTGCCGAAACTTGGTGCTGGTTGACTTCGCCCTTGAGCACGTCATAAACCGTGATTTCGAGGTTAACCGCCACAAATGTGCTTCCGTTCTGGAACAGCGTGACCACTTCTCCCTGGTAGTACGTGCGCGAGGGGTTGGTGAGCGGCCCGACGTTGTAGGTAAGACGGTTGAGCGTGATTGTCTTGCTTGAGTTCCTTGCAGCAAGCGCCTTGTTTGCAGCTGCCTCAACAGCAGGGCCCAAGTCATCAATTGTTGGAGTTGATGCCTCAACCGTCGGCTCCGGCGCCGCAACGCTGGGTTGTGGCGAAGGTGTATGCGAGGGCGACGGCGCTGCCACAGAGGGCGATGGTGCCGGGGACGGCGATGCAACAGCGTTCACAACCGGAGTCGCCGCCGGGGCCTGTCCCAGGCAGCCTGAGAAGAATATGCAGAGCACGATGCAGACTGCGCCGATTGCTACGTAAGTAATGCTTTGCGAATTTGAGTTTTCTTGCTTTCTTGCTGCTTGGCTTTCTTTCATCTGCCAACCCTCCTTTGCCCTAAATACTTCGAAGGCTTGTTGAATAAAATCCCTTCAATCATGCGAATTTTGACCTACAAGCGGGGTGTCTTTCGAGATGCGTCTTTTCCACTCTTTTACGGGCGTGATTGCAAGCGGGTCGATGCCGCGCTTTCTCAGCTGCTTCTTGCGATTCTTGTTGGTGGTGAGCGTGTCCGGGAGGCCGCTTATCGCTTTCCGCAGGGCGGGGCTGTTGTCCAGGAGTTTCCGGAGCCCCTCGGAAGTGGTCATGTGCGTGACCTTCTCGCTTTTTTCGAAGTGTTCGAGGCACCAGTGTTCAAAGAGCGCGCCAAGGCCCCTTATTTCCTTTCCCTGTTCGAGCAACTCTTTCGGGTAGTATTCATGCGCAAACCCTATCCTCTGCCCCGGGTTGCCTCCTATTGCGGCAAGGCGCATCGAGCCGCATTTGAGGGTTTTCTTTCCCTCAGTTTGCAGGTTGTTGCGGAAGTCCTGCTGAAGGAGGCTGCGTGCCTCTGGCGTGAGCTTATTCAGCCCATGGGCGGATGTTATTGTCCAGTCAAAAGCGCTGTCCCTGGCCCTTTTTTTGAGTTCGCCAGCGTTTCCAATGGCAATCTCGTACTCGTGGTGGCCGTTGCCGATTTTCCTGTGAAGTACGCCGACCACCAGGCCGGGGGGTTTTCGTTCCACGGTCATCCGCCCGGCAGCGAAAGTTCAACCAGCCTTATTGACGCGGACTTGGCGGCCGTTGTAGACGGCGCGGCCTCGACGTAGCCCTTGCCCGCGCCGAAGTTCTTGTGAACGGCCTCGCGCACGCTGCTTGTGGTGTTGTAGAGCACGTAGACGAACGCGACGAGTATCATCATGATTCCGCCCAGCATTATGACGTACTCCCACTGGATCTCGA
>Ga0074198_1000444_pt1 | contig 44213 bp, 62 predicted proteins | sample EPASupsiteSAE323_FD_64527 | JGI IMG/M metagenome (GOLD analysis project Ga0074198, IMG submission 64527) | Bioremediated contaminated groundwater from EPA Superfund site, New Mexico - Sample SAE3-23 | ecosystem: Environmental > Aquatic > Deep subsurface > Groundwater > Contaminated ... | reverse complement strand
GGGCTTTTCAGCGGGATAATGAAATTCAAGTAGGCCGGATTAGTAGTATTAAACAGAATTTAGCCATTAAAGCCTCCACAATTAATTCTGCTGATGGATTACGGGGCCTTCGACAAGATTTTTTTGACGCGAGTATCGAAGCCACGAAATTAATTGATAAAGAATCTGATACAAAACTGACTCAAACATATTGGGAGCTGGCTAAAAAGCAAGCGATGGCAGCTCAGGTGTTTTCCAGCCCAATGAAAGTAATGCGCGATTTAGAAGGCGGTGCGTATGATGATGTTTTGGATGCTGACGAACGCCTTACTTGGAAAGGTAAAGCTCGGGACGCGATATACAATCGGGCAGAGGATGATCAATTTCGGACTATGTTTATGGCGCAAGGTAAATTGCTCGATTTTCAGAATGGTATTGAAGACGGTACGGTTTCTATCGCGGATTTGATAACTGAACGTGATGCAATGGCGGCTAATAAGAATAAAGTCGATGCGTTAGGCAAACCTGTTATCGATCCTCATTACATAAAAGGCTTAGATAATTTAATTGATATTGTTATGTATGCCAATCAACGTCTTCCGGCGAATAAAGAAGCCCGGAAAGAAGCGTTGGTTAAATTTGACGCGGATTGGGAAGGGTATTTAACGGAAAAGAAACAGATTAGTCAAGGGCCGTCGGAAAAAGATGTTGCTAAAGAACTTGAGCTTTATGCTAATCTTTCGTCATTATACCAGACTGGTGTGATTACAAAATCCGACTTCGATCAAAAAACGGCGATTATGCGGACAAAACTCGCTTTGAGACAAGGGCAGGTTCCCCGGGTTAAATCTTTTAGTGAAGTGGTTGATCAAGCTGGTACAGTGCCTAATTTTTGGTGGCGGAAACCGGGGAATGATGTAGTGTCATTGGGGTACCAGATGATTAAAGATTATGTAGATAAAGCTTATCCTGAGTTAGATACGGCTGGTAGACAGGATTTAAAAGCTCAAATGCTTTCGTCTTATCATCAAAAAATTCAGAAAGTCCCGGAAGAACAGATGAAAGGCCTTACTACGGAGACAGACCGGAGAAATTTCGCCCGGCAGTTTATTGTAGGAATGCCGAATACTGAAGGTCGCGCAACTGGCGGGGTTTTGGCGTCTAATGTTTCGTACACTGATACGAATATTCAGCGGACTTTTCAGGTCGGTGATACTTTTACCAAAAACGGAGCCACGAAGGTTTTCGTGGGGAAGGATTTGGAGACCGGTAAACCTATGTGGAAGCTGGCTCCGGATTCGTTGGATAAAATAGTTACGATTAAAAACCGGAAATTCAGAGTCGCCGGTTTAAATGCCAATGGTGACTTTATGTTGAAGGAAGTCAAAGATGGCGAATAATACAGAAGAGTTAATTTCAATGTCTGATGCAGAAGCTCAGGCGCCAGTTCAAGATGGCCTTATCTCGATGTCTGAAATCGAGACTGGCGAGCCAGACGCTCCGGCCATTAAAGCTATTCCTGAAGAGTATAAGGGACAGTTTCTTGTAGAGTTTGGTTCGATTTTCCAGAAGGCTATGGAAGATTCGACTAAAAAAGGTCTTGAAGAACTTGGGTATGCGGGGAAAAGAGCATACGCCGGAGCGGGCCGGGCGGCAGCAGGTATTAACCACGTTCTTGGATACATTACCGGCTTAAATAGTTTTAAGAAATATAGAGATTTTGTTCAGGGTGGGGTCGAGTATCAGCAACAAGTTATTGCGGAAAAACAGGAACCTAATCTGTTTGAGCGATCGTTTTATGGTCTTGCTGATAGTATAGGTTATTTGACCCCTACGATTCCAATAGATGTAATGACAGGCGGAGCGACAAAAGTAGCTCTGGCGGGCCGTATTTTGCCTAAAATAGAGGCTTTATTGGCCCGGGTGCCAAATTTTGTTCTTGGGTCCGGTTGGCGAGGTATGGTTGAAGGAATTGAGGCGTCCGGTGATAGTCTTCCGGAAAAAGTTATTGGTGGGGCTGTAGGCGCCGGTGAAACAATGGCGGTTAATACTCTTTATGCGAATGCCGGGATAGGATTAAAAGGAATTGGGAAAATGGCGTCGCTTGGTGCGGCTAATGCCTTTTACAATGCCGCGAAAGAGGGCCGGGTCCCTACTGAGAAAGAGTTAATTGACCAAACTACTCAGGCTGGATTATTGGGCGTAGTGTTTACTATGCTCCCGCACTTGGTTGAGGGCAGTAAGATTGCGGTGGAGAAAGAGGCGTTAAGTAAGTATTCAAAGAAATTTGAGAGGACTATGGGTGATAGAAATTCCGACCCAGCTAAACTTCATAAACTTGCTACGGATTTGCTTACAGATGAGGCTATTCGTCCGGAAATTCGTGAGTCTCTTGCTCAACCTTTTCTCGATTTAATTGATCAGCGTGGTGGTATCGCGGATCCGGAGTTTATGCTGGGGATGTGGAAAGATAGGTCTAAATTACGGATGTCTCGTGAGACAATGGAACGTAATATCGAGAATGTCGCGGGTAAAGATGCTGAATCAGTGAAACTTGAGACGACAGAAAAGATTAAAGAAAATGAAACTTTTCATCGACGTTGGCAAACTGAAATTAATAACCAGATTGGGGTGGAGTTTACCGCTCGGGGTATTAAACCTAATAGTAAAGAGTCTGCTGCGACGATGGCTTACGGGGAAGGCCGGGTTACTGAGGCCTCTCTTCAAGTAGATTTTCCTAACAATTGGCAAAGTATTAAAAAGGCAGCGGATTTTTCCCGGAAGATTTATGGTGATACATTAAAAGCAGTGAATCTTGTTAGGGAAAAATATGGATATGAGCCTATTATTAAACGTGAAGATTATTTCCGGCATTTTCAAGAAATTAATGTAGCGTCTCAGTTATTTGGGCATTTTCTCGGTGGCGAAAAGCCGCCGACTTCTATCGCCGGGGTAGTTAACCGGTCTAAATATGGGAAACCGTTTACATCTACTGAACTTCAACGAATGGGGGGAGAGTTTAAAGAAGACGCGGTTCTTGCTCTTCAGAATTATGTAAAATCTGTGGGCCCGCAATTGTTTCATTTGGATAGTGTTCAGCGGGTAAGGACTTTAGAGCGGTATATTCGCGCGCAAGCCTTAGTTAATGAGACAGAGATTAAAGAAGGACAGGCTGTTGCAAAAATAGATTTGAGTAATTTTACGGAGAAACTTTCTACATACGCGGATCTTCTCGCGGGGCAGCCGACGTTACTTACTCAAACGGTTAATCGTTGGGTTGACCGGCCAGTGGTTGCGGGGATCCGGGCGCTTCAAAGAAATGTAGTTTTGAATATGATTGGGTCTAATATTTCAGCTGCGTTTATGAACTTTTTACCCGTCGCTCAGCAAGTAGCGACAACTAATCCAAAAGCTATTGTTAAGGGTTGGATTACTTCGGCACTTCATCTTCAGAGAGAAGTACCTTTTGAGTTAGAAGGCGTCCGGAGTGAATTGTATGATCGTCGCTACCCGAAAGGTTTTCTTCCGTCTAACTGGCAGGAGAATGTGGCGGATAAAGGGTTTATCCTTCCGAATGTTGCTGATAGGATGACAGTACAGGCGCTAATTGCGGGAAAATTTTATGAGAATAGGGAAAAGGGAATGGATCCTCAAGCAGCAATGAAGGCAGCGGATAATTATGCTGTTCGAGTAGTGACAGATAGATCGACTGGGCAGGTTCCTTCAATTATGACTGAACCGGACCTAAAACTGATTTCAGCTTTTCAGGTTGAAATTAATAATCTTTGGTCGTGGTTGGCTCACGATATTCCGATAGAATCTAAAGGAAACTTTTTAGGCATTGCGGGCCGGATAACGGCGTTTGCGTTAGCATCTAATGTAATTAATAATGTATATGAACAGATGATGGGCCGTCGTCCACAATTAGACTTCTTATATATTCTGGGTACATTGGCCGGGGTGACAAAATCAGGAAAAGATAGAGGGTTTCTTGATCGCGTAGTCCCGGCGGGGAAAGATTTGGTCGGTAACATTCCGTTTGGCAATCTTTTTGTGCAAGGCGGGCGGTTTCCAATAGCTGCGGCGTTACCTGATATGAATGTGGTATTGGAGGATCCCGAGCATAGGGCTTTATCTGAATTTATGAAACCTCTTTATTATGGGTTGCCGTTTGGCGGGGGTGGCCAAGTCCGTAAAACTATTGAAGGTTTACAGGCTTGGGGTCAAGGGTATGTTGCTACGCCGTCTCAGAATATCAGATATGAAGTTCAAAAAGACTTTTATAATTTTGTTCGCGCGTTTTTATTTGGTAAAAATGCGTTTCCAGAAGCAGTGAAGTATTGGAGTGAGCCTAAATCAGAGAGGTAGTTTAACTTGACAAAATAGGATTTTATGATAGGCTAATTTTTAGGAGGATTCGATGAAGAAAGCGATTTTGATAGGGTTATTGTTATGTGGATTTTTAATGGGGCCTATTTTTCCGGGTCCTTTAGCCCCGGCGTTAGCCACAGTTACTGATACTTATACTCCGGTTCAGCTAACTGGTGATGGAAGTGATAAAACATTTGATTTTGATTTTAAGATTTTTAATAATACTGATCTTGTTGTGGCGATTGTTGACCCAGATACTCTTGTGGCAACAACGCAAACATTGGGGACAGACTACTCTGTGTCGATTAACACGTCTACCGCTGGCGGGACAGTTACTTTTGTGGCTGCGCCCGATGATGGTGACTATGTGTCTATTCGAAGAAGCATTCCAGTTACACAATCTACTGATATTCCTTCCGGCGGGCTTTTTCGTGAGCAGCAAATTGAAAATGCTTTAGATAAACAAACCTTAGTTTCTCAGCAGTTAAAAGAATTTCAAGATAGGTCTATTGCTCAAAATCCGTATGCGACAGCTATTTCTGATTTGACTTTGCCTCTTCCGTCAGCGGGTAAACCAATTAAGTGGAATGACGATGCGGATGGGTTAGAGAATGGTGACACAGCTATTGATGATATTGTTACAGCTGCCGCGGCTTCAGCAGCATCAGCTTCTTCCAGTGCTTCTACTGCGACTACACAGGCCGGGTTAGCAACCACAGCTCGAATAGCGGCTCAAACTTACGCAGCAGCATTGAAATCTACATCGACTTCGAGTCTTGCGATTGGTATTGGCTCAAAAACTTTTGTTACTCAAGCAGGTAAACAATTTTCCGCCGGGCAGTATGTGATTGCGGTTTCTGATGCCAATTCCGCGAATTATATGCACGGTCAGGTAACTAATTATTCTGGAACGTCTTTAGTCGTTGAAGTTACGAATGTTGGGGGAAGCGGGACGTTAGCTGATTGGACGATTTCAGTTTCTGGTAGTCGGGGTCCGGCAGGCAGTGGTGCGACTACCGCTCTCGATAATCTTGCCTCTGTTGCAATAAACACTTCTTTAATCTCTGATACCGACAATACCGACGATTTAGGCTCTTCATCTAAAGCCTGGAAAGACGCTTATATTAAAGGCAATATCGGCGTATCGGGTGCGGCGATTGTGAATGGAGTTACTGCAACTACTCAATCCGCAGGGGATAACTCGACTAAAGTGGCTACGACGGCATATGCTGAAAATTTATTTTTTATAGGTTCGACTACTAGAAATTTAACTACTGAAAGCGGAACACAAGTTATAACCGGGGTAGGTTTTACTCCAAAAATCATAGATTTCATATATGCGGATGACGTAACGATAAAATCAGGACAAGGATGGGATAATGGAACTAGTCATAAGGCTCTGGTTTGGGCTCACGGATTAACTGCTAATACATTTGCTGTTGACCCTTCCTATTCGATAGTAGTTTATGTTGACGGAAGCAACTATTATAAGGGTCAAGTTACGACTTTAGGCAGTGATGGGTTTACCATAACTTGGGAAAAAACCGGAAGCCCAACAGGAACATTAAATATAGTTTATAAATGTTCCAGATAGAAATTTGTTATGCTATGAAAAAATACATCCTTATTGCTTTAATACTTTTATCCTACTCAACAGCTTTCGCTAAAGAGAAACTTAAAATCGACGGAAAGACTTATGAAATATTGGTCAATCGTGCTTTCCAAGATAAGCTAAGAGTAAAGTTTTATAAGAAAGAAGGGGAGTCTTATTCAGCCAAGAAGATTAAACCTAAAGACGATGAAACCGGATTTGAGGTGGTGGATGTGTAGATTATTATTTATCTTAATTTTATTATTACCAGTATTATCTTTTGCAGATGAGATAACTTATCCGACAGCGGATACGGTAGTATATAAGGGCAAGACTTTTTATTTAAAAAGGGCTTCACCGATTTACCAGAAACTTGAGGAGGCGAAATGAAAAGATATATCCTGCTATTGGTCTTATGCTTTTTCTGTTCTGAAATGTTAAGGGCGGTAAGTGTTGACGTATCGGGGGAATAATGAAGAAAGGGTTTTTTCTGCTTATCTTTTGTTTGGTGGTTTTTGTCGGGTGTAATATCGGGTTTTCCAATACCGACAGCCCTCAGCCGTATACGATTGTCGGAAGTATTGACTCTGACGTCTACCATTACAGTTATTGTCCTTCGGCGCGGTCGATATTTCCGGATAATTTGATTATTTTCCAAGATGAGAAAACCGCGCAGTTAATGGGCCGGCGTTTAGCGGATCCGTGTCTTTTATATAAATTAAAACGGAGGCGGTAATGGAAAACTTCAAAGGCCAAGAGCGCAGGAAAGAACACTGGTGTATTCACGAACTTTTTTTGGGCCGTATCCAAGAATTTATCGATAGCCAAAAATCTAATCGTGTACTTTTCGCGGGTATCATAACCGCTATTGCGGTTTCTGCGCTGTCTTCTTTGGTAACTTGGGGGAGTCTTACCGCAACAGTTAAGCACGACAATACACGAATCAATGGATTAGAGAGTAGATTCAATAATATTAAATTAATCGGCTATGTTCAAGCGGCGGAAAAATGAAACGAAAACGTGAAGAATTTATCGCAAGATATCTTGAAGTTTTGGCGCATAAAGCCAAACAAGAGTTAAGAGCGGTTCTTCCAGAAGAAGGTTTTATTTCAGAAATGCAACCACAAGCAGATGCGATAGTGCATCGCTTAACTAAGGAGGTATAAAATGTTAAAGATATGGACTTGGATCTTAGCAAACGGAGCAACTTTGTTGGGGTGTTTACAGGCGTTGATCAAAGCGATTAAAGAACTTTTAACTGGAGTGATTAATCTTATTAGTTTGTTTATCCCGGGGATAGCCGCCCAGAAATGGGTTGAGGCGGTAAGGGGGGCCCTTAATACAGTAGACGGCTGGATAGAAGCGGTTAAGGGATATCTTATTAAAGAATGACCGCGCAAGTGTTAGCAATCGTAGCTTCTGCGCTTACCATAATTATTGGGTTGTGGAAGTATCTTACCAGTAAGGCTGCGGCCAAGAAAGCTAAACAAGAAGCGGCCCAAAAGGAGATTAATGATGGCATACAAACAGGGGATACGTCTGCTATTAATTCTGGGTTTAATGATCTTAATAACGGGTTGTAGCACTGTCCTTTATCCGTTAGATAAACAGGATATAATAGAGATAAAAGCCGGGGAAATAGTTTCTGGGGTAACGGTAACCAAACACGGCTATTACTTAGCAGATGAATGGTTAAACAAGGTGGCTAAAGCGAAAGTGGCGAAATGATCGAGGGCAAGAAACTCAGTTGGAAAATAAAAGCGTTTTTTGTGGCTATTAGTGCGGTGGTTGCCGGAGTTTTTTATCGTATGGGCGGATCGGGCAATTATCCACGACAGGCTCGGGTTATAGGGGTTTCTGCGGTTTCTATTGCTCTTTTAGCCTTTTTACGTGGAGAAACGGGTCTTTGGCTTACTCTTGCTTATTTAGCCAGTTTTGGAGCTTGTGTAGGAGCGCTTTCGACTTATTGGGATTTTTTGTTTGGGGATAGAGATAATTTCTATATGCACGGGTTTATGATAGGATTATCTTATAGCCCGTTAGCTTGGTTTGGAGTTAAATGGTGGTTGATTCTTATTCGAGCGGTTGTTTTAGCCGCGGGGATGGGTTTGGTTAACTGGTTGGCTAATAAATATCACTGGAAGTGTTCAGATATTATTGAAGAAAATTTTAGGGGGGCTTTTATAGCTCTTACTTTACCTCTATTATTATGTTAACAGTCCTTACGGACGACAAATATTTTGGTCAGATTATTTCTTTGGCGAAACGATTTCCTGAAGGTGGGTTGGCTAATCTTTCTAAGGAACTCTATGCGGCGGTTTCTAATCCTTTCCGGTTCCTCATTCTCGCTGATGTTGAAGGTGAGGTTCTGCGTGGGTTCTTTTTCGCCGCGCTTTCTGTCTGGAATGGCGAGCGGGTAGCTTTTGTGCGGGGGTATGCTTATGACGGCCAGATATCCAAGAGCATATATCTTTCCGGGTATCAACAGGTTCGTGAATGGTGTAAGACGCGCAGGATCACTGCTCTCTTAGGTTTCACTCAGCGGCCGAAAGGTTTTATTCGTCGTTATGGTTGTGCTGTGATCAGCGCGGTTATCCGAAAGGAGCTGGTATGATTTCTGATAGTATTTTTACTATTCATAAGTTTGTGATACCGGTACGAAAGTTAAATGAGCCGATTTATCTTATCCCTTTTGGGGACATTCATCGATTCGCTCCTCTCTGTGATGTAGACGCTTGGCTTGAATTTCTTGAATGGGCCAGAGGAAAGAAAGACGCGTATTTTCTTGGGATGGGCGATTATGATGATCTTGCTTCGTATTCAGAACGAAAAGCTCTTCTTCACGCTTGTCTTCACGAGAGTACACAAATAACCTTAGACGAACTTTATATGGAGCGGACAAGGAAATTGGTAAAAGAGATTGAGTTTATGCGAGGCCGATTGGTCGGATTACTTGAAGGTAACCATCACGGAGTGCTTCAGTCGGGGATGACTACTACTCAAATGATGTGTGATAAATTAAACTGCAAGTATCTGGGGGTTAGCTCGTTTATCCGGCTTCTCTTTGTCCACGGAAGCAAGAAGTATGCTCTTGATATTTGGTGCCACCACGGCCGTGGAGCCGCGCGATTAGCTGGTGGTAGTATTAATACGGTAGAACAAATGGCGTCAATTGCGGATGCTGATATTTACCTTATGGGCCACGATCATAAAAAAGGCGCGGTACCTTTGTCTAAATTGTATTTGGAAGACACCCGGCTTCGGCAAAAAAAGATTCTTCTTGGCCGCACCGGGTCGTTTTTGCGCGGGTATGTCCCGGATCAACCGTCTTATGTGGCTAAAGCGCAGCTAAAACCCTGTGATCTTGGGGTGATTAAAATTGAACTTACCCCCCGGAGAAATAAGAAGAACGGGGAAGATGATTATTATGTGGATATCCATTGTTCAGTGTAACCGGAGGAAAGATGAGACAGTTCGATACTGGTGCTACCCGGGATAGTGACGATACAAAGAATGACTATGAAGGTTTTCTTTCTCCTCTTGTGATCGAGGCTTACGGAAATTATATGACCAAGCATCGTAAACAGGCTGATGGCAAACTTCGTGATTCGGATAACTGGCAAAAAGGAATGCCTAAAGATTGCTATATTAAGTCCGGCTGGCGGCACTTTATGGATTGGTGGAAAGAACACCGGAGGATTTCTTCCCGGGAAGGTTTAATTGACGCCCTTTGTGCGTTGATGTTTAATGTTATGGGTTACTTACACGAAACCCTTAAAGACCAAAAGGGAGGCACGAAATGAAACGTATCTATATCGCAGGAGCTTATTCAGCAGATAACGTGGTGGCAGTGCTTGATAATATGCGCCGGGGGATGCGTAAGGCGACTGAAGTCCTTCTGGCCGGGTATTCACCGTTTTGCCCGTGGCTTGATTTTCATTTTCAATTGATGCTGCGGGAGGGTGAAGTGCTGTCTGTCAGCGATTACTATGCTTATTCTATGGCTTGGCTGGAGGCGTCTGACGCGGTCTTGGTCCTGCCTAATTCAGAAAACTCTAAAGGTACTCAGGCCGAACTTATTCGAGCCCGACAATTGAATATTCCCATTGTGGAGAGCGTGGTGGAATTGGTAGATGCAGGTATTCGTCCAGAATAGCGATTCCTGCGGCCGTGCTAAAGCAGAAAGCCACCTTGTAGCCCCTATCACGGGCGAGTAGGGCAAATTCCCTTTGGGCGTCCGAGATCGTGCCTCTGGGGGCTTTAAATTCAATTAACAATCCGTGGAAAGTGCCCCGGGGCTCAAAGAATAAGAGATCCGGGGTTCCTTTCCGATATCCCATCCGCATCATTTTCATAGCCATCCCGGCAGACATAATAAACCCGGAGGGGGCAATAGTGAAAAGAAGATCCGGATAACAGAGCTGTACGGTAGTGACAAAGGCTGCCTGAATATGAAACTCTGGATCCGCGGCTCTTAATGACATAAGAGTAACCCCACTATGATGCCACAACCGAGCACAACCAATAACAGGCAAAGGCTAATGATTTGTATTTCTATCATTTTTTCTCCTGTTCTAATGGTGGCAACGCTCTTGCGTCGCCCCGGGCGATCTGATACATCCTGTGGCTTTTTTCCCGGCATTGCATTATCACAAGCCTGTCTTTTCTCGCAAACACCTTCATAGGTTTGCCGCACAACTGGCATTTTGGGGCTGTCGCCGGATCGTTGATTTTATGCCATTGAGCGATACAAGGGTCGTTAGCGTTAACAGAAATCATGCAAAGAGATTCTGTACAGGTATAAAACTTATGTTTCCCATACCAGATCTCACGCATAAGCTTGCCGCAAAGAGGGCAATCCGGCGGGCCTTTTCTGTGCGGTACTATAATGTTATGGCCTCTACCTTCCATTGTAGTATTTCTCCTTTCTCATCTGATACGTCCTGCGTCCTCGATCGGCTAAGACCATTCCGTTAGATCCTATCTGATAGGACTGAGCCACAGCGTTTCCTCTTGCTGCGTGGTGCTCTCTACGAATTCTTTTTGCTACGGTTCCTCTCATTTTTCCTCCTGTTTTGGGCTCCCGTTCGAATTATGTTTAATGTGCCAGTTGTTGATAGCATCAACATCCATAATTTTTTGCTCCTCAAACCATCCCGGAATTATTGGGTAAGCTGCATACTTTCCCGGTTTCAATGGTGTGCGCCACTCTTGCCCGTAGGTTTCTATCAGATATCTCTCCGGGTCTTTTGGTAAATAGAACGTCCGGCCAAGAAATTTGAACGGCTTATATTCGTCGAATAATTCTGCTGCGTGGTACGATGATGCGTATTGGTCGTGAATAACATTAAAGCGTACTGGTTGTCCGTTGTATGTCCCAACATCATAGTTAATAATATCTATTTGATATCCTCGCGCGTTAAGATGAAATTCTCTCGGATAGGGGTAGGGAAAATCCAATACGTGAACAGAAAAACACGCAGAAAAAACCTTTTGAAGTTGTGGTATCTTGGGTATCAGATCTTCGTGCCGGACTCCGATATCAATATCTTTATCCCACGAGATAAACCCATTTTCCCGCATCATCCCTAAAAGAGTTCCTTCAACAAGACAATAGGGAACATCGCACTTTTCAAGAATATCAATCACGTGAAAAAGCAAGTCGATCCGGGTTAATTGGGTTATCATTTCTGGTACCTCATAGTTTTTTTACACTCAGCGTTAATAGGGCACCCTGTGGCCCATTTCGGTATTTTACACACCACGTCAATAACTTCTTTTTCTGATCCCTCTCCAATCGTTTTCTCAACGACTATTTCATCGTGGATAGTAAAGAGAATTTGATATTCGGCCGCGAATAGCCCGAACATCGCCTCAACCATAAGGTCGCGGGCAACCGCTTGAGTAGCGTTCTCGACTAATTTTCCGCCCCACGTTTCTTCGACTTCGTATTTATTAGTGACGCTGTTTACTCCAAGAAACGTGAGCTTTCCCTCCGCAGTGATTTTAGGATGGTGGTATACGATCACCCGGCCAGAAGGAAGAACCATCTGTAAAAAGTCTCCGGCCATACGCCAAGATATCTTACCACACGTATGCGGTTTTCCGGAGCATACTGTTTTCTTTGCCGCGTCTTCCAGCGCGTACCAGAATCGAGGGACCGCTGGAAAAGAAGTTCGATAAGCGTTAACAGCTCGCTCGGCCAGTGCGGGAGTAACTTCTATTCCATATTTTTCACACGTCTCCTGAAACTTCACTCTCCCCATTCCGTATCCACAGCCAAGAATTGCTTGCTTACCTAATTGCCGGGTAGCAGTGGGGCTTATTGTTTTTGCCATTTGGACGTAGATATCCGGGAGCGACGGGTCCCTATCTTTATCCGCGAATTGTTTGACGCCTTTTTCTTCTCCTGCGAGCCACATAACAACTCGCGCTTCGATTGCTGCGAAATCAGTGATAAACATTTCTTGGCCAATTGTTGGCACAAACATTCCACGAATGCAGGATGAGAGAGTGGGTAAGACGTCGTAGCAAACAGCAAAGCCTTCGGGGGAAGTTTTGAGGGTGGCGATTGCAGCCGCGACAGCATCTGGTTTGTAAGTTGATTTAACGAGGTTTTGGATCTGTACGAGTTTCCCAGACCAACGGCCAGTCGCGGCTCCGTGGTATATGAGTGTATCTCTAACGCGCCCGTCGGAAGACACTGCTGTAAAAAGCGCAGAGAATTTAGCAAGTGAGGTAAGGGATAATTGTTGTCTAAGTTGAAGGACACGGAAGTTATCACCATCGGTTGTTTTGAGAGCTTCTTTGACTGTTGCTTTTGTAAGATCTGGAAGGACAACTCCCTGTCTTTCAAGATAATTTTTAATTGCTTCTCGTTTTGTACCAGCATTGACTTGCCCTCCTGTAAGAGTGAATAATTCTTCGTTTCGTTCTTTAGTTTCAGCGGCAATCAAAGTGATTGCGTTCTCAACAGCTTTAATGTCGATTTCTACTCCTCGGTCATTAATGTATTGATCCATAAACCATACACGCTGTTCCGCGGAAGACAAATCTGGAAGTCGTTTGTCGATATCGCGTTCAGTCTCTACATCCCGTTTGCAATAGAGTAATAGTCGTTCGAGTTTTTCTTGAGGAATGGGGCCAGTTGTAGTACACAAAGACCGCATCACTCGGGAACCTTCCATATCTTTTTGATGAGAGCAACCCAGAGCCAGCGCCGCGTGCTCAAGTCTTCGTGGTAGAGCTGCCGCTGAAACTTTTGCCGCAGTACATCTCCATTGTCGAAGTGGTATTGGAAGTAGGCCAAACTTTTCAGCGTGGAATTTCCAAATTGAACGCTCAAAAAAAGCATTGTGGGCGTGGAATTCGGCACCCGATTGAATGAGTTGATTAATTATCGGGGTTGCTTCAGATAGCTTGCCATACAAAGCCCCTTGAACCGGACCGTCATCAATAGCCCAAGCCAGACAAAGGACTTCTGTACTTGGATCTTCCGCGTAACGATAGGCTCCGGTTGTCCAGATATCTGCCTGAGACCGGGATTCGAAATCTATATAAACTTTTTTAGGCATAGGGATTTTCAAGACGTAAGGGCCCGAAGGCCCCTACGTCTTTTTCCTTTTTAGAAAGGTAATTCCTCAGAGCTGATTGCTCCAGCGCCAGTACCTTCCTGTCCTTCTGCTGCCACAGCATCAAACTCATCTTCAACCCGAGGACGAGATGAGAAAGTCAAATCATCCGCAAGTTTTTGCACCCCGGCTAAATAGATAGTAACTCCACGGCCGCCCACAGGATGAACAAAAGGTGAGATAGTAAGTACGGCTCTCACCCAGCAACCCGGGTATAACTCTCCGGAATTTTCAGCGGTAATGCGGGTTTTATCCCCACGCAGACAATCCGGGCGGGTCTCGGTAGTAGATCTGGCCACAATATACCCTTTTTCATTCTCATCAAGTTTCCCGGATTCTTTGGGTTTATCCCCATCCCGAAACTTGGGAAGCTTCAGGGTTTTTAAGTCCACTTCAGGCCCAAAATTAGACCGGGCTACTTTACAGATTTCCTGCCAAAAGCCAGCGCAGTTATCCGCCAAAATCCACGTGCTTGCCGGATGTTTGGCCGCTTTTAACGCCTCAGCCGTACTTTTCTTCGGGAAAAGCAAAGTGATCCCGAATTTAGCTTTTGTCCCACCGGGAGCAACTGTCGGCTCAAATAACGCCGGGTAAGACAAGCGGAATGCGGGTGTTTGATAAGTTACTAATACTTTTTTGGAATTTGGTTGTGCACTCATTTTTTCTCTCCTATTCTTTTTAGTGTCATTCCGTTATCCGGTGTCTCCGTCAGTGGAGCCACACGGTCTTTTCCAGCTATCTTTTCCATCTGCGTCGGGGAAAGCAATTTAGGCTCTGAAAAAGCCTTATCCCCTAAATCAGCAAATGCGATAATAGCCTCTGCTTCATTAATCCACTTTCGATTCGCGCGTTTTTTACCTAAATCCCATCCGGGAATCACACCACCGGCTTCAATATATTCTTGGGCATAAGCAGCTATCGCGTCCATCCACGCTTCGATACGATCCTTGTATTCAAGGATTTTAGCCACCACAACAATCGGGAGGCCTTTAACATTAGGAAGAATTAAATCCTTCCCCGGAATCGCGGGAAGTTGGTCACTGATGTCCTGTCTGAGTGTCGGGCAAATTGCTTTAGCCCAGCACCATTTACACCAAGACCCCGCTGCGACTAACGCGTCTTTTTCTTTAGTTAGCGCGATTTTCCTCTCTACTTCTGCTGCGAAGGTATTCAGATAGTCGCAAGAGGCTTCCCATTTACTGATTTGCCCTTCAGTACGTGGTTGAATTATCACTAACTCAACACTTGCTACCTCGTGTTGCTTGGACAAAGGCAGCGCGTAAAGAAGCATCTGAGGATTATCAGTCGCCGATACTACTACGCCCTTACCGTATTTGAAATCATACACAACCAGTTTCTCGTACGGCCGGACAATAGCAGCGTCCAGTGTTCCTGACATTCCTTCAACGATGTCTACTTTTTGTTCGCTGAGAAGCTGGCCTCCTTTTTGCAGCTCCATTAGAATCGTGTCTCTGGCAAAGGTAACTGCCTCCGCCATTTCTTCGGTAACTTCAATTTCACCGATGTGGTTTCCCACTTGATCGAAAGGAAGGACTTTTTTATCCTTCAGACACATCTCTAATAGTTTATGCGCCGCTTCACCATCTGCTGCGTGCACGCTTTGAGGAGGTTTAGGCATCCGTCTGCACAGAGCCACTGACCCCGGGCAGTTCATCCATCTTTCCGCATTTGACGGAGATATTTCAGTGTGTGTTTTTTGAGCCATAGGTTCCTCCTATCCGATGATGAGGCCATTTTTCAAGCCCCAGTCATACATCATCTGAGCAGCCTCAGCTACTTTCCCCACCGGAATTTTCATCAATTTCGGCTCTTTAGGTGAAAACTTCGGACAAAGAGTATCTTTGACAAAAGTCACAACGGCTTCTGTCTTAGGTGGTAATGCCTTTTCCGCGACTGTGAGATACTTCTGGACGAAAGTACGCAGGTCTTCCAGAGTTTTGATTCCTACAACAGCCATAACCGTAGGCTGAAGACCACCTTTGTCTTCTGCGTCATCAATGCCCGGAATTTGATCAGCCGCCGGAGCTTCTTTCACGGGTTTTTCTCTACCAGTAATCACGGGTTTTTCTCTACCCGTAATCACGGGTTTTGTTAATACCGTGGCGATATTTTCTAACGCCACCGCGATACGTTCGATATCTTTTTCTATACTCATAATAAACACTCCATATTTTTCCTGCAATTATCGCAGACGGATAAACCTGCTACCCGTTTGAGTTTCTTCATTTCTGTGGGTTTCCCACAAACTTTACATCTTGTCGCCACAAACTCTGTTGTCTCGGTTATCTCATTCGTTTTCCTCCTCTTGTTATCCCCCGTTATTATGTTTATGTTTTTAGCTTTCTCTGTGAGTGTATTAACTACTTTCTCATCAACGCTATTCTCAGCGATAAGAAACTGTATTTGTACCGGGTTCTTCTGGCCCATACGGTCCAGTCGTCCAATTGCTTGCCGGATTTCTTCCGGGACATACGACATCTCTACAAAGATAGCAGTATCACAAACGTGCTGAAGACCATCAACTCCTATCCCACCAGATTGAATATTAGCCAGAAATATCTTTTTCTCTTTTTTAGTACAAAAATCTGAAAGAGCTGTGTCTTTCTCTCTTGCACTGCATTTACCTGTGTAAAGTACAGCCTCTTCAGGAAACGCCGCGGCAATTGTGTTTACCACATCTTCGTGCCAGACAAAGACAACTATTTTTTGCTTCTCCTCTAAAAGGTCTTTGATATGCTTTACCGCTGCTGATGCTTTCAGTATTCCTAACGCCCGGCGAATAGATGGTATTTCACCTATCTGGTTCCGGGCGTCAACTGCACGATTTTCTTGCTGAGTAAGCGCAAGAAGCTTATCTGAGGGATCCAGATAAATCTTGTCGTAGGTCACTATCGGAAGTTCTTTTTGGACTTCTCTTTTTAAACGCCTAAGCATTATTGGACGAAGGATATCTGCTAAGTCCGGAAGGTTAGACGCTCCGGTGCAATCGAATCCGAAATCACCTTGATAGGCCGCGCAGAATTTGTAAGCGTAATCGTAGAAGTTTGCGTACTTACCAAGAAATTGTGGGAATAAAGCGCGGAGAATCGGAAACAATTCTACCGGTCGATTCAATACTGGAGTGCCGGTAACCATCCATCGGCGAGCACAGTTATTGTACAACCCCTTTTTACCCAATATCATTTTTGTCCTTTTAGCCTCAATCGTCCGTAAATAATGACTTTCGTCGCAAACTAACACAGGCCAGTCTTGGTCCTTTAATAATGTAATGAGTGGTTCCTTCCAAACAATATCATAGTTGACAATGTTGAATGCTGAGATTTCAGGAACGAGTTTTGGTGAATAAATCTCTTTTATAAACGCTAAAGGCATTTGTTCTCTGATTCTCTTTACCCAAGAACGTCGAATACTCTGCGGACAAATAACTATGCCCGATGAAAGCCCGAGCTGTTTCCACGCTTCGATAACCTGATACGTTTTTCCGAGGCCCATATCATCAGCGAGGATGGCATTAGGCCTTAACGCCAGAAAATTCCTGCCGGTTTCCTGAAAGGGAAGAAGCTTTATCATTTTATATTCTGTTCTTTCACTATCGCGTTAAGAAGTTTTTTAACGTCGTTCTCGTAGTGCTGAAATAAATATTCTTTTACCATTGCATTGCCGTAACTCTGTTCTGCGTCGCTGTAGACCCATTTATAATTATCATCGATATTTCTCCGGCCGTTAATCCAATGCCTATGCTCTATGACGACATCCCGGGTCATAAACAACCGATTAACCCCCTGACAAATTTTCATCAGCATTACATCCACACCAATATGGTGAATCTTTGGATAAACCATATACCCTAATTCCTGAACCATTTTGCCTGACACAATACAACCAGATGGATGCTGATACTTCGACCAGTCGCTTAAAAGGTCATCTGCCATAGCAATTCCCCATCCTTGTCCTTTTTGCTCAAGGATGTCGATGAGCTTCTTATCCCAATGAAAGGTATGAAAATAGTGATCATCATTAACCGGGGCAAAATATTGTGCTTGTGATTTCCAAGAATATTCATTATAGACTTCTGCGATAAATTTGCGTGGGCCAACGTCAAATTGAAACGACCGGAATCCCTGACGTTTAAACTCTCTGCATACTTTTTCGTATTCAAGAAGTTTAGGGTCGTCTTCATTAAGGTACACTACAAGATAGTTACCCGGACAAGCAGTTTCCTTGAAAGATTGGATCATATCAACAATAGTGTCCGGCCTCCCGCGAGAAGGACAAATGGTAAGCACGCTTACTTCGTCGGTCATTTAACCATCCTTCCTTTCAGCATCATCATATCTTTCTGGCCGTCTTCACCAAACTCTTCTACAAGTTCTTTATACCCGGGCTTGGTAGGGTCAACTTGCTTCAAAAACAACATCCGGCGTATCTCTGAATTGTAGAGGTATAACCGGTTCCACGGGGTGACTTCTCTGTGGTTGAGCTGGATATCCATATGAACAAATGGCTGAATTTTGGCGTCAAGACACTTCTGACAAAACACTCCGTCAGGAGATCCGGCAATCGCTGGGTCAAAAAAAGGATAGCGGATTTTCTGGAAGAGGGAAGTCTTCCATAAAGTGAAAGGCGTAGCTGTCAGATCAACAGGTTGAACCCCCTCTCCAGAAACCTCATCATAAAAATCTCCCTCTTCTTTTTCAATCTCTGGCAATGTGAGTTTTACTCCGGGTTTTCTACGTACTGCGCATTTGGCGTATGGAAACCCAGAAATATACATAATAGCGCTGATAAACTCTTTATCCGCTTCCAAAAGTTTAAGCACATCCCCTTTTTGCACACCCCAAATATCATCGTCCATCCGAAGTATGTGAGTGAAACCATTCATTAATGCGGTTTTAATAATCTGATTATCAGCTTCGTGGATCCGGTGTCGGTAGGGGAAACAAAAAGACGTCCGCGCCCCCGATCGATGAAGGTCATTGACGGTTGTCATCAAACTATTCAGCCATCTTCGTGGATCCGGGTCAATCCCGAATGTCGGGCAACCTATAAGAACTTTTATCTCTTCTTTTTTATTCACCTATTCCTCCTTCTTCGCGGGTTTTACCAATGTACTCTACCCCAGCGGCTTCATAGAATTTATCATATGTATCTTCCGAAAGATGCTTAATTTTTTCCTCCACCCGGAAACCTTTGTCAAGCAGGTTTTTGTTCTCCACCCGGATTTTATTAGTATTTCGGATCATAATAGCCCGGCGTCCGACCTCCGATAAAGGAATAGAACCCTCCGCTGCATTACGAACACTGTGCTCAAGGTCCCAAATAGATAAGTTAGTTTGAGCAAGACGAATAACGGCCAGTAAAAATTCCCCATCTATCTTCGCTTTTTTACACCACGTAAGAATTTCACTCAATTCTTTTTGCGCTCCGGGAAGATTACACAGGGCCTTTTTAGAAACTATGCAAAAATAGTCAATAAATTCCCCAAAAGTCAAAGCAAATGGTTTTCTTGGCATTTTTCCCCCTATATAAAATTAATGTGCTCAGGCCGATTTACAAAGTTCTGAATAAACATATTCGTACTATCGTGTCGGCAGCAGCCTTCACAGTCTTTATGCACATCAAATTTCTTTTGCATATGCTCTATGATTTTCCAATAATGCTCGGAATTCAAAATTTCCCCCAAAGATTGTTTCGTCAGATCACCGTAACAATACCTTTCGTCCCCGAACAGATACCCACAAGGATAGCATTTACCATCCCCTGAAATTTGGAAAAGTAAAGGCACGTCAAGACAGTGGTCATACGGACGTTTTCGCTGGCTAATTGCAGTGAACTTTGGGACTATCCGAGTTGCGAATGTGCTCATTGCAGCGGCTTTCTGTAAGGTCTCTTGAACCTCTGGTTTATCAAACCACTGGCTTTCCGGGACTTCCATCGCATCGCATTTTGGATCTGAGCATTGTTTAATTACGAAATAGTCTACCCCGGTGTCGATAGCGAATTGCGCTTCCCGGAGAACAAACGGGAGGGCGTTCTTCGTCAGCACCATCTGAAGACCAATAGTCACAGGAGAGCTAAGCTGCTTCTTCATTTGTACCGCTATTTGAATGTTTCTTTTAACGCCTTCCCAATACGGACGGCCGTGTACCACTTCATAACCTTCTTCAATAGCGGAAAGGTTAAACCGCAGCCAAACAAGGTTGTTAACAAAATCAGCCATATCTAACGTACTGATTTTCACGCCATTAGTAGCCATAGCCATATCAAGCCCGCTGTCAACCCCTGCACGAATAGCTGGAACCAGACTTGGGTGCAGCGTAGGCTCCCCATCTCCGACAATAGCAATTGCTTTCACCCCGCATTTTGGCGCATCTTTAAAAAGTTGTATCAACGCCGCATCAGGAATCATAGCTCCGGTCATTTTTTGGAAAAGCCCGTAACAAAATTCACATTTAATATTGCAAAACTTAGTAATCCCAGCGTCAATCATAATCGGGGCGATTCTTTTCCCTTGAACAAAATGTTTATGCACGCGATCCATATGCCAAGCCAACTTACAATCGTCTAACCGCCACTTATCCATTTTAGATACATCATTGAACATTTTTCAATCCCTCCATTTTAAGTTTAAAAGTTTCTCGAATCTTTTGCTCTTTTACATCAATAATTCTTCCATTTTTTCGTATATAGGCATTTAAGTGATCCCGAAAAGCTATACCTAAACGGGCTTCTTTATGTTTAACAATTAGGTAATGAAGTAAAAGTCGTAAAAAACCTTCAGCTTCAATAGAAGATAACTCCCAGCGGTAAATAGGTTTGTATTGCCTATTGGTTCTTTTTATAAGAGAACCACCGAAAGCTTTATGTAGCAATTTAACAGCAGATGGATTTGCCATACCAACGGCTATTTTAAGAGTATATTGCGGTGTTAACCGTAATCCGCGGGGTTTCCCTCTTGAAATAAAAATACAACCTTCTCCGTCTATTATCCCAGCAGCATAGCCTAAAATTGCGGGGCTATTTATTCGTTTAAATTTCTCCAATTTTATATTATATCGAGTTACTTGTTGAACGCGTCGGATATCTTGTCTAATTTTATTATAGCATTTTTTACACGTGTTTTCGTAGTGCATTTTATCATAGCGTCGAAATAAGGAAACGTCTTTTGTCTTACCACAATGTTTACAGGTTCTTTTCATTCCCCAACCCTCTCTATTTTTACGCTGCAATGGCCGCCCTGTTGAAGACGGTTAGTTTTAAGTTTTACATCACACGGATTACAAAGCCCAAAATCGTGGCACATACAAACCCGATAACTCCGGCCGTCCATATTTTTCGCCGCCGCAAAAGGCCGATTGTTTGAATAGAGAAAATGGTGGCAGGGAAATACCGCGCCATCCGGAGCAAAAAGCAGCTCACTCGGGTAACACCAAACTGCCTTATGGCTCCTTTTCCCAGAAATCGCACCCGGATATTTGTAAGTTCCGTGTGTTTTGTCAAGAAATTCTTTCATACGAAAATCAATACCAACACTCTCGCAAGCGTTTTGCATCGCTGCATTTTTTAATTTCATATCCGGATGATCCAATCCCCAGATACCCACACTATACCCTTCTTTTTGTAAGGCCCGGACTGTCTTGAGTAATGCTATTCCGTTAGTTTTTTTATGAAAAGAAAACCTGATCGACGCGTACGGCGCCCGGCGCTTAAACATTTTTGGCTCTGTGCGATAGATAAATTCTTTAACGTCGAAACAGCCGTTAGTCAGAAGGTCAATTTTCTTTCCCTGACTGGACAACTCCCGGACCAATTCGTAAAACCCTTTGTATTCCGTCGGTTCGCCCCCTTGAAGGCTTATAGGTAGGTCGTTCCGGGTAGGAATAGTAGAAAGAATTTTTACCCACTCATCTACACTTATTTCTTTCCGCGGCGCAAAATCCCCCTGCCGGTTGATGCAATAAGAACAGCCCATCCGACAACGAAAAGTCAGAAAAACCCCGATGTAGTTATAACTATCTGGCAACGTCATCTTTTCACCCTTCGATGATTGTATCATATAACCTCCTGTATTCAACAAACATTATCGGCCGCTCAATCACTCTATGTATAAACGCACCCATTACATCACGACAATTAGCAAGACGTACCACGGGAATAGTGGTATGCTTTTCAAAAAAATCTGAATAGTCCTGAACGTGCTGAGTCCCCGGATCAAGCGGGCTATCGTGGCCTACACAAACCCGGATAATCATAGGAATCTTTAGCCCGTACTTCTGAAGATGGGATAAATGGTTCACCAGTGCATCCGCCCCGGCAAGTAAAAAATCTGCGCGTTCAAAACAAAGTACCGGAAGATATCCTTCTAATGATAGCCCTGCCGCTACCCCAACCATTAGATTTTCAGCAACAGGTGTCTCTATACAGAGATGCTCGCATCCAACCAAAGTCCCATTCATCTTATGCCCGTAAGCCGTATTATACCCGACAAAACGAATCTGAGGATTAAGCGACAATGCAATCATTGTCTTATGTAAAAGGTCTTTGTAGGTGCCCCGCTTCTCTACCATTGAATTTGAACTCCTGTTCCTACGTGTGGGAATATCGGTGCGTAATGGTAATAAAAAACTTTTGGCGTGTCCCATAATTCTTGCATTTCCCGGTCTTTTTCCCCCCAACGCTGTTCGATAGTTGTGGTGACCGAACGATTGTTATTCTCTATTATAAAGGTAATAGGAAGATCAAAACCAATAGCATATCTTAGCGCTTCCCAAAACCAACCTTGATCACAAGCCCCATCGCCGACAAAACAATGAACCTTGTTGCTTTGTCCGGCGAGCTTAATCGCTTTCGCCACACCTACCGCAAGGCCGACGTTGCCACCTACGATAGCAGTAGACACAAAATGCCGAGAAAGATCAATAATGTGCATTGAATTATTCTTCTTGAGAATCTGTTCTCTCAAAAATTCTTTATCCCCTGTGGCCAAAAGCCAATGATAAGTATTCCGGTGAGTAGAAAATATCCAATCACCCGGAACGAAATGGTCGGTAAAGTATTTAATCAATACGTCTTCATTACCGCCGCAGAAATGATGAGGACAATGGATATGGCCGCTTTCCCAGAGAACACGCATATCGTCTTCAAAATCTATTAAATCTTGTTTGGTAATCATAAGTCATCCACGGTTACTTTTTGTTTTACATATTCTATCGGATTCAACCACCCCAAAGTCGGCGCCCCAGAAAAACCCTTTTCCCATACAAACCAAGCATAACACGAAGCAGAAGAGCCAGTATCTGAAAAACGCCCGTTCATCGCGCACTTCTTTCGAAAAGAATATACCCAGATTTTTTTTGGTGGGTATTTAATGAACAGTTTTTGACGTCCTTGCCCTTCTAAAAAAGTTAATTTTAAGAACATAGCAACTTTGTTAGATGTAAGTTTTAAAGCTTGTTCAACAAATTCAGCTGCAAATTTATACGGCGGATTCGTAATAATATCCCCCGCAAAAACTTCTGCCGCCATTAAGAAGTCTACCCCGGGTTTTCCAAAACCTCTGTCGATTAAATCAGAAGAGAAAACTTCTTTACCAAAAGACGCCATACGGATAGATAAATGTCCTTCACCGCAAGCAGGTTCCCAAATAATCGATGCAAAATCTTCAACATTAAATAAGTCGTCAATGGCCGACGGTTCGGTTGCATAATAGTCGTGAATTTCTCTATCGTGAGCGCTATGATTACTCGCACCAAGAGTCGCAAAAGTAGATTTTTTGTTCCCTGTCCAATCTTTAGTTATCATAGGTCATCCACGGTCATGGGTTTAACAAGTTGTATATCACTTTCCACTTCGTTACCCCAAACATCCCAGCCTAGTCTTTTGTTGCGAGCGAATATGTCAATTCTTGTTTCACCGAGTGGCATTATTAGTTCATAAAATTTATCTGGTTTTTGAGAATGACGGATATTTTCTGCCTGAAAAACAGCAGGTATTAACTTTGTTTTGGGGAACATATCTTTCTTACCTTTTGTCCCGACAAGAATAAACTCTGCGTTCCATCTAAATCCATATAACGCCATACCCGATGAGCGTCCGTAAGTCTTTTCCCAGACCATAGTTAATTTATGATTAAACCCCCAATTTTCTAATACTGACTTACTATTCCACAAATATTTTTGCGTTGTCCAGAGGAAACAATAAGAATTTTCATCAGCCAATTTACCAATAGGCAGTTTAAAAATTTCTTCCAAAGACATCATCGGATAGTCCATTTCAACCTGATTGGGTCGTTGTTTATTCTGTATTTTTTTAACCGGCCACGGAGGGTCAACTACAATTATTTGATATTTTTTCATAACTCCCCCACCATTTGGGCCATCTGTTCTCTCATCGGCCGGGTATATGACGTCGAAAACACTCCGCCCTCTCTGGATATTTTCTTATCCCAACGCAATCCGACTAATGCCGCGGCGACCCGGCTTTGATCAGCTCGAGTGACAGACTTCATCGGAATCCCCACATACTCAAGAATTTCTTCTGTTGTGATTTCATTCACTCCCGGGTTTTCTTTGACCCAGCGTACAACATTCTGCCTCATTGGATCTTCGGGCATCCGAGCTTGCGCCTCAAGAACCTGAAGCTGTTCTGCCTCTCCTACAAGATAAAGCATTTCACTCTTATAGCATTGAAAAGCCTCAGCCCACAGTTGATCACAATTATCCTCAAGGCCTTTAAGGTCAACAGGCCCATTAAACCGGGTTATCCAATACCTTCGATTTCCTGTGATGTCGTTCAAATACCCTACGTGTTCCGGGTTAACAGTACCTATAAAAATACTCTGCCGGGGGAAATCTTTAGCGTGTCGTTCGTATGATAGGCGTACTGTGTCTTTTTCCCGGGTGATAAAACTCTTCAGCGAATTTGCATCGTGCCAGCGGAGTGCGGTCATTTCAGAAAGTTCAATCACCCACTTACTTAGCATCATATGTATCGCATCCTTAGCGTGAGGATCTAAATTCATATCCCCACCCCAATTTCTTCCCAGAATTCTACAAGCTGTACTTTTCCCAATTCCCTGATCGCCTTCTATAATCAACACGTGGTCCCATTTACACCCGGGCTCCATTACACGTTTCACCGCGGCACAGAGTGTTTTTCTGGCGATAGCCCGGGTATAAGATGTATCTATCGCGTGGCCAAAAACAGTTAGCCAATGGTTAAGTCTTGGAGTTTTGTCCCACACAAGAGATTGAAGATAATTTCTGATAGGATGATAATGCCGTTTATGCGCGACGACTATCACTGCTTCTAAAACTGTCTGCTGGGAGAATTCGATACTGATAGTTTTTGCCAAGAAGAATTTCAGAAGCACCACATCCTCGTCACAAAGATTAGGTCCTTTAGCCCCACGTTCTTTATACCACGGAGCTGACGAATTTATTTCAATCATCCCGGAAAAAGTATTAAAACGAAAAGCATCTTGAATTTTTGGCAAAGTAATAAGGTAATTCACTGCGTTGTTGAGCGACGGTTTTATTCCGCCTTTGGCCGTCAAGTCGTATTTGATGTCTCCAAAATTGATCTTTTCGCCGACTTCAGCAATTTTAAAAATCGCGCCTACATTCAAATGCCCTGCTTTTTCTTTAGCATAAGTATAAGCCGAACGGACCGTATGTTCAATGTCAGGGTCAGAAAGTGCTGGGGATATCTTTTGGGGGATGTATGACTCCTTCAATGTTTGAAGACAGGTTTGTTGCGACAACCCAAAGTCCCGGCCGCGGCAAGCCGCCACGTAAAGAGAATTCCTGCGGGCGCCGGTTGTCGCTTCTGGCATCCCCGCCAGAGCCTCTTTAAAACGCTCGATATTAAGCGCATCATCATCCACAAAGCCCGATTCCGGTTCCGGACCGATAGTTACCCTTTCTTGCTTGGTGATCCGGGCTACAAGAGCCTCCGGCGCATCCAGAAGGGCATTTAACGAACCGAAGACAACCTCATACTTCTTTTTTGTCTCTGGATGGATGCTTTCAGCCCCTACCACATAAAAAGGACCGTGACGAAACTCTAAACCCGGGTATTCTTTAAGGTAAAGGCTTGTTTCTACATCTAACGGGAATTTAAGGTATATATGAAATCCACCCGAACCCGTTTTTACCACAAAGGTTTTACTTTCCCACGCAGCCGGGAGTGCAAGGTCTTGACAAAGCTGTTTGAAACTCTCTTTTCCCTTAGCACCATCTTTAACATCAATATCAATAACTAACCGGCTTTCGGTATGCACCCCAAAATTCCCCGGGATATCACTCCGAGAAAGGGTTGGGTCTTTTGGAATAAGCTTCCAATCCTCACCCTCTTTCACGGCTGGTTTTTTACCACGTAAGGGAAAAACCCGGAAACCCTGTTGAACATATTGCTGAATTATATCAGGCATAGAAAGTCCTACTTACTTTTATAAGCTCTTTGCATCCGGCGTATCGCTCGGAAGCTGTATCTGTTTTTGTATTTCAGATCCGGGAATAAAATATCTGGATCCGCTTTTCCCCGCGCGGATTTGATTTCTTTTTACTCTGGTTAAAACCCCATTGTGCGTCATACCTAATAACCTCGCAGCCTCGCCCACGGAAAATACCGCTGTCGGGTCGAGAGTTTTAATCGCTTCAATGTCAATGTTCTTCACTTATATCACCTCCTTTATTTTCTGTCAAGGAAAATTTCTGGGCCCCAGCTTTCACGGCTCTTATGATTTCTTCCTCCTCACATTCCCTGCATTTGCCTGTGATCCCGGAAATCGGAATCTTATGAATCTTACAAAATTTAACCGGCTTAACTCCCATCAGTCTACCTCCACCGGGTTATACCTGTGCTTTGACCCGATTGTTTTCCGGAAAACTTTGCTTCCCCCGCCAGCCGCGCGCCGGTAAAACTCTTCCACACTTTTAGCATCATCTGGAAGAAGTACAGCTGGTTGCATAAGTTCAAGCCGGGCAATAAAACCTTTCTCCCAATCAGTACCCCGGTAACCCAATTTATGCGCTTCAGTGATCAACGCTTCAGCTTGAGGCCATTTCATTTCTGATCCTCCGCTGATTGTAGGGCTTGCTTAGGGTATCTTTCTGCCCAAGTTTTTATTCCCAACTTTCTCCGCTTGTTTGCTAAATAAATCTTCTCTCTTATATTCCCACAAGTTTTACAGCGGCGTTGTCCATCATAAATATATGTATTTTCTTTTGTATATTCGTGTCCTTGTGGGCAATGCGTAATTTTCTTAGCTTCTTCTACAAAATGATGCCACGCTGTGCCCCGCTTGCAATTCTCTGAATGAGTTACAGCTTCAAGATGTTTAGGGTTAACGCAAAGAGTATTCCTGCATAAGTGGTCTAACTCTAAACCTTTTTTTATTTTTCCTTTATACATTTCATAAATTACCCGGTGAACGCACTTATTTTTATAACCTATGGTTACTACTCCATAATATTGCATTTTACCATTTCTTACCCTACCCGCTCTCTTTGCCCCAATCCATACCCAGCAACCATTTTTCTTAACTATTCTTCTTAAATATTTCTTTAACCGCTCTTCTTTGCTATCGTTTTTGCCATCTACCTTCCACGGCAACTGGCTTGTCATTTTAGATTTCCTCCTGTCTAACACACTCCTCTATGCTCATCATTTTAGGCTAACTCCAAAATTATTCATATCCCAGCGTTTTTGCAATTCTTCTTCTAATTGTTTGGATAACTTATGTAGTTTTGCTCTTATATAAACTTCTGCTTGATTTATATGTATTTCTTCTAAAGTGGTAGGCGGAATTTTAGGATTTATTTTTACATCTATTCCGATTAAAATATCTACTTCCATTTCTCTCCTCCAATTTATCCCCGGCTTGGGAACAGGGCAGGTATGCTCACTACGGCTCCGTTATGCTCCATACCTTTTAACCATTAGCTTGGCACTCTGCTCCCAGCCGAGGGGTTAGATTATTGCTTTACCATCTTCCGACCAAATACCGAATTGCTTACCAGCTATTTTGTTATCACAATTATTACAGCAGGCAATAAATCCGTTTATATTTCCTTCTTTGTTTCTATGAGCCATAAGATGAATTTTATCCGTTGCCCCACAACTAATACAAGACATAGTAAATTTTGCTTCTGGACTTTTATTTCCTATTTCCATTATCCCCTCCCCTCTTGCTGATTAGTGTGATTAGGCTAACTTTTCTATTCCCACAACATCAATACTCACACCACATCCACCACAATCAGCTCCTTTAATAAATCTTTCAGTAATTTCATCTACTTCAATTTCAATAGAATGATAATCTATTCCAGCAGTAGTTTCTATCGGAGGCTGAACTATTCTCTTAAGCATTATCCTAACTTTCATCTCACCTCTCCTTTCATCTTTCCTGTGATTAGCGTGTGGATGGCGGTGGCGATTCTATCATCCGAAGAAGAATATTCTTCATTTTCTCTAACTATTTTATTTAACTCTTTGATCGTCGGCACTCTCTCCCTACATTCCCGGCAGTTTTTAGCGTGGGCGAGGCGACAGAGGTGGAGGGCTTGGTTGAAACCTTCTGAATGTAATTTTAATCCTACTGGCATTTTACCTTTTTCTGTGCTATCCCAAATAGGCATTTCTTCCGGCATCCCCTCAATCGCTAAATATTCTTGAGCGACCTTAAAGCAATCTAATAAACTTCCGACTTTAGCTTTAGGTATGCCATTTTCCTGAATATCCTTTACCGCTTCCTCAATTTTCTCTTTAGTGTTCATTGGGTTAGCTCCTTTAACAGGCCCAATCCATATTCTAAAATCTTTTTCTTCATTCTGTCTTTAGCGGCGGCGTAGGCGACGTTGGCGGCGGCGTAGGCGGCGTTGGCGGCGGCGTAGGCGTCGTTGGCGGCGTAGGCGGCGGCGTTGGCGGCGGCGTAGGCGGCGGCGGCGGCGGCGTAGGCGGCGGCGGCGGCGGCGGCGGCGTAGGCGGCGGCGTAGGCGACGTTGGCGGCGTTGGCGGCGGCGGCGGCGGCGGATTTTTTATTACTTTCACTTGGATCGTCAATACATTTCCCTGCCGCCTCAATCGCTAACCTTGGTCTTTTGTTTGCCGGATACTCCTTTTCATAAATATCCAACACCTGTTCAGCCGCAAATACCGCATATTGAACTCGCTGTTTATAATCAAAAACCCGGCAAATAGTCCAATTAGCCCAATCTAATCTATCTTCCAAGACCAATTTCTCAATAACCTTAACCGCATCAGTATCTTTTTGGGATAAGAACCATTTAACACCTTCGCCACAAGCTGATTTTTCTTTGAGCCATTCTTTGGTGATATTCATTTCTTAATCCTTTCTGCCCCTGTGGGCTTAGCTATTTCTTCTACTTCAACTTTAATAACCCCTTGATCCAAGTCTCCAAGCGCTTGAAAGGCCGCAACGGATAGATCAATCCTTTTTCCTGCAAACCGGCGCGCGGTGCGGTCAGTAACTCGCACCACACAAAACCGATGACTACCCACAGCTCGTACAATAAGACAAGAACCAATGGGCCAGTCCCAAGAAGCACAAGTAAAATTAGAAGAATCGTATCGAAATCCATTTGCCATTATCCCGGAAGTCCGGGCCCAAGTTCCTTCTTTTTTCAGACTTTCATCATCGTACCACGACGCGACGAAGCATCTCGCTTTTCTTCCGGCGTAAGCCGGTGTATAAAGTACCGATGAAAGAAAGCCAACAAATATAAGTATAATAAATATTCGCATTTTGTCAAGAATTATTTTTATACCCTCCGCACCATTGTCATTTCCGGCTTAACTACTTCGGCCGGTGTAAAATTTCTGACCCACGCTTCCCGATATCCGCAGCCAAAATTCTTGCAGTATTCGACAACCCGGATTTCTCCGGGTGCGCTTTGTGCGGTGTAAAGTTTACGGACAACTGAATTCTCCCGGCATTGTGGACAATAGTGAAGGGGCATCAGTTACTCTTTTCTATCCCGTGTGATAAACAACAACCCCGTTTTACGATTTACAGAAAGAGAAAAGCACACCCCTAAAATTTTAAAATTATAATCCCAATATTCTCCGCTGTCATCAATCTGATATGGTCTATGCCTTGCCATTTCTCCGCCTCCTATAGTTATATGATCCCATTCTCTTTAAATTCTCTAATTAACCCAAACCGCTTGCCCAATTTCTCAAAAAACCTTGCCCAAGCCGAAAGTTCGGCATAGCTGAGCACTTTCTTACCGGCTTGATGTTGCCAGTCAATCGCTAACTGCCGGGCTTGGTCTTTGGTAGTAACTGGATCAATTGTTGATAGCTTCATTGTACCACCTCCTTATAGGTTAGCCATTTTTCCGTCTTTGAAAAAGTTATATTCGTTAGCTTCACAATGCTCAGAAAATTCTTTGTCGTCCATACGATATTCAAGAATCATGTACCCTTCTTTCTCTAACCGCTTGCATATATCAAGATAAATGGTAATGAATTGATTCAGCCTTTTACCGTGTTTATCTTTGTCAAGTTCAGAATCAATCCGGGCGGAGCGGGAGACAAGCTCTTCCCCTTCTTTATCAAAAAGAGTGACCTCGGAGGCGGAGGCAAAAGGGTACCGCCAACTATGCGTGATAACTACCCGATAACCACGCCAAAAGAATTCCCCAGTAAAATTCAAGCCATCACCTTGACAACATGAAAGAGAATATTCAAGCTTCGGATTCCCTTTTATATGCTCCTCTTCCAGTAAAGCATTACAGCTTTCAGTCAGATCATCCGCCAACCACGGATAATCTTCGTGCTCATACCAGTTAGCAATGGCTTCATCCTTAGCTTCCTGGCTTAATTCTTTAAAGCGGTATACCTCATAAACTACTTTGACTTTTTTCATAGCTTGCGCCCTCCTTTATACTGCTTCTATTAACATCCAGCGTTCCTTGCCCGGATGTATTATTAATGTAGTAACTTTTTTAAAGCTCTTCCGGCATAGCGCGATCATTTTCCGGGCTCTTGTCATTCTTCGGTGTAATTCTTGCGCCCGTTGTTTCTGTGTAAACCGGGTATACTCGGGCGCAATGGGTGTTAAAATTATTCTTGCAGTCATTTTACCCCTCCTTTTAATAGCTGTATCTTTTTGGAAACCTCCCGGTTGTTACCCAAACCAAAAGTTCTTGTTTAGTTAATACCCGGCCGCATACTGAATCACATTCAATAAAGCGCTGGTCGATTACCGCTTCACGGCTTTTGTCCGGCTGGTCGCTTGGACTACTCGGATAGAGTAATATCTTTTTTGTTTTGGCATTTTCTTCCCCTCCTTATAGGTTATTTGCCCCAATCCTATCCGTTTAATATATAAACCCTAACCGTTCGATATCTTTCCTAAACTCCCGCATTAGCTCAGTTTTCCTATACGCAAGCCACTCAATAAGCTGTTTTTTTGTAGCCTTTTCTATATCAAATTCTTCATCTTCTTTAACCGCTCCATAAATACAAGTAGACTTTAGGTTCTCAATATTGCGTGCGTCTTTGTATTCGGTAAACCCGGCCCAATAAAGCGAATTTTCAACATAATACATTGGTCCGTCTGTACTAACTAAATGCCACTTTAAAAATGGTACTAACTCCGGGTAATGCCGGGCAATTTCGTCATGGAGGCATCCTCCGGCTATCCAAACAGGTTGACCTTTATCCAAAACAAACATTTCCCCGGTAATCGCAAAACGATTATGATTATTGTGGCAAGAATCGTCATACCTTACATTGACATCAATACGGTATTTTTGATTGCCGCTATGATAAAAAACTCGGCCAACAATGCGCTGCTGTGGACTGATAATACTTTTCTTTTGCCTTATCTGCTCAATTGTTGAAGTATGGTTTGTTTTAATCATTTTCTCCATCCTTTCTGCCTTCCGGCGATTATCTGATTTCAATCTCTGCCTTCACCATTTCAAGGGCTCGATCAACACATTCTGAAGAAATCAGGCGTTTCATTTGTCCGAGAGTATCACGCATCCGGAAAAGGTCCGGGAGTGATAGCTTAGATACCTGATCCTGCATTTCTTGGTCATCCATTTTTCTTTCCTCCTTGCGGATTCTCCCGGCGTCCGCTTGCGCCGTGTAGGGTTAGTCCCTGCGTTGATGTTGATTAATATTATCATAAGTGCGGTTGTTTGTCAAGAGAAATCTTTTGTTTCTTTGTGGTATTAGTGATATGTGTATTATTGTATTCTATTGAAGAAGTCTTGCTCTTTCGTTTAATTATCTATATACTTCCAGAAATAAATCAAAGTAATATTGAATAATGTGTATTATGTGCCCGCGCGTATAGTATTTCCCACACGTATAGAGAAAAAACAGCGAATGCATATGGCTTCTTCAACATTATCAACATTCAACAATAAAACGCGCAGCCTTTCCAATAATATCACATAACACATATAACTCATATAACTCCAATATCTCAAGCACTCCGTTGTGCCTGTGCGTTGAGCACCTCCGCTGTGCCTGTGCGGGCCCCTGTATCCTTGACGCCCTGCAATACTCCGAGAATTTGAATCGCCCGTATAGGTTGTTGTACATTAATGAATTTGCTTTTGAGTTTAACCACCCCCCGGGGTCAGGAAAGACCATATAGGCATCCTTCAGGGGTGTCAGTGTCTGAGGGGAAGCCACCCTTACGCACAGATAAAATTTAATTTTTTCCGAAATCCTATAACTCACAGAAATCATTTTCCTGCCCGCACAGAAAATATTTTTTATTTTTCTTGACAAAAAAGATTTTGTGTGGTAGCATTTCACCATAAAGATGGTAAGGCCTATCGGATGCCGGAGAATTCCGAAAATGAAAGGGTGGTGTAAGAATGGCTCAAAAGAAAAATAATTTTGAAAAAGGAGTAAAGTTAGTTTGTCACGGCCAGTATTATTATAAAGACTCTGTGAACAAAGGGGTCAAGGAATTTTCACAGGAAGTCTTTTCTCCGTCGCTGGAAATGTTCCGCGAACACGCTAAGAAATATATCGGCACCGACGATAAGGGTAATCAGAAATTTGAAGACCGTTCTTTCATCAATGTCCGCGGGCAGTTAAAACGGCGTTTGCTTCCGGTATTACTAAAAAAGAAATTTCCGGATTTCGCCCGGGTGCGGTTTGTGGTGATTGATGAAATTATTAGTTTGGATGGTAGTGAATTGGATCTTCCTATCACTCTGCGTTCCAAGAAACAGCTTGCGTTTCAAATCACTAAAGAAGGAATGCCGCTGAGTGTCGATGATTATGTTGACATTGATGACCTGCGTTCTGATATGTTGGAATATGTTCAGGACCCGGAAGCATTTCTCCGTAATAAAACCAAGAGAGATAAACGCCGGAATGAAGAACGCGAGTTTATGCGGATGAATAATCTCCAAGAAGGTGAGCTTCCTAAGAAACGGGAACCGTCGGCTGCTTCGACTGCGGCAGGAATTGACGGCCTGTAAGGAGGTTCAGATGGATGGAGAGTTGACCTATCCGGCAGGGAAACACGTGGCTATTGGTCCAGATGGAGTAGTGATACCTACTGGTACCCGGGGGCTTTCTCCTTCCGAGATTACTCAGCAGATAAAAGAAGCTGTGGGGTTGCCCTATCTTGGAAGAGAAGCTGACAAGATTGGGATGACTTTGCTTGAGGCTGCGCTGTATTCAGCAGCTAAGAAGGCCGCCGATGGTGATGTGGACGCCCTGACAAAGCTTCTTGATCGCCTGATGGGTAAACCGGTACAGCAGGTTGTACAGGCTACGGGAACACTCCGGGAGTTTTTGGACCACATTGCCCGCGCGGAGCCGATAGAGGCGGAGGTAGTTGATCCGATTGATCAATTATGAGAGAAGCGCTCACACATCAGCAGGAAGTAGTCTTGAGGAAACTCGCTAATGTGCTGCCATTTTATTCCCAGCATTGCTTGAAGATAGTGGATAAGGCTGGTTTAATCCGGCCGTTAGTATTGAATAAGGCTCAGTTGTACATCCACGAGAAAGTGGAGGAGCAGAAACGCCGGACAGGGATGGTACGTGCGGTAATCTTGAAAGGGCGGCAGCAGGGATGTACGACTTATATTCAGGCCCGGTTCTTTCATCGGACGAACTTCACCGGAAATCTTTCGGCGTATGTACTTGCCCACCAAGTAGAAAGTACAATTAAAATTTTTAGTATGACACAGAAGTTCCGGGTGAACTTGCCTACTGATCTTCAGCAGCCGCTGGAGAAAGATACTGAACGGGCGATGAGTATGTCAAATGGTTCCGGGTACTCTGTTGGTACCGCTGGGTCGGCTCAGATTGGGCGTGGGATGACGGTGCAGCTTTTCCACGGCTCGGAGGTTGCTTTTTATGAGAATGCTGATCAGCTTTCGACCGGGTTGATGCAGACAGTTGCGGATGTTGCGGGGACAGAATTAATTTTTGAGAGTACGGCTAATGGTCCGGGTAACTTCTTTTATGATCTTGTTATGGGGGCTATCGCCGGGACTAATGGGTTTATGTTAATTTTTATTCCGTGGTATTGGCAGGATGAGTATAAAGACCCGGTTCCGTTGTTAGAAAAAGATCTTGATGATAAGGAGCAGAAGTATTGGGAGGCGTATAAAAGTGATGGGTTGACGTTGTATCATCTTGCTTGGCGGCGCAGGAAGATTGCGTCGTTTGGCGGGCAAGAATGGAAGTTTATTCAGGAATATCCGTTTAACCCAGAAGAAGCTTTTGTAAAAGCAGAGGGACGGTTTTTTGATCTTGCTCGTGTGTATGTAGCCCGGGGAAAGAAAGTAGAGCCAGATCCGACTGCCCCGTTAATTATTGGAATTGATCAGGGCCGGACGGGAGACTGGACGTCGATTGCTCGAAGGACTGGAAAAATTTTACATCCTTTTGAACGAATTCCAGCGGACGACGGATCAGAACGTGATATGCGTTTGGCTGGGCGGGTTGCAAAAATTATTGAGATTGAGAAACCGGATCTTGTTGTACTTGATGTAACTAATGAACACGGAGCGATGGACAGGTTGCACGAGTTAGGCTATTCAAAACGATTAGTAAAGGGCGTGCATTTTGGTGAAAAGGCAATAGATCCTACCCGGCACCGGAATATGCGGGTGCAAATGCACTGTGATTTTAGAGAGTGGTTTTTAGATCCGGATGTGTCTATTCCCGATGATGGCAAGTTTTTAGCTCAGATAGGGGCGATTCCACAAGAAAAAGAATCAAGCAACAATGTTCTGTATTTGGTTCCTAAAGATGATATTATAAAGCTGTTAAAATTTTCGCCAAATGATCTGGAGGCGGCCATTCTTACTTTTGCTTATCCAGTCAGGAAAAAAATTCCTCTTGACAAAATAGCGAAAAGTGGTAGTGTTGAAAGTACAATGAATTTTAAATCGACACTTAGAAGTTTCCGGAGGTAAAAATGAGTGATGATTTTTTAGAGATAATGACTTGGCCGTTTTCAGAATTTTTTATGGATAACGAAGAAGAGGCGGAGCCGGCTCCAGCTGATACTGGTGCTGTCGATACAATAGATAGCGTGGAACAACAGTCTACTTCTCGTAGATTAGCAAGACTATCTAAATATTTTACATCTCCGTCTGGTGTTCTCGATTCGCCAACCGGAAGCACAGGAGTTTTTTAATGACCGTAATAGAGGCGGATTTAAAAGAATTTTCTGCTGTTAAAACGCGCAGGGCTCCGTGGGAAAATCTTTGGGAGCTTATTGCTCGGTATATCTATCAGCGAAAACAGGGGTTTACTACTGTTTCTACTCCGGGTGCTTTTTACGAGCATCAAGATGTTTGTGATAATACCGCGGGCCAAGCTATGCACACCGCGGTTTCTGCTATTGACGGGGCCATTTGGAAAAATGGGGCCCGGACTTTTCGTGTTGTTAAACCCCGGCAAGCTCGCGACAGCCAAGAGATAAAAGATTTTTATAAAGAGATTAATGCTCGGGTAGTTGATCAAATGGAGCACGAGAAGGCTGCGTTTGGGACTGCTCGTTTGGAAGCTTTGGCTGAGGTTGTGTCTTTCGGTACTGACGCCATTGGAGTGTTTAAATCGAGACCGGGTGAGAAGCACAAAGTTGAATATCGCGCGCTTCCGTTGAAAAATTTGTATGTCGTTGAAGACGCCCGTGGCCGTGTGATTAAAGAGTTTTATGAGTTCGAGTTTAATGCTTTTCAGTTAAAAGATGAGTACGGTGAAGCGGCCCTTACTGATAAAGTGAAAAAACTGCTCGAGAAAGATGATTACGAAACCAAGCTAAAAGTTCTTTGGGTTGTTAAACCTCGGGCTGATGTGAAGGACAATACTTTAGGCTCTGAAAAATATTCCTACGAATCGGTTCATATTCTTGAAGATGAAAAGATGGTTATTCGGAGAGCCGGATTTAATGGGAACCCAATTATTGTTAGTCGCCTGTATAAAAATGAGGGGGAAGAATACGGCCGGGGGATGGGGACGAATGCTCTTTCTCCGACTATCGAGCTTAATGGTGTAGTAGAGCTTCTTACTCAAGGCGGCGAATTAACAGTTTTTCCTTCGTGGTATGTCTTAGATGATGGGACTTTTGGCAATGGAACGATTGATCGTTCTGCGGGGAAAGTTATCCCTATTGATGTAACGTCTTCTAAGATTACTGGAATGGCGCCTATTGGCCCGATTGGCAATGTGGGTTCTTTAACGCCATTGGTGAGTTTAATCGAGTGGCTTACAACCGAAATTAATGCGCATTTTCTTGTTGATAAACTTACGGATTTGAATAACAAAACCCGAATGACTTTGGGCGAGGCTCAAATTCGCAATGAGTTAAGTTCAGATTTGAAAGGTGCTATTTTTGGCCGTCAGATAGATGAAAAACTTATTCCAGTTATTCGAAGAACACTTAGTATTTTAGAAGAAGAGGGGGAACTTGGGGTTGAATCAGGGACACCAGAATATATTAAATTAGTGGTGAACGGCCGAAAGCCTTTGGAAATCCCGGATGAATTATTAGAGTTACGTGATGCTGGGGTTGAGATATACCCGATTGAGTTTGTTTCTCCAGCTGCACGTATTCTTCGGTCGGAAGAAGTTAGAGGATTGATTTCGCTTTGGCAATTTGCGGCAGGTTTCTCCGGGGTAAAGCCGGAGTTGTTGCTTTGGTTAGACGACGAAGCAACGATGCCGTTAGTTCGGGATCTTTATGGCGCTCCGGATAACGCAATTGTTTCGAAGGAGAAGTTTTTAGAGAGATTAAAGTCGTATAATGATGCTCAATCAATGCGGTCTCAGTTACAGGCAGCACAGGTAGGCGCAGATGTTGAAGCTAAGAAAGCATCTGCTAATCAACAAAATGCCCAAGCCCAAGCCACTACTGGCGGGATGAATGGGATGGTTAACAATGGAGCTCTCGGTTACCCCGAGATGGTAATGTAAAATGGAAGATAAAATAGGTCAGCAGTCTCCTGAAGAAGTTGCGAGACAGGCGGCAGAAACACAGAAGAAGATCGAGGCAAAAAGGAAAAAAGCAGAAGCATATAAAACAGCAGTCAACAGCGCGCCGACTGATGCTAATGTTCGTTTGCTTTTGCAGATGTTGAGAGAGCTTTGCAGCTATGACGCGCCGGTTCAGGTTGTGGGGACTAATGGAGAAATACAAATTAGCTCCACAGTTTTTAATGTAGGACGAGAAGCGGTTTATCACGATATACGGAAAATGATGTCCGTAGAGACTAAAAACGCTGTTGAAAGGAGCGAATAATGTTCGGATTATTGGATGGGTTAAAATTATTTTTTCCGTTTGTGTCTTTTATGATGTTTGACGGTGATCCGGCTCCTGCGGCTATTACCGTTGAAAGTTTAGGTGCGGTACAGGGAGATGCTTTCCGCGCTCTTTTACCCGCGGATATTCAGGCAAAGCCCTATGCGAAAGAAATTAATAATTTTAGCGATTTGGCTAAAAAACTTGATGGTGCTACGGCTTTATTAGGCCAGAGGGTTCTACCGGACGCGAATACCCCGGATGATAAGTGGGGTGAGTTCCATTCTAAATTTCGTCCGGAGACGCCGGAGAAATATGAAGTCGGCACAGTTGAGGGGGTGGCCCCGGAGTATGTTCAAAAAGCTGGGCCAATTATAAAGATTGTACAGAATCTTTTGCATAAAGCTGGAGCCAGTCCGTTTCAAGCAAAACAAATCCTTCCCGGGATTTTGAAAGAACTCTTTACCGCGGAAACAAAACATTCGCAGTTAAGAGATCAGTCTTTCGCTAAACTCGCAGGTGATTTGTTTGGTGATAAGAAAGATGCAGTTATCCAAAATGGCAAAACATTTTTGGCTGCACATTTGCCAGAAAATATTCGTCCGTTGTTAGAATCGTTTGATGAAAAGCAGTTGACCGTCGTTTTAGCCGCGACAGATGCTTTGGCTAAGAAATTCACAGGTGAAGATCCTTTTCGTGGTTCCGGTGGAGGCGGAGGTGGTGGACAAGAAACTAAAGAAACATTGGTTGCCCAGATGCAGGAAATAATGAAAAACCCGGTGTATAGTGATCCCTTTAAGGATCGGGTTAAACATAAAGAATTGAATGATAAAATGGAGGTTATTCGTGGCAAGTTGAAAACCCTTCAAGGTGCTGGGTAAAAAAGTTCTTGACAAGAAAATCTTTTTATGTTAGTGTTCTTTTGTCAGTGACATTTTAGTAATCGTCCGGGAAATAAAGCCGGGGATCGATGAAAAAATAACTGGCGTACTCAAGCGGGAAACGTCCGGGAAACAAAGCCGGGGATCGTAACTCGTAAGGGCGGTGAAATTTAATTAACTAAGGAGGAAGTTATGAGTTATGATACAGTTCAGATAACGGAGTTCAATGCCGCGCTCGATGTTCAAGAGCAGCAGATGACTTCCCGCCTTTTGCCCTACGCAGTTAGGAGACCCGTTTCTGGCGATGATTTCGCGTATGATGGGTTAACTGAAGTTCAGGCGTACCACGCAAATGGGCGCAATCCGGATATTCAGCCGGTGGAAGCGCAGTTTACTCGCAGAAAGATGTCGAGAGACCGCGTAGTTGTGACCTTATTGGTTGACAATAAGGATATCCGTGGAATGTTAACGGATCCTCAGAGCGAGCTTGCCAGTTTGTGCATTGCTGCTGTTGAGAGGGAAACTGATCGCGTTATTTATGATGCGCTGTTCGCCACAGTTTATACAGGCCGAAATTTTGCGACGAGTGTTTCGTATTCGTCCGATGGAGTAACCAGTGTGGATGCGACTGCCGGGTTTACCTACGAGAAATTGTTGGAAATCCGCCAGAATTTTATCGATGCCGAAGTTGGCAATCAGGGTCAGGTTGCGATTGCCATAGGTATTTCCGGTGACGAGCATACTGATTTGATGAGTGAAATTGAGCTCACAAGCGGAGACTATACGTCTCAGTATGTAATCGCAAAAGGTATAATCACTAACGCTATGGGTATGGATTTAGTTGCCTTTGGCGCGGGTTCAAATATTACCGATCCGATTCTTGAGACGGTTTCGGGGGAGAGAATTTCTTTTGCTCTTTCTGCCCGTGGAGTAGCTTTAGGTATTTCTCTTGAAAGAAAGGTAGAGGTTAAGGACTACCCGACTAAGATTGAAACCAGTATCATCAACGTAATTAAGGAACTTGGCGCCGTGCGTACTGCCGGTGTAAGAGTTCAGAGATTACGTTTAACCCCGTAAGGAGAAAGGAGACAAAATGGCTGCTTATAATGATATGGTAACACAAAATGCGTCCGATAAGAAAGCTGATGTAGATATCTCCGCTCGTTCTGTCGGGGCTCCGGTGAAAAAGCTGTTCTTCTCTTTTGAGAAGGCTGCGGGGGATATCAATGCGTCGATTTGGCGTATTGGCCGTATATCGCCTTTCGCCAAGATCGTGGGCATTAAAATTGCTTGCGATGCGATATCCAGTCTTACTGATTTGGATATTGGGTTCTATAAGCCGTTGAGTATTGACGGGAATGTGATTAGTAAAGACTGTTTAAAAAATGGTCTTAATCCTTCGTCCGGTATTTCTACGTTGACTGAGGAATATGCTCCGGATCCGGCGGATGTCGGGAAAGAAGCATATTTAATCGCGGGGGTTACAGCGGCGAATGCCCGGAAGTATGGGGCTTTTGACGTAGCATTAACCGGGAATACCGCCGGTACTGATGCAGGTACTATTGCAGGTATTCTTGAGTATGTAGAATAAGAAAGAGAGGGATAGGTTATGGGCGCTCCAGTTTCAGCTGAAGAAGTTTGTAACCTATCCCTCGATTTATTAAGGCATAGTATTCTTGTAACAAGTTTAGAAACGCCGATTACGGATGAAGAAGGACTTGGGGCGCGTTGGTATGACGCTTTACGCCGTGCGGTTCTTCGAATGTTCCCGTGGAATTTTGCCCGCAAACGAACCACTCTTTCCCGTGTCACTACCGCTCCTGAATTTGAATATGAAGACGCGTACCAGCTTCCTAATGATTATGTAGGTTATGTTTTTGTTGGGGATGATCCGATTAATAATCCCATTACTGATTTTTTAATTGAGGGGGATAAACTCTTGATTAATAATAGTGGAGCTGCGTCTCTTGATTTTTGTTATATTTATGATATTAAAGACGTTGTTAAGTTTGATCCAATTTTTCTGATGCTGCTTGTGGCCGAATTGGCGTTGATGTTTGGTAATTCTCTTACAGGGTTGAATAAAAGTACGGCGGGTATGGAAAAATTCCGTGATCGTTGGGAAGCTAAAGCGCGGGCTAAAAATGGCCACGAAAATCCGCCTCGAGTAAGATTTACCAGTCCACTTAAAACATTGCGGCATAGCGGCCGCAGTGCTTCGTCTTTTGATGGCCAGCATCTTTTATCTTAATGGGAATAAACTTTTATCAAAATAATTTTTCGTCAGGGGAACTTTCGCCCGGGGTTTGGGGGAGAGTTGATAGGCCTTTTTATAAGAATGGATTGGAGATTTGCTGCAATTTCATTCCTTTGCTAACTGGTGGGTGTAGGTTTTCCCCGGGTACTGAGTTTAGTGTCCATACACGTTTAAATCGTGCTGCTTGGGGCATTCCTTTTCGTTTTAATATCGATCAAGCGTATTCATTAGAATTTACTGATTATAAAATTCGTATCCACCACGATGGTGGGGTCTCTTTGGAGACGGCTAAAAATATTACAGGTCTAACAGCGGCCAGCCCGGGGGTTTTTACAAGTAATGCCCACGGGTTTGCTTCTGGGGATGAGATATATCTTGATGGTTTAGTTGGGCCTACTACTTTAAATAAACAGTTTTATTTAGTAGTGTATATTAATGCGGATACCTTTTCACTGACAGATATTGACGGAAATGCAATTAACACCGCGGCTTTAACCGCGTATTCGGCTGGTGGTACCGCGGCTCGGGTGTATGAGATTACTTCTCCATACACAGCTGCGGAAAGTGAGCATATTAAATTTTGTGGGACTGCGGATATAATGTATCTTTTTCATCCTGACCACGAACCCCGGATTCTTATTAGGGCTGGGGCCACATCTTGGTCCATCGCTACCTATACCCGGTATTCATCGCAATGGACAATTTCAGGAATCACTAAAGCTAATCCCGGGGTGATTACGACTACGGCGGATCACGGATTAGTGACGGGCGATCGAATTTACCTATCTCAAATTGTTGGGATGACTGAGCTAAATCAAACTGAGTTCTTGGTTGAGTATATCAGTGCAACTACATTTTCGTTAAAAACATTGGCTGGGGCTGCGGTTGATACGAGTGCCTATACCACGTATACATCTGGGGGCAAGGTCGCTATTGTCCGGGAAGCGGGGTTGTCTATCACTGGGGTAACAAAAGCTAATCCGGGGGTAGTAACTATCGCAGGTCACGGATTATTAACTGGTGATAAAATTTACATTGATAGTATTGTCGGGATGACTGAGCTGAATAGCGGATTTTATTGGGTTAAAAAAATTGATGCTAATACTTTTTCTTTAACTGATGAAATTGGAACCGATCTTGATACTACATCATATACTACTTGGTCTTCGGGTGGTAAAGTTTATCTGATTCGTGGGCTGTTTACTAAAATTGGGGACTTTCCGGGAGCCGGTGGGTTTTATGGCGGCCGGATGGTCGTTGGTGGTACAGACAACGACCCGGATGTTTTTTGGCTTTCTCGCGGTCCGGATTCAAACACGGGTGAATCGCAGTATGATGATTTCTCGATTGGTACATTGGATGCGGATGGGATGGTTTTTGTCTTGTCGTCTCAAAATCTTCAAGCTCATCGAATTTATTGGTTTAGTAGTACTCCCGGGTTTATGGTTATAGGAGCCTCAAGTGGTGTGTATAAAGTTAACGGCGGGGCGGACGGTAGCGCTATTACCCCGACGTCTATATATAGTTTTGTAGTATCCAGTGTCGGAGTGATGGATACGATGCCACTTTTGATTGATAACAATACTTACTATATAGAAGAAGGTGGCCGAACTATTCGCAGTTTTGGGTATAGTCTTTTAGAAGATAGCTATAAAGCCTTTGACAAGAATATTCTTGCAGAGGATATAACTTACGGTGGTATTACTCAGATAGCATACGCGAAAGGCCGACCGAATATCATTTACGCCGTCCGTGCTGATGGGGTTTTGTTGTCTTGTACTATTCTGGAGTCCGATGATGTCGCGGGATGGGCGCGAAGGTATTTAGGTGGAGACGGACAGGTTCTAAGTGTTGTAACAGAATCCCAAGTTTCGGGTATTGATCGGGTTGGGCTTTTTGTAGAAAGGACAATTGACGGCGTTACACGTAGATATGTGGAGTATTTTTCTGAGGACCCTCAAATTCCTGATTTTTCAGATTATTTTACCGGAGAAAATAATGAAGATGACGATCGGGAAAAGTTTGAGAAAATAATGTTTGAGCTACAAAAACAATTTGTTCGTTTAGATAGTGCATTGATACGTGATACAACTCAGACAACAACACTTACTTTGGGGGCGCTTTCGGGGGCCAGTGTTACGGCTACCGCTGGGGCCGCGGCTTTTACTGCTGCTGATGTGGGGCAATTTATTTTTGCAAAATTTGTCGATGGTACAGAAGCCGGTATTGCTAAAATTATTGGGTATACTTCGACAACGGTTGTTACTGTTCAGATTTTAGAGACCTTTTCTTCCTTAACTTTCGCGTCTGGAGGTTGGTATTTAACAGACCAAACTATTACGGGTCTTGGTCATTTAGAAGGAGAAACATTGGGGGTTTTGACGGACGGTGGCCTACATTCGAATGTTGTGGTCGCGGATGGGTCAGTTACTTTAGATTATCCAGCTCGCTATATTATATTGGGGAAACGGTATACCGGAATTGGCAGGACAGTCGACTTTGAAATCGCGGGGCTTTCTACTACGGCGCAAGGCCGTAGAAAAACTGTGGAAAAAGCTTTTGTGAAACTTCGTAATTCTTTAGGGGGTAAGTTTGGGGCGAATGTAAAAGGGCTTTACAACTTGACAGAATTGATGTATCGTAAAGCTGGTAGTAGTTATTATGATAGGCCTCCTGTGTTAGTGACAGGTTTAAAAGAAGTTCCGTTGAAAGATGGGTACTCAAATGAAAAACATTTTTATTTTTTACAGGACACACCATTTCCGTTAGAAATATTGTCGATAATTCCGTCAATTGATGTAGGGGAGGAAGAATAATGGCAACGATTTGGGGGAAATCACTACAAGCCGGTGCATTAGGGTTGAGTAGGATTTCTTCAGCTATTTCGGGGTTCCAAAATGCCTCTTTATTAGAGGAACAAGGGGCGCTTACGAAAGATGACTATTACCGGCAAGCGGCTTTGGTGAAAGAAGAGGGGTTTCGTACTCGGTCGAAACAAACAATGGAGTATATTTCTTCGGGTGTTGAAATTGTTGGTACTCCGCAGTTAGTTTTAAAGGAGACGTTGTCTAAGTCGTTTGCGAAAGCGACGTCTTTGGAAGTTACGGGCCGGAATTATGCCCGGTTGTATAATAAGAAGGCAAACCAGTCTAAATCGGAGGGGATGGCTTCGCTTATCAGCAGTATCGTGATGGGTGGGGCGCTATTTGTCTAATGGCCAAAGGTAAAATAACGCCATATGATCCGGGTAATTTTTCTCCGTCAGCTGTGGGGGTTCCCGGGGAAGACCGTTCAGGTCAGATTTTAGCACAAGGGGTTAATGCTATTGGGGCGGCGATTGCTAAACGAGAAGATACTACAAGTACCCTTGAGGCTATGGATCAATTTGGGTCTTTTGATTTAGCATATCAGCAGCAAAAGTTAGATTTACAAAAACAATTCAAAGACGAGCCAGCAAAGTATTCGACAGCGGTCAAGGAAGGGTCCCAGAAGCTTGTGGATCAATTTAGTCAGGGTATGTCTGGCGATGCGGCGAAAAAGTTTCGGCAGATGGCGTCTTCTTCATTGGCTCAAGACGCGGGGAATTTGGCAAAATGGGCTTTTCAGCGGGATAATGAAATTCAAGTAGGCCGGATTAGTAGTATTAAACAGAATTTAGCCATTAAAGCCTCCACAATTAATTCTGCTGATGGATTACGGGGCCTTCGACAAGATTTTT
>Ga0074198_1000442_pt1 | contig 44286 bp, 38 predicted proteins | sample EPASupsiteSAE323_FD_64527 | JGI IMG/M metagenome (GOLD analysis project Ga0074198, IMG submission 64527) | Bioremediated contaminated groundwater from EPA Superfund site, New Mexico - Sample SAE3-23 | ecosystem: Environmental > Aquatic > Deep subsurface > Groundwater > Contaminated ... | reverse complement strand
TGATGTTAGCTGCTTTTGTAACCACTCCGTCATTGGCTGAAAAGCAGCCGCCTACCGAATCGATCTCAACCGCTTCACAGCCGCATCCACAGGGCTTGCCCATACCGCGGGCTACCACCGCCGCATGCGAAGTCATACCGCCGCGAGAGGTGAGTACCCCCTGCGCCCAAATAATGCCGTGAATGTCATCCGGAGTGGTCTCCGCTCTTACCAGTACCACCTTTTCGCCGGCTTCGCCCAGTTTCTCGGCCAGATCGGCATCAAATAAAACCTTGCCGCAGGCGGCGCCAGGTGATGCCGGCAGGCCAACCGCGATGGGGGACAACCTGACTCCGGGATCAATCTGCCGATGCAGCAGCTGATTGATCTGCTCGGCATCAACCCTTAACAACGCCTCATCTAAAGTAATAAGTCCCTCATTCACCATATCAACTGCTACCCTTACCGAAGCCCGGGCCGTACGTTTACCATTGCGGGTCTGCAACATGAACAGCTTGCCCTTTTCCACGGTAAACTCGATATCCTGCAAATCCCGGTAATGATTCTCCAGCTTAAGGCAGGTGTCCACAAATTGCTGGTAGACCCCGGGCAGCTCTTCTTTCAATTTCAGAATCGGCATCGGGGTTCTGATGCCGGCCACGACATCCTCGCCCTGGGCATTGACCAGGAATTCGCCATACAGGATTTTCTCGCCGGTAGAAGGATCGCGGGTAAATGCCACCCCAGTCCCGCAGTCGTTGCCCATATTACCGAAGGCCATACACTGTACGTTAACCGCGGTGCCCAGTTTGTCGTCTATCTTGTTAATGCGCCGGTAGACCATGGCCCGGGCGTTGTTCCAGGAAGAAAAAACCGCCTTGATGGCCATAACCAATTGTTCTTTTACATCCTGCGGAAAATCGAAGCCCTTTTCGTGGGCGACAACTTCCTTATACTGGGCGATAATTTCCTTTAATTCCGCCGCCGGCAATTCATAATCAAAGATTAACGAGAGCTTGCGTTTATGTCTCTCCACAATTTCATCAAAGTGGTGGTGCTCGATATCCAGCACCACGTTGCAGAACATCTGAATAAACCGGCGGTAACAATCATAGGCAAACCTCTCGTCACCGGTCAGAACCGAGAGTCCCAGTACTGATTCATCATTTAGCCCCAGATTGAGGACGGTGTCCATCATACCCGGCATAGAGATGGCGGCACCGGATCTTACCGATACCAGCAGGGGATTGTCCTTGTCGCCGAATTTTTTACCACTGACCTCTTCCAGGGTAGCCAATGAAGTAAAGGCCTGCTCCAGCATTCCCTCGGGGAACTGTTCATTAGCGGCCAGGTAAGCATTACACGCCTCGGTAGTTATGGTAAAGCCGGGGGGAACCGGCAAGCCGATGCGGGTCATTTCCGCCAGATTGGCTCCCTTCCCTCCCAGTAATGATTTCATATCCGATGTCCCTTCCTGAAATGCGTACACCCACTTAGACATGACTCATCCTCCTGTAATATATTTCCAGTATGCGACTGGCAGTTTCCTCGACGGCTTTGTTGGTTACATCTATTACTGGACAACCCAATTTTTTCATTATGGTGTTGCCGTAATCGATCTCTTCCAATATCCTTTCGGGGTTGGCATAGCTAGCCTGGCCCTTCAGTCCCAGGGTTTTTAAGCGTTCCGCCCGGATATGGTTTAATTGATCCGGATTGATAGTGAGACCGATCACCTTGCCCCGCTCCGCCTTGAATAATTCATCGGGAGGCGTCACCTCGGGAACCAGCGGGACATTGGCTACCTTTATCCTTTTATGAGCCAGATACATGGAAAGCGGGGTCTTGGAAGTGCGGGAAACCCCGACCAGCACGACATCGGCCAGGTCGATGCCCCGGGGATCCTTGCCATCGTCATAGCGTACGGCGAATTCAACAGCTTCCACCCGGCGATAGTACATCTCGTCTACCTTGCGCAGCAAGCCGGGTTCCCGTTTGGGCTCCAGATGGCTGGCCTGTTTCAAGGCGTCCACCAGGGGGCCCAAAATGTCCACGCAGATTACATTATACTTGGCCGCCTCCGCCTGGAGATGTTCGGCCAGTTCATCTACCACCAGGGTATAGGCTATTAAAAACTGGCTGGCCGCCGCCTGATGCACCACCTCATCCAGGGTGTCGATATCCGAAATATTAGGTATCCGCCTGATCTCCATGTTGCCGGAATTAAATTGGCTGGCGGCGGCCCGCACCACCATTTCGGCCGTTTCTCCGATGGAATCGGAGACAATGAATACTCCAGGTAAGTGATTATTCACCAGCTAACCCCCTAAAAAATTCGTTTGGGGAACATTTTATTGGCCACAGCTTCATTATTGACACCCGTTAACCCCGGCTACCCGAGGCGAGGTCGAGAAACAACCGGGCAATATTGGTCTTCGATATCTTGCCTACCACTTCAAGCCGTTCTTCACCGGTCTGATCCAAAAAACATTTTACTACGGGCAGGCTGTCAACCTCGTGCTCAACGATCTTGCGCACAACCTCTACCACCGTATCATCCAGATTGGCGGTTATGATGTTGGGCATCCGGGTCATGATTATGGAAATTGGCATCTTATGGATATCCGCTTGTCCCAGAGTGGTCTTCAGACAGTCCTTGCGGGATACCAACCCCGACAAATAGCCATCTTCACCGACGATATAAACGCTGCCGGTATCCTCCACAAACAGCGTAACAATGGCATCATAAACACTGGTGTTTTCCTTCAGAACAACGGGCAGTGACTGAATATCCCTTACCCGGTACTGATTTAGTACCCTTCTGATTTCGTTATCGACCCCTTCTGTTTTAAAGAAGTAGCCGACGCGGGGCTTGGCCTCCAGGAACCCAGACATGGTAAGCACAGCCAAATCTGGCCGCAGCGCGGCTCGGGTTACATTAAGTACTTCAGCGATCTTCTCCCCCGTAATCGGCCCCTCGGTTTTCACAATGGCCAGGATCTTTTCCTGCCTCTCATTCAAATCGATGCTGTTCACCGCCTGTTATGTGCTATACTTTTTACCCTTAATCGCACTAATTATATATACTATATCAAAAAATAAAATCCTGTTAACCCCTTTTTTTATATTACTATTTTACTAAAATCAGCAACCTTTTGACATATATTTGCTATTGATTTCAGCAAGCCCAGTCTTGAGGCTTTCAGGTTCTCATCGTCTACCATGACCATAACTGCTTCAAAGAAATTATCTACCTGGGAACGCATGCCGGCCAGAGTCTCCAGCGCCCCTGCATAATTCCGGAGTCCGATAGCAGCCCTGACCTGTGGAGACAGTTCTTGCACTGCCGCATAAAGGGCTTTCTCGCTCTCATCTACCAGAACGGCTTCATTTACCTCGTCCTTATCCCACTTGCGGGACAGATTGTTGGCCCGGTTATATACCACCATAAAGTCGTCGCGGTACCCGGCCGATTTGAAATTGCTGACACAGGCCACCCGGGCGGCCACCTCGGTCAAATCAACGGAAGGTACCGCAAACGCGGCATCCAGCACATCATAGGATATCCCGCGTTCCAGGAGAATACCCCGCATGCGCTGCAGGATAAATTCCATCAATTCATCAGCCGCTGCGTCCGCAGTCAAATCCAGCTTTACCCCGGCAAAATTGGCATAGGCGGCCAGAATGCTTTCCCGCAGATCGATATGCAGATCCTGATCCAGGATAATATTGACCAGCCCCAGCGCCTGCCGGCGCAGGGCATAGGGATCCTGGGAACCGGTCGGTTTTATGCCGATGGCGAAACAGCCAACCAGATTGTGAATCTTTTCCGCCAGGCTAAGCACTACTCCCGTCGGGGTAACCGGCAGAGTATCGCCGGCAAACCTGGGCAGATAATGCTCCAGAATAGCCTGGGCTACCTCATCATCCTCTCCGCTCTTTAAGGCATAATAACGCCCCATGATCCCCTGCAGTTCAGGGAATTCATAGACCATAGCCGAGAGCAGATCGGCCTTGGCCAAGCGAGCTGCGCGTTGCAATTTATCCGGAGAACTGAGCCCGGCGACCTCGCCAAGATGCGACGCGATCCGCCCCAGTCGCTGTACCTTGTCCATCAGGGTGCCTAACCGCTCATGGAACATGACCGCCTCGAACCCGGATACCATAGATTCCAGAGGCTTCTTACCGTCCTCCCGCCAGAAGAACAGTGCATCTTCCAAGCGGGCCTTGATTACTCGCTCATTGCCGGCTATAACCAGATCCATGCTGTAATCCCGGCCATTTTTAACGCCGATGAAGCCCGGCAACAGATCCCCGGAACTACTATAGACCGGAAAATAGCGCTGATGCTCTATCATACTGGTGGTTAATACTTCGGGCGGAACCTCCAGATAGGAGGTGGAGAACTTCCCCATAAAGGCAGTAGGATACTCCACCAGATTAGTAACCTCTTCCAAAAGATCTTCGTTCTCCATGGCCTTGCCGCCGGCTTGGGCGGCTACCTCCTGAACCTGCTGCCAGATCATGGCCTGCCGTTCATTTTGATCAAGGATAACGAAATTATCTCTCAGTTGTTTCTGGTAGTCCTCCATATCTTTGACCGGCAGACTCCCCTGAGATAGAAAACGATGTCCATAGGTCAGATTGGAACTCTCAATATTCTCAATATTGAATTTAACGACATCATCACCGAAGATCGCCAGCAGCCAGCGAATGGGCCGGGCAAATCGCGTGGTAAAGGCTCCCCAGCGCATGGACTTGGGAAAAACCAGCGAGGTAATTATTTCGGGTAATAATTCCGGCAAAACCTCAATAGCCGGTCGACCGGATTCCCGTTTGACGGCAAACAAATACTCGATACCGCCCTGTTCGCGGATCTCCAGCGCTGCGAAATCAACACCCTGCCCCCGGGCAAACCCCAGACCCGCCTTACTGGGTTTCCCCTCACCATCAAAAGCAGCGCTCTTCTTGGGGCCCCGGTTCTCGATGTTGGCGTCTTCCTGACGCTCGGCCATGCCCTCGGCAATAACCGCCAGGCGGCGAGGGGTACCCAGCACCTTTATACTATGGTATGAAAGCCGGGCTTCAGCCAGCTTCTTTTCCGCCAGAGCCTGCAGGTCGGCCAAGGCCTTGAACATATAAGCAGAAGGGATCTCTTCAACCCCGATTTCCAATAACAAATTCCTGGTCATTAGCCCACCTCCTCAGCACTCAGGACTTGCTGCCGCAGCTTTTCGTCCTTGATCAACGGATAGCCCATCCTTTTGCGCTGCTCCAGATATTCCCCGGCTACCAGCCGGGCCAGGTTGCGCACCCGCCCGATATAGCCGGTGCGCTCGGTAACACTAATCGCCCCCCGGGCGTCCAGCAGATTGAACAGATGGGAACACTTCAAAACATAGTCATAAGCCGGTTGGGGCAGATGCGCGGCCGCCACTCGTTGGGCTTCCTTTTCGCACAGGTTGAACATGGTAGTCAGCGAAGCCACATCAGCCACTTCAAAATTATAGTGCGAGTAGTCCACCTCGGATTGATGGTGTACGTCGCCGTAGGTAATGCCCTCCACCCATTCTATATCAAAGATGCTCTCCTTGTTCTGAATATACATGGCGATACGCTCAATGCCATAGGTAATCTCGGCGCTGACCGGGAAGCAGTCGATGCCGCCGCACTGTTGGAAATAGGTAAACTGGGTTATCTCCATGCCATCCAGCCAGATCTCCCAGCCCAGGCCCCAGGCACCCAGGGTCGGCGACTCCCAGTTATCCTCTACCAATCTTATGTCATGCTTTTCCGCCTCTATGCCCAGTTCGCGCAAACTCTCCAGGTAGAGATCGATTACATTGTCCGGCGATGGCTTCAGGATAACCTGATATTGATAATAGTGCTGCAACCGGTTGGGGTTCTCCCCGTAACGTCCGTCGGTCGGACGGCGGGACGGTTCGATATAGGCCACGTTCCAGGGTTCCGGCCCCAGACAGCGCAGAAAAGTAGCCGGGTTCATAGTGCCGGCGCCCTTTTCCATATCATATGGCTGCTGGATGATACAGCCCTGGCGCCCCCAAAAATCATGCAAGCGCAAGATCATCTCCTGAAAAGTCAATATAACAACCTCCTTTAACCCTATAAAAAACAGAAAAGCCCTGTCCTTGTTGGACAGGGACGGGGTTACCCGCGGTTCCACCCTGCTTGGCTTTACAGCCCCGCTTCATTGACCAGGTTTTACTAGCCGCTGGCGGCGTTCCTCCTGAAGCTCCAAAGCGCCTTCGTCAAAGCATCCCTGCCGGTTTCCACCCGCCCAGCTCTCTGAAGGGGACCCGCTCTGCTTACTCCTCTTTATCATCGCCTGTTATTAGGTTGATCTCTTAATCGGCAAATTACTCATTAAGTTTACCAGCCTCCACCGGCTCTGTCAATTGTACAGCTCTCCTTACCGGGCCGTGAAATCGATTGGTTTCTCCGGTTGCTTAGCGGACCGCATCCTTATGCGCGGCGATTGTTTCCAGAATCTTTACCGGCTCTGTTATGAAGGCAATCTTGGCATAGTTCATCAAGCGCATCTGCAGTACATCGCTAATCTCGGTTCCGGCCGATATCAAATCCACGCCCTTAACGTCCTTGATGGCCTCGGCAGTAACCATGCCCGGCACGATATCACGCAGCCACACGGATTTTACGATGTACCCTTCCTGTACGTTCATCAGTTCCGCCTCCATAGCGGCAAAGACATGCGGATCATACCATGCATAGTTACCCCGCATGATCTCCAGGGCCTCCTCCCGGCTCTTTCCCGTCTGCAGGATACCGTCCAAATCGAGAACCACCTTCAGAATACGTCCCATCAGGGATATCTGCTTGCCATGGGCGGCTTCGAGGCCCTCTTCATCATATCTCTTCAGCTGATCGCCGATAGCTTCGGCTATATTCTCCAGGCGCGGTATCTTGGCCAGAAGTTTCTTGCCGGTCTGCGGGTGATAGCTAAACATCTTGTACTCCCATTCGTTGAGAGGAATCCCCTTTTCCCTTTTATCCAATATCTGCGCCGGTATAGTGACACATCCTATTTGTGAAAGCATGGTCGCCAATTCCATTTCCCACATGTGATCTACCTGCAGGCGGGATGCCACCTTGCGGGCCATAACCGGTAAGCGGGAAGCCTGTTTGAAGGCCAGCGGACTTACGATGGAGAGAATGTCGATCATTACACGAATGCTGCCTTTGAGCGTATTATCAAGCAATTCGCGCTCGGCCATAACTAATTCGTACTGCTCGACTGCTGCCTTTACATGATTTAGGAACTCTTCCACCGGGCACGGTTTATTCAGGAAGCGGAAAATATTGCCCTGGTTGACCGCTTCCACCGCCACATCCTTATCCGCCTGTCCAGAAAGCATAATACGCACGCTGTCCGGTGATATCTTCCTGACAACAGCTAGGAATTCCACCCCATCCATCTCCGGCATCCGGTAATCAGAAACCACCACCGCGAAAGGTCCCTCGGTCTGCAAAGCATCGATAGCCTCCTGGGCGCTTTCAAAGGTCAGTAGTTCATATTTATTGCGCATAACTCTTTGATAAGACCTCAGGATATTCACATCATCATCTAGCAACAATACTTTTCTCATCATAATTGATCCCTCACCACTATTTGATTATATAACTCACGCCAGGCCTCCAGCCTGCCCAACAGATTGATCTCGTCCAGGTAATTCATATCCAGGTGGCCGGTTTCAGGTGGCCGGGCCGGGTCGTAATTAGGTTCTAACCAGGCATTAGCTACATGTATAGCCGTCAGTACCGAGAACTTATCATCCTGCAGCCGCGCCGGATCATGGTGAAACATGACCGGTTCCAGGATCAGGTCCGGCAACCCCCATAACCCCAGCAGGTAGGCCCCCAACTCAGCATGAGATGTGCCCATGCTTTGGTATTCGGCATCAACCCGCCGGCAATTATCCAGGCATATTATGCCATTGATTTTTTCCAGATAATCCGGCATCTCCAATAAGGGCAGCATGCCTATGTCATGCATAATACCGGCTGCCATTGCCCTTTCTTCCAATTTGGGGTCGGGGCTCTCTAACTGAACGATCATCCGAGCCAGATTCCCCACCATCATGCTGTGCTTCCATAAAAGATCAACGGAGAATTTACTCTGCGGATGGGGTTTGAAGGCAGAAAAGAAGCCAATATTCAAGATCAGTGCTTTCAGGGTATTGATGCCCAGCAGGGCGACGGCTTGTTGGGGGAGCATCACCTTGGAACCCAGGCCGAAAAAGGCAGAATTAGTAAGCTGCAAAACCCGCGCGGTCATAGAGATATCCTGCGAAATGATCTCCCCAATGCGCTTCATTGAAGGTTCCGGTGATTCCATCTCGTCGATCAGGCTCCGGTGTAAAGCCGGCAGGCTAGGTAAATCTTTAATGCCCGTCACTACTCGCAGCAGATTTTCATCCTTAAGTTCTTCGCGCAGCATACAGGTCCGGTCGATGGTTTCTTTTAATATATTTGCCTCACTGGGTTTGGATATGAACTGATGAGCGCTTTTTACCGAGCGCAGAACGGTCTGTTCGTCTGAATAGCCGGAAAGGAGGATACGAACCACCCCGGGGTAACTTTCCATAACCCGGGAGAGCAGTTCAGCTCCGTCCATAACCGGCATGCGCATATCGGAAACTACGACATCCATGGGGTTTCGGCTCAGTATCTCCAGGGCTTCCGCCCCGCTGCTGGCAAAGTACATATCCCATTCCTTGCGCATACTGTGCAGCATTCTCTGCAGACCGGATATTACAGATGATTCGTCATCAACGAAGAGGATTCTTTTTTTCATACCTCATCTCCTCTTTTTTTCCCGGTAGCCGCGGGTAAGCGTATAACAAAGTTGCTCCCCTGCCCTTCCTCGGAATACACATCAATGGTGCCCTGATGCTTGTTTACAATGATATCATGGGCGATGGCCAGTCCCTGGCCGGTCCCTTTGCCGACCGGTTTGGTGGTATAGAAGGGATCATATATCTTTGCTATGACAGATTTAGAAATGCCGGTGCCGTTGTCCTGTATGCTTACCTCAACACAACCATCTACCAGACGGGTAGTGATCTTGATAAAGCCCTGTGCATATATGTCTTGCTCGATGACATCGTTTATTGCGTGGGCGGCGTTGACTATAATATTGAGGATCACCTGATTGATCTCGTCGATCACACACTCCACCAGCGGCAACCCAGGATCTAAATCGGCTTGCATCTCGGCGACGTATTTCCATTCATTGCGTGATATCGCAATGGTCGCTTCAATTCCTTTGTTCAAATCTGACAGTTTCTTGTCCTTGGTGCCCGGATGAGAGAATTCCTTCATCGCCAGTACCAGTTTCCGGACTCGTTGTATGCCATCTGTAGTCTGTTCGATCGCTCGCGGCAATTCTTCCAGGAGATAGTCCAACTCGATCCCTTCTTCCATCTCCCGCACCCGGGCGATATGGTCGGAAAGACTGGCTCCCTTTTCCGCAGCAACTACCAGTTCCTCATAACATCGCTGTAATTCCATCAATTGACCGGTCGCTTCCTGGAAAAAGGCTGTATTGTCACCAATGTACTGTAGAGGTGAATTGATTTCGTGCGCGATGCCGGCCGCCAAAGCGCCGATCGATTCCAGTTTTTGGGACAGCACCATCTTCATCTGGGCCTTGATGCTATCAGTTATATTACGGACCACCAATACATAACCAATAGCTCTTCCCGCGTTGTCCAGTATCGGTGAGCGGTTCACCGAAATAGTCTTGGTCGCGCCATGCCGATCGATCAGTGTAGCCTCCTGCAGCAAGGTCTCGCTTTGATTGCTTCCGTTAAACATCCAGCCCAGGGACTCATTTGTCTCAGGCTCAACATGTGCGGCGGAATACTGGGTTAATGGCAAAATATCGCTCAATTGTTCACCAATAACTTCCCCGGGTTCACAGCCGATGATCTCTTCGGCTACCGGGTTGATCACCAGTACCTTACCCGCAACATCAGTGGCTATCACGCCGTCCCCGATGCTTTGCAGCGTCACAGACAAACGTTCTTTTTCCGTGGCCAGGGCAAATTCGGACAGCTTCCTTTCCCGGATGTCAGTGATAATGCCAAAAAGCCCCAGCACCATCCCGGCGTCATTAAGGATGCGGTCGGCATAAAGCTGCACCTGTACACTAAACCCTTCTTTATGGAGTAATTCCAATTCACCCTGCCAAACATCACCTTCGTGCAGATTCTTATATACCTCGTTCGCCATCTCTTTGTGAACGTAGAGAACAGGAAAGCCCCCTGCCGCATTGAGTTCTTCCAGCGAGTAACCCAGAAGATTGGTAAAAGCCTGGTTTTGGTACAGCATCTTAAAGCCTTTAGGTTCGGTAAGGATCACCGCATTGCTGGAATTATCCAGGGCTCGGTTAAGGCTAATCAGGGATTCCTCGGTCTTTTTACGTTGTGAAATATCACGGACAATACTCAGCAAATAACGATTTTGTTCAATGTCTATACCCTGGGAACTAACTTCTACCGGGAAGACGCTTCCGTTTTTCCGGCAATGTAATGTTTCAAACAAAATACCCTTCAGGTTAGCTTCATCCATTTGCGGGAAGGCCTGCGACCGCGCTTCCGGTGCGCGCAGATCCATTATTGAGAACGATAATAAATCATCGCGGTCATAACCATACAGATTTACAGCTTGTGAATTGACATCAATTATACGGCCATCTCTCTGAATCAATAAAATGACATCCCGCGCGTTTTCAAAAATAAAACGATAGCGTTGCAATAAGCGTTCTGCCTTGCGCCGTTCCAAATAAAGTCCCAGCATTTCCGCCACTATGCGCATAGCCAGGGAATCCTCTCCCAGCCAGGCCTGCACATGATGGTAGGTCATAAACCCAATAAATCCGCTAACCTCACCCTTCTGATTGTTAACCGGCACGCAGAGCATGGAACGAACTCCCCAGCCTTTGATGGTCTGCCATTCCTCGGTCGATTCCGGCGGTATTTCCTGGGCATCTGGTATCGCAAATGTCTGGTTGGTCTTGATGATCTTGATCCACCAGGGAAAGCGGGCCACGTCTATATCTTGGAAGTTCTGCAATTGCGGCTTGGTTTCATTGTCACACCATTCATAGACGTTATCCATGCGGGTTCCCTGTTCGCGAAACTGGTAGACAAATGCCCGGGAGAGCCCCATAGACTCGCCCAGTATCTGCATAACCTCGTGAACGGCGTCATCACCACTGGATGATATCAATAAGCGTGAAGTTGCCGATACAGCTTCCTCCAGTTTTATCCGGTAAGTCATCTGCTTTTCCAGGTTCTTGCTCTTGGTTATATCAACAAAGGTGATAATGCTGTCTGTGCTACCGGGGATCATAGCGGCCGACACCCAAAGATAGCGCTCCTTGCCATATGGATCGGTGACGCCTATCTCATAGGCCGGGGGAACCGAATCCGGGTTTCGCCGCCTTTCCCGGTGATAATTGGAGAGCATGACCAGATCTTTTTGGTGTATATAATGCAGCCAATCCCTGCTTCCTTCCATTTCATCACGGGTGAGCCCCAACGCCTTGAGCCCGGCTTCATTGACCCTGCTCAGAGTAAAGTCTTCTTTCAATACGCCCATGCCAACGGCAGTATTTTCGAAAATAGCCAGGTAATCCAATTCGGTTGGAGATACCTCCGGGGGAAACTGACTACTGTAATTAGCGTTCAGAAGCATGTCTTTTTTGTCTTCCGAGAACATAAAACCCCTCCCCGCCTTAATATCCTTAGCTCTTATCGGGAGCTATTTTTTGTTCTATTTCTTCGAGCAGCCTTGTAAACAGGGGGATCAGTTCGGCCCGTAGTTTGGTGATTCGGAGTTCGTCATCCTCTTGCAGGGCCTTCTGTAAATCGGTGGTCAGAGTCCAGATTATATTGGCACCGATATTACCCACACTGCCTTTGATCTTATGTACTAATTGGGCAGCTTCCACATAGTTCTTCTGATCAATCAAATCAGCCAGTTCGGCTAAAAACCCCTGGCTTTCCTGATGAAATTCATTAAGCATCAGGTAATAGAGTTCCCGGTTGTTACCCGCCATTCTGCTGCCCAAATTTTCATCCAGTAGTTCCTCGGGGGCGGTTGGTGGCTTTTCTGCCGCTTCTGCGCGACATTTATCCGCCAACGGTTTTAATATATCCCGAATGGCCGCGATAAACTGTTCGGGTTCAAAGGGTTTGCTGATATAGCGATTTATCCCCACCCGCCGGCACTGTTCTTCCACTCCCTTAATAGCATCGGCGGTCATGGCGATGATCGGCATGTTAGGATCAATACCCTTAATGATCTCAGCAGCTTCGTAGCCATTCATGACCGGCATGTGCAGGTCCATAACTATCAAATCAAGACCGCTCTGGTTTTTTTCAAAGAACTCCACCCCGTTTTGGCCATTGTCACTCAGGCTGACCTTAAAGCCGGCCTGTTCCAGGATGGATCGGGCTATGAACTGATTAGTGCGGTTGTCCTCGACTACCAATATGTGATAGGGATAGTCCACTCTGATATCATCGTCCGGCTGACTGCCTCTCATTTCACGGGCTTCCCGCACCCGCTCCCCAAATATCTCTAATATGCCGTCGAGAAGTATGGAGGGAATGATCGGTTTGGTTATAACCAGATCGATGTCCTGGTCATCGATTTGAGCCAAAACATCTTCTCGCATTATAGGTATCATCAGAACGATCCGCGGTTTGAGGTCTATCTGATCATCCTGCCGGATACGTTTGATGAACTTGAGCCCCCCCTCCGGCAGGCTATCATTGTCAACCATCAGCAGGTGGTAGTGACGATTCTCTGTTCCGGGATTTCTCAGCATCTCGGTCGTTAATTCTCCGCTGTCACAGAAGTCAGGAGTCATATTGAAGGAGCGTAGATAATCGCTTAAGAAATTGGCAGTTGTAGTATCCCGAACCAGTACCAGTACTCGGATAGTGCTCAACATAAATGACGTCGAACGTCTTTTTAACTCCCTTTCCTTATTACTGTCGACCTCCAGCGGAAGGTGGATGGTGAAAGTGGGCCCCTGGCCGGGACTGCTGGCAACCGTTATATCTCCCCCCATGGCCTCAACCAGGCTCTTGACGATGGAGAGGCCCAAGCCGGTTCCGCCAAAGCGGCGGGTTATTGAGGAATCACCCTGAGTAAATGGTTTAAAAAGCCTTTCCAACTCGGCTGGGCCCATGCCGATGCCGGTGTCAGCAATAACAAAATCCAGGAAATATAGTTCCATATTTAAATTATTCAATCTCACATCCAGGGTGACTGAACCGGCTTTAGTAAACTTGACCGCATTATTCATCACATTCAATAGGATCTGCTCCAGGCGGGTGGGATCACCCCAAAAATAGACCGGGATATGGGAACCTTTGCTGAATTGAAATCGGTTGCCATTCTCATCCATCTTAAACGATACCAGGGTGATGACCTGCTGCAGCAACTTATCCAAATTAAAGGACATCTTCTCGATCTCAATCTGTCCCGCTTCTATCTTGGAGAAGTCCAGTATGTCGTTGATAATGCGCAGCATATTCTGCGCTGCCTGCATAATATTACCCAGATACAGCTCTTGCGTCGCGTTGATGCCGGTATTTTTCATAAGATAGGACATGCCGGTTATAGCATTCAAGGGAGTGCGGATCTCATGGGACATGCGGGCCAGAAAAGCCGATTTGATAAAATTGGCAAACTCCGCCTCTTCCTTGGCACTCTGCAGTGCGACTTCTATACGGCGACGTTCGGCTACTTCTTTGCGCAACCTCAGAATCCAGAACAGCGATACCAGAAATATCCCCGCTAATATGGCACTAACCAGCGCAACTATGCGAATTATAGCCGTATAATCAGCCGATTCCTGTACCCCGATCCAGCGATTATCGATGGTTATCTTCTCTTCCCGGGTTATACTGGCCAGGCCCTTGTTGATGATGCTCTGCAGGATTGGCCAGTCACTGCGGCTGGCAAAATATAAGTATTGTTTATCTTCCGTATTGATGGGAATCGACTTGAGGTTGGTGTACCCATTGGTTTTGATGATATAGCTGGAATTGGCATAATTACCGACAAATATGGTCTCACGGCCATCGACTACGGCTTTGAGCGCCTCTTCCTCATTGGCATAAGGTCTGAGTTTTATGGCGGGAAATTGCTTCAGATAACTGTAATGGGAGCTCTGGTCCTTTAAGGCCACTCTTTTACCGAAAAGATCTTTCAGCCCATTTACTGAGTTATTATTGTCTTTTACGATGATTACCCGTTGAAAGGAATAATAGGGTTCGGAAAAGAGAAAATACCGTTGGCGTTCTTTGGTCTTGGCTACACAGGGCAGGGCATCGATCTGTCTCTCCACCCCTTTTTCGTAGGCCTGGGCCCAGGTGAGATTCGGCGCCACCTCAAGTTTGATGCCGGTCCTTTCACTGAGGAGTTTCATGTAGTCGGCAGCAATTCCCTTGTACTGGCCATCCGAATCGATAAATTCGTAGGGAACAAACTGGGGGTCTACCCCCAAACGGATCACTGGATGCTCTTTGATAAATTGCTTCTCGGCAGCGGTAAATTCGATAGGTTGACCCTTGGCCAGGGATAATGGGACAAAGAAAAAAATGAAGAAGAGGATCAGCAAAATGGCCTTTATATATCGCAAACCTATCCCTCCTCGTCAGGGTGCTGGATGTATTACTGGCTATCTGCCTTATATCGCTTTCTATTTCGAAAAAACCATCCAGCAGTTCGGGATCAAAGTGTTTGCCCCGTTCCTGGCCCATGGTCTCCAGGGCTTCCTCATGGGAACAGGCCTCTTTATAAACCCGCTTGTTGGTCAGGGCGTCATATACATCAATGATCGCCATCAAGCGTCCGGACAGCGGTATGTCTTCCCCTTTCACCCCGCTGGGATAGCCGGTGCCGTCATACTTTTCATGATGAGTTGCCACGATCTCAATAGCAGTATGAATAAAGCCGGCGGTCCGGCCCAGTTTGGGACCAACACTTAGAGCTTCCACACCATAGGTGGTATGCTTTTTCATAAGCTCATATTCTTCAGGATTAAAAGCCCCCGGCTTAAGCAGTATATTATCAGGCACTCCCACCTTGCCGATATCATGCAGGGGAGCGGTCTGTACCAACTCGATTATGTATTCCTCTTTTAGCAGGTTGGCGTAGCGGGGTTTGCTTTTCAGATGTTCACACAGGATTTTCATCATCCATTGCGTCCTCACCGTATGATTGCTGGACTCTAGATTGCGTACCTCCAGGAGGCCAAGCAAGGCATGGATGGTGATATCCCTGGTCAGTATGAGTTCACGCGTCCTGGCATACACCTTCTCTTCGAGCAGCTGATTATGCTCTTCTATACTCTTCAGTGCCCGCCGGAGGTTCATATGTATCTCTACCCGTTTCCGGACTGACTGCATATTAAGGGGTTTCCTGATATAGTCGACCGCACCCATATTGAGACCCTTGACCTCGTTTTCGATCTCATCATAGTTGGTTAAGATCATAGTAGGTATCCGCTTCGCCACCGGCCATTTCTGCATGGCTTCCAGCACCCCAAAACCATCCATGCGCGGCATATTGATATCCAGGATCATCAGGTCGATACTCTGGATGTTATTGATTATGTCTAACGCTTCCAGGCCATCGTAGGCCAAAAGCAGGTTATAATCGAACAACATGTTCTTGATCAGCATCATATCAGTCTTAGAATCATCAGCTATCAAAATTGTCGTATTCATTTCATCCTGCCCCTCACTTTGTATGGTTCCGCCAACTCGCGGTTGCCTTCGATTTCGATATCCTGTAGAAATGCCTCTATTCTTAAATGACCAGCCATGACCTCATGTAAGCCGGGAGCATAAAAATCGTCCTTGATTTTCTGCCAGCGGGGAACCGGCACATCGATGCTGGGATTCTCGAGGCCTTCAATAAAGGGAATAAATTCAGGATGTTCCTTATACACCAGGGTATCGGCCAGATCACATCTAACCGGTATGCGGAAAGGATAATAGGCATCGTGTTCCGGGCTGTATTCGCCGTCCATGATCATCTCCTGGGTTGGTTTCGAAATAAGATATTCGATAAAATCGATAGCCGCGGCTTTCTTTTCCGGGCTGATGTCAGCCGGCAGCGCCAGCATCATCGGGCCTACCTCTGATTTCAAGCCTATGTTATTCAACGAAATCACTCCCACCTTAAACGGGTTGCCATTCTTCCAGATATCAGTGATCCCCCAAGGGCCTTGAAACTCGAAGGCCACCTGCCCCTTGCGAAAATAGTCCATCACTTCAACTCCGGAATCATTCATCCAGGTCTTTTGAGCATGCGGTCCCAGGACATTTTTGTAGAAGTCGATGGCCGACCGAGCCTGGTCATTATTTATCATTACCTTTTTACCTGACGGATCCACCAGTCGGGAACCAAAGCCATAGACAAACTGATTTACCATCCAGGAGACATCATTGTGGTTGGCGCCGACCAGACCAATACCCCCGGCATCGGTACTGGCCTCCACCTTTTCGCAGGCGGAAACCAGCCCTGACAGGCTGGTAATGCTGCGGGGATTGACCGCCGCTTCATCGAGTAATTCCTTATTGTACAGCAGGCATATGGAATGCCCCAGCCAGGGAATTCCGTAAGTTCCCTGGTTTACAACCCCCAGGCGCCATAAGTTGGGATAAAAATAATCCTTTTGCCGGGCAAAGTCATTGGTAAGATCGGTGAGCTGCCCTTCATCGCCCAGGTATTGAACAAAACGATAGGGCAGAACGTAAACGTCCACCGACGACTGTTTCATCATGGACTCCACCGCCGGGAGGTCTTCCTCCTCATCGACTAACCTGACCTCATTATTGCTCTGGCTGGCATTGTAAGCATCGACAATCTTTTGGATGGCCTCTCCCCGGCCGGAATAGATCTTCCAGGTGATACAAAAGGTAAGCTTTTCTCGAGCATGGTCAGGAACTGGCTGGTGGGCCGGTTGCAAATCGCAACCGGCCAAAGCTGTGCAGAATAGAAATATCAGGCTGATACACATCAAACGCGACCATTTTGGGTCCATACAGAATTGCCTCCGATCCCGCTTATTGGGGGGCTTTAAGCAGCTTATGCTTGAACTTGTCGGACGAACTGCCTGACGGCACCATAATATTTGGTCAGCTAACTGAAATGGCACTTTGACAGGGTCCTCTGCGTCATGGCTGATCTCACTCCGGTATGAGCGACCGCAAATCCGTCAGCAATCCCCTGATTCAAGGATATGGGCCTTTAACCCGGCAAGGCGCCGGCCGAAAGGTCACCATAATGTAGAATGTAGTTCTTAATACAAATTTATCTCATATTTTTGGTTTTGAAAAGGATAGAATGAACAAATTGTCAGTAAATATCCGCGTCCAAAATTTCAAAAGGCAGGAAAACCCGCCTTTAATAAACCCCGGTTAATATTATTATTAAATTATTTCTCTAACCCGGAAAATCCGGACCGAAGATCTCTTTCCAGCAGCGGTTGGCATTGTAAGCCTCACCCTTTTCCTCATAGGTTAAGGCCTCGACCGCCTTATGGAAGGCATCATTGGCCGGGGCTCCAAAATCCTCTTCGCGGTGGATCTTGCGATTGCTGCCCTTGGCATACCAGTCCAGCTGGGCTATCTTGCGCCCGGCCAGGTATTCCATGAAATCCATTACCATATTCCCGTAATAGGCATAGGAGGTCTCAATGCCCTCCCATTCATCCATGAAATTCATGGTCAAGGTGTCGATCAACATGCTGGGAATGGCTACTTTATGGGTAAACTTCCAGGCCCGGGTCATGCGGGCCAGGTGTTTGACCTTGCCGCCGAATTTGTAATTATACTCATCGATGACCTCTATCTCCCGGACCGGATTGAAGATCTCCCAACTCCCCCCATTGGCAGGTTCGGGATAAATGTAGCCATTCTTTTTCGGGCTGGGCACCGCGGGTATGATCTCAAAGATCGGTTGCTGTTTATAGGGCAGCAGCAGACAGTTATCGTCATTGATGTGGGCTTCTTTATTGACTTTAGCCATGAAATCGCGGATCTCTCTTAGCATGGTGCGCTGAACATTGCCCGGCCATTTCTCCAGCCGTTGATATTCCTGCAGGGGCAGAATTACCATAAGATTGACATTGGATAGTTCCTTTATGGCGGTATCGCGGCCAAATGAGCCCAGATAGAGAATATTGCGGGTATCGGATTTGGTTCTGTAGTAATAATTATTCAGCGCCAGGGCTATCTCTTTGCCCCGCTGTACTATCAGGTCGTGATTATCAACCTTGAGGTTGCCGATAAACTTGGTGAATTTTTCCGCAATGGTGTCCGCCCGATCCAACATGGTGATCCCCCCAAAACCGTTCTCTATAGTACCCTGTTAACCCTAATTCTATATATTCTCGGCGGTTAAATTTCCGTATGACTGCGTTGTCGTCAATCGCAATACCTCCAGTATTACTCTTTCCGACGCCTTGTCCTACGAAAACTTTCCTCGCGGATTTATACACAGAATTAGAGTTAACCGGGTACCAGGTTAAATATTTCACAATCACATTGCTTCATTTTACCACGATTAACCATATAATTTAAACAACTACTTACAAATACTTCAGGGTTCGGATGGTTTTTTTCATATTGAAGCGGCGCTCTAGATGATATTCCAGGTACTTCTCCAGGAAGATCTCGAGGTTCTTTAGTGCCCCGTCCGAGGCCTTAACGCGCTGCATGGTCTTGACGTCTCCGGTGCTGTTTATCAGCCGCAAAATAGCCAGGCTTTCCCCGTTGAAATCGAAATCACTGGCCCGGGCCGAACTGCAATCCGGACATATCACGCCCCCCTGCAGCAGATTGAACTCCACTAACCGGGTATCCTGCCGGCCGCAGTTTACACAGCGGTCCAAGACCGGCTGATAGCCCAGGTATTTTAAAAGGCTGGCCTCGAAAAATCTGCTTACCAGAGGATTGTAGCCCTGGCTATCGAGATATGCCAGCACGTCCAGGGTAGTGGTATAAAGCGCGGGAAGCGGCATGCGGTCCATCAGGCTTTTGTCCAAAAGTTCCATCAGATAGAGCACCTGCAGGGTCAAATCGATATTCTCTCGGATATTAGGGAAAAATTCCAATAGTTTACCCTGCGTTATATTCTCCAATTCCTTGCCGCCGGACAAATAGAGCTGGGAATGACAGAAGGGCTGTAAGCACACCCGCAGACTGCTGGCGGGTTTCTTTACCCCCCGAGCTACGGCGCGAATCTTACCCTGTTTTTCGGAAAACAGGGTAACCAGCTTGTCAGCGTCACGATAATCACTCGTTTTCAAAACTATGGCCCGGCTGCGGTAATTCATGTCTTCCCACTCCCCAAGGTAATATGGCGTTGGCCACCTTGACCGGTTCATTGACTCTAAACACCGGAAGCCGGCAGCGACGGCTCACGGCTTTACAATAGCGATCAGCGGATAAACTGTCGGTATAGCGGTAGTCAAAGGCCAGATATATCTTGTGTATATTCGGCATCCCCAATTTATCAAGTTGTCCGGTCAGCCCGGCGCAGTTCTCCAGGTATTCCCGGTCGATATAGGCAAAAGCAATGCCACCATAGCAGCTTATCCCCGGCAAGGCCCGCACCTTAATCGACTTTTTTACACCGAAAGTCGGACTATTAACTATTATCCGCTTGGTTATCATGGCCAACGAAGCTTCCGCCTTAACCAAACCCCAGCGCGGCACCGTAGCTATTATAGCCGGGCAGCCGGCTTCCCGGGCCAGGTCGGCCACTGCTTGGGCTGAAATGCCGTCCATCATTTTGGCATGAGCGGCATAGCCATTGGTTACCGGAAGTATAATTATATCCGGCGCCAAACCCAGGGTGGGCAGATGATGTCCCCCATCGAACACTACCGTCCGGTAGGTACTCCCGCGCATCTTCTCCAGATAGCTTTGCCCCTGAGCTGTAGTATGCCAGGCATCCAGCGCCGAACACTCCACCACCGCCTGGCTTCCCTGCTGTAAAAATCCGTCCAGCAACCGGGGGTAATCGGTACTCCCGCCCGGAATCACCGCGGCAACTCTGGTATTATGCGGTGCCGGCAATTCCCGCAGCCCCGGCTGAGCGAGGATACCGATATTTACCCGGCGGGCACAGGCGGCTCCGTACCAGTTCAAGGCGGCCTGATACCCCAGGGATTTTAAGCCGGGGGTCGGATAATTGACCATAAGGGCGGTGTAAATACCGATAATTATTAGTAATAGGTATAAGCGTTTTAAAGACATAAAAAAGGACGACTCCCTTATCGTCCTCCCCGCTTACTATACTCCTCTACCAATTGCCGGCCGCTGCTGGTCCCGATCCGGTCCGCTCCGGCCTCAATCAGCCGCAAGGCAAATTCCAGTTCCCTGATGCCTCCGCTGGCCTTTATCTTTAGTTTTTCGCTTTTATGCTGTTTTATGATATCCAGGTCCGGCAAGCTGGCCCCCCGGCTGGAAAACCCGGTAGAGGTCTTTATGTAATCAGCCTCCGCTTCACTTACCAGTCCGGTTATGACTGCCAATTCGTCCGGAGTCAGCAAGGCGGTCTCGACAATCACCTTGAGTATAAAGTCATATTCCTGCTTCAACTGCCTTAAACCGATAATCTCGTCCTTTACCAAATCCAGCCGGCCGTCCTTAAAGGCACCGATATTGATAACCATATCGAGCTCGTTGGCCCCTTCCGCCAGGGCGTTGCGGGCGGCAAAGCGTTTAGTGGCATTGGTATCGGCCCCCAGAGGAAACCCGATAACCGTGCAGAGGCCTACCCGGCTTCCGGCCAGTATCGGCACGGCGTCTGCCAAACGCCCGGGATTAATGCACACTGCCGCCATGCCGTACTGGACGGCCTCGCGGCAGAGGGTTTCAATATTTTGCCGGGTAGCTTCCGGTTTAAGATTGGTGTAATCCAGGTATCCCGCCAGCAAAAGGGCTCACCTCACAGCCTGAAACCAAACTGATTGAGATTGGATTCACTGTCCCGCCAGTTCTTCTTGACCTTAACCCACAGGTCGAGATATACTTCGGTGTCCAGCATTTTTTCGATATCCTTACGGGACTGCTCGCCGATGTTTTTCAGCATCTGCCCGTTTTTGCCGATAATGATGCCCTTTTGGGAATCCCTTTCCGTATAGATGACCGCCCGCAGGTACACCTTGCCCCCGGACTGCTGCTTAAACTCCTCTATCTCTACGGCGAGAGAATGGGGCACCTCGTCACGGGTCAACAACAAAGCCTTTTCCCGAATCAACTCGGCGGCAATAAATGACGCCGGCTGATCGGTCAGGTCGTCTTCCGGGTAATAGAGCGGCCCTTCCGGCAACGAATCAAAGGTAAGCTGCAGCATCTTGTCCATATTGGTGCCATGCTTGGCTGATAAAGGAATGACCTCACTGAATTGCATCTGACTGGTGAAGCTTTGAACAAACTCCTCGATTTCCGCTGCGCTGACCAGGTCAATCTTATTTACCAGCAGGAACACCGGTACTGACACGTCTTTCAGATGATTGATTACAAACTGCTCCCCCCCGCCAAAGGGACGGGTTACGTCAGTCATGTAATAGATTAAGTCGACCTCGTCAAAGGTACGGGTCGAAACCTCCACCATGTATTCGCCCAGTCGATGCTGGGGTTTGTGAATCCCCGGAGTATCGATAAAGATAATCTGCCCGTCGTCACAGGTGTGAATACCCTGGATCCGGGTCCGGGTGGTCTGAGGTTTTTCCGTTACGATGGCTATTTTAGCTCCGATAATTGTATTCATGAGCGTAGACTTGCCTACATTGGGCCGGCCCACAATGCTTACGAATCCTGATTTCACTATAACCCTCCTACGTTGGCAAAACAAAATGCCGGGGCAGCATCTCATTCAAATTATATTCCTTGCGCTGCCTTTTTTCATCGGTAATAATTACTTTTATTACTGGGGCAAATTCAGCCAAGACCTGCAGGCAAGCCCCACAGGGGAATATATAACCCTGGCCGCTACCCACCAAAGCAAGTGTGGTAAAATTTTTCTCCCCGGAAGTAACCGCTTTAAAAACCGCAATGCGCTCGGCGCAGACCGTCAATCCGTAGGAGGCATTCTCCACATTGGCTCCGGTATAAACCTGGCCCTTCTCAGTCAGCAGGGCCGCTCCCACCTTAAACCCGGAATAAGGCGCATAAGCCTGCTCCCTGGCCGCCGCCGCCGCCGCCACCAACTCATCAACGTTCATAATAACCTCCGGATTTTTAGGAAATTTAACACAGATGGACACAGATTAACCACAGATTAACACAGATAATTGCCAAATATACTTAATATAGAATTTCGTTAAACCAAATTACTCTCTATGTAACTTCCTAATCAGCGATCTGTACAGACCACTATCTATTTAGAGTCCTTTTGTCTTTATTAAGTTGCATATATAAAGATAATTTTATTGCTGTACACTATGTATAGCTAGTCAGTAAAATAATCTGTGTTTATCTGTGTCTGCCGAAGGCATCCGTGTGCATCTGTGTTTAATTGCCCCGTAAAAGCCCCATCAGATACGGGCCGAAGACGATGATTCCCAGGATGACCGCACCAACGGCGGCCAGCAAGGTAGCGCCGGCAGCCAGGTTTTTGGCCTTCTTGGCCAGGGGGTGGAATTCATCGGTTATCAGGTCCACGGTTTTTTCGATGGCCGTGTTCATGGTTTCGGCGGTCAGTACCATAAATATGGCTACTACCACCAGACCCCATTCCATCCGGTTCAATCCGCAAACCAGGCCGGATATAACCACAATTATTGCCGCCAGGGCATGAACTTTCATATTCCTCTGGGAAATAAAGCTATAGAGTACCCCCGCTATGGCGTGATAGAAGCTTTCCCCCAGATTTTTGGTTCTCATGTTCCGGACTACCTTTCCAATTTGGCCGTCTTCATTACCTTTTCTTCCAGTTCGCGCATAACCTTTTTCTCTTCCTCGGTTTCATGGTCATAGCCCAACAGGTGTAGCATACCGTGCGCAACCAGGAAGCCCAATTCCCGATGCAGCGAATGCCCGTATTCCTCACTTTGCAGCTGCGCTTGCTCCAGCGAGATTACGATATCGCCCAGAATATTCACCTCACCGGAGGCATCATAATCCGGTTCTTCATCGCCCAGTTCATTCATAGCAAAGGACAGCACATCGGTGGGGCGACTTTGCTGACGATATATAAAGTTAAGCTCTTGAATATAACTGTTATCGACGATCAACACACTAACCTCGGAATTCTTCTGCAGACGTACCAACTTGGCCACCGCGTTGGTGACGCTCAGGATGACCTGCTGAAGTTCTCTGGTATAGTTAACCTTGTTCTGCTGGTTTATAATCAGAGCCTCCATGTTTTTCTCTCCTCTTCTCAAATTCTTTAACGATAATCTCCGGGTACTCAATCCGCTTATGATAAATGCCCTCCAGCATCTGGCAGAAAGAACGGGCGATTATATCAAGGTCCTTAAAGGTCAGGTCACAGGATTCCAGTTGCCCGTCATCCAATTTATCCTTGATTATCCGGTTAACCATGTTGCGGATTCGCTCCGGGCTGGGCTCGGCTAACGACTTTACCGCCGCTTCAACCGAATCAGCCAGCATGACCAGGGCTACTTCCTTGGTTTGCGGTTTGGGCCCCTCATACCTGAAGTTGTCCTCGTTAATGTTACCTTCGCGATCTTCCTCCAATGCCCGGCTGTAAAAGTACTTGGCCAGACTGGTGCCATGATGCTGCTCGATAAAATCAATGATTACCTGGGGAATACGGGCTTCACGGGCCAGCTCGACCCCCTCCCGTACATGAGAGGTTATGATAAGCGAGCTAAGCGCCGGCGCAATCTTCTCATGCGGATTGTCAAAGGTGCGTTGGTTTTCCACAAAATAATCGGAGCGTTTAACCTTACCTATATCATGATAATATGCGCCCACCCTGACTAGCAAGGGATTGGCCCCGATCGGCTCCGCCGCCGATTCCGCCAGGTTGGCTACCATCAAACTGTGGTGATAGGTCCCCGGCGCTTCTAATAGCAGCCGTTTCAATAGTTCATGATTGGGATTGGACAATTCCAACAGTTTAATCATGCTGGTTATGGAAAACGCCGTCTCCAGATAGGGCAAGGCCCCAATCATCAGCACGGCGGACAATATCCCGTTGACCGCTCCAACTATACATCCCACGAGCAATACATTGATATTAAAGGTTCCCCCGATTAGAGTCAATGTAATAATAGTAACTATATTTACCAGGGCCACATACAGCCCGGACCGGGCCAAATCCGAGGTCTGATTCAAGCGATAGACCCGAAAAACTCCCACGGTGCCCCCGGCAAAGGCGGCAATAGCATAGAAAAGCTGATTGCCCTCGGTTACCATTCCCACATAAATCGCCATTATCATGGTGAGAAAATAAGCCAGACGGTTGTCCAGCAGGATGGCGATCAGCATTGAGCCGGCGGCCACCGGAGCCAGGTAGCCGGATAGCGCATTTATATCCGGGGTATCCCCCAGCTTAATGCCGGTTAGAAAGCGGGTCAACCCCAGGATAATTATAAAGACCAGTGCGACAAGCATCATCATGGCTTCATTTTCATATACCTTGCGGTAATAGCGCCGGAGGAACTCGATACTGAGCCAGAAGGTTAGAAAAACAAAGATACCCGCTCCTACCAGGGTCAGGGGATAGCTTTTGCTGCGCTGTATGCCCAACTGCTCCAGGGTGGCGATTTGTTCGGGGGTAACCCGTTCTCCCCGATGGACAATAATCTCGCCCACCTTAACGGTCTTTTGTACGGGTTTCACCGCATCCATGGCCTCCTGCCGCGCCTTTTCGGTAGCCTCCGGGTTAAAGACCAGACTAGGCTGCAAGGCATTAATACATACCATTTTCATGATATCCCGAGCCTGCGGAGCAAAAGCCAGCGAATCGATCTTGCTTATGGTGCGGGTATAAAGATCCGGCATAGCCTCTTCCGTCACCGGCTGATCCATCAGCTCGTCAACAATACCCAGCGAGGTCTGCTGCATCTGCTCCAGGTCTTGCGGTCTGGTATTCATTAGATACTGTCTTAACTGACGGGTAGTGAATCCCGGCTTGAATTGTTCGGGGTGTTGATTGGCGGCCCGAATTAATTCTTCCAGTTCCTCTGATTTATCCTGGGAGGAGGCGATTATAGAATTAACTGAGCCATAGAAGCGGTCTATTTCATTGCGGGTCTTATCCAGAGCATACTTGTCCTCCTGATAGACCTTCTGCACCTTACCAGCTGCGTGTTTCTTCAGTTCTTCAGTCTGCATGCGGTCTACCACCACCGCACTGATGTTGGATTGGATATCACGTTCGGCAACTTCGTCGGGCTTCAGGGTAACCTGCTGCGGGCTTATCCTGCTGAACAGGATAAGTATGGTGATGCAGAAGAAAAGGGTTAACCCCAATATCTTCTTGGTGCTGGATTTGTGAAAGAATGCCAGCGCTTTCTTCCAATCTACATTCAAGATACCAGGTATCTTCACGCTAATGCTCCTTAGCCCCTCTGGCCCGCAATCTGCCGGAAGAGTTTAATTATTCGCCGCCGCCTTGATCTGAATGTCAGCTATATCAGTAATTATAACCCATTTTTGTCATCCTCATAGACTTCATACGCATCAATGATCTTCTGAACCAGGGGATGGCGTACTACATCTTCCTTGGTCAGATATTCAAAAGAAAGCCCCTTGACCTGTCCCAAAATCTTCTGTACCTCAATTAAGCCGGAACTATCGTCTTTAGGCAAATCAACCTGAGTGATATCACCGGTTATCACCGCTTTGGACCCAAAACCCAGACGGGTCAAAAACATCTTCATCTGCTGGGGCGTGGTATTCTGTGCCTCATCCAGGATAATAAAGGCGCTGTTCAGAGTTCTGCCTCGCATATAAGCCAGCGGAGCCACTTCAATAATATTCTTGTCCAGGTAACGCTGGGTTACCTCCACCCCCAGTATATCAAACAAGCTGTCATACAAGGGACGCAGATAGGGGTTGACCTTTTCGATCAAATCGCCCGGCAGAAAGCCCAATTTCTCTCCCGCCTCCACCGCCGGCCTCACCAGGATAATACGTTCAACCTCCCGGTTTTTCAGAGCGTTTACCGCCATGGCCACTGCCAGGTAGGTCTTGCCGGTTCCGGCTGGACCTATACTAAAGACTACATCATTGTGCAGTATCGCTTCGACATATCTCTTTTGCCCCAGGGTTTTGGCCTTGATGGCCTTGCCCCGTATAGTGGTCAGGATTGGCCCGGCCATGTTTTCCCGTTGCCGCGGCTTGTCCCCTCGCTTCAACATATTATAAATGTAATTTATATCATTAATGCCCAACTGGCCTTCCGCCTCAATAAAATCAAGCAGACTACGGAGCAGGTCAACCGCCAGATTGACATCCTCCTCACTGCCTTTCACATATACTTCGGAACCCCGGGCAAACAACTCAGCCTGGCATATAGTCCGCAAGTGATTGAAGTTCTCGTCGCCGATACCGAAAAATATCGCGGCTTCTCCGTTATCCTTTATGGCCACCCGGGCTTCCTTAGCGCTCAATATTTGTCCCCCTTCTAAAAGACATGGTGTTTTATTGTCATTTCTGAGACATTCTAAGTTATTATAGCACATGAAAGGCCGCTATACTATGGCGCCTCGGTATTTATAGGCTGGGCTACCGCGATATTCTCGCTGCACTCGCCAATAACCCTCACCCGAATGAGCGGTTCGCTAGGCGACGATACCATTTTGATCTTGGTATTGACCAGGCGGGAATCGCTTCCGAGCTTGCTATTAAGTTCTCGCCAGGCCATGGCCTTGGCTTTGGCCCAGGCCTCTTCCTCACTATATATTTTAACCTCTTTAAGTCTTTCTGATAAAACTACCCGTTTAAATCCGAAACGGCCCCAGGGCGTGACAATAAAGCGGCATCGAGCGCTCTCATCGTAGTATGGAAAAGAAGTACTATGCCTGATGTTCAGGGATAAGCTGCCGCCCGGAGTCAGCAGATAGAACTTGTTTTGCCGGCCCCGCCCCGGCCTCACCCGCTCATTTTTCAGGGAGCATTCGCCGTAACCCTGGTACCACACCTTAGCCCGGACCTCTCCCCGGGCCTTAACCATGCTGGGTTCCAACTCGCCCTGCTCCTCCGGGTCTACGTAGGGACTGGGCTGAGGTATTACCAGGCCCGATATAAGAATATCGCCTTTGGCTACCATATCTCCACGCTTGACCCGGGCCTGCCCATCCAGTACCAAAATAGAATCCACCAACCCATCCTTTTTCGCTACTATATTGCTGGGGCCGTCAATATCTTTCAGCGGGGCAATCTTCTCCACCACCTTGATGCGTGCCTTGACCCCCTTCAGATCCAACTGTACATAACTGATATCCTCAACATCCTTCAGCAGCTCCTTTTCCACTCCGCTGCGGCTGAAGGCCCATTTGGGGGCTCCCGGGTAAACCCCATGCCGAGCTGCCGCCTCAATTATCTTTTCCCTGGCCACGGTTTTATTGCCGCTGACCTCAACCGTCCAAACAAAAGAGGAAAGCAGATACATGGCCGCTATAAACAACAACCCCCCGCCGATGAAAACCATCCGCCGCCGAATAATACTTCTGACAAAGGGCAGCCCGCGTTTATCCTGTACTTCCAGCTCGAAACCATGTTCTTCGGCAATATGACTCAAGGCGGGGAAGCCGCTGGCGCGCACCTTCATATCCAAGTCGTCGCCCTTTTTCTTGATATCCCAGATAAAAACCCCGCGGGTGCTGGCCATGTTCATGACCCGTTCCCCGTTCCGCCCCCGCAGGGTCACCTTAATGGTTCCGCCTACCTTATCAAAGAAATTGCCGCCCATTATACCCTCCGTTTTAATCCAGGTATTTGATCGAACGTATTTCACCGATGATATACATCTCATCCGGTAACAGCGCCTTGATGGTGAACTCCTCGCCCTCCAGCTCCAGGTATCCGCGGCTCAGGTTGATGCGGATACGATTTAAGCTGTATTCAATTATTCCCCGATGATTTTCCAGGTGGATTTCGTTGCGCCCGGTGATAGTCAGTTTGGGCAAATCCAGCACCAAATCCCGGGGTATCTCCAAAAAATCCGCCATAACCTTGAGCGTCTCGCGTTTCTTGTCCATAGTTCAGCCTCCATAAGCGTAATTGACCAGGCTTCTTCTATATATATGCTTATATTCAGCCCTGAATACTTAATGGATAGCATACCTCCAGACAGCGTAAAGCCCTGGCACCGCGACTGGCACCAGGGCTTTTCCGGGTTATTTGCCTATCAAACACTACTTGATAATCTGGAATTCGCAGGTCATTACCGCGGTTATCTCTTTATCCAGCGAACTGGTGTCATTTATGCCATAATCGGACACCTCGTTGGAATAGAGGGGGGTAATCTGGAAAACCCCCATGCGGGCGGAACGCAGGGCGCCAACGCGGCTGTTGGTGTTAACCGCAATCTGTTCGGCCCGTTTCATGGCGTCCTTGGTCGCCAGGGACAGCATTTCAATCTTCAGGTTAGCAATCTTGGTGTAGAAGTACTGGGGGGGATTGGACTGGAACTCCACCCCCTGGTTGATCAGGTCGGTGGCTTCGCGTGATAAAAGGGTAATTTTATCCACGTCCTTGCTCTTGATCTCTACGCTCTGATAGAGTTCATAGCTATCTACTTGATTGGAGCTCTGACCATTGGGCAGCATTACATATTTAATATTGGTATTGATCGAGGAAAAGACGATATCCTTGTCGGCAATGCCTTTTCCCTGCAAATAAGTCCGGACCTTGGCCTGACTTTCCTGCAGTCTGGCGTAGGCGTCGGTCATAACCGGAGCATCAGCGGAAAACGAACCGTTCCATACTGCCAAATCAGATTTTATCTGCTTCTTGGCCGAACCGGTTATCGAGATACTGTTGCCGGCCTCCTTGGCCTTGACGATACTGCCCCCCGCCACATAAGCGGACAGCACCAGGCCCAGGGCCAGAATAAGGGCTACGATAATTAATGGCGAATTGTTTTTCCCGTTTTCATTCACTATATCTCCCCCCCTTCAAGTCAAATCGGAACATGCACTTGATATTATTACGAATACTCAAGGTAAGGCTTACACCTGGGGAACTATGAACTGACCCAGTATGAAGGCCAACGGAAAAGAAGCATAGAAAAGACCCGCTAACTCTATTTTAAGTGTCCGCGGGTCTTTAGCAATCAAAATATTCGCGGTTTTTAATAAAACGCAACCGTAACTATACTGACCAGAAAAGAGGCGATAACCACGCCCACAATAACCAGCACGGTGACTTTTTGCCGGCGGTTTTGCATCCCTCTATTCATAAAACTCATGGTATTCCCTCCCTTATGCCTGTTACATCAGTAACCTTAAATAAGTAAAAGCCCGGTTATTGTTTTGTTTAACCAGGCTTTAAGCGCAGCTTAGAATTTCTTCTTCTTGCGGGCTGCCTCTGATTTTTTCTTTTTCTTTATGCTGGGCTTTTCATAGTGATCATGTTTTCTAATATCCTGCATAACACCCGCCTTCTGGCAGGAGCGTTTAAATCTTTTTAGTGCGCTATCCAGGGATTCATTCTTCCCTACTTTCACTTCGCTCATCGTATCCCTCCCCTCATCAACACCAGGCTGCAATAAATGCCCTTATATTGTACTATCTAATAGGGCATGCGTCAAGATTAGCCTGGAGGCCAGCCAAAATGACGACCGCCCAGCAAATGGTAATGCAAATGCATCACGGTTTGACCGCCCAACTCACCGCAATTGCTGACCAAACGGTAACCCTGCTCAGCCAGCCCTAGCTGCTGGGCCAATTGGGAAGCAACCGTTTGAATATGACCGAGCAGCGCTTCATCTTCGGCTGTGACCTCGGCCAGAGATGCAATATGCTTTTTCGGCATTATCAGAATGTGGACCGGAGCAGCCGGATTAATATCCTCAATGGCCATAAGGGTGTCATCTTCAAACACCACCTTGGCGGGTATTTCCTTTTTAGTTATCTTGCAAAAAAGACAATCTGGAAGGTTCAAAAGATCACCTCCTCATACTACTCTGCTATTTAACACTGTATATTTTATCAAATTACCGGTTCATTACCAAACAATTTTCGAAATAAATTATCGGTTCACAGAATATCCCCCTCAAGACGATTATCGACAAGCCGGGCGGGACGCACCCGGACAATCTTTCCGCAGCGATCTGCCGAATCCCGGAAGCCGACCTCAATATAGTTATCGGAGAACCCCAGGTAATAATCCTCGCCGGCTCTCCTTTCGACTAGAACCTCCAGTTCCCGGGCCAGAAAACGCCGGCAGAACTCCCGGTGCTTAGTCACCGCCAGACTCAGCAGCCTCTCACTGCGCTCCTGTTTTACCGGCGGGGTTATATGATTTTCCAACTGGTAGGCCGCGGTGCCCGGACGAGGCGAGTATTTGAAAACATGCAGATCCAGCAAGGGAAGCTCGGAGAGCAAGTCATAAGTCTCGGCAAAGTCGTCTTCCGTCTCCGAGGGGAACCCCACCATAACATCCGCCGCCAAGCCGATATCCGGTATTTGCCCGGCAATATCCAGCAGCAGGTGCCGGTAGTAATCCCGCTGATAGCGGCGTTTCATCAGGCTAAGAATCCTGTCACTCCCGCTCTGCAGGGGAATATGCAAATGACGGCACAATTGCCGGCTCTTGGCCATAAAGCTGAGTAATTCGGGTTTGACTTCCAGGGGTTCCACCGAGCCCAATCTAATCCGGTATTCCCCCGGTATTCGCTCTAAAATCTCAGCCAGCAGCCTGGTAAGATCCCACTTCTCCAAGTCCGCGCCGTAGAGGCCGCAATGTATACCGGTCAAAACAATCTCCTGATAGCCCAATCCCACTAGCTGCCTGATCTCACTGAGCACATCTTCGGGCAGCTTGCTGCGCACCGGTCCCCGGACATACGGCACTATACAATAGGAGCAATAACTCTGACAACCGTCCTGGATCTTGACAAAGGCCCGGGTCCTCTGGTGGATATGGCTGTACAATACCGGCTCCGGTTTGTTTTCCGCCGTCGGCAAGGCCAGGTTGTGCTCATTAAGGCTGCCCTCTAGATAGGCTTCCACTATCTCGGCCAGCCGTTCTTTGTCCCGGTTGCCCACCAGCAAGCCGACGCCGTCCGGCATCATCCCGTCCGAGCCGTCCAGTTGAATCATGCATCCGGTAACCACCACCAACGCCTGCGGCTGACGCTTAACGGCCCGGCGGATTACCGCCCGGGATTTGCGGTCGCTGACATGGGTTACCGTACAGGTGTTGATTATGCAAATATCGGCCGGCTCATCCGGATGAACCAGTTGGTAGCCCCGGTTCAGGAACCCCTCGATGATCCCTTCGCTTTCTACCTGGTTGACCTTGCAGCCCAGGGTATACACCGCCACGGTTTTCATTTCGTTTACCCCTTTTTTGGCTCCGCCTCTCAGCATTTAATAATTATATCAGTAATATAGCCTGCGCGCTCAACAGGAACAGGTTATACCCTGATCTTGGCCGTGACTATAGCCTTTTCACTTTTACCCCGGGCCTCCTGAAGGCTTTTCTCTTTCATCTCCCCCGCTGGGCAAACAGTTTCTAGTAGTATTTTGCCATTTTATATTGTAAATTACTACGAAAGTGAATTATGGTATTAAGAAAAAGGAGTGATTATCATGGACCCAGAGGCAAGCGAATATACCCCGGAAAAAAAGAGCTTTTTTTACCCGTTGAACCCGAAATATTTGAAAATTGGCGTCTATACTATAGGGATAATCCTGCTGTTTACTGTTTTTCGCCCCCTGGTCATTGTCCCGGCCGGGTTTGCCGGTGTTAAACTGAATTTTGGTGCCGTTGCCCAGCCGCCGCTAAAGGAAGGCATCCACTTCATTATCCCGGTTTACCAGCAGGTTGAGAGTATGGATTGCCGGGTGCAAAAGGCCGAGCACCATGCTGCAGCCGCCAGCCGCGATCTACAGACAGTAACCTCAGTTGTCGCGGTTAATTTCCATGTGGAACCATCCAGTGCTGCTCACCTATATCAGCGAGTGGGGATTGAATACGAAGGACGTGTGATAGCTCCGGCCGTCCAGGAATCCATAAAAGCAGTTACCGCAAATTACACCGCTGAAGAGCTTATTACCAAGCGGCAGGAGGTAGCGATCCGCACCGCTGATGTTTTGACCAAAAAACTGGCTGACTATCATATAATCGTTGACCGCTTCAACATAGTAAATTTTGAATTCAGTCCGGAATTCAATCGCGCCATCGAAGAAAAGCAGACCGCTGAACAGCGAGCTTTAAAAGCCCAGCGTGACCTGGAACGCATCAAGATAGAAGCCGAACAAAAAGTAACCCAGGCCCAAGCTGAGGCAGAAGCCTTACGCATTCAGCGGGAACAGGTAACACCTGAGCTGCTTCGTTTGCGGGAGATTGAAAACCAGCGCGTGGCCATCGACAAATGGAACGGAAATCTGCCGCGGGTAAATGGCGGGGCGATCCCGTTTATTGATGTAGACAAGGTGAAATGACACGATCTGCTCCATAAAATTTATGAACATTATTCAAATCATAAAGAGGTTGCGGCCGGCTTGACACCTGACCGCAACCTCTTTGCCATATCACCCTTCCCGGCTAAAACCCTGGCTACCGGAAAGCCCATTTCCACATCCATGTCCTGCATATCCAGATTATAGTAGGCGGTATAGGGAGCATTGACCGGTTGCTCGCCCAATTCATTGATGTACATCATGATGGCGCCATAGCCTTCACCGATTACCTTCGGCATATTTTCCATAGCAGTTCTTAATCTGATGGACAGCACTGGTTGTTTCTTTTGTTCCTCCAATTTCAGGTCAAAAAATCATTGAATACCCTCCTTTATGCCTTTTATCAACTGATTATCCCAGTTCACCCAGTTCATAAAGAATTATGCTGGAGGCTACTATGCCAGCGGTTTCTGTCCGCAGTATACGCGGACCCAGGGTTACAGCAGGACAGCCATGCCTGCCTGCCAATTCCACTTCCAGCGGGCTGAAGCCACCTTCCGGCCCTATCAACAAGAATACCTCGGCCCCGGCCAGGTCCTGCCGCTGTTGTTTCAGGAATGAGCCCAGACTCAGGTCCTGTTCGTTTTCATAAAGCATAAGTGCCTGGCGGCCGGCGATCTCCGGCCAAAGCTTAGCATACTCCATAACCGGTTTAATTTCCGGCACCACATTGCGGCGGCATTGTTTGCAGGCTTCCACTGCAATCTCCTGCCAGCGTTCCACCTTTTTTAAGGCCTTATCTCCCTCCAGGCGAACCACGCTGCGCTCGCAGGCCAGCGGATAAACCGCCTTTACCCCGATTTCCACCGCCTTCCGGATAATGGTCTCCATCTTATCGCCCTTGCCCAAACCCTGCACCAGGTAAAGACTGGTCGCTGCCTCGCGGTCCTTGCTCTCTTTGCCGACCACCTCGCCGGTCAAACGGTTATTGTTATTGGGGTTCAAGCGCACCAGATACTCCCATCCGCTGCCGTCAAAGACCGTAACGGTATCGCCGACACCTAATCGCAGCACCCGCTCGATATGCCGGGCCTCCCCGGCATCAAAGGTCACCCGTCCCCCCCGAATATTCTCTCCAGAAACAAAAAAACGGTGCACAACTACACCTCCTAAAGGGTTACGATTTAACACAGATAGACACAGATGCCTTCGGCCACAGATGCACACTGATTGTTTTTATTGGCTTCAACATAAACTTAACAGTTTACAGCAAAGGTCCTCAGCATCTTAAAGGACTTTGTATTGGCTCAAAACCAATTATTAGCCAGAAACATTGAGTTCAATGCCATGAAAAATCATCTGTGGTTAATCTGTGTCCATCTGTGTTGAATTAGTCCCCGTTCCCCTTACTTCTTGCGGGCCGCCACCCCGACCCAGTCGATGTCGGTGAGGACCTCGACGATTTCGAAGCCGTATTTCTCCAATTGTTTTTGCACTCCCGGCCAGCGGCTGTCAACGATGCCGGAGCCGAAGAGATACCCGCCCACCGGCAGTACCGGCGCCGCTTCCGGAATGACCATATTGACCAGTTCGGCGGTAATATTGGCCAGAATCATGTCAGCCTGACGGCCCTTCAGGTTTTCAACGATATCTCCCTCGTAAACCTCTATCTTATCCTGCAAGCCATTGAGTTCTATATTCTCACGGGCCACTATGGTGGCGACCGGGTCCACATCCATGCCGAAAACCGATTGAGCCCCCAGCTTTACCGCCCCGATGGACAATATTCCCGAACCACAGCCGGCATCGATAATGGTTTCTCCGCCCTTTATATATTTATCGATAAATTTGAGACAAAAGCGGGTAGAGGCATGGATGCCGGTGCCGAAGGCCATGCCCGGGTCCAATTCAATAATCACCTCGCCCGGTTCGGCATGGTATTCCTCCCAGGAAGGCTTGATAACCAGGCGTTCCCCTACCTTGAAGGTATGATAATATTTTTTCCAGTTCTGCTCCCAGTCCTCGTCGCGGACCTCGTCGATATATACCTTGCATTCAATCCCGAAATTCTCCCGCACTACATCGAGACACGAATATATCTCGTCTAAGACCTGGCGATCCTCGTGAAAATAAGCCTTCACCACCACAAAGTTGTGCTCCAGAAAATCCGGTGAAACCGAATCGGCTACCCAGGGCTCCTTGTTGATATATTTGCGGGCCCCCTGCGGGTCCTCAATAACTACTCCGCCCGATCCCAAACGGTGAAATATCCCGGCAATCGCTTCTACGCAAACACCTTCGGTCAATACGCTAATCTCTTTCCAATTCACTGCTGGCACTCCTATCCCATAGCATCCTTCATTTTATCAATCAGGCCCTTATCCTTTTTCCCTGGTTTCTCATCACTATGAAAGGCCTGCAGCAATTCCTTCTGTTTCTTGGTCAGTTTCTTGGGGATGGTAACCTTTATGATGACCTTCAGATCCCCTTGGCGATGGCTGTGCAGGTAGGGTATCCCTTTGCCCTTGACGGTTATGACATCACCCGGCTGGGTCCCCTCCGGTATAGAGAGCTTGTGTTTGGCGCCGCCCAATAGATCTATCTCCAACTCGCTGCCCAGGGCCGCCTGAATAAAATCGATATCCACCGTGGTAATCAGGGTATAGCCATCCCGTTTAAAGGTAGCGTGAGGTTTGACACTGACGCTGATATAGAGATCTCCCGGCGGTCCGCCTTTGATCCCTTGTTCACCTTCGCCTTGTATCCTGAGGCGTGAGCCGCTGTCGATGCCGGCCGGGATGCGCACCTCAATCCGCCGGTTCTTCCTGGTCTTGCCGGTCCCCTTGCATTCGGCGCAAGGCTTTTCAATGGTCTTGCCCTCTCCGCCGCACTTGGTGCAGGGGCGCACGGTCTCGAATCGTCCAAATGGCGTGCTTTGAACCGTCCGGGCCTGGCCGCTGCCCTGGCAGGTAGTACAGGTCTTAATCGGGGTCCCCGGTTCGGCGCCATTGCCATGGCAGTGTTCGCACTGCTCCACCCGGGTGATCTCGATATCCTTCTGCAAACCGAATACGGCATCCTCAAAATTGATCTCCATCCGCAGTTCACGATCCGCTCCGCGCTGAGGACCGCTTTTGGGCCGGCGGCCGCCACCCGCGCCTCCGCCGAACAGCAAATCGAAGATATCGCCAAAGCCACCCATGCCTTCGCCAAAACCGCCGCCGAAGCCGCCGGCATTTTTGGTGGGATCGAAGGCATCGTGTCCATAGGTATCATAAACCGATCTCTTCTGGGGATCGCTCAGTACCTCGTAGGCATCATTTATTTCCTTGAACTTCTCTGAGGCATTCTCATCCTCCCGATTTACGTCAGGGTGATACTTGCGGGCCATCTTGCGATAGGCTGCTTTGATCTCCTCGGGCGTAGCGTTGCGAGAAACCCCCAGCAATTCATAGTAATCACGTTTAGTGGACATATCTTCCCACCTTCCTGGTCACAGGTATCAATGCTCAGGTATTATTATAACATAATATCCCAACGAGAATAGGACGGTACCCCCGGGGCTTACTGCCCAGGAGAACCGTCCCAGTTTATATCTGGTTATTTATCGTCATCCGGAATATTATAGTCAGCGTCAAAGACACTGTCATCGCCGGTTGCTCCCGGATTGGCGTTCTCATACATCTTGGTGCTTACCGCATAGATGGCTTCGGTTAAGGCCTCGGTTTTGGCTTCGATCAAAGCCATGTCATTGCCGGCCAGGGCTTCACTCAGCTCGGCCTTGGCGGCCTCGATGTTTTCTTTGTCGGCAGTGTCGATGTTATCGCCGAATTCTTTCAGGGTCTTTTCCGCCTGATAGACCATGCTGTCGCCGTTGTTCCTGGTCTCGATCTCCTTCAAGCGGGTCTCGTCCTCTTCGGCAAAACGCTCGGCATCGTCCACCATCCGTTTGATCTCATCATCACTGAGTCCGCTGGACGAAGTGATGGTAATCCTCTGTTCCTTCTGGGTAGCCAGATCCTTGGCGGTTACATGCACTATGCCGTTGACATCGATATCGAACTTGACCTCGATCTGTGGGACATTGCGCGGTGCCGGCGGGATACCGGTCAGTTGGAAACGGCCCAAAGAAACATTGCTGTTGGCCAGTTTGCGCTCGCCCTGCAGCACATGGATATCCACCGAGGTCTGGTTGTCGGCCGCTGTGGTGAACACCTGGCTCTTGCCAACCGGGATGGTGGTATTGCGCTCGATGATGCGGGTGAATACCCCGCCCAGGGTTTCTATTCCCAACGACAATGGCGTAACATCCAGCAATACCACATCGGTGACCTCGCCGGAAAGCACGCCGGCCTGAATAGCTGCGCCGACCCCCACTACCTCGTCCGGGTTGATACCCTTGAAAGGCTCCTTGCCGATGAAGTTGCGGATAGCGTCCTGTACCGCCGGAATGCGAGTGGAGCCGCCGACCAGCAGCACCTTATCAATCTGCTCCGGTCTGAGTCCGGAATCCTTCATGGCCTGACGGGTTGGTCCCATGGTCTTTTTCACCAGTTCAGCCGTCATGTCGTTAAACTTGGCCCGGGTTAGAGTCTTCTCCATGTGCAGTGGACCCTCCGCCGTAGCGGTAATATAGGGTATGTTGATATCAGTGGTCAGAACGCCGGACAGCTCGTGTTTAGCCTTTTCCGCCGCTTCCTTCAGACGGTGCATGGCCATTTTGTCTCCCTTTAGGTCCACATTCTGATCCTTCTTGAATTCCTCAACCAGCCAGTTGATAATCTTGTCATCGAAATCATCACCGCCCAGCCGGTTGTTGCCGCTGGTGGCCTTGACCTCGAATACCCCATCGCCGATCTCCAGAATGGATACGTCAAAGGTTCCGCCGCCCAGGTCAAAAACCAAAATAGTCTGGTTCTCCTGCTTATCCAGGCCGTAGGCCAGCGCTGCTGCAGTAGGTTCATTGATGATACGCAGGACTTCCAGACCGGCAATCTTGCCGGCATCCTTGGTCGCCTGGCGCTGGGAATCGGTAAAATAGGCCGGTACCGTAATGACCGCCTGGGTGATCTTTTCTCCCAGATAGGCCTCGGCATCCGTCTTCATCTTCTGCAGGATCATGGCGGAGATCTCCTGCGGGGTATACTTCTTGTCATCAATGGCCACCTGGTAATCGGTGCCCATCTTGCGTTTGATCGAAACTACGGTACGTTCTGGATTGGTGATAGCCTGCCGTTTGGCCACGCGGCCCACCAGTCGCTCATTGGTTTTGGAAAAGCCGACTACCGAGGGGGTTATGCGTTCACCCTCCGCATTGGGGATGACCACCGCCTCGCCGCCCTCCATTACCGCTATTACTGAATTGGTAGTTCCTAAGTCAATCCCTACAACCTTACCCATTTGTAATAACACCTCCATGATTATAAAAAACTTTTGTTATCTGCTCACCTTGACCAAACTCGGCCTGATCACCCGGCCATGCATGGTATAGCCCTTCTGCATTTCCTCCAGTATGGTGTTCTCCTCATGCTCGGGGCTTTCTTCCACCACCAGGGCCTGATGAAACTGGGGATCAAAGAGCTGACCCGCCGTTTCTATCACCAGCACTTCCTGCTCGCGAATAATATCCTGCAGGCGCCGGTTAATCATCTCCACGCCCTTGCTGAGAACCTCATAGTCCTGGCTGGAGCCGGCCGCCTGCATGGCGCGCTCCAGATCGTCCACCACCGGCAGGAGCTTTTTAATCAGAGGCAGGCTGGCGAACTTCATATATTCTTCCTTATCTCGCTGCATCCGTTTACGGGTGTTATCTGACTCGGCCAGTGCCCGCAGGTATTGTTCGTAGTTCTTTTGGGCCTCTTCCTTCTGCTTCTCCACTTCCCGCTTTAACAGGGCCAATTCATCGACTCCTTCGCTCTCCGGCTGCTCTGCCGAGGTTTCTTCTTCTATGTACCCGTTTTCCGGGTTGGCGGTTTCCTTGGTTTCCATTTATATATCACCTCTAATCCAGGATATCGCTGGGACAGATTATTAATGCTCGTTTTTTGACTTACCTTGCCGGTGAATGGGCAAAGCCGCCCGATAATACTGCCGGCCGGCTTCACTAGTTACCGTTTAAAAGCGCTTGATAACGTCTTCCACAATAGAACGTACTGATTCCACCGAGCCGGCAGCCTTCCAGTATTCCATACGCACCGGACCTATGAGACCTATTTTCCCCATCTCGCCCAAGGTCTTATATCCGGCAAATACCAGGCTCATCTCTCTGATATCTTCTACAGTGTTCTCCCGGCCGATGCGGATATCAACCTCTTCCCCGATCTGTTCGGGAATAATATTGCGCAGGCGCTCGTCCTCTTCCAGTATCGCCAGCACCCGCTTTATCTTTTCAATGTCCTTAAATTCCGGTTCATTCAAGATGTTGAGCGCTCCGCTTACCACCACTTTTTCGCCTGCCGAGTTGTCCAGCAGGCTGTCTACCGCATCAAGCACCCGATCGATTACCTGGCGCCGCTGGCGCAGGCTATCTCGCAGTAGACTGAGATCAGTGCGTTTAATCTCGCCCGGCTTTTTCCCGCCGAATGCCTGAGTGAAGCCCTTGCTCAAGTTGTCAAATTCATCGGGAGCCATCTGCTCAGGTACCTCAATCTTGCGATGCATAATGGTTCCGGGCTCGGTAACCATCAAAACCAGTGCCCGGTTGGCATCAACCGGAACCAGTTTAATGTATTTGAAATCCGATAAAGTAATAGCCGGTATGATGACAAACGACGTATAGCTGGTGGCCTGAGCCAAGAAATTGCCAATAGATTGGGCAATCTCATGCCATTCTTGGTTGTTGTCGGTAAGCACCTTCTGCAGCGTCTCCATCTCGCCGTCAGATAGATGCTCCTTTTCCATCATCCAGTCCACAAAATAGCGAAAACCCTGTTCGGAGGGTATTCTTCCCGCCGAGGTATGCGGCTGTTCCAGGAAGCCCATATCCTCCAAATCAGCCATTTCGTTGCGAACCGTGGCCGGGCTTATCTTCAGATCATGCTTTTTAACGACCGCACGCGAACCAACCGGCTCTGCGGTCTCCACATAATCCTTGATAATGGATTCCAGAATCCTTTTTTTCCTTTCGTCCAGATTCATTTTACCACCCGCCTGTTAGCACTCTCTTTCGACGAGTGCTAATCACTGTTTAAGAAAAAAATATCATCTGTCAGGTGCTTTGTCAAGAATGATTCAATCCAGAAAACGGCGCATAACTTGATTGGAGAGGAAATAGCCCGCTCTGGTCAAAAAAAGGCGTCCATGCTTCATTTCCAGCAGCCCCTCCGCCTGGCAGCGCCTGATAGTTTCGTCATATCGGTCAGCGAGGTCCAGACCGAAGCGCCCTGCAAAAGCAGCCAGATCGATACCCTCGGTCATTCTTAGCCCTAGTATCACCGCATCGGCTATCAGTCCCGGCTGATCCATCCGCTCCAATTCCTCGGTCAGACCATCCTGCTTCGATTGGTGAGCAGCAAGGTAAGCCTGCATATCCGGTTGGTTGCGCCAGCGGCGGCCCTGGGCAAAACTTACCGCCCCCGCTCCCAGACCCAGGTAAGATTCGGCCTGCCAGTAAAACATATTGTGGCGGCATTCCGCTCCCGGCCGGCTCAGATTAGATATCTCGTACTGCCGATACCCCTGAGCGCTCAGATAGTCAATACCGGCATAGTACATCTCCGCTTCACTATCTTCCCCCAGCAAGAGCAACCGGTTATCTTCCACGGCCTGCCCCATCGGGGTGTCCGGCTCCAACTGCAGCAGGTACATGGATATATGTTGAGGTCCAAAAGCAACGGCCTGCCGCAGGTTATTCAGCCACCCATTTATAGACTGCCCCGGCAAACCGTAAATTAAATCAACATTATAGTTTTTTAGCGGCAAATCGGCAATCAGCCGCAAGGTCTCCCGGGCCTGCCGGCTACTGTGGACCCGGCCCAGCATCCTCAGTTCGCCGTCGTCGAAGCTCTGCACCCCCAGCGAAAGCCGGTTAACGCCAGCCTTCACCATACCGGCCAGCTTATTCTGATCTATGGTTGCCGGATTGGCCTCCAGACTTATCTCGGCCCGGCTGTCGACACTGAAGCGCAGAAGAATCCTCTCCAATATAGCGGTTATCTGACTTACGCTTAACAGGCTGGGAGTCCCCCCGCCGAAATAGATGCTCCGGATGTGGTGGGCAGGAAAAGAGGCCGCCTGCCGGTCAATCTCGCTCAGCAGGGCTGCGCTGTATCGCTCCAGCATCTCCGGCGAGCTGCCAGAGATGGAATAGAAATCACAGTAGTCACACTTTTTCAGGCAAAAGGGGATGTGAATATATAGGCACTGGGGAACGGTGGAGCCTAATATGGGCGGCAAGCAAATTCACCCCCTTTCGCATAGAAAAGATAAAGCCACCAACCTTAAAGGGTGATGGCCCGGCTTCGTTAATCTTCCTCGATGTTCATTACCCTTAAGAAGGCATCCTTGGGAACCTCGATATGCCCGATCTGCTTCATGCGTTTTTTACCCTCTTTTTGTTTTTCCAAGAGCTTTTTCTTGCGGGTGATGTCACCACCGTAACACTTGGCCAGCACGTCCTTACGCATGGCCTTGATGTTCTCGCGGGATATGATCTTGCTGCCGATAGCGGCCTGGATAATCACCTCGTACATCTGCCGGGGAATAATCTTCCGCAGTCTCTCGGCGATAGCCCGGGCTCGGTAATAGGACTTTTCTTCATGAACTATAAAGCTCAGGGCGTCGACTACCTCGCCGTTGAGCATGATATCCACCTTGACCAGATCGGAAACCTCGAAACCGGTAACCTCGTAGTCCAGCGAGGCATAGCCGCGGGTCCGTGATTTAAGGGCGTCAAAGAAATCGTAGAGTATTTCGGCCAAGGGAAGTTTATAAGTCATTAAAACCCGGTGCGGAGTAAGGTATTCCATGGTGACAAATATGCCCCGTTTTTCCTGGCAGAGTTCCATGATACCGCCTACATAATCATGGGGCACCATGATGGAGGCCTTAACATATGGCTCCATAATCTGATCGATCTTTTGCGGAGCCGGCCAACGGGTGGGATTGGATATGTACATTTCACTGCCATCGGTTAACCTGAACTTATAAACCACACTGGGCGCGGTGGCCAGCAGGCTCAGGTCATATTCCCGCTCCAGCCGTTCCCGGACAATCTCCAGGTGCAGCAAACCCAAAAAGCCACAGCGGAAACCAAAACCCAGGGCATCCGAGGTCTCCGGCTCATAAAACAGCGAGGCGTCGTTCAGTTTGAGTTTGTCCAGCGCGTCGCGCAGCCTCTCGAAATCACTGTTTTCCAGGGGGTAAATTCCGCAATAAACCATGGGCTTCACTTCCTGATAGCCCGGCAGGGGCTGGTCGGCCGGGCGGCCCGCTCCGGTTATCGTGTCACCCACCCGGGTGTCCTTGACATTTTTAATGCCGGCTACCAGGTAGCCTACCTCACCGGCTTTAAGTACCGGGACCTCGGTCATATACGGTGAAACCACCCCGATCTCGGTGACTTCATATTCCTTCTCGTTGGACATCATGCGGATTACTTCGCCCTTGCGCACCTGACCAGCTACCACTCTAATATATGAAATAGCTCCCTTATAGGAATCGAAATAGGAATCGAAGATCAAGGCCTGCAGGGGAGCTTCCTCATCGCCCTTGGGCGGCGGGATGCGCTGCACGATGGATTCCATCAGGTCAACCACACCGGTGCCCAGCTTGGCGGAAATGGGCAGGACCTCGGTCTGATCCAGGCCCAGCACGTTTTCCATCTCCTGCATGACCACCTCGGGCTCGGCTCCCGGCAAATCGATCTTGTTTACAGCACCGATTATCTCCAGATTAAGATCCATCGCCATATATACATTGGCCAGGGTCTGCGCCTCAATACCCTGTGAGGCATCCACCACCAGCAGCGCGCCTTCACAGGCGGCCAGGCTGCGGGAAACCTCATAGGAGAAATCCACATGACCGGGGGTATCGATCAGGTTCAATATGTATTCCTGCCCGTCGCGGGCCTGGTATTTAAGACGCACCGGCTGAAGTTTGATAGTTATGCCCTTTTCCCGCTCCAGATCCATCTTGTCCAGGAACTGCTCGCGCATCTCACGCTGGCTCAAAGCCCCGGTCATCTCCAGCAGACGATCGGCCAGGGTGGATTTCCCATGATCGATGTGGGCGATTATACTGAAATTTCGTATTCTATCCTGCAAAAAGAGGCCCTCCTCGGGGAGTAATTTAATATGAATAATTATCTTAGGAAACCGGGAGAGGTACGAAGACCACTCCCAGCACAATGTTTTCAGCAGCTTGTAGTGACCCTTTACGGGGTCAGGTAAGACCTGCCTTGAAATTATACCTTATTAATAAGCGGGGTTCAATTAAGGCTAAAATAAAATAAAACGTAGCAAGCGGAAGCTTGTTCAATCATGTCGCCCGACGCCGCTCCCTCCGTAACCCAGCAAAGCATCCAGCACCGCTCGATAATGGTCCGAATAAGCATAGACTTCCCGATATATCTTACGGACCCACCCGCTCATTGGTTGCTTTAACGAACCCAGCTTGTCCCGGGGGTAGGTATACTCTTGGCCTAATACCTGCAGGCGAATATCGTCCCGGCTTAATCCGCAGTCTAAAATTGCCGCGCGCCGGTCCAGGGTAAGCTTATTAATGCCCTGGTTGCTTATATTCAGTCCCAGTATTGCTAGCAATAAAACGGTAATTGTCATCAAGACCTGATTAAATTTCATTATTCCTCTTCCTCGCCCAGCACCCGGGCCAACACCTCGGCAAACAGCTCGGCGGCATATTGAGCCTCGGCAAAGGAATTCTGATCACTGCCGAACTCCAATAATAAAGCCTGGGGGAAAAACTCCTGGTTATAGGTACCCGCCTTTACCTTGGTCCCCTTGAGCAGCCCGGGATACATCTCTTCGCCAGCAGCGCTTAGTTTTTCGGCAAAGGCCTGATTCTCCCGCCAATGCGGATGCGGCTTGCGTTCATCGCTGCCTAATATAATTAGGATGCGGGCGCAGGGTCTGCCATTGATAATGATAGTGTCGCCGGCTTTCTGACCGGGTATACTGTCCCGATGAATGTCAAACAAAGCCAGTAGATCATTATGCGACTCGACCACCTCTTTAACCGTCTGCCGGGACCTGGCATAACTTTGATTGTAATCCGGGCAATCATGCATGGTATCGATATACTCGGTTTCGGCCCCTTTCTCCTCCAATTTTTCCGCCAGGGCCTGCGCCACCCCATTTACCAGGCCCCGGCTGCCGTCAACCCGGGCCTGCCCGCTGTCAGGTATGTAGGTTTCCGCGCTGTGGGTGCAATAAAAAACCACTGTATGGTTTTTCAGAACCTCGGCGTATTTTTCCGAGCTATCAACCGGCACCGGGATCGCAGACGGTTCTGACGGTTCCGCGCCTTGATTTTCCCTAACTGGATCAGGGGTGGCTCCACGGGAAGCCAACACCCTTAGATTGCCGGCCATCATATCTTCCGGCCCCCGGCGCGACCAGTAGTTCAGCCAGGATCCCTCGATGGGAGCACTGGCCGCCAGGCTGCTGTTGCTCCAAGCCATAAGACGGGCCGCCTCTGCTTCGTCAAGCTGCAGCCGGGAT
>Ga0074198_1000438_pt1 | contig 44633 bp, 57 predicted proteins | sample EPASupsiteSAE323_FD_64527 | JGI IMG/M metagenome (GOLD analysis project Ga0074198, IMG submission 64527) | Bioremediated contaminated groundwater from EPA Superfund site, New Mexico - Sample SAE3-23 | ecosystem: Environmental > Aquatic > Deep subsurface > Groundwater > Contaminated ... | reverse complement strand
CCAGCGCGTTGAAGAATCCCCCCCTGCGCGCTTTGAATACTCCCCACCTGCGAGCTTTGAAGAATTCCCACCTGCGAGCTTTGAAGAATTCCCACCTGCGAGCTGTGAAGAATCCCCACCTGCGAGCTTTGAATAATCCCCACCTGCGAGCTTTGAATAATCCCCACCTGCGAGCTTTGAAGAATTCCCACCTGCGAGCTGTGAAGAATTCCCACCTGCGAGCTGTGAAGAATACCCACCTGCGAGCTGTGAAGAATACCCACCTGCGAGCTGTGAAGAATACCCACCTGCGAGCTGTGAATAATCCCCACCTGCGAGCTTTGAATAATTCCCACCTGCGAGCTTTGAAGAATTCCCACCTGCGAGCTGTGAAGAATACCCACCTGATTTTATTTCTTTATCCTTAAATATCTTTTTGCTTTTAGATTTTATCCATTCGATAGATGTACTTACTAGTAATGGTATATCGAAAGCAATCTTTAAAGAATCTTTTTCAACTTCAATTAAATCGAAAACCTCCAGCATATCCAAGTCTATTTTTTGCTTACCTTTTCTGTCTTTAATTTCATCTTTTTTGTCCTTTAATAAATACTTATTATTGAATAGATATTTCTCGATACTTTTTATATCTATATCGTCTTTAATTTTTTCGATATTTACATATCCCAAGTGTTTCATTTCCGAATCGCCAACCGTCATTCCGATATGTTCCAAGAACTTAACAACATACCCAACATATTTCGGATGTATATCGCCGTTGCCTTTGCCTTTAACCTGCCGGTCTTTCTCCATTGTGCAATGAGGCATATTGTCTTTATCGCGAAGTGAATAAATTTCGACATCTTTTCCGAAATAACTTGCAACACAATGGCGCATAAGATACCCTTCTCGCTCATAAGCATTTTTACCTATAAGTTTTACAATCTTAAACCCATCCTTGAAGTCTAGTACAATTTCGGTGTCTTCTTTTGATTCCTCAATATGCTCTCCTTTTTTCTGTAAAGATTTCGTCCATTTCGATGCGTTGGTCTTTGCATCAGCGTAAGACATCCTGCTGATTTTTTTATCCGCTTGGATTAAATAATCTATTATATGTTCAACTTCTTCCGTTGGAATATCCTTTTTAGATTTTTCAAGATAACTTCCCAGAACCGTATCAATCCACTTGATAACAAATTCGTTAGCGTTTAAATGCTTGGCGTAATTTCGATAGTTTTCTGTCATATTTTTAGATTAAATTATAGGTTTCATTTCAATCTTCTTGATTGTGTCGGACTTGCCTTGATTGTATGCCTCACCGTGAATAGCAAATACATCTTGGAGCAAATTGATTTCTGCATTATTTTCTTTCTTCACTTGTTTCTTTGGCTTTGTTTCAACTGAAGCTTCTATACTCACTGAATCTACTCTTGTAACACCACACTTAGTACATTTCGATTGTGATATATCGTACCAGTCGTGTTTGCAAGCCTTCCCCTGTTTTCGTTTTGCCATGTTAGTTATTTTCTTCATAGATTTATTATCTTTTTAAATGGTATTAGTAGTGACTGTGGGATTCTGTACATCTTCCGAATGTAATCTTTGAATGGGAAGTCTTTATCTGATGCTCTCTGTAGATAACTGCTGTGCTGATAACCTCTTAGCTCTGCTACTTCGTTTGTTATTCTTACCAGCACCAGCCATGTATTCTCATCTACAGCTTTACCTGCCGAGTGTGCGTCAATCAATATCTCATCGTACTTCATTGTCGTCTTAACATCGAGCTTGTCCTGTCCGCATAAGAAGTCGTATGCATCTCCGGTCTTCCCTGTGTGTTCCGGTGGTTTAGTGAACGCTATTTCAAGTGCTAATAAATACCTTTCAAATGCCAGTTCTCCGAGATACCCCACTAGGTTTGGCTTAGGCACAACATACGCTTTTATCTTCGACATACCTCTGCGAGCTGACATCTTTTCCTCATGCCTCTCTGCTTCTAGGAAGTCCTGTGGAGTGAAGCGCACAGTAGGGTATTTCAATTTAGTCTGAAGTTATAAGACTCATCAATATCGATTTGCTTAATATCTTCCATGCAAGAGATGACGTTGAAGTTCCAGTTGAATGTGGATTCTGCGTAAATTGGTGCAGTGCCACCCCCTCCGATAGATAACTGTCCGATAGTTGTGTACGAGCCGAGATAGCTATTAGTTAATGTCTGCGCCATAGCTTCTATCCCGCTGTAAACTGTATTGAAGCTTCGAGAAGTTGAACTAGTATTCCCCACATTTCCATAGTTATACTCTGTTCGTAATTGTTTCCCTAATCCACTATCAGCAAACGCTATACAAACCATCAAGTCCGGGTCAACTCCGTAAGCTAATCCAATCTCTTCAAACACAGACGACTTGTCCTTCAATGCGTCCGAAGCGTTGTTCTGTAGAAACGTTGTTCTGTTACCACTTGGGATATATGGCTTACCTTCGCCATCGTATGCCTGTGATATAGAGATTAAACTCTCATCAAGGTCTTTAATATTGATTGATTCCCCGTCACCAAGACCATCCCATGCTGTTTGCAGAATTAACAGACGCTCATCAGACACCAATCTTAACTGTTCGAGTTGCGTGATGTTATCTTGTAGCATGTTGTTGTACGCTGTTTCCTGCTGAATCTTATCTAAGATAATTGCTTCCGGTTCTGGAGATACAATCATGTAGGTAAAGATAATTGCGAGAATGATAGCTATGGCTTTGAGTATTTTTGTTTTCATTTTAGATATTTAATGAGTAAATGGTAACTGTTAGCACGAGTACGATAACTTCGATTAAGAGTAAATGTACCATGAAAGAAAAGAATTTATCCATCTTATAGTTTGTTAAGTTCTTCCTGAAGATATTCGATAGACTCATCTAGTTCTTTCCATTCAATCTCTAAAGTCTTCTTGATAGCCATTAGTAGAGCTAAAATTATCTTTACTTTGTGAACATCTAATTCCATTTTGTTTTCTGATTAAGATATAAGAGGTATCCAACTGCTGTATCTGTTCGAGTGTAACTTCTTTTAGTTCCATATTAGTCGAAGTCAGAATCAGAATACCCCGGTGCAAGCTCACCACGTTGCTTGATTGAATTGAACCAGTTTGTCCCGTCTTCTTTCTGCCACCACTTGTCAGAGTCTTTCTCCTCTGCTTCCTGTATGCGCTTGTGAAGCTCATCAAGGTGTGGCGTGTGCAAAGCTGTGGCTTCGTACAGTGTGTCGAGTAATGACTGTTCCATGTTTTGTTTTGTTATGGATAAAACTATACCCATTATACACGACATCATGTTGCTAGTCAAGTGTATGTCAATACTAAAATATCTCATCGAGAGATACCGGTCTTCCCAGCATCTTTGTTAAACCGGCTTGAATCTTCTTTGCTGACTTCAAGTACAGGTTTGGTCTATTGCCCCTTACCATTTCGTAAAGGGTTGTTTCGTGGAAGTCACAGGCCTTGCACATGGCGTAGGTCGTGATTCCATTTGCGTCAATGAATTGTTTTAGCTTTGTCATGTTTAGTCAAAATTAGGAAGTGAATTCTTCATTGTCCCGTTTGCATTCTTCTCGCCCGTAGCTACTACTCCGACTGGCTTGTATATCTCCCATTTATGCCAGAAGTGTCCTGCCCCGTTCTTGTATGTTCCCATTGTAGAGGTCGCTCTGCATGATGGGTTTGTGCATACTCTCTTGATGTAGACATGACCTTCTTCTGTCTGATTGCCAGACAATCCGATGTCCTTGTTCTTGCAGAGAAAACACTCGTCATTCTCTGTAAAGATTGCCGCCTGTAGGAGAGTCTTTTTCAGGTCTGCTCCTTCGACCTCAACTTTGAGTGTCGTTCCGAGATACTTTTTTTCGATTTGTGCTTTCATTCTTTCTTTGGGTTAAGAATTTATATATTCCAAATGTTTCATTTCTTTGAGTCGGCGGTAGAGAGCGAGTGCGCCCGCAAACGCTTTTATGTTTTTATCAAAATCGTTTAATTCCTTGACTTCAAAACTACCATCTTTGCCAAGTCTTATAATACCACAATGTGATATTTTCGTTTCCGGGAATTCCTCCTGTAAGGCGGCTTTGTAAAAACTCGTCTGGAGCCAGTATTCGTCCCAAATGCCAGTCGAAGTTTTAATGTCTAGCAATACATTTTTACCATTGATTACTGCTGTTAAATCAAGCGTACCAGCTACATTGTATTCTCTTGAATATATCTTGCGTTCACATGACTTAAACTCCACTCCCTTTTTGTCTTCCCATTCAAAGAAATTATTTACAATATCTAGTAGCATTTCATTAGATGGCAACGCCGGGATTGCTTTCCCTTCTATTTTAGCGGTCACATATTCTTCAATAAATTTATGGGCAAGTGTTCCGATGTCCGCCGCTTTTTGTGAGAATTGGCGATGAGCTTTTTTCGCACCAGTCAATAACTCCATCTTTTCAACTTCATCTATCACTCTTCCGGTAGGCAAATTCTTATCGATGTATCCAGCGCATTGATTAACAGCCCAGCCAAGGAGCGCAGGCTTTGAAATTACGCCGAGTACACTAGTGCAACCGTCAACCGTTTCATCAATCAGGCGTGACGCTATTGGGTCAGTAGTGTGCGAACCGATTGTGTAGTGGTGCTTTGTAGGGTTAAAGCATAACTCCACAGTCTTCCCGTATAAAAGATGTCGTTCAAGATTTGTCATTTTGTTTTGTTAAGTTTTAGATACAAACCCGCAACAGCTTCCTCTGGTGTAGTTCCAGTAGCTACAACATGCCTATTTGCCTCGATTTGTTTAAATGTTTTCGCACCATGCGCTCTAAATGTTTTTGGAGTATCTAAATACAAACTATAAAACTGTCCTTTACTATGCAAAGCCTCAATAAGTTCGGAGAGGGTTGGATAGAAATAATGGTCATCTCCAATTTTACAGCCCAACTCTTGATAGGACGCATCGATAAAACTACTACCACTTGGTATCACAATCTTTTCAAGCATAAATCCCGCCTCCTTTAATTTCCTGCAAAGCTCATAAGATAGCATAATGATTTTTTTTAATTAGTTATAATCCAAACCGTACCGCATTTCTCGCATTGATATATTCCGACTTCGAGTTCTATAAGCTCTAGTTGGCAGAAGTGGCAGAGCATTTTAAGATTTATTTACCGATATAAATGCGTCTCCGTACAATGCTTTGTTTTTCATAAATTCAGTTCGTTCAAATTCTTCTATCGTTGGATACTTAAATAACATTTTCTCCATATCATTATAAAATATTATCATATGCTGAATACCGTAGAATCCATCTATATGCTCAATGCTAAAACCTTCCCCTTTTTTCGGAGTAGTTATTGTGAACTTTTTGCCACACGCTTTACATTCTATTTTCATACTGTTTTTTGTTTAAGTTCCATTTCTTCGTATACTCCACAGGAGGGACAGAAGCGGATAACAGCACATTTATAACGAGTTAGCAGTAGCATACCTTCGCCTCCGTCTTCAGCTTCATTATCAAAAGCAAGATAAACTCTTGGCTCCCCATACCTCCACTCTCTACCGCAGGAGCAGTGGTCGGCGGTGGCATCTCCGTCTTGCGCATTTGTTATTTCAAGCCCTACCCATTGAGCATCTCTTTTTTTTGCCCTTTTGCATATCTTACAGGTTTTATCTTTGCAGTATGGTTCTGGTATTGATTTATTACAATAAGTCATTTCGCTTTTAGGTTTAAAGAATCGAAACAGGTGGCATGATAATGCTTTTCGCTATAACCTTTTTCATCATAATCCCCTACCTCTACTTCGGCACTCAATACATCTCCATCACTTCTTATCTCCTCCCCGCACTTATCGCAGAATGTTTTTTGCATGGTTGGTTTTGTTAAAATGGTTTTGAACTAATAGATTCTACAAGGATGAGTTCTGCAAACCTAAATAATTTTATCTTTTCCGCATGTATTCTACATCCATTAGTTTTTAATTTTCCAAATGGTAATATCCATATTTTTTCTACTTTTAAATCTTTTTTTAATGTCTTTGTCTGAAATGGGAAAATTATCATAATCGTGTTTTAAGCGTTTTAAAGCCCCTCTTCCTCGCTAGACGATACAACACTCGGCTTTTCATTTAAAACCTCGTGGTCGGGCGTATAGCTATCAAATTTGAGCTCTAACGCGTTGAGGTCTTGCACTATTTTACGCAATTCAGTCTTTGATTCTGCTTTTGTGAGTGAAAGTCTGATTGCGTGATACCAAGCTGTTTGTAAATCGTAAGCGTAGCATTTAATCTTTTCTTTACTTCCTGTGTTTCTTGCAACTATCCAATTCCATTCGTCCATTCTTCTGATGTAATACCCGTTTCCTAAATCGAATTTGAGCATGTTGGTTTGTTTTTAAATCCTCATGTGGGAGGCGTAGGGAGCATTACCCTATGTGCCGTTGCGTTCCTCCGAGGTCTATCCGCATTTCATCCTCGTGCTTCTAGGATTCGCCTCCCGCATCAAGATTTAAATCTTCTATTTGCCCTCCACTAGGTGGGCATTATCCCTCCGCCTGTTCCTGTCGTACTGAGGCAACCTAACCTGCGCCGTTGTACTGGTGACAGGCAGAGAGAGTTTTGTGCAGAGTGTTTAAGCCCTGCGCTAGCAGACATCCGTAGAAGCGTTTATAACTGGTGTGTTTTGTGCGCCCTTGGTGGATAGGTCTGCTTTATATTCCGGTTGTTAATGTTCTATACCGAGTATACATGAGTTTGTACTGTAACGCAAGAGTGAGTGAGAAGATGGGGCTGACTAATTAAGAAATCTTGCTTTAAATGCGTGCTTCATATCTATTCGGAAGAGGTTGAGGCGTTGGAAGAAGGAGGCGCTGTCGGTTGGGATTACCTTCTCGCTTAATTTTGCGAATGTTCTAAGAAATTGTAAATTTTCCCATTCTCCATAAACTGTAAAGTCTATAGAACTACCACCATCTCCCTTTGCATAAATATAATAATACTCTGACTCCTGATTGTTTCCCTCTCCTTTTTGAGTTAAGAAGGCGTTTCCGTAAGAAATTTCTTTCTTCATGTTATTTTTTATTAAAATTAAAAGTATCGTTAAAAGTTCCATCCTGAAAATAAATCTGTACGATATTCCCCTCTCCCTTCCTCCGATTCTTCTGTTGATATACAAGCGTTTTCGATTTTTCAAAGTCGCTCATTGGTTCTGTATCGGTATCAAAATCAGATAAGTCGCCATCTGTCTGCTCTCTCGCTCTCGAAACTTGCACAATGTAGTAAGCGTCATCTTTAATCTTCCCCGTTTCTCTCAACTCATCAAGATTTCGCAAGCGTGTTCTCGTCCCTCCTTGTCGTTTCCTTGCGTGATGTATCATGCAAACCGGTATACTTGAGTTTTTAGAGTAATTCATACAGCTTCTTGAGATGTGTTTGAAAGGTTCTGTTTGCCCGTAAGTTTCAACAACTTGTCCCATGTTGTCTATGAAAACTATGTCCGGTTTCTTCTCATCAACAACCTTTAAAACATTTTCAATCGTAGCTTCCTCCCCCTGTGGGAACCCAAACATCTCAAGATTCTTAATGTCTTTTAATTCCTTCATGCGTTGATTGTATTTTAGTTTCTTTTCCGGTGGGTATTGTTCAAGTCTATCTTCCTCTGCTGTATACCCTGCATATTCCAAACAGCGAATATCATAAATTTCCTCGACTGTTGATTCTAAAACCATGAATAAAACTTTATGTCCAAGCTCTGCATTCTTCTTTGCAATATCGAAAGCGTATGTTGTCTTCCCGCTATTTTCTTCCCCCCAAATCACAACATAATGTCCTCGCTTAATAGCCCAAAACTTCGTGTCGAGTACAGGCGTTCCCCATGTGTACGGCTTATATTTTCTTTCTGTCTTTATTATCTTTTCCTGCTCCTGATTTTTCATCTCAAGCAACGGAGTTAGTTTGATATTAAACTCCTGAATTATCCACTTGTAAGCCTCTTTCGTTGTGCAACTCATGATGTCTGCAACTGCTGTTGTTCGGTTCCCCTTGTACGGCTCGTGCGAAGTGGAAGCTAGATAATCCCTGTCGCCATTCTTACCCTGAAAAGTTCCCGTCAATCTTCCGTCAAGCACAAGTCTGTCTTGCTTATCAAAGCTCGCAACTCTTCCAATGGCTTTAAAAGCCCTGACAATTACATCCTGAAACGGAATCCGATTTACTTCATCCTGCACAATTCCTCCCGATTGTGGTTGTGTTGGAGCGATGTATTTCTTTGCCGGTGTGTGTGGGAAAACTTTTTCAAGTTCCTCAAGGCTATACTCAACAGCTTCCTCTTGTACAACCTCAACAAGATACGGCTCTTCCTTCATGTGATTATATCCGGGTTCTCTTAAAATCCTTGTTGTGTCCTTGACTTGGTCGCCTTTCGCTCCCATTGTCTTCGACCATTCAATTATTCCCTCGATGATGTTCGTGTATCTAGCCTGTGTGTCCGTATCAATTCCGCACGGCTTCAACTTCCACAATGCCTGCAATCCATTCGATGTAGCTATAACCATTGAGGGCGTTAGCTTCTCGTTAATCCTTTCGAGGAGTTCATGTTTTAATTCCTCTTTCTTTTCCCTTGCCATACCGTCACCTTCTTTCGCAATATCAAGGTCTGCATAAGCATAGTTTAATGCCTTGAGAAAAGGTATGTTGCGTTTTGTTGCCGTTGTCTTGTTTAGTTTTTCATTCAATGCTTGTAACTCTTCCGGCGTTGCGTCAAAATCATTGACTGCAAAGAATACTCCCCACCCTTCTTTATTCATCTTCGTAAAGTACTCCGGCTTGTCTTCGTAATAGGTTCGCAAGCCGTTACCTTCTCGCTTCTTGTCATCTAGTAAAATGTACATTTTATTCATATTTTTATTTTAGATTATTTTAGCTAAAGCACTACTTCCATATTTTTCCATAAAAGCCCCGTCCCCTATCCTTTCCCTCTCCTGTTGTGGCGTTAGCTTTTCGGGTAACACTTCATCTTCCCATCGTGCGTTGTTTATCCATGTCGAAGGGTGAGGAATATATTTCCCGCCGTCCCTCTTCCAATCGGCGGAACACTTTTGCTTGCGTATAGCTTCAAGCATGAGTGGGAGCTGTTCTTTCTTCAACTTCATAAACTTTTCCTTCGCCTTTTGTTTATTCGCATGGCGGGGATAGTCATTCCAAAAACTATCAAAGTCAGAATCGCACATGTATTCTTCTTTCTTCTTCTCTATACTCTTAATATCTAAGACTGTGGTTGTTTGTTGGTTGTTTGTTGGTTGTTTGTTGGTTGAAGTGCTGGTTGTTTTGCTGGTTGTTTTTGGCTGATACTTTTGATAATTACAGATAGAAATGATGGTAAATTTGTTGGTTGTTTTGCTGGTTATTTCGTTGGTTGATTTCAGACACTGTATCGCACGTCTTGCTTGTTGAACAGATATGCCAAGTATCTTTGCTAGCATAATTCTTCCCGTTACTAGCTCGCCTCTTTTAATTGGGACGCCGTGCCATGTAGTGTCTTCCTTGTTTGCCTTAATTACGAAATGCAAAAATACTGATTTGACAATTGGGTCGTCATACCATTCCCAGTTTTCAATTGATGTATGTAGTTTTCTCCAGTCTTCCATCTTGCTTAGCGTTAAATCTTGAGAGCCCGTCTACCAACCATACCATCTTTCAGATATGTCCGCTAAGACTTGTGGTAAACGGGCTGTGAAGATTGATATATCATGTATGCTTAGCGATACTACGGATAGCCTATCATCCTTCCCCCCAAAAGTCAAACACAAATTGCCGAGTCGTCCGAGTATAACAGCTAAACAAAAAACCACCCGTGAAGAGTGGCTTAGTGCCGGGGAAAACATTATTTACTACAGTTTAGCATAACATCCCCGTCTTTTCAACTCTTCTCTAGCGTCTTCTCGCCTTTCGTCGTCGTTGCAATATCGAGCGGTGTGCAAGACTTCGGAGAGGGGGGCGGTGTGCAGTGAGTCCATATGTTATTTGTTAAGATAAATTGCCGGTGGGAATATATCAATACTGAAGTTCCCCCACGGCGTTGGAATACTACTGAAAAGCGCAAAAAGAATGAATATGAAAATAATGTCCGCTAAACAACTTCCCCCGCAACTGTAATCATCTTTGTTTTCTGTCATATAGTTTAATGTTTAAAATTTATTTCGTAATACATCAATTGATATAACTATAAGTAAAACAGATGCACAGAGAATTAAAATACCACATGGGATTAAAATAATATAATCGAAAATCGTGTTTGTCATGTTGTTTAGTTGTATTTTTTAAATAAAAATCTATTCATCGCATTTTCAGCACCTTTTCTTGAGATATAAGATTTTGTGCTTTTAACTCCATTAATCTCATACCCATAATCGCCGTTGCAATCCCCGCAAAACTCTCTTGGTGTTAAAATCCTTCCTTTCGTTTTAGTTGTTGTCATGGTGTTTTAATGTTTAAAATTTAGTGTCTTATTGCGTGCTGTAGCGACTTTAGAGGTCTGGAGGCTATCTATCTAGCTTCGCAATCCAAAGTCGCTGTAATGCGATGTAATGATGTTTTATATTTCTGCGACCTTTAGCATTGCGATTATTCCGCCCCTAAATAGGAACATAAACAGGGTTATCGCTAGCATGAATAGAATCGGCATCCATCCCTTTGCTGTGGATGGGAACATCTGTTGTTGTTTGTTTAGATTCTTGTCTAGTTCATTTTGCATGGTGTGTTTTTTTTAGATGGTTATAAGTTTGTCGATTATGATTGCGAGGATGAGAGAGAGGGAGAATTTAAACATCGTCTTGCGTGGTAAATTCATTAACAATTTCCCATCCTTTCTTGCTGGCAAAATCTCTAGCCTCTTGCAAGTCTTCAAAGACCGATAAGACTACACCTTCTTTTGATTGGTTCCTTTCGATTATCATAAAGATTGTTAATCCTGTGTCTTCACAGGCAATCTCATCAATAATCATGTGTGTTGTTGTTTCCATTTTGTTTGTTTGGTTAGGTTGTAAAATGGTTTACTGATTGATTATTAACCTTGTTCCAGATGTCGGTGAGTTGGGATTCGTCTCCAAATGAGGTGCTATCTTGGATTGCTGTATTAATTGTGTAGTCTACTGTCGAGGGTGTTCTCGCACCATAACCAGCATTAGTTCTGGCGGTTCCTGACTGTTAAAAGTCTTTTTTTATTTTTTTTGAATAAATAAATTGCGATATTCCCTGTATGCTTTAAGTCGTTTAGTGCCTCTGTTATCCTTGCTACTCTTGGCGTATTTCCTGATGGGATGTATTTATTGATTATGCTTGGTGCGCATAAGTCTACATAAGCGATTGTCTTCATGCGTTTTGTTTGTTAGTGATATTGTCTATACATAGTATAGCACGACTCTATATAGTAATGCAAGGGTTATTGTATATTTTCTTTTGTAGTAACTAACAGATACGGAATAGAGATTGACTTGACGAAATGTAATAATATGATTGCGGGAATTGAGATATTGAGATAAGAAGCAGGCGAACAATGCAATCATTGAGCCTTATCAACTGGCGTAAATGGTGAGCGGGGAGAAATCCGCATCATTGTTCACACCATCGAAACCAGTTGATAGGGCTTTTTTCGTATCTAGCGTTCCGTCCTTTAATCGGGTTACACAATAGATACACACAAACAGCTATCAGGGGCAGGATGAATAATCCGTTTAGCAATTTTCCTCTGATATACGATTGACATCTAGGCATAGTTAAAATTGTCCACGACTGAACGCATAAGCGACTGCCGTCCTAGCCATGAGGTGGACAGATAGAAAAGCAATCAATACCGTTACAGCAGGTATAAAGGGAGTAGCCATTAGGAGGCTCTTACTTACAGCTACGGCTGTCTAAAGAAATAAAAATCCTCGAGCGTTTATACCGATAGAGAATGATTGCACCCCGTAAAGCTAGACCGTGGGGGGTCAGAAGTATATCTGCAAACTAAATCCAAAACACTAAAAACTATGTCTTCCCAACTGTATTAAATTGTGTTTTAATACGGTGGGCAGACTATATCCAAAACACTTGCGGGCTGATACTTGAATATAAAAACAATCATGGAAAAATTACAATGTGCAACCTGTGGGGTGAATGATTATCCTGTCGTAATTATTAGAATGATGAAAACCCCCGACAATCTTTTTAAAATAACAGGAAATAATCCAATCACTCCCAAATATACATTCCATTTAAAAGCTCTGTGTTCAGGGTGTGGCAAGTATCTTAAATTTATAAAACAAACAGACGAAATCATCTCGCAAATAAATAGCCGTTTAGGTTCAATTCCTCTTAAATCAAACGAAAATGGGCATTTTTAACAAAAATGGCGTTATTACATCAAGCCGACTATTATGTCAGCTTTTGAATTTAAATCGCTATAAACGAAAGCTATTGACTTTTTAAGTCGCCTGTGCTAAAAGAAGAACGATTGTCAATGATATTAAAACATATTATGCCATTTCAGAAAGGTAACAAGCTTGCAACTGGAAGACCGAAAGGAGCTTTAAACGAAAAGACTTCGATGTGGAATAACATTGGAGAGTGTATCTCAACTTGGGGAGCTGAAAGGTTTTTACAAGAGTTGAATACTTTAACCGGGAAGGATTATATTTTTGCATATACAAACATTGTTGAGTTTTTTAAACCGAAACTCGCAAGGAATCAAAATGACACAACTGTAAAAGTAATCTCTTTGAGTTCCATTCTTGAAGAGATTGGAGAGAAGGAAGCTTCAACAGCTTATCAAAAAGAAAATGTCGTCTGAAAAAATCTTACTAGCTGTCAAGAAGATGCGGGAAGACCCGTTCTTTTTCATTAAAACTATGTGGGGATTGGAACCACAAAAGCGGGGAGAGCCTTTTATCTCTAACAAACATATCACTTGGCAACAGGCTGAGATTATTGAAGCCGTGAAACTGGCGATCGAAGGCAAGTCGCAAAAGCGTATAGCTGTAAAGTCCGGTCACGGAATCGGCAAATCTTGCGTTATGGCTTGGCTGTTGCTTTGGTTCCTGATGACAAGGAGGCAATCTCAAATCCCCTGCACGGCTCCAACATCAGAGCAGATGTATGATGTTCTCTGGAAGGAAGTGAGCAAATGGCTTGAGCGTATGCCTGAGGCCTTTAGGAATCTTTTTGATTGGTCAACGCAATATGTGCGCATTAAAGAATCTCCTCAAACATGGTTTGCAAGGGCTAAGACAGCGAGAAAGGAAGCCCCGGAAGCCTTGGCGGGTGTTCATGCAAACGATGTGATGATGTTATGTGACGAGGCTTCTGGTATTCCTGAAGAGATATTTACAACAGCTGAAGGTGCATTGACAACAGCGAATATAATCGTTCTGTTGATTAGCAATCCAACGCGTCTTGTTGGCTATTTTCATGACTGTTTTAATTCCGACAACAAGGCTTGGAAGCTCCTGGGGTTTTCATCTGAAGACAGCCCCATTGTCGATAATGCCTATACGGAGCGCATAATTGAGAAGTACGGCAAAGACTCAGATGAGTACAGGGTGCGTGTATTGGGAGAGTTTCCACGGGCTGACACGGTTGATTTAAGTGGATATGTAGCCTTGCTCGACACTGTTGATTTACGGATGTGTGATGACGAGTTGGAGTTTGTTGGCGATGTAAGACTTGGAGTTGACCCTGCGGGAGAGGGGAACAACAAGAGCGTTTTCACGATACGGGATAGATTCAAGAGCAAGATTGTTTGTAGTGAGGAAATCTCTAACGCTAAGTCAATAGCGCAACGGGTTTTAACGATACAAGAAAAATACAAGATAGACACAAGAAGTATATACGTTGACAGCTTTGGAGTTGGTGCTAAGGTATTGGAGGAGTTGGCTTTGACTGGAAGAGCTGTAAAGGGGGTAAACGTTGGAGAGCCTTCGAATGAGAAGGATAGGTTCTTGAATCTAAGAGCCGAGTTGTATTATCGCGTTAAGGAATGGTTAAGGAGTGGAGGAGAGTTATGTGCGCATGAAGGTTGGCAAGAGCTTTTAACCATACGCTACAGGCCAACGCTAGCCAATAAAATACAGATAATGACGAAACAGGAGATGCGAAGAGCAGGATACGCAAGTCCTGATTTTGCAGACGCATTGATGCTGACCTTTTACGACCTTGACGACTTACCACAAGCACGACCAATAAGAATTGACGGTTGGATAGAGCAGAAGTCCTTTAACAGATTCGAGCCTATATGATTAAAGTTGTATTCATAACTGGTATAAGTTTCGTTTTCTATTATCACGGCTACGAGGTTATAGCGATGATGTTATGGATTTGGTTATTTTGTTATCTGACACAGATTAAATCTGATTGACTTTAGCCAAAAAATATGCTAGCTATTCACTTGGCTTCAATATAATAAAAACATATGCGCGATTTAAATTATCCGACAGTACAAGCCACGGAGTATTCAGAGGATGAGGTAAAGTACAGGGGTTATTTGATTGATAGACTTGAGAAATCGAAGGCAAGCCGTGAGAAGCCTTACACAGAGTTTGACGAGATGAGCTACATGGATTATTTCGAGAGTAATGCCAAGGCAGGCAACAGCTATATAAGGCCAAAGAATAACGCAGAAGATGTGAGGGTAGTAACCGGTAAGACGAAAGAGAAGGTTGATTCATTCGTAAGTGCGCTATTGAACTATAACTTCGAACCGAATGTCAGAGCTTATGATTCAGAGAATCGAGAGTTTGCTAAGGTGGCAAGTGCATTTGAGGCTTTGATATATAAAAGCAGGGAACTTGAATTACCTGATTACGAAACAAAGAAACCGCTATATTATCGAGAGGCAACGGTGCAGGGCACGGCGATAATTGAGGATGCGATGGTAGAGATTAGCGAGATTGAAAAAGAGTTGATTGGCACGGACTGGACAGGAGCTTCACAGCTAAAGAAAGTTTGGAAGGAGAAGCCAAAGCCAAAGGTTAAGAAAATATTAAATTCTAATCTTATAAGCGGGTTAAATTTCTTCCCTGGGAACATACATGACTTTTTCATGCACTCTCAACCGTTTGTGTTTACGAGGGAGATTATAACTTACGAGGAGGCGAAAGGGATGTTTGGAGGGTGGAAGAGATTTGACAACGTGGATGCTAAGGTTAACAGATTGACAAGCCATATAGCAACAGGAGATGTAAAGTATAACGACTGGAGTTTAGAAGAGCATGAGGAAGGATATGTTGAATATATAAAATATTACGATAAACCAAGCAACGAGTTCCAGATTGTGCTAAACGGAGTGTTGATGTTGCCTGTTGGATTCCCATTGAGTGCATTGACGGGGGTTTGTGAGTATCCGATTGTTAAGTTGGATATACAACCGATAGGTAGACACTTCTTCTATAGCCGTAGTTTGGTTGCAGATTGCAAGACAGACCAGAGTTTATTGGATGAGTTTTACAGAATGAGCATTGTGAAGACTAGGAAGAGTATAAAGCCTCCAATGGCAAACAATACAAGGAAACATCTCACAGACAGGATATTCGAGAGCGGTAGAATAACGGATGATATTGACCCAACGAAGTTACAAGAGATTGGAACGAATCAGGGTGTAACAGGTTCGGAGTTTAATATGCTACAGTTTATTCAGGAGGTAATTGATAAGAAGTCCGTTAGTCCTGTGTTTGAGGGTAATAGCCCGTCAGGCGCACAGACGGCAACAGAGATTGTTGAGTTGAAGAAACAGAGCATTCAGAAGCTTGGAGGGGTGATATACGGAGTGATTAACTTTGAAGAGAGTCTGGCATGGTTGAGATTGATGTTGATATTGGAGTATTGGACTAAGGAACAGGATACGAAAGTTGATGATGTGAGAGGTACTTTGAAGTCAGTCTATAAACGATTTGAGGTTGAGGATGATATGGGGAATGGCCAGGAGGGAACACGCATGATTGAGTTCACAGAGGATATGCTTCCGGAAGAGCAGCTAACAGCGAAGGCAAAGCTATATAAGAAACTTCAAAAGAGGAATGTCAAGATTACACAGTTGAAACCATCGGAGTTGAAGAATGCGAAATTGAATTGGCAGATTACGATTACAGCTACAGAGAGGGATAAGGATGCTTTGGAGAAAGCAATGTTTATTGACAGCATAGCGAAGGGCAAACAGTTATTCCCAAATGCAGGTTGGAACGATACGTACTTACAAGAGCAGTACGCTATAAAGGCGGGACTAGACCCGGAGAAGGCGTTTATATCCCCGGAGGAACAGCAACAGAAGCAACAGCAAATGATGGCTATGATGCAACAACAGCAGATGGGTGGACAGCCACAGGGTCAACAGCAGGGTCAGCAACGCGCCGGTGTGTCTGGGCAGGCACAGCAGGCGGTTAGAGGTAGAATGGCGAGGGCAGGAAGTCAACAGCGACCATCGCTGAACACTTTAGCCCGTAAATAAAAGCAGATGAAAAAAATCTTGGTTTGGTTGTTTAAGAAGCTCTATGGATTAGATGTCCGTGATTTGATTCGTGAAGAGTTGCGGATTGTAAAAGAGGTTGTGAACTTAGAGGAACTTGAGAAGGATAAACCGAAATATCAGGTGTTTTTGAATGAGGCGAGTGCGTTATATAAGAATGGAGTTTTGCGGATGATAATAGACAGCTTGACTTATGAACTTAATTGTGAGATTGTAGAGCGGGCAAATAATGAATCTCAATTACAGGCGGGGAGATTGTCTTTGATAGGTGTGCGGTTGGTAAAGGAAGAAATACAAAGACTAAATTCTCTATGGGAATCCTCGCAAAAGCAGGCGGAGCAGTACGATAAACATGAGGGTGTTTAATTTTTTAATATAAAAACCAATGGCAGATGAAATTCAAATGACTCCGGAGCAGATTACGGAGTTAAAAGCACAGGCTGAGAAGGCCAAGCTTCTTGAAGAAGAGGTTGTTAAGTTACGCAGTAAGGATATGAATTTTGAGAATCTAAGGAAAGCAAAAGAGGAAGAGGAAAAGAAGGTTAAAGAAGTTAAGAACGAGAAGAGTGAGCTTGAGAAGAAGGTGGAAGAGAAGATGACGGCAATGGAGATTCAACAGAGAACGTGGAGGGAGGCACTTGTAAAAGAGAAGAAGGATAGCTATTTGAATGAATTGTGCGGGTCTGATGTTGAGTTCCGTAAAAAAGTTGAGTATGAGATGACGCAGTTGGTGGGTGAGGAAGATACGGAGGAGAGATTAAAGGGTAAGATTTCGAGAGCTTTCACGTTGGTAAAGGGTGCAATGCCTGAAGCCAGTATGTTTGGCAAGATTAGCAGTAGTAGTGGAGCTGGGTATAAACCTTCCGCACCAAGATTCACCGATAGTGAAGATGGCAAAGGTGTGCTTAAAAAGATAGCTCCGAATGTTGATTTCTCAAAGGTAAAGACGGGTGGTAATTATTTCGATAATCTATAACAATAAAATCTATGAATGAACGATTTCAAGAATTATTTAATAAGGGCTGGGCTAATCTCAATTCAGGGGAGAGGGCAGAGTATAGTACGTTAAAAGCCGAGAATGATGCAGGTAAGTTTGACGTTGTTAAACCTTCGGAGAAACAGGTTGCGATGACAGAGAAGCAGTTGAATGAGCTGATTGATTCCAAGATGGCAACATTAAAGATGCAAAATCAGATGTTGGTAGACGATAGAAAGAAATTCAATCGTGAATTGGGATATGGTGAATGGCAGGAGGCTGATGTATTGAATCCACGAAAACACACGGCATGGTTGAAGCTTTATGCAAAGAATCCAGATGACGAGAAGGGACTTGTCGTATTTACGAAGGTGCATGAGTACATTAGGAATCCACAGACGGGGACTATTTTAAATACCATATTTAAGATTAAGGTTTGGGATAGCAAAGAAGTCAAAGAATATCTATTGCCAATGTCCGAATACGCATCAATAACAGATAGAGAGCAGGTTGATATTATAAATGTCGATAAAAAGAAATTAGTAAAAAGACATGGTAAAGTTAAGAAGAGTGTCGTTATAAATGGATATGCCTATACACAGGGGTTATCTAGCCTAGATGTTGAGAAGAAAGATGGTGGAGATTGGGTAGATTTGAAAGAAGAAGTTTCTACAGAGATGGTTACGATTAGAAGAGCTGATGGTGCAGAGATGCAGTTGGACGGTAAATATCTTAATAACTAAAAACATGGCAAAAAAACTAACAGAAAGAGAAAAACAAACAATACAGAAGGCTAAAGATGGTCTTGTTGAGAAATCCTTGGCTTTCATCAATACAAACATACTCCCGGAATTGAGAGAATCTGATATACCATTTTGTGATTATCTCTATATCACACAGAGAATGAGGGAAATATTGGATGAGAAGATTGAGTTTATTAACTTCTTTGATAAGAGCATACAGGAGATGAGAAAGGCTATGCTTAAGAGCAATTTTGAAGAGGCAAAGGCCAGAAAAGTTAAACTGCCAAAAGATGCAGATGATAGACAGAAGAGATGCGAGAAATTAGCTAAAGAGTTGGCTGATAAGATGTTCGATATTGGATTGCCAGAAGATGAGTATTTAGAGTTTATTATTTCCAATGATAACGAATTAACATTACGGATGTTGACTAACGGGATGATTGATACGGTATCCAGTTGGTTTGAGGGTGGAGTAATTGATAACGAGAAGAGAGCTAATAAAAAGTTATGGGGTGATAAGAATAGGGAGGAAAGAACGTTTAAACAGCTTAATAAAATACTTGAATGAAAAAAATCTTTATAGCAGTCCCCACATGGAATGGGACTATTCCGGTTGAGCTTATGGCGAATCTTATCAGTATGCGTTTACCAGAGGGTTACCAGAAGTTTTTTGGGTATACCAAGAGGACGATGGTTGATGTCGCTAGGAATATGTTAGCTGATGGTTTTCTTAAACAGGGATATGATTATTTGTTTTTTGTAGATGACGATACGATTCCCGCCATTGATACACTCGAGCAGATGTTGAAGATAGACGGTGACATTGTTGGCGTCCCAGTACCAGCTAGAGCGAACGGAGGAGAGGATAGGCTGTGTATGTACGCTAAAGACCGTGGAGGCCAATTAAACAAGCTTAAACGCACAAGAAAGATATTTGCCTGTGGAATGAGTTGTACGTTGATTAAGAGGAAGGTAATTGAAGAGATGGCAAAGAAGTATGATTATCCTTTTAATTTCCAGATGGTTAAGGGTGTTAAGTATCACGAGGATATAAACTTCTGTAGAAAAGCTAATAAGTTGGGATTTGAAGTTTGGGCAACTCCACTTCGAGTAAATCCGTATCATATTGGGAATCCGATAGCATATACATACGAACAGGACGGAATAAAATCTTTAGTACTTCCATAAAAAGGCTTGCAATTATTGTTAGTTTGTGCTAACAAGTAATTGACATCGGGAGAGCATTAGTTCTCCCACCTCGCCGCCCAATGCGTCATTTGGGATGTTAAGACTTTAATATCCTTTTGGCGCATTTTTTGTTTAAACGAATACGCTAACGGGATAACAACTGGCGTAACTTTCGCATACTCGCCAAGCGAACAGCTCCTCGGAAGAGCAAAACTTTTTATTTCCTAATAAAGGATTATATGACTTTCACGCCAGCAAGCGGAACATGGAAAGTAATCAGGACTCCTTCAAAGGCATCTACAACCTATACAAAGGGTTCATTGATAGCTAATGATGGAACGAATGATGTTATGGCTACCGCTCAGACACAACAGTACATCAGAGGTATTCTTATTGAAGCTAAATCTTCAGCTTCAGCAGGTACAGCCCCTTTGTCTATTCTTGCTCCGGTTGGAGTTGGATGCACAATGGTTGGTGATATGTACACAGGGGAGACATTGGCAGTTGCAAACGTTGGAGCTTGTTTCGACATAAAATCAACAGGTTACGAAGTTTCTACAGCAACGACTTACAAACCACTTATGTTGACTAAATACATCTCTACTACAAAGGGAGAGTTTGCATTCAACATGACGACAGGTATTGAAAACTAGAATTTTAATATTTAACTAACTAACTAATTTATGTCTACAAGTTTAATCAGTTCGTTAGAATATACCCAGTTTGCCGATACGACAGCTAGGATATTCTACGGCGGAAAAGATATGCCAGAAGTTTCAGACTTGGCAGAGGTTATGAGTCTTTATAAGATTGACGTAATCCCTATGGGGACTGGTGAGCAGAGAGTTTATGATGAGATTGACGGTGAAACATACGCTCATTTCAAAGGACAAGGTGTTGACGCTACAAAGACTCAGACAGTAGCAGGTTACAGCAAGACTATGTATGTAAGACGTTTTGCGGCTGAAATCGATATCACTTACGAAGCAAGAGCATACGGTAAAGAACAGCAAGTAATCAGGAAGTTGACTTCTTTGGCTACGTTCTGTCCTCAAAGAATGGCTCTTGATTTGACTCATCGTTTAACATTCGCAACTGCAACTGCGTATACGGATATGGATGGTGAATCTGTTGATTTAACAGTAGGTGATACAAATGCAATCGTTGATGCTACCCATGATTTAACGGGTACAACTACGACTTACACAAACATCATCACTTCAAACCCACAATTCTCACAAGGTTCATATGAAGTAGCAGTCAATGTTGGTAACAAAGAAACTCTAAATAACTTTGGAGAAATCAAACTTTCATCTGCTCAACCGGTTATTGTAACTTCTAACGACGCTTCAACAGTAAGAGAAGTTAGACAATTGAATAACTCTATGGCTGACGTTGACGGTGCACACGCTGGTATCACAAACGTTTACAAGAATATGTTCAGACATATTATTCTTCCAAGACTTGATACTACAGCTACAGGCGCTAAAGACTCTACAAAGAGCAAGAGATGGTTCTACATCATGCCTGATATTTCAGAATTACACTTGGGTATATGGGAACAACCACATCTAAAGATGCCAGCAGAGGGCAACAATGGTGAAGATTTGCATAATGATAACTGGACATTCGGATGCCGATGCGGTTATGGAATCGCAGTTCCATCTGGAAAAGGTATCTTGATGAGTACAGGTTTGGGTGCTTAGTTTTTTATTTCAATCTTATCTATTCAGTAGGCTGAAAGGCCGAGGAGGTGGAGGGAATAGATGGGAGATAACAATTAAATAATATGGGTTACAATCAAAATTCAGGGTACGGGGCGGCTCTCCTAAACATGGTGGCTTCTCAAGTACCAACATTCGGTAGAATATTCGTAGTTTTCGACCCTGACGATACAGATGAGGGTAATTATCAGGTTATGCAAGATATTGCAAAGACAGACCCAAATGGAGTTGTTAGATTCCATACAAGTCTTTCTGACGCTTATGATGCATGTGAAAGCAATAACAATGATGTTATTCTTTTAGATGCTAATAGCGCACATGTACTTACGACTGGACTAACGGTTTCAAAGAATCGTGTCCACTTCATAGGTATGGATGGTGGTGACCGTTATCAAGCACAGGGCGCAAGAGTTCAAACAACTGATGCTGCTGCTGTTGCTTATGTCATTAGAAACACAGGAACTCGTAATTCATTCCGAAATATTAAATTCGTGATGAACGATACAAATGCTGCTGCTATTCACTGTTTTGAAGAGGGTGGAGAAGGAACTTTGTTTAAAAATTGTTCATTCACGTTCGGCGTAGTTGATAATTTGGATTTAACTACAGCTAATGAATTTGTCTGTGGTTCTGATTCTGCTACATATCTCAATTGCACATTCGGAGCTGCAACTCTAACGACAACTGCTTCTGGCGGAAGAACAGTTTGTAAATATGATGCAGTTACAGGAGGTGCTACAACGCCAAGAGATAACGTATTCAAAGATTGTATTTTCACGATTGAATCTGCTGATGCTGGTTCATTGTTCGTAAGTATGGCTGCTTCTGGTGATGCTAAAGGTATAAATGTATTTGACGATTGTACTTTCATAGCTTCTCTAGTAAACGGTGGTGGTATCGCTCTAACAAAGGCTGTTTCTACGGCTAATGGATTGACTGATGGAATTTTCTGTTACGGCTATCCAAGAGCTTACAACGTAGCAAACTTTGGTACAAACGGTACTAACAACGACAATCTCTATGTTATGTCGCCAGCTATGTCTAACGTAGACGCATTCGCATTTCAACCGATAGCGACTTAGTAATTTAAAATAAATTCTTATGGCTAGACCAAAGAAAATTAAGGTTTCAGAAGAGATAATGGTTCAACCGGTTGTTGAACAGGTTGTCGCTGAAACGGCAGTAGAAGAAACGAAGTTTCCTTATACTGTAAAGCTAAATGGGACTCCTATCATAGTTGTTGGCCACTCTACAGATGCCAAAGGAGCATTGCTCTTGAACGCTAATGATGGATGTACCTATCATGCTGAATAAGATTTAGAGGAGGAGGGGGTAAGCTAACGGTTCGGCTTGCCTCCTCAAAAATCTGATTCAGATTCTATAATTTAAAACCAATAATATATGGGTATGCTAGAAGGACAGGCTAATGTGAAGCCACAAACGCCTATGCCAGTTGAACGTGTCGATGATTCGAGCGTTGTTACTGCCGTGAGTGGTGAAGCATTTGTATGGTATTATCTCAATTCGACAGTTTGGGCGGCTGGTGTAGGTCAAGCCGCAGGTACGATAGTTTGGGGAAAGACGACTTACGATAACGTATTAAATTCTTCTGCTTCTGCAATCGGTAGTTATAATGATACTTCGGTATCTTTTGCTGCGGCTACAAGAGCGGCTACAAAGGTAACAGTACCGGAAGAAGTGTTGTCTACTATGGTTACGATGAGTCCAGCAGACCAGAAAGCAACAATAGCTGGATATTTAACAACTGCTGGTGATTTCTGCATTGACCATCGAAGAGGTATGGTATGGTTAAATTCCAAAGCGATTGTTGCAAATGATTCAATAAGTTATTCTTACAAGACTCAAACAACAGGTGGAAGCGCAGGAGATAAAGTAGATATTATAAAGATAAATGGTGATGCTGTTGCTGCGGCGAATACAGCTCGCACAACTGCGACTAAAGTCGTACCGACTCAAAATATAGGTGCTGATGGCACGGTTAGTCCAACAGGTTCACTTCTTACAAATGCGCCTTTTGCTAAAATTACAGATGGTACTTCTAATTTAACATTAGGCACGGGTACGGTAAAGACAGTTCCTACTGAAATAAGTGATGGGACTACTGGCGTAGATGTAATTGCTACAGTCAATTCTTTGAAATCTGATGTATCAAGTATTGGTGGAGAGGTTGTCGTAGCTGATAATGGAGCTGGTTCTGGTGTGACAAAGACAATCCCTGTTGGTGGTAAATACAACGCAACCCCACCTACATATACAGATGGCGATGTCGCTATGGCACAGTTTGGTATTAACGGAAGTTTAATGGTTGAAGATGCAGAACTTGGTGCATTTGATGAGAATATCGACCCTTTCAAGATTAGAATGGTTGGTAGCGAAGGAATAGCTTTTGTGGAAGGAACTCCCTTGCCAAATCCTACAGGAAATGACGGTGATGTTAATCGTTTTGTAACTTCTCGTTATGGTGTTCAATATAATACACTTACAAATTCAACGGGTAGTCAAAGTGCGATGACGGCAGATGATAGTGCGATGCCTGCCACTCCTTTGGTGGTACACGTTGGAGGTGAGTACAGGTCAGCAGATACTACGTACACGGATGGAGATGCTACGGTTTTACAAACTGATGTGAATGGGTATCTTAAGGTTTCGCCACTTAGTATTACTAGTTTTAAAGCTGATGATTCGGCTTTTTCTATTGGTACTGACAAGGTTCTTCCAGTAGGTTATTTAGCAGACGAAACAGGTACGGATTCTGTTGACGAAGGTGATGTAGGTCTTGCGAGAATGAGTCTTGATAGAAAGGTTATTACAGCCCAGACATACAAGATAGATGATACGGCTGGGGCTACGGATTACGGTGCGGCCATATTGGTTGTTAGGGATGATGGACTTGGCACTTTAACTCCTCCAGATGGTGACTATACGAATCTAAGAGTAAATAGTCAGGGAGCGTTATGGGTACAAGTTGGTTCTCCAGTTAATCTAAGCATGGCGAAGAGTGATGATGCCGCTTTCTCTGTTGGTAGTGATTCAGTATTACCAATAGGTTATTTAGTAGACGATACTGCATCTGATTCTGCTGATGAAGGAGATATTGGTTTATCAAGAATGAGTCCAGATAGAATCCAATATATGTATTCTGCGGTAACGTCTTCAGCAACACAAACATATTCCAAAGACGTATCTGCTGCGCTTGAAGCAAGTTCAGTTACGAAGAACGCAGTAGGCAATTTCTATAGAGCTTTTGGTGCAATAGATGCAACTGCAGCAACGGATATATATTACATACAGGTATTAGACGCAAGTTCACTCCCTGCCGATGGAGCTGTAACTCATTTGATTACACCTATCCCTGTCAATCACACAACTGGTGCTGATTCTTCTTTTGATACAGGTTTGATTCCACAAGGTGTTGCAGCTGGAACTGGGATTGTGGTTGTTCTTTCTACTACAATGGTAACGAAGACTATTGCTGGAGCTTATCTTTTTGGAACAGTCCTTTATAAATAATCAATAATATATGACATCTTTTGGACAAACAAATCTGAAGGCTGGGATTAACACGCTTATTACAAGCAAAGCTGCCGCCAATCTTCCGCAGACTGCCGCTGGTGCGCTGTTTAACGTAACTGGTAAGATAGCAATATTCGCTATCGAGCTTGAAGTCGGAACAGCGATTCAAGACCAAGCAAACGATACGAAGATTCAGTACAATCCTACGAATGGTGACACGACTGATATATGTGCCAGTTTGAATATTGCCAACGACCCGACCAGAACTAGGTACTATGTAACGTCTACTCCTGCTGACGCTATGAAAGAATCGGCTGACGGAGCGGTGAGTTATCCTTTCGTGACAAGTCCGTTAGTATTCCCTGCTGGTGCGGTTGAGCTTTATTGCGCCGCTTCTAACACAGGTACAGTATCGGCTGTAATACACTGGGTTCCATTGACAACTGATGGAAACGTAACCTCTGCTTAATATGCAAACTTCTTATAAATTCTGGTACATAACTAGAGATGATGACGGATATATCACCGAATGTGCCATTAGATTTTACGAAGGAGAGACAAGCAAGAAACTTGAATATGTAGATATTGATAGACAGGAGGAAGTAACTAGGTATCGCAGGGTAAAGCGACTTAACAGAGCTGATTTATCGCATTTTTCAGTATTCAAGAAGGAAGCGAACGGGAATGATACGGTTGTTTTCAATCAATCAGACTTTGGAAGTATCAAAACCGACCAAGAGCTGATAGCTTTCTTAAATGTTCAGCTTGCGAAAGACGGTAGTAGAACACCTATTAACGAACAAAAAGCATGACAGTAACAACGTTTTATAGTACAGAGGGGGGCGATGGGAGAGTAGATGGCAGAGATGCTACGTTTAGTACGGCGCAAGGCAAAGCGACTGGTGATAATTCTTTTGATGCCGAAACTACTGTAATAATATCGACTAGAAAGGCAACAGGGATAAATATAATAGAAAGAGGATTTTTCCCTTTCGATACTTCTGCCTTACCTGATGATGCAATAAATAGTGCTGTGTTTTCTCTTTATTGTACCTCGAAATTAAATAGCATAAACGATGGTACGGATTGGATGAACGTAGTCGGGCCGACAACGCAAAATGATTTTGTTTCACTTGAAGTAGCGGATTTTGATACTTGCGGAGATGCAATAGATAATCCAACCGAAGGAGCTACTAGGATAGATATAGGCGGTATTTCTACTTCTGCTTATAACGATTGGACATTAAACGCAGCAGGAATAAGTTGGATAAGTAAAACTGGGGTAACTCCTCTTGGGCTTAGGGAAGGACATGACTGTACCGATACCGACCCTAGTTATGCAGATACGCAAGGGAATAGACTTACTGTATCTGCAGCAGAAGAAGCAGACGTTACGCAAGACCCAAAGTTGATAGTTACATACGGAGTTAGTGATACAGGAAAGGTTCCACAAATACGTTACTACTACTAAATTATGACACCTTTTGGACAAACAAACCCGCTTTCCAAGGTTACTTCCATGCCATATTCTTATGATATTGCGGAAGGAAATATTACAGGGCACGCAGTTTTTAAAAAACTTGGATATAATGCAAATGTAGGTGCAACTGAAGAAGATATTTGGACAGAGAGCGGCGTATATCCTTGGATTGCTGCAGGGGGTGTAGCATTAGAAGTTGTATCAAGTGACGCAAACGATACAGTTGCAGGTACGGGGGTACAAAAAGTTAAGGTAACTTATCTCAAATCCGACTATTCAGAAGCTAGTGAAACTTTAGATATGGATGGAGCTACGCCAGCTCCATTGACATATATAACAGCATTAAGAGTTAATTCAATAAGAGCAACACAGGTTGGTACTGGAGGAGTGGCGGCAGGGCTAATCAGTTGTAGACTGGTAGGCGCACCTGCTACGGTTTACCGAACTATTTCAGCCGGATATACAAGAGGTAGAGGGCTTGTTTATACAGTTCCGCTCGGAAAGACGTTATATGTAACATCTATTCTTGTGTCTTCTGGATATACAACGGCTGGCAAGGTTGTTAGGTGGACGGCTAGAGCGCAAGTAGATGATACCGACACAGCTACTAAGATAAATTTCTTCCAACCTTGGTTTGAAACAATCACGGAAGACACAAGCGTAGATAAACAATTTACATTCCCAGTACGAATCCCAGCAACAGCGGATGTAAAAGTAAGTGCCATGAGTGATGGAGCAACTTCGTTTACTTCGGGCTATATGGAAGGATGGCTTGAATAATTAACTTAAAAATATGAGTACAGCAAAATCGCTTCAAATACCACAGATTCTATCTATCGAAAAAGGTACGTTTAGGATTAAACATCCTGAAATTTCTGATTATCCTCGAACATACCTTGGCTCGACTTTAGCAGCTGCCGGTACTGCGGCGAGTTTTCTAGATAACAATATGTTTGAAGATAATGATTGGTTTATAATGGGAGAGATTAGTGATGAGAAAACAGAAGAAGGCGATGTGAATGGGGCTGTGACAAGAGGCACGTCAGTAACGATTACAAATACGAATAAATTTGCTCATGAGGTCGATTGTCCTGTTACAAAGATATTCGAGAGAGGGTTTAAAATATATGGCACGAATACAGCGGCTAATTCTGGAGGTACTCTAATTGTTTCTATTGATGCTAAGACTGCTAGTACGAATCAGTTAGCTGATGCGATAATGATTCAATGGAATAAGGCATATAATGAATATACGCTTATTACTACAGACACGGCGTATTCTTATTATTATGCTACTTTCACAGATGGTACAACTGAAAGTTCTGCTTCTGATTATGTTGCGGCAGGTGGACTTGGTTCTAGTTCGGCGTATAAAATAATACAAAATGCTCTTGATTTAACAGGGGCGCAAATGCAAGAGAGTGGCGAAATGAATCCGGCTTTCCTAGTCCGACAGGTTCAGGATTGGCAAGATTATGTTACGCAATATATTGACCCTTCGACTGGAATTAAAAAGGATTGGAGTTGGGAGTTTATAGAAGATAACACTTCTTTAACGCTTGTAACAGATGAAAATAGGTATGCTTTGAGTGGACTTACTTATGGAATGAAGTATGGTGAAACGAAACAGTCTGTTCTGAATATCAGAGTAGGTAAGTACCGAACTGAATATATGCCTATTGATGTCTTCGACAGAAGTTTAGAAGGCAGGGTTTATACACAGGTAACGACAGCGGCGAGTGCTGGTGCTACCTCTCTGATACTTGATGATGCTTCGATGTTCGATGATGATGGTAGCGCAACTGTTGGTGGTAATTCTATTACATACACAGCGATTTCTACCGATACTTTAACAGGAATACCTGCGAGTGGAACAGGTGCGATTACAGTTGATATAGCGGTGGGGCGAACTTGTTGGCAAGAATCGTTTAGTGGTCGCCCACAGTATTGGACTATCTTTAATGGCTATCTGTACTTCAACAGACCTGCGGAAAGCACTCTTAGTGGCTATCCAATCAAGATTAAATATATAAAGGCTCTTACCGCGATTACAGATATGACAGATACAACCGAGATACCTTTCTATAATATCGCACAGTATTACATAGCTTATAAGATTGAGTTAAAGAGAGGGAATACAGAGAAAGCTATTACTTATAAGACTTTGCATGACCAAGCGTTACTTTCAAATGCTAATTCTGATAGAGCTTATTCGCTCGATACTTACAGATACTATAGATTTGATGGCGGAGATTTAGTCGATAGAAGTCGTCAAGATTGGAATTCAGATGTTATTTACTCACCTTACTAATGGCTAAAGTATATCTTTCAAATTTCATTAAAGGAGCAAATCAGTCGGTTAATCCATTGTTGATGGATGATAACTCATTGAAGGTTATGAATGGTGGAGTTGTGTCATATAAACTTGGAGCTTTAACAAAAGACCTAGGGTATATAAGAGTGGGCGATGTAGCCACTGCGGCTAAATCGATAACTGGACTTTATAATTTTAGACAGTCTTCTTCTGTTCAGAAGATTCTAAGAACAAAGAATGATGATTCAGGTGCTAATTTACTGCTTCAATATAACAATGGTGGCACTTGGACAGCCATAAATACCGGCACAACTTATAATGCTTTTGAAGATGCAAAGGTCGAATTTGAATCTTTTATTGGGTATTGTTTCCCTGTTGGATATGATTCTACGGATGGGGTATGGCTACCCGCAGGAAGTCTAACAGGTACAACTTTTTCGACTTCTACTTGCGTAACAAATATGCCAAATGCGAAATATATTAAGCGTTATCGTGATAGGTTGTATGTGGCTAATTGCGCTATTACTGGTACGGCTTATCCTTACCGTGTTTATTTCAGTTCTGTCCCCTCTGCTGGTGCAATAACATGGACAGTAGCGACTGATTTTATAGACGTAGATTATTCCGAAGACATAACAGGGATTGCGGAGAATTGGGATTACCTGATGGTCTTTACTGAATACATGGCGTATTATTACAATCAGACTTCCTTTAAGAAATTATGGGATGTTGGCTGTTCTTCCCACAGAACAATCAAGAATTATGGGGCTTATATGGTATGGGCGAATAGTGATGGCGTATGGGTATCTGCGAATATGGGAAGACCACAGAATATTGCAGGTAACGTAATTGATTTCGTAAGAGGTGCTACACCTTCTGCTATGTTCGCAGAAGTAATAGATGAAGAATATCATCTCTACGTTGGTAGCGTAACCGTAGATGGTGTTGCCTATTCAAACGTGGACTTGGTGTTTAACTTCCCGACTTCTACTTGGAGATGGAGAGAGCTTGGTACTGCAATGAGTATTTATGCAAGATATAACAGTTCCGGTTCGCAGAGGTTATATATGGGTTCGACAGTTGGGGAGGTTTGGGATAAATCTAAATACACGGATTCTACAAAGTATTATGCTGATAATTATGTTAGTGCATATTCTACCGCTACGGACATAACTGTTAATTGCGAAACTAAACCTTATTATTTTGATGACCCTTCTATAAGGAAAAGACTTGAAAGGGTGACTGTCTTTGCAGATAAAGCGATGGGTTGCCAGTTGAAAATGAGAGTATTCGATAAGAATGTTAGAGCCTTACGACCCTATAAATCCATAGGACAGCTTACGAAATATATCAATGTATTTGAGGGAAATGATATTGAATTTAACATGGTACAGTTTGAGTTTGTAGAGGCTTCTAAAAATCCGTACTTCTCAATTCTTGGAATGGTTGTTGAGTACGAAGACATATCTATTCCAAATATAAGCAAGAAATAATGGTTCAAATCTCCGACCTCGGATTTTCATTAAACCGAGCTGACATATCGCTTCAGTATAATAGTGCCTTTAGTGAAGATGTACTTGATACTGTATTCCCATATACAGATGAGGTTGATGTAGATTCGGAATCGAGCGTGGCTACTGAAAGCATTTCTGGTGATAAAATATCTAGTCTTAATGTTGAGAAGTTAGAAGCCGGTACGATAAGTTCAAAAGCAATCACTCTTGATGTTGTCGATGGGGCTGGTGATGTTTATTTTGCCGCAGGTAAAACGGATTTTACTACTACTGAAACAGGGTTCATACTGGGTATTGATGATTCAGATGGTAACAAGGCAAAGTTCTATATAGGAGATACTACAAGTTATATATCTTGGGATGGTACGACTCTTAGTATAGTTGGTGGGCTGGATGTTTCCGAAATAAATATACCTGATGAAGACACGACTGCTGATTCATTCCATGTTGAAACTGATGGTGATACATGGTGGGGTTGTACACATACTAACTTTACTGCTGATAATGATAATGCTACGGCTTATGTGTTAAAGAGTGGTAAAGCTAAATTCCAAGATGTTGAAACGAAGGGTACGATACACGGTTCTGTATTCAAATACGATGTTGCATCTGCTGTTGGTGGCCAACTAATAGTTACTAATGCAGATAAAATATCGACAGCTATGACGGCTCTTGATGCCTCAACGTTAACAATAGAAGGCAATACAACGTTTGCCGCTAATGATATGTTATATATCAGAGCTGATAATGGAAGCGGAATACAGGAAGAGTATATGAGAGTCACAAGCGCGGCTTCTGCGCCAACATATACAGTAACAAGAGATTTAGCAGGTGCTTATGGTGCAAATGCCAATCCTGCATGGAAAGCTGGAACTGCTGTAATGAAGATTGGCGAATCCGACGGGGCGGCAGCTTATTCAGGAGGTTGGTTGCGACTGTATGGAGAAGGAACTAACGCTCCTTATTATTCTGTTTATTCTCGAACTGGAGTTGCCCATGATGGATATGCTGAAAGAGTGCGAGTTGGCAATCTTAACGGGATTGCTGATTTTGTTGCAGATGCGTATGGTATCTTCGCTGGGGATTACGCCAATCATCAATACATGAGTTATGATGATGTATCTGGTCAGCTAAGAGTAAACGATGCAACGCTTGAATTAAGAAGCTTTTATGGTAATGGTGTCGATGGAGATGCTACCATATCTGTTGATACTTCTCTTGCGACGGATATGTTCTATGATGATTTGACTATTAACGATGGGATTACGCTAAATCCTAATGGTTATAGGGTTTTCGTAAAAGGGACTTTAAATCTAAGTACAAGTGGGAAGGTAGCTCGAAGCGGTAATGCCGGAACAAATGGTGGTAATGGCGGAGATGGTAACGCTATGGCTGGAAGTGGTACGGGAGGATTAGGAGGTACTGCCGGAGCGGCAGGGGCTGCTTTGGCTGTTGGTTCTTTGCCGGGGTCTGTTACTGGAGTTATTGGGAAGGCTGGTGCAGGTGGCAAGGGTACACCTACTGATACTACTGGTGGGGCTGGTACTGCTGGAGATGCAGGTACTAATAATTCAAGGTGTATTATTACTACTGCTTCTGCTGGAAGCGCAGGTGGTAATGGTGGTAATGCAACTTCGGTGGGTACGTCTACTGGTGGTACAGGAGGTGTATTGGGGGCTGCTGGTACGAACACGGCGACTCTTACGAATAGACCTTTCGCTTTAATTCCTGCTTATACTTTATATGATTTTGTTGCTGGGGCTACTATAAATTCTGCCCCAGGGAATGGCGGTAGCGGTAGTGGGGCTTCGGGTGGAGTTCGGTATTCGGGAGCAAATGAAGCTGCATCAGGTGGTGGTGGTGGTAGTGGTGGTAGCGGAAGTGGTGGTGGTGTTGTAGAGGTATTTGCAAGAAGGATTATTGGTACTGGAACTATCGAAGCGAATGGGGGTAATGGAGGTAACGGAGGCAACGCAGGACTTGGAGATTTCTATGATGATAGTGGGGGTTGGGCTTATGGCGGTAGCGGTGGAGGTGCAGGTGGTGCAGGTGGAGATGGAGGAGTAGTAATTGTTGCTTATAACTACAAGGCTTCTGGTGTTACTATACAGGCGAATGGAGGAACTGGAGGTACTAAGGGGAATAAATCAGCAGGTGGTGCAGGCGTAGGTGGTAGCGCAACTGATGGTACTGATGGTACTGTCGGTACTGATGGAGTAGCAGGTGTGGTGATTGAATTGCAAAATTAAAAACTAACAATAATAGATATGTCGATTAAAATTACAATGCCAGCCACACAGGAGGGCAAAGAAGCCGTAGCCAAGACGTATTGGAATGTTGCCTCATTAAGTGCGGCACAGAAGGCTTATATCGCAAAAGCTGGTAAAATGGAGGCTATACTAGAAGAAATAAATTACGCCTTTAGTAGAGCTGAAGATAAATTAGCTCAAAATAATCCTGAATATACAGGTGGTAAAAACGAAACACAAAATGAAGCCTATACTGACTGGCAAAAGAATATGCAGAACTACTTAGACCAATTTGTAAACGAAGATACTTCGCAATACTTACAGGCTGATGATGTGGCCAAGTCCGTAATCCAAGATGCAGGTATTGCAAATGATTATATTGGGAAGTCGGATATACAAAAGATGGAATCGGGAGAAATGCAACCGAATCTTAATACGTTTAAAGAAGCCTATGGAGATGACCAGTCACAAGGCTCAAAAGCTTTAACGGCTTATCAGAGTGCCTTAAGCGCATGGAGAAATAAAGATAGTACGGCTTCAAACTCAACTACGGTGGAGCCGACTACGACTACCGAGACTACTACTAACTATGTAACATCTTCAACAGGAGGCATAAAAGCTACAGACCCTAATACTGGCAAGACAACGTATTTACAATCTAATAGTCCTCTCCTCAGTACGAATGGTGGGAGCTACGTTCCTGTTACCACAGACACAACAACTCCAGTAAGCGATACTACTACTCCTGCCGTAGATACGACGACTAGTGATTTAGCAGCTAAGCAGGCTGAGGCTAATCAGTTATTATTAGACTCATACAATGCTGGTGAAATAACTTATGCTTCATATCTTCTTTATAGCGATGCTGTAAGTTCATGGGAGCCGGGAGTTGAAGTGAATTTCGATAATGTTATTTCTAAATTCAAAGAATTAAGCACATCCACAATAGACCCATATTATGCTGATGAGGTAACACGAGCTACTGATTACATATCAAAGGCTAAAGATTATATGACTGCACAGAGAACATTAGAAACTACAAGTGAGGATGTAACAGCTAAAGAGAATTTAAAATCTGCAAAGTCTGCTCTTGAAGCATCTGGTATGACATTCACAGGACAGGGAAGAACTTACCTAGGTGATGAATCCGCATATGCACAAGAAGGCAAAGGTACTTCTCCAATTGAAGGATTGAATTTCAATGATTACTTTGAAGGGCTTGTCCCACAGGAGAGTCGTCTTGTGTCTGAATCCTCATTATCTACATATCAAAAGAATCTATCTGACTTGGCTGCTTCTGCTGAAGCACAACTGGGGACAACAGCAACATCAGCACTTGGATTAGATACTGTTGGAGATACTACTGGTTCAATACAACAAGCCAAAGAATCTTCACAGGCTACGGCATTGAGTGGATTGTACGGACAGGCGATAGGGAATGAGCAACAGGGTTGGGAAACTAATTTACTTTCTTAAATAATATAACTATATGGCTACAGTTACAGAAATGGAAACAGGGAAAGCCCAACCTAATCTAACAGCGTTCAAGGCTCAATACGGAGATGCTGCTGGTTTAAAGGCATACCAAGGAGCTTTAAGTACATGGAGAGCCAATACGGCCACTACGAGGCCTACAGACACAACTCCTGATACGCAGGTGAAACTAACAGGGTCTAGCGTATCTAATACTCCAATAGGTGAGATTGCTAGTCCAGATGCTACTGCTGTTACAGACACAACAGCTAATCAGGATTTGATTGATTCTGGAAAGGCGAAGACTGTTGATTTGGCAACCGAACTTGGTATAAAGGATTGGACGAGCTTGAGTGATGATGAAAAGGCGGATTTCATATCTGCTGCTGGTTATAGTTCGGAAGAGTTGAAAGCCATGGGACTCTCTGATGAATATATACAGGGACTTGGAGAGAGTGCGATGAAACTTGAAAATGCGGAAACAGGAGTTCAGCAATCTGCTGTTAGTAATACTTCACTACAAGTTCTACAGAGAGCTTTGCAAAAAGTATCTGGGGTTGGAAGTCAAGAAATAGGAACAAGCGCATTGTTTGAAGCAGCAGGTTTATCTACTACAATGGCGACTCTTAGCCAGAGTCTATCACAACGTTCAAATGAGATGGCGGCTTATTATGATAAATACAACTATTCAATAGGGCAAATAGCACAATCACAGGTAGATACTTATAATTCTGCAAAAGAAACATATGATATGGTAAGAGCAGATGTTGATTCTAAAATATCTTATTTGCAAGAAATAGATAAACAGGCAAGAGGATATGAGTTGGAATTAGATTATCAGAAAAAATTATTAGATTTAAAAAATGGAGATTCTCCTTACACATGGGATTCTGCAACACAAACGTATGTTGATGCTGATGGAAATACTTATATACCAAACTATACTAGTACGGATGCAACTGGCGATTTGATGACTTTGCCATACGAGGGAGAATATGCTGATAATTGCGTGAAATACGTGAGAGATACTTATTACGAGTTAATGCCATATGGACTGAATTCTATATCAGAAAGACAATCATGGGTTGATAATTACGGATATTCTCCTGATGAATATATCCCTGAAGTTGGAGATGTTGTGCAGACATCAGAAGGTACTTACGGACATACCGCTATAATCAGAGGTTTTACAGAAGACGGCAATATGATACTAGAAGAAGCTAATTACAGGGCAGGACAAGTAACCTATGGTAGAGAATTAGCTCTTGATAGTTCATCTATTATTGGTTACTGGAGTCCTCAACCAGAGGGAGGCCAAATGAGAACAACAGAAGAAGTACCAGCTTCGTTAGGGCAACCAGCCACAGTTGCAACAGTACCGCTGACTTCACCACTAGGAACATCAGCAGAAGGGGAAGGATTGAATCCTTACGGTGTAGAAACATTTAACGGAGGATTAAATTATCCTGATTCATACGGGACAACGGAAGAATTAAATACGCAGTTCAATAATGTAATAATAGGATTATACAAAGAGTTTACTGGTGCTGAAACAGAAGCTACAACTGCTACTTTTAATTCATATCTTGCAAATGGAGATTATGAAAAAGCTAATTCGTATTTAGATACTTTAGCCATACAGTCATTGACTGGAACACAAAAGACAAATCTTAGCAATATAGAAACCGCTACAATCCAATCCAATGACGCAATTGCATTGATTAACGGATTACAATTCTCAAATATGTCTTATTATAAATCATTACTGGAAAGCAATAAGAAATATGCTGATTTATCTAAAGACCAAGAATGGGTAGAAATCGCTCAATCAATAGAGTCAGCACAGGCGGAATTAAGAAGATATTATTATGGTACAGCCGTTACCGATAGTGAAATGTATACAGCAAAAAATCTATTTATAGATGTATCAAATGACGATTTCAATACGGTAATGACAAAACTAGATGGTATAGCGGACTTGGCAGATTCTACGAGAAGAAGAATGTTGGACGAGAAAAGAGGTATTTTCTCTGATGTGTATACTACATCAGGTTCATCCGGTGTAGTTGAAGTCGACCCAGCAGGTCTTAATGAATAATTAACCAATATTATATGACATATTCAAGTTTAGAAGAATTCGGACAGACTGTTAAAAAGAAATATCCAATTTATTCTCAAATGGATGACGCAAAGGTAGCGGAGAAATTCTTAGAAGTATATCCGCAGTATAAGAGTCAAATAGATATGGGTGGCAAGTCAACGAAGGCTATACCATCAATGGACGTCACTACCACGGCAACTGAAGTTCCTACAGCTACCACGGAGGCAACTGGAAAAAGTAGTATGTTTTCCACTCTTGGGAAAAGTCTTAAAAAGACAATACTTTCAGTAGCTCCAGTCAAAAAGACCGCAGAACCTACTAAGTCATTACCTGAAGGGATGTTGAATTATGTTTCTGAAAGATATGGAGATATTGATTCTGCTAAAAAAACTATTACGTCTGACCCTGTTGGATTTGCTCTTGATATTGCAAGTATGTTATCTCCACAAGTTTTAGCACTACGAGGAACATCTAATGTTGCTGGGAATATGATTTCTAAAGCAAAAGAAGGATTAAAAACTACTGGAAGTGGTTTAGTGAAATACGGCAAAGAGATGACTGGACAAGATACAAATCAAATAGCTGGAGAAGGATTTACACAGACAATACAAGGAGCATTGCAAACTGCTACAGCTCCTATAAGCGGATTGCTAGAGAGTATACCTGGTGGTAAAGAAGTTGAGATTCTATTGTCTAAACCTTTTGAATGGACTGGTGATGTATTTGAATATATAGCAGATAAAGCTGGTGTTGACACAACCACAGAACAATTCCAAATGGCAAGACAACAAATAGAAACAGCCGCTAGTGTAGGTTCTATAGCTGCTATGCCAGCAATAACAAAGGGTGTTTCCAAGGGCATATCATCTTTGAGTAAAGGGTTAAAAGGAGCAGGAGAAACAGTGTACGGAGCTACGATTAAGCCTGGGACTATAGAGGCAGGTAAGTTACAAAATTACGATGCAAATGTAAAAATAGCCGAAACAGCCTTAAAAGAAGCAAAGACCACAGGGGATGTTGCAAAAATAGAATCAGCAACCAAATCTCTTGAAGCAATTAAAGCCACAAAACCTGCAACTATTGCCGAAACAGGAGTGAGAAGAGGAATTAGTGGTACGCAGAAGAATGTTGGCTTAGGTGCTAAGATTGCAGAACAAGAAATATGGAATAAGGAAATTAAACCTGCGCTTGAAAATTCGACAGAGATGGTTACAAAAGCAGAGTTCTTTAAACCTTTAGAGAAGAAAATATCTTCTACTACCGAAAAGGGTAAATTAGCGGATATGAAAGATGCTTATGAATTGATAAAAGAAGAATACAAAGATGTTAATAGCTTGAAATTAACGGATGCTCAAAAAATCAAATCTGAACTTGGAGAGTTCCAGCCTAATAAGGTATGGAAAGGTAAAGATGTTTCTAATTCATACAATCAATTAAAGATTGAAATGATGAAGGGTTTACAGAAATCTATTTATGATAAATTATCAGATGTAAACATCAGAAAATCATATCTTGATTATAGTAAGTTAAAACAACTTGAAGAAATTGGTATAAAAGCTAGGGGAGAAGAGTTAATGCCAAAGGGCATAAATGTAACCCATTCATTATGGGATAGAACCGTAACTCCAATAACTACTAAATTAGGTAAAACCTTATATAAAGTAGGTGATATGCTTGAATTTGAATCAAAGACACCTGTCAAAACTCTAGGTGAATATCTTGAAAATAAAGGGATTACAGAGGAATATTTTAATGAAATAATGAAAAATCAAAAAACAGTTGATACCAGTATTCTTGAGTCTGAAATAACTCCAAAGTCACAAAAGATAATAGACAAAATAGAGAAGATAAAAGGAAAAATATCTAAAGGTGAAAAATTACAATCTTCAGAATCGAAAGTAATTACATCTCTTTTAGACAACATAGGTGAAAAAGAATTGTTAGCCTTTGGACTAATAAATTCTAACCAAGAATAGCCATGAAAAATATAATCAACAAAATCACTCCAACCAAAGGATGAATCATAAATGCTAAAGCCAGAACTGAAATTGCTAAACTGAAACTTAAACAACATTTAATAAATTCCATACTCACCTTATATCACATAATCTAAATCAAGTCAATATGTCCGACACACAAACTCTAGAAAAACACGATAAGCATATCACCGAATTATTTGAGAAATGCAACAAGATAGAGAGGCAAGTCGCCGTTGATATAACCGAGCTTAAAGGTTTTGTCGGGAGCATAAACGTCACACTAGAAAGCATGAGCAAATCGATTGAAGAGTATGTTAAATTTGCAAAAGATACTTATGTTACGAAAGGTGAGCTTGATGTATTGAAGGCTGACGGCAAGTATGCGAAGCTATGGAACGGGCTTGTTGGTGTAGGGATTGGTGTAATTATATCGTGTATTATCACAGCTATACTATGGCAAAATAACGGATTAGTTAGTTTAATTGTTAAGCATTATTCTTAATCAAAATCTATGGCACAAAAGAAATCAAAGAATTACCTACAACAGATGGGATATTACAATCCTAAACCGGGAGAGAAGTTCAACTTCAAGAAATTAAAAGTTAAAGAATTAAAGACTTTATACGGGAAGACTTTTAACGTTTAACACAAAACTATGTATCCTACAAAATACACAACGCCTTTATTAGGATTAGACTTCTTGGAATGGTATCCGAAACACAATGTTTGGCATCCCGGAGTCGATTATGGTCTAGCTGGTACAACAGACCTCGGAAACGAAGTCGTTTCAATACGACACGGCTTTGTTGAATATGTTCATAATAACCTACTTACTAGCGGTGGATTTGGAAGATTCGTTATCATCCAGCATGACGACGGTAATTTTACCAGATACGGACACTTACAATCAGTCCTCGTTAACCAATTTGAAGAGGTTACTGCAGGACAAAGGATAGGTACACTTGGAGGTAGTGGTACGACAGAATCGACTTATTCCCCTCATTTGCACTTCGAGTCTTTTAAACCTTCTATGGCAGAGATACAAAGAAAACATTGGCGACCTTTCAGATATTATCCATCAGGTAAGGACAAGACTTACATTCAAGAACATTACATTAACCCTTGGGATTATATGGAAGAAAAACTAGAAGGCTGGCAGAAAACCACAGTAGACTACTTCAAAGATTTAGGCATAATTTCAGATACAACTAACTGGACAAACGACCAGATTCGTACACTTGAAGTTATGCGTAAGTTAGATTTATTTCGTAATCAAAAATAACATGACAAAGAAAAAGAATTTCGTAATCAGGACGTGGGAAGAATTAGTCGCAACCAAAGACTACTTCAAGAAGAACTATCCAAATACCTATAGGCATGTTCTGTCCGTACTCATTACTGGCGTATCGTTTGCTCTTACCGACGTAATAGCGTTTTTTACCGCACCAGAGGCGTGGGCAGGGCTAGAGTGGAAGGTTATAGCGGTACAGGTCGGATTCATCATTCTACGAAGCGTGGTGAAGGCTTTAGTGCAAGACGTATTGCCACTATTGCGATTACATAAGGAAGTTAAAACTTCAAAGATATAGTTCACCTCTTAAAAGCGAGGTTGAACCAGAAAGCTCCCTTCGGGGAGTTTTTAAGTTTCAGTTGGAATTTCCTTTGAGCCGACTGTAAGAGCTCTTTCGAGGTCGAGCCTGCTCATGATTCTTTCTATGAGGTCTTGTGCGCCAGTCAAATAGTACGGATTATTCCGTCTGTGTTCCTGCTTGAATCTGATATATAGCTCGATTAAATCTTTGTCAGTCATGCGGTTGTTGTTTTAGTATTTCTTCTACAAAGGCGATTGCTTCATCAGCACCGTAACATACCTTTGCCTCGACATTCGGTATCTTCTGTAAGGCTTCAAGCCATTGTTTTTGTGCTTCGGATATGTTCGAGCCTTTCTTCCGCTTCATCTCTATAAACACAAGCCCTTGTGGGAGTATTATCATGTAATCAGGAACGCCACCACTCACACCCATTTTCTTGTTTATTGAGCGTATTCCCCACGAATAAGACTCCTGAGCTAGGTGGTTAAACATAAAGCCTTTATTTCTGCACCAATCGGCGAATACATAACATTCCTCTCTCTCTAACGGTGTATCGTTTAATTTCGACATAGTTTTGACGCATAGTTATTAAATGAATAAACGCTCATATCATTACCTTCTCGAATCTTTGCTCGTTCGGCTTGCGTTAAACAAGTGGAAGCCTTGACTAGATGGTTGCCTCGTCTAATCCAAATCCCATCATCAAGACAATGCGGATTCGCTTTGACGTAATCTATATAGTTTTTTACCTTAGCCTGTGCTCGCTTGAAGGCACTATTTTGCTTCAAACGTTGGTGATCGTTTATCATTTTGTTTTTATTTAGGAATACTTTGGAATGAACTTAATTGCTTCAACATATTCAATCTCATCGAAGTTCCGTTCACAGAGCCAGAAGTAACCATCCTTGCCGAAATCAATACCATGCGAATTTACAAACTCCAACGTGCTACCCATGCCTAGTCCGTACACAGCATGACCATCAATTCGCTTCGTATCTTTTGGTGGCTGATACACTCCCCACTCATCAATACGATTGCGGAATCCTCCTTGTCTTATTTTAATGCCGTAAATTAGAGCGTAGCCTGCGCTGTAAGCGTCATGTAGAGCAGAGGTGGATAACTTAGCCTTCTTGCTTCGTAACGCTCTGTGGACAGTCTTATGCTCGGCAATTTTGTAGCCACAGAATGACTCTCTCGACATGTAATATACTAGCTCGGGGAGTTTGATTACTTGTTTACCAGTTCTACCCTTTGAGGCGAGAGCTTTCTTTGCATACTGTTCAATCTCGGAATCGGTAGGAATCACGTTGTACTTGTCTTGCAACGCGTATGCGATTGCATACAGATAGCAGATTGGAGATTGCTGTTTATAGATTTTTGTTATCATGTTTTTGTTAATAGACAATACATCCTACAAGAAGAGAAAAAAACCTGAAGACATTTACTCCAACAGGCTAACAAAATCACTCTTCCTGTAGGTTGCGTTATCTATTATCATGTTTGTTTTATTACGGGATAACTGTTTCATACAACGGAAGAAAAGTCAAGGCTAGAATAAGGACTTCACAGGACTCTTAAAGGCTTCATTGAAAATATGCAATCCTGTTTCGGGTTCAACGCAATTCCTTAATGTTTTAATTTTATTTATACCAGTATATTTATTTATATCGAACCCTTTTCTAGCTGTTAGCCTGTCGAATCCTCCAAAGTGTTCCCTGCTTTTTTTAGCCGTTGGTCTTATGTAGAAATTAGTCCAGAAATAATGGCTGTCTATTTCTTGAGGAGGAATAAGTGGCTTGTAAAAACTTACAACATTCTCTATACAAAATTTCCCTTCATAATAGTTTTGCAATAATAGGATTTCTTCATATAACTTCATGTCAGGATAGCGGATAGGATTTTTGCCATGTGTACTAAATAATTTATTCACGCGGCTATGGCTAGGACAAGGTGGTGAAGTCCAAATAAAATCATATTCCTTGAAATGTTCGAGAAGATATTGGTGTGCGTCTGTTACTATAACCTTATCATTCGGGAAGAAGTCTTGATATATCGAAGCTATCTTCGGGTCTAATTCGACAGCCGTAATTTCGTGTTCGTTACTGTTTGGAGTCCATAATTTCCTGTTCCCTCCTATACCACAATAGCAATTTAAAATTTTCATATTTTTAATAATTATGCGCTTGGTCGCAATACGCTCCTGCTTGTTCGGGTGTAAATTTCATTTATTCATGTTTAAGTAAATACTGGTTGGAAATAACTTTGAAACTATCACCTTCTTTATAATTCGTTTTTGTTTTATGGCGGATTACAACTCCTTCCCTATCACATTCTTGATTGAGTGCGCTTTTGCCGTCTGCATAGACAAGTAATTCGGCTATTGATTTTGGTAACTGGAAATTATCGTCAACAACAGGAACGGTTTTTATACCTATCGAATTGCACAATCCAGTCAATGCACCGTATGGCAAGTACCCTCCTGATTTAATATTATACATACTGAAAATATATACATCTTGCCCCGTTTGTTTTAGCGGATTACCTTGTATGCCTTCCCCTATAATCTCGCCTTGTATAGCTAGCCCTTCTGGTAATTTATTCACTAGGTCGTATTTCTTTGCGAGTTTCCAGTGTGTCGTATCTCCTTCTACCAACTCTAGGTTACGACTACACGCTCCGAATACACCGTCTTTTTTGTAGAAAGTTACAGAAGTCCCGTCTAGTTTTTCCGTGACATAGAAATTATCAAATAAATTTTTCATATTCTGCACTCTCTCCTCGTCTGTCTTTGGGATAAAGCTAGGGAAACTTCCTTTCGCAACTCCAGCAAGGCAAGACGCTACGGGTGCTTCGTACTTGATAACGCCAAGCAATTCTGAAACATCTTCATCTTCTTGTTTATCCGATAATTCAACAGGTAGCGGAAGAATTAAGCCTTGTGAAATTTGACCCTTTAGTTTTATCGTCTTAAGCCTTATGCCTTCGACTTCCTTTCCCTCCACAAGCATCTTCTTTGGCTTGCTGCCTTTTAAAAGAAATTCGTATTCTGGCTTAATCGGCAATAGTGAATCTATTTCGAAATACAAAACTTTTGCACCTACTGGAAATTCATCCTTGCGCACTACAACCCACCATCCTTTTACTCGCGCGACTTCTATCCTATCTGCGCCTTCGATTGGTTTTAACTCCTGAATCGCTTGAACTGTTACGAGTTTTCTCATGGTATTTTAATTAAAAATTAAGCGTTAATAGGTTGAGCAATACAGCACATTACAGCTTGAGCCTTACTTCCTACTCCGTTCTTTACTCCGCTCAAAACAAACAGTCCTCTCATGTCTGCTATCACATCGCCTACTAGACACATCTCACTCTCGGCACGGACTCGTCTGTATGCCGTGGCTTGGTCTAGGACTATCTCTTGTTGTCGCTGACATTCGGGTTGGGTTTTCATTGGGGTTTGGTTATATTATTTTGCCAGACCTTAACGCTTGTGTTAAGCAAGCTGAAAATACATCGACAAACTTCTCGTTACTTCGTAATTCGTCTTCATTCATTTTGTGCAATATCCAATGCGTTACCTCGTGGAAAAAGGTTTGCTCTATTTCCGACTGCTTTCTGTATCGACCATCGACATTGTTTTGTAGCCTGATTGCGTGATATCTATACTCTGCCGCACCAGTCATATTTTCCCTACTCGACAAATCTTTCTGAAATTTAACTTCAATCTCGGTATCCATTATTTGTATCTTCTTTGGTATCTTCATAGTTGTTTGGTTATGTTTGAATCCTTGTAGCGAGCGGATAGGTGGAGTCGAACCACCTCCGAAGGAAGTCTTTCGACTATCGAGCTACCGTTACTCTATATCCGCCCGTTACAAAATTTCAAGTACCGATAGAGGGTAACGGGTAATCCTTACTAGTAGGTCGCCACACAGGGCTTGCGCCCCTTCCCTCTATCTAACTGGTTTTGCCGTTGCGTTTCCGCCTTGGATTGTCCAGCCTGCAACGCCTTTTGTGGAGAGTAGTCAACCGTCCCCGCAAATCGAGCGTCATGTTGTGAAAGAGCTTTATAATTTATCTGCTTCTGCTTTTAGTTCGGCTATCTTCTTGAGAATTTCAGCTTTGCGAGTTGCGTTCTCGTTGTTCTTTGTTACATCTATTCCTGTTATTTCGAGAAAGATTTTGCTGTCAAAGTTTGGCAGGTTTAGAAACTTCTTGCGATTTTCTTCGCTTGTAGCCTTCCAAAAATTACTCCATGCTTCTTGATATGTATAAGTCTTCAAGTAGCCACCTCGCACAAAAAATTGAGGGTCAGCTTTCTTTTCTTCATCAGTCATCTCGCTTTCGCCTATCCATTCGCATAAATCAAATCCTTCCCATGAAGGACAAGCACTTGATGAATAAAAATCTGAAAGTTTAATTGCCGAATTTTTATTGAAAAATCTAGCCATAGGCTCGTCAGTATTGAACCAGCCCGAGTTCCTATCGCCCGAGTTACTATCGCCCGAGTTCCTACTGCCCGAGTTCCTATTACCCGAGTTCCAATCGCCCGAGTTACAATAGCCCGAGTTACAATAGCCCGAGTTCCTATTGCCCGAGTTCCTATTGCCCGAGTTCCTATCGCCCGAGTTCCTATTGCCCGAGTTCCAATTGCCCGAGTTCCTATTGCCCGAGTTCCTATCGCCAGAGTTGTTGACACCTGTGTTGTTTTTTGAGTCTGTCATATTATTTTGTTAAATTATAGTTTATCTGCTTCCTGCTTAAGCTCTGCTATAACCAATGCTCCTTTTTCTAGCTTATACCATGTATCTTCCTTGATTTCTCCCCCATCAATTAAGAACGCCTTGAAATTACTTATTTTATAATTCTCATCTCGTTCTACTAAGACAATTAGAGAACCTTTTTTACCCTTTGCGATAGACCCCTTGTCACCTACCGCAATCCCGTCATTGCCTATAATTAGCTGTGAATAATCCCCACCTGCGAGCTTTGAAGAATACCCACCTGCGAGCTGTGAAGAATCCCCACCTGCGAGCTTTGAATAATCCCCACCTGCGAGCTTTGAAGAATACCCACCTGCGAGCTTTGAAGAATTCCCACCTGCGAGCTGTGAAGAATTCCCACCTGCGAGCTGTGAATAATCCCCACCTGCGAGCTGTGAATAATCCCCACCTGCGAGCTGTGAAGAATCCCCACCTGCGAGCTTTGAATAATCCCCACCTGCGAGCTTTGAAGAATTCCAACCTGCGAGCTTTGAAGAATTCCCACCTGCGAGCTGTGAAA
>Ga0074198_1000436_pt1 | contig 44839 bp, 48 predicted proteins | sample EPASupsiteSAE323_FD_64527 | JGI IMG/M metagenome (GOLD analysis project Ga0074198, IMG submission 64527) | Bioremediated contaminated groundwater from EPA Superfund site, New Mexico - Sample SAE3-23 | ecosystem: Environmental > Aquatic > Deep subsurface > Groundwater > Contaminated ... | reverse complement strand
CAACTCGGATTGTTAGGAGTGAAAACAATAATAGCTTTCTTATCCATTAGTTACTCACATCCTTCTCGCACCGCTTATAATCAATCGGTGAATTATACCGCATCATCTGCTTATACTCGGGCTGCTTAGTACGCCTACCAGTCACACAAAAGCGGTCAGTACTGTGATGTATATCGACAGCTGTACAGCCTGCAGTAGAGTAGTATTTACATTCAGTGTCATCACAATAAATCACAGTACACACCTCTCTTAAAAATATAAGAAAACCGCCCATCAAATGACAGGCGGTTCACAATTCGTATTTATTTCACATTAACATTATAACACGGCTGAATTGTCACGTAAATGTCATCATTCCGTCATTTTATGTACCGCTTCAATGCCGAATATTAGTGAGCTTAGCTTATTTACTGAACTATCAATGTCACGGTAAAACGTACTTTCTGATATAAATTCAGCTTGTAATATGTCCGGTACCTTAAGTTTATCAAAGAAAAACATTCTCATAACTCTTAATCTTCGTTGTTCCGTTTCACCTGATCTATCGCACCAAGTTTGATATAAGTCTATCATTGAGTCAATATGAGCCATAATAACAAATGTTTTATGAGCAGATTTTTTAATTGACTGAATATTAATACTACCCCTACAATTTTCTATTTCAGCTATTATGTCAATCGTTTCCATTTGATCTGAGCAGTATATTGATTCATCTATATGATCTTTAAAATAATTATAGTGATCAAGCAACAGTCTAGTATTTCTGAGTTTCCAAGTATGGCGTTCTTTAATATTTTTAACTCGCTGCTTCTGTTCATATTCCTTAACTGCTTCCACTGTTAATTTAACTATATCGGCTTTATTCATATTGTCACCTCTTTAAATAATTTTACCATGATCATATCTACGTCTCAGCTCTCCCAATGACTGAATCATTGTTTGCATATGCCCCATTAAATACTGCCGTTCCTGGTTATACTGTTCAATTGATTCCCACCCATTAAACCCGATCACTGGCTGAATCTTAAAGCCATATTGCTGATCAAGTACCAGGATTGCTCCCGTATTTCTGATATATTCTAGTTTTTCACCTAATGTACGGTCTGCGTTATCTGTTATTAGGAATAACTCTAACCATAACCGGCTGTCATTAGGTGAGTACTGATAATATTTATCTCGGTATGATTGTCCCATATCTGATCCGAACAATGGAGGTATTGGTGGTGGTAACGGTTTAACATAATCGTATATTTCCATAGGATTTACCTCCTGAATTATTGAGTTGTATCAGGTTGCCTCAAAGGTGGTTCGTTAGATGCCTCACACAAATATAGATAAAACGTGCCTTCGTGACCATTGAACCATCTGAACCATCCATTTCAAGGGGGTATATATATATTATTATTATAAATTTTATTTTTTCATAAATGTACATTGTATAAATACATTTTAAGTTAATGTCTTTATTTAAGAAAAAAGTTTTATATAATGTATCATATATATAAATAAGATGGTTCAGATGGATCATATATATATAAAGGCACGTTTTTACTAGGTTTATAGTGAGTCATCCAGTGAGGCATCTTGAACCAACTCAGAGAATTGGTTGGTTCATTTATTCCTCTTTAATCTTCACTATCCAAGGCTGAACACCATTTATTCTTTTGCCTTTAACTGCAAATGCTCTCTTGTCACCATTTCTTGTTATTGGAATCCGATTTGTATCAGCCCATTTGCGGAAAATTTTATCAGGATTAAATCCTTGTTCTTTCATGGCTTTTGCAATCTCAGTTTTTAAAATGCAAATATATCCATCATCAATATAGCCCAATATCGGAATTGCGCTCCTTGCATTCATCGAAAATCTGCCATTGTTCGCGGCAATCCACCCAAGCATCCACTGCCAGGCCCGCTCCGATTCATCGGCATCACCATTATTTATTAGGTGATTCTCAATAATGTACTCTGCGGTTTGCAGTGCTCCGCGGCTGGCAGTATCCTTGTCTTCACCATGTACCCACATGCTGGATAATTGGTCACCTAAGGTCGTATGAGATACAGCATCGATATGGCTATCAATTTTCTCGGGGTATTTTTTCTTTAAGGTGAAACGTAATTTATTATAAATATCTTTAATATCAGCATGATTGGCCGTTATTATATTTGATAGAAATATTCTCCCTGCATGGCCATAATTACGCTCCATGACTCCATACAAATAACTTGCGAAATCTTGATTGTTAATGAACGGTCCTCCATTAATCTCAATAATACGGGTGATAATGCCACCCTTACTGTTATCTTTAACAATCGGGCTCTCTGCATTGGTTATCATGATAGTACGCCAGGACGCAGATTGCTGAAGTCCTTTGATGGTACCGCGTTGCTTACCTCTACCTTCAGTTACCATGTATATGGTTTTGTTCTCAAATTCGGCGCGCCGGTGCTCATCAAGAGTTTCCAATTCACTAATACATAACGGCAAGTCTGAGCACAATGCCGCCATCCTCTCTATACCAGTCTCGCTAGAACTGGCCAATATTTTAATTGTATCAGGCTTACCCCACACAGATAAAGCTGCATACTGTGCTGCTGATTTTCCATCCCTGGAATCTCCCCAATTATGTACACCGAAAATTCGTTGGCCAGTAATTTTTAATAATGGAGCTGCAAAGGAAGCAGCTAATATAAATCTAGCCTTAGGGTTTTTTCGTAACTCACCCATAGCCTGTAGCCAAGCGCCATGATCACCAGCAACTGAATAACCATCAATAACCGATTGCGGGGCTATATCATCCGTATCTAGTACATAATTATTACACATCCCTGGGCAAATAAATTCAGTATCATTATTACGCCACCCAAACTTACTTACGCCCACCCTATCCGGAATAATTTGAGTGTTGGCCGCTTCCAGCTCTGACAGCCACTTAGTAAGAATCTTGGCAGTATCGGAGGTTACTACTAGCCCTGAATCAGCTAAACACATAATTTTTTTAGCATCAAATATAGTGGACTTGGGCAATATAACATTGCGCCAATTGCCTCTATGGGTTTTGAATGATAGTGAAGCTTTTTCCTGGTGCGTATCAATGTTACTGATACGCTCATTGATGATAATAGGAACATACGTTGCTTTATTATAGGTAACGTTACCTTGGTCATTAATCTTCATAGCTGATACACCATCATTTTTAAATGACCATGACGCATATTGGGACGGGTTCCCTGGCAGAACTAAGTCAATTGGTATGTCGGGTACTAATTGACTTAGCCAACGCTCCGTATTAGAAACGGGCGCGGATCCTTCAGGTAGCTGTCCATCAATAACGGAAAAACCAGCTGCTTCACGCTTATATTTTGTGAGTTCTTTTTTTAACGCCGCTTTATTACCGGAATACCTACCCATAAAGTCATCAAAAAATAATGCTTCTTTTTGCTGCAATAAAGCCAATGCTCCCAATATTTCAGGATTATTTACTGTTTCCGGTGTTGGTGAAATAATTGTTTTTACTTTCGCTTTCGCTTGCGATACTGTACCTAATGACCACCCACATGGGGCTTTTATATCACACCCATTTGGACAACCTTGAAAGCCTAATTGATTACGAATATAATCACATTTTTGTGGCTGCATGGCCTGTAAACATTCATCAATTTTTTTATCACAATCTTTAGGGTTATACCTGGAAGTGTCAATTGCGGAAACTGCATGAGCCGCCTCGATGCCATCTGTAGCCCGTACAATATTAGTTAGAGCTGCAAGCCACTCTCCATATGATAATGTCTTAGCATTTAATTGCACATGCTGCATGAAAGCACAATTGTGCAACATATATTCAGCTGGTCCATCAGTAGGCCTACGCTCAAAAGAGTATTGTCTTGGGCGATTTTTATCATAGGTATTTTCAGTAGTTACAGCCGGCAATAAATCAATCAGCTCTGATGGATCATATCGCATATCGGAAGACTCAATCACCTGGACCAATACTGGTTGTTTAGGTACCTTATGATTTAACGTTCCAGGTACACGCATTACCCTCGATAGATCAGCTGTAGAATCCAGATGCCACCCATTAACAGCTGCACTCTGACGAATAACCGCTTGCATGTTTACGGATAGATCCTGTGCTTGTTTTTTTTCTTCAGGAGTATCGAAATACCAGATCTCTTTAAATTGCCAGTACACATGGAGCCCATAGCCACTATGAATAATAATAGATGGATTTATATTATCAGGGATTAATTTCATTGCCTCTGCTACTGTTTTAGGCAAATTATCTTTCTTGTGAGTTTGCGGATTGTAAATATCAATATCCACCCATAGGGCAGGGATGCCGATAATGTCATCGACACCCCATCTTCTGTGTTCACCATGAGCACAAATCCCTGGGGAGTAAAATATGTTTTGCCCTGTGATGGAACTGACAATGGACTGCACTTGACTCAGATCATCGACTGGCACAGCTCTAGCTTGTTTAGATGGTAGAGCAAATATTTGAGTATGGCCACTGTCAGCAAACTCATATAAAGTTGTTAGAAATTGTGTTGCATCCATATGTCACCCACCTTAATTACCTTAGCCAAATTAGTTTTTTAGCTGCCCTTGTCACTCCTGTATAGCGCCACCTAGCTTGCTGTGTCGGATCATTTTTATCTGGCCAACTATCGTCGTAGAGTACGACATTATCCCATTCTGAGCCCTGTGAGGCGTGGCAGGTTATGCAGTAAGCATATTGCAGGATAATACCTTTTAAGGCGTTACGTCGTTGCTGGTCATTTTCCCATAGAGCCAGGGGGTTATATGCGAGATCAGTGAACTCTGCTGTATCTTCAAATATAGGCCTTAGATTTAATTGATTTGTTGTTTTGGTAAAAACAGTATCCTTCCAAGGCAAGTCAATTATTGTTTCTACAGAATCTGCATGAGTGCAATAACCAATCAAACCATTTACTAATGCTGTCGGTAATTTCCCATCAGTTAAAACAGTATCCCATGAATTACGCCTGCAAATCATCTTGTCACCAACGACAGGTAAGTCACTATTAAAACCAAAATACTGCCTTGCTTGATGATTGATACTATTAACTGTCGCATTTCTAGCTGCAATAAATTGATTTGCCCAATTAAATATCTCGAGATTATTAAATAAATCATTTTTTGACATCTGCCAAATACAATCAGATTGGCTCTCATCATCCCTGAGTAGCTTACCCTTTCGGATTTTTTCAGCAAGATAAGCAATGGGGCTACCTTCATCCTGCCTCATTATTTCCTCGAGCGTTACGTCCGGATTTATTAATAGCTCGGATTCCTTGCCCTGCACCGGTGGGAGCTGGAATGGATCCCCCACCGCGATAATTGGTATATCAAAGGATAGTAGGTCATTTAATATTTTGGTATCGAGCATACTTACTTCATCTACCATAATGATTGATGGCTTAGGGTCCAGGCACTCTTTTAATTTGGTCTTATATTTTACTCTGTAAAAAACCTTACCATTATCATCTTCGTGGCGTGTTTCTTCAGGGGTTGTCTCGTATATTAATTTATGGATAGTAGTGGCCGGCATTCCTCGCTGTTGCATCACCAGGGCTGCTTTACCCGTGTATGCGCAATAGGCAATTTTATTATCAGCGAGTTCAGTAGATATCATGGATGATAAATAGGTTTTTCCGGTACCAGCGTAACCGGCTATTTTAAATATCTGCTCGTTGCCATCTAACCACCATTTTTTAGCGCGGTCGAATCCGACTTGCTGCATGCGGTTTAGCATAGTATTTTAATCACATCATCCACGCTCCGGGCAATACCAGCCCTGGCACCTAACATTTGCATCTGCTCTATAAAATTTAACTGGTCCTTGGTTGGCCTACCAGTTGCAGTTTTTATCTCGAGGAAACCTGCTCGGGCAAATTGTTGGCCAACCATTTCAGGTGTGATAATTGTTGGCGTAATAATTAGTAAGTCACTGAAGCCCTTAGGAACACCAGACATAAATGGTCTTGGATTTTTAATTAAAATTGATCCATCAGACTGTTTTTTTATTTCATTTCCCGTGTATGCTTGGCCAACATTTATTCTAAACGACGTCCCTAATTTGTTTTGAGAAATTGCTATGCGGATTTGGGATTGAATGTCATGTTCTGATTGTGCTGGTGGCTTATTCATAATAACTCCCACCCTCACGATCAGTATTTTTCCGAATACCTGTATTAACAGTTTCTTTTAAATCAACACCATATTTTTCAAATATGTACATTAGCGTATACGTTGCTTGATGACAATCCCAACCCTCTAAGGATTTTTTACCCATATTGAACTCTTTTCTTACTTCCTCAATTTCTTGAATAATATGGTCTAATTGCTGATCAATGGTGTTTTCTCTGACGTACTTCCAGCAAGGTTGCATTTTTAGTAGTGGGTTTTTACGATTTTCCTGCAGTTCCTGGAATAATCCCATCAGCCCTAATTTTTCCTCTGTTGAGAGAAGAAAATTATGTTGGATTGATTTTATTGCTTGGTTTATTTCCAATTTAATTGTCCTCCCCACGTATAACTCCACCATAAACGGCTATACTGTTACTGCTTGTATATTTCTTTACCCCTGACAAGGCCACCATGCTGTCGGTGGTCTTGTCCCATTTTAGATAGCGTTATGTATCCCGTTTCTTATTTGCATCTTTAAGCAAACTAACATTTGTCAAAACAAAACATACTGGCCCTAAGAAAATTCCGATTCCCCACTCTTTACCCGTTAAGTCGGTATAACCTTTAGATAATTTCCAAGTCCATTCTTTTCTGATTGAGATTAAGAAATCCATCACTCTGCCCCCTTTGGTTCATAAAACTTCCCTCTGCACATTGGCAACGGTTTTACTTGTGCTGAATCTCTGCGTATTTCTACGCCAATTTTATGACACGTCATAGTAGGATGAGGATGGTGAGGAATCCCCATCATGCTAGTAAGTGATCGTGATATTCCAGCTCTAAAGGTGGCATGCTTGCACTCTTTACCAAAATCACTGCATGATTTAACTTTCATGTTTCATTCACCATCCTAACCAAACAACTGGCATGGATCTTTATAACCACGACCAGTATTTTTTATTTCTCTCAAGGAGCTTACAGGCATTGATTGCTGTGGATGAGGATCACGGCTAACAAAATACCGGTTGGTCATAAGAGTGGCCACTTTACCATCATGATCCGTATGCTTTTCCGCATTTCGATCAGCAAACACCCTGCTTTGACAATCACGGCAACCGGCTATTGGACGTCCTGCATTCATAGTTGCAAAATACTCAGCACCACACTTACATTCAATCCAATATTTCTCTGGCTCACTAGTATTCTGAGGTTGCACCACTTGTTGAGGCATTTGAGGCTGAGGTTTTATTAATTCCGCACTAGCCAAACCAAAGACTTGCAACGAAACTACTTCCTGCATATCAATAGCAACAAACTCACTATTCACATGCTGAGCGCAAATCCCCCGGGATAACTTATTACGTTTAATCTCATTTATTAAATGTTTGGCCAAATGCTCTGGTAGGTCAAATTCTAATTTTCCGCCACTAGCAAGACCGATGGTAACGGGATGGAGATTTGAAAACAGCTCATTTTCTTCATCTGTGGATGTTAAATTTTCTTTACATTTCTTTTCAATATCCATTAAATCACTATATTTGTCATGATTAACTTGCAATTCTTTATTTAATGCAATCAAACTCTCACATTCAGCATCCATCTCACGAATAGCGGTCATAATATTATCATTTATGCTTTTATCTTCCGGACAACCATCAGGATAAAGAAAATCAACAAGTTCAGCTTGAAATTTTTCATTTCCACTAATTTCAGCATATAACTCCTGATTACGCTCAATATACTCAGCATTTTTTTCTTGCAAGTGACAATTTTGTTGAAACAATTCAAGGCACTCCTTGGTCTGAAACTCAAATCTATTTTCTGAAAGCTTAAGCTGCGTTTGTAGCTCATTAATTTGTCCAATATATTGCTGCCGATCACCACGTACATAAGCAACAATATCGCACATGCTAGGATTAACAGGACCATCACCATTAGGATGCAATATACCGTTTATCATCATTTTCAACCTGTCATATTCGGCAAGTTGCTCTTTTAATTCGGCTATTTGCTGCCACAAGTTATCTACCAGCAGCGGCTCTTGGCTCGGATCCGCATTAGGTACCACAGCATGTCCATAATTATATTGACATTTACCAGCAATAGCCCCAGGATCGACAGGAGTAATATTATATTTCAATAGAAACTTACGTGCCGGACACTCTTCATAATCTGATTTAGTGCAAGGCTTGCAGGTAGACTCAATAACAAACTCATACCAGTCTTGGAAATCATCAACCGCCATGGGCATTATGCTTTGGAGATCAAGCATTTCCTTATGAGCTTTTTTAGCCTCAGGTGTCGGTAAGAACATTACATTCAGTTTAGTGATTGCTTGTAAAAGATTTGACCTTGCATCATCATCAAGGTATCCAATACGCACCTCTGTGGCTTTATGCAGTCTAGTCTTGGAATGCCGTAAATCCGCAAGGAATGATTTATCAATATTTTCAAGATCAGAATATATCTCGAGAATTTTTTCAAGTTGCACTTTCAAGATCATTAGTCTTACCAGGTTGTTTTTTTCATCACGTCCCAGGTAACTGTTCATTTTCTCCCACTCCAATCAATTTATTTAACCCCTTCAGCAAACGGTATATTTTTAACTTCACACATCTTCTTAACCCACCGGGGAGAATACCCCCTCTGCATGGCAATCTGCTCTAATGTGACTACATTCCTAGCTCTACCGACTTCCTGTTTACGCTCTTTCTTTTGAATCTCTAATATCTCAGTAAGCTCGCCTGCTTTTTCAGTAATCGCAGCCTGAACTGCGACTTCATACACATGTTTACAATACGGACAAATAGGCCCTGGATTATGAGCACCATAGCATTTAGGGCACTGCTTTAGCATTACTTCACGTACTACTTTTTTCTTTTTCTTACTTTCCAGTGTCCAAGCTCGATCTTCATCAGGTAGGCCATGCCTGTACACATTTCCAACATGGTCAATTATGATAGCTACTTTATTAGGATTATCCTTATCTACTCTCATGGCCCTCATAGCTTGTTGAATGTATAGGGTTAATGATTGTGTAGGCCTGGCTAAAATAACGGCCTCCATGGCAGGAACATCAAAACCCTCTGAAATAAGGTCCACGTTGCATAATATTTTTATCTTACCTACTTTAAAATCATTAATAGCAGCCTTACGGACAATATCCTTTGTTTCACCATCGATGTGTAGCGCAGGGATCCCAGCAAGGCAAAACATATCTGCAGTATGCTGGCTATGGGCAATACTAGCACAATAACAAACGGCTCTAGCACCAGGTGCGAGTTTATTGTATTGAGTAATTAAATCACCGATAATCTCCGCTTTGTCCATACATAATGCGACTTCTGACTGTACATAATCACCATATTTAACATGTAAATCCGAAAAATCAACTGCTACTGGTGGAGAATAATATCTAAATGGCGATAAATTACCCCACTCTATGAGCTCCTTGACTGTTGGACCCATAATTAATGATTGAAAAACATCACCTAAACCTTGGCCACCCATCCTAGCCGGTGTTGCTGTGAGGCCAATAACAAACGCATTAGGGTATATCGCAAGCAGTTTTCGCCACGTACTCGCCGTAGCATGATGTGCTTCATCTAAAATAATAATTTGCGGTACGTTGATTTTGTCAGTACGTCTAATGACTGACTGGATACTGGCAATCTGTATTTGCTCTGAAACATTCATCGCATAACCGGCTGCTATAATTCCATGTGATATGCCAAGGGCTTGAAATGTTTCTGAAGACTGATCAATAAGCTCCTGACGATGGACCGCAAATAATACGTTGTTACCTCTAAGTTTTGCCTGAGCACTCATCCATGCCATAATAATTGTTTTACCAGCACCACAAGGGGCTACTATACAAGTACGGTTATTTCCGTTATCAAACTCAGAACGAGCACCATCTATAAGTAATTCTTGATAATCACGAAGTTTAAACATTTGCATCTCTCCCTAAAGGGATAGCCCGTCCCAATATAAGACGGGCTATGGATTTTTTAGAATGGCCGATTACCTGGTGGAGCATTGAATGGTAATTCAGGATTAGCATATGTATTTTGTGGCGTTTGCTGTTGTGCCGCCCACGGTGCCTGTTGCTGTGGAGCTGGTTGCTGCTGATATTGTTGCTGTGGAGGTTGCTGGTAACCTTGCTGAGCCGGTGGAGCGCCATAACCTGGCTGTTGAGGAGGTGCGCCATATCCTGGCTGTTGTTGGTACCCATTTTGCTGTGGTACTCCATATCCCTGTTGTTGGGCAGGAGGTGCTGATTGTTGCTGCTGTCCGTTATTGGCAGGCTGTTGTGTTGATTCTGATGCTTGCCAGTCAATTTTTAATACGTCGGCATGAATTGATTTTTTATCATTATAGGTCTGCTCTTTTATTTCAGCACCTACGGCCAATTTGTTTCCCTTTTTAAAATACTGAGCAATTAATTCACCAGTTTTACCATTTGCAATGCAATTAACAAAAGTGGATTGTTCCACACCATCTTTTTTCCCATGGTTTACAGCTATAGAAAACGTGGTAAATGTTGAATTCTGTTGGCCTTGCTTTGTTTGTGGATCAGCCGTGAGTCTGCCTGCTACTATTCCAAATATCATATTATTGTCCCCCTAATTTTTGTTGTGCGTAACTTTGAAACTCGATCATGAGTGCGTAACATTCATCACTGGTCAATTGACCAGGTTGCTTACTATAACGTTGCTGGATATACCCTGCAATATCAAACCCCTCTAGATTTCCCCACGTGCCAGTCATGCTATGTACAATTTCCTGCTCGTAGTAAGGAAATCCATATACCGGCATTACCGGTTGCTGTGGTACCTGAGGCTGTTGATACTGAACTTGCTGTACTGGTTGCTGGTATTGCTGTTCATACCCCTGCTGGTACCCATTCCACGATTGCTGTTGACCTTGATAATATACTGGTTGCTGTTCCACTCCTTGCCCCAGCCACTGCATTAACTCTGCTCCAGTATTTTCATCTGGCACAAAACATTTACCATCATACAATCTAGTTCTGTCTTTACCAGAAGTGGCAGTATGCCTTTCATTATCCATATCCAGCACTACCGTAAACTCATATTCAAGGCCCGAACGCTGTACAGGTTCCATACCTTTTTTAACGGGAATAACTTTTCCCTTATCGTCTTTTTCCATCTCATAGGCGGTCTTGGCTCTCATTGTCACGATGATATGGATTGGAGACTGTAGGATGGCATCAATAAATTTATCATGAAGTGGCGTTGCATCACGCCAGCCATTGGTAAAAGCATTTTTCCCAGCCCTTTTATTTACCTCATCCAAGATACCGCCTGCCTTACTCCATGCATGAGACAAGCTATCGATAATTAAAACATCATATCCAGCTTCTTCAGCTGCTTTAATTGCTCCAATGTATTTCTCAACTGAAAATGGTGGTGCGATCTCGGCAACATCATAGTCGGCAATATCACAATATAATTGGCCACTACCATTCTCGGTATCAATAAGAGCGATTTTACCGCCCATACCTTTGGCTATTTTTAGTGCTGAATAGGTTTTGCCTGAGCCTGATGGACCACATAGGGCTAGTCTGAGTTTGGCTTTACGCCGTTCGGCTTTTTGGAAAACACTCATATTAGCCACCTACCTTTTTATATATGTTCAACCTAATCTTGCAGTCGGTACCAGGGATCGATTGATTACCCTCACTACTTGCTATAATGATCGACTTACCTGATCCGGATTTACCGAAGTCCTGGGATAAGTCGATAGTGATTGTTAGGATATTGCCTGTGGTGGTCATTTCGATGTTTTTCATGACTATTTACTCTCCTTTACCGTTACTGCATCCGGATATTCTACTGCTGAGATGAAATCCAATATCTCTCCATCAGGAGCAACAATTTGCCCTGTACTGGTCACTGTAAGTTCTTTTTTCAATTCAGACCAATTTACAGTTTCTTCGATTTTTAAGAACTCAGGAGCTGATTGCCTTACATGGTTTAATAACGTTTCATTTTTACCGTCCACCTTTTCCCCTGCAATGAAATACCCCGGTGCTACAGATCTAAAACTGACATTACCGCTAGGCATCTTGACGGTCTTTTTCTTACCATCTAATTGAGATTTAGCATATGGCTCCAGCAATGACGTAAGGTAATTAATTGAACCGTCATTTGCTTCTGTTTCTTGCACCTGCCATTGTTTAATTTTATTGATCTGCATTTCTGCCAAATGCTTAATATCATTATTTTTTGATTGGCATCTTAAAATTTTACGAATTGCCCAGTCTGCTTTTTCATCTGTATCTATAATAAAGCCCTGCTGTTCATCAGTTGATATGCCTTGATCAAGAAAATCTTCTAATTTTTCTTCTAATGCTCCTAACATTAAAACGCCCCCCTTACTTCTTCTTGGCTAAATATTTCATAAGTAATACCCTTAGTGGCCATAAATGTTTTTAATGCTGTAGCCTGCTCCACAGTAACACATGGTAGTTTTAAAACTACATCGTAGAGCGTAGGTGTGATTGCTGGAGGCATAGGAGGTATTGGACGTGGCGCAGGCGGCAATGGCGGTGATATGTGCGCTGATGTTACTGCCATAACTGGTATTTCTTCAACAGGATAACTTATTTCACAACCTACCCACTCAGGGCATGGATCAGGTCCCGGTATCTCATGAAAACCATTTATATACTCAGGCACTGGATTCACCTTCGGCTCAGCTGCCTTCGCCTCCATATCAGCACGTTTTTGACACTCAGCTAAAATAATTCCTGGAATCTCTGACAACGTAACTCCTACTAATAAATGATTTACATCACCTGGTACCACTGGTGTTTTTAATCCTGCCGAATGTGCTAAACATTGACCTTCAATTAAATCTATGCGCTGTTTTTCTAGTTCTTTTAGCTCATCATCACGACGTTGAGCTGCCAGCATTGCTTCAATGACAGTAACAATTTCTTTCCTGACTACAGAATCCTTGGCAGTACGGTTTGTCCATTGCGACTTGCAAGCAAAATTATAGTAACTATTACGGACACCCATATTTAAAGCCGTGGTCATTGCAAATTTATTCAATTCAGCTTCCTTAGCGGCAATACGATCTTTTTCGTACTTCAATGTTTGGTCTTTCAGTGGATTTTCGGCCTTTTCGATCAGCTGCAGCAGCTCCTTGATTTCACCTTCGAAAACTTTATAGGGCTCTTCCATTTTCTTTTTAACATCTTTGCGAAAACCATCGACTTTGGTTCTTATGGAAGCAATCTCTTTTTGAGCCGTTTCCATATCTTTAAGGTTGTCCTCGGTTACGACCAGCCCAACATATTTTTCAATATGGGCCTCAAGGCTCTGTTTGATATCAGCAAAGTTCCATTTAAATTCATAGACGTTTGATATAATTTTCAAGTCAGTTACTGACTGCTGAACTGGTATAGACTCTACCTCAATAATCTCTTTAGGCATCTACTTCACTCCCCATATACTCAATTACCGTAGGAACGCCATCCCTAATGGCCACTAGCATATTGCTATCCGCGTCATAGCAGAATATTTCTTTGGTATCTTGGTTTTGGATAATATCATCAATTACAATACCGTTGATTTCACCACCAACAGCGTATATCTCGCCGTGTGCTACTGCTACGGTTACACGTTCGATTTTCATTTTAATTTCCTCCCTAATTTTTATCCCATTTTCATCCGATAAGACTCACGCATCTGTAATAAATCAATTTTTGCGGATTTTCCCGATATAGTAGCAACCCTTTTTGCATCGCTTAGCATCTGTAAAAATACAGCTATTCGCTCGCATTGTTCTGCTGTTAAGCAGTTTCGATAATGCTTACCACTAGTCGCGCCCTTGGCGGATTGACGTTTTATATTATGCAATCCTAAAAACTCGAGTTTTGCAAATATTGAACTTCGCGACTTTTTTAAGTGAATTGCCATTTCAATAACTGACAATTTACCGTAATTGTTAGTTATAAAATCAAGTTCCGGTTGTGCCCAAGTCTCTTTCCTTGGCTTATTTCCTGACTTCCGCAAACCTAATATTCCAGCTCTGCTAGCTACCGCAAATACAGTCCGTCCCAAATAATCAGCTAGTATTTGATTGTCAGTATTGTGGTAGTTAATACTGAGGTATCTATCGTCCGTATCATTCCAACTAGCCATATAGGGCCATGTCCCTTAAATACCTAGCAATATATATCTGTAAAAATTTATCAGTCTTAAATGATTGGGTTTTCATGCTATTTCCCTTCTTTCTTTTGCTTTTGTTTCCAATGAGTTGTAGTTGAGATTGCACAAGCAGCCGAATAGCCAAATATCTCACCGATTTCCTTCCATGTTGCACCATCGCTTTTAAGAGCAATCATTTCAGGTACTACATCATCCCATTTTCTTGATACTTTCTTGATTTTACCTGCATCTAGCGCGGTCATAGCATCCTCTGGCATCATCAGGACTGGTGATAGTAACGCTAATGTTAGGGCGTACCAGCACTCTTGCATCTTGCCTCACCTCTCATGGCATTTTTTAAAATGTCTCGGAACGATTCCAGCGGCGTTTTATCACTCGGCACCCTTGCAGGCGCAATATTTTGAGATTTTAAGTGATTTTGAAGTTGCTGGGCGGTTTGGATTTTATTTATCATTTTCATTAACTAGGATTCCACACTCTTCAACGCGATGAAACTCATTAGCCAATTCAAACATAACTTCTTGCGCCGTTTTTACGCTTTCATCATCACATTTCAGTCTGCAAAAATGGTAAAGCACTTGTACTGCTATTTTCTTGTCTACGGTCATGTTTAGACTTCCGCACCATAGAGGTAGACAAGAAAAGTCAAGGTTTGCGCCCCTGAGGTTTGCGCCCCTGAGGTTTGCGTCACTGAGGTTTGCGTCACTGAGGTTTGCGCCCCTGAGGTTTGCGCCCCTGAGGTCTGCGCCCCTGAGGTCTGCGCCCCTGAGGTTTGCGTCACTGAGGTTTGCGTCACTGAGGTCTGCGCCCCTGAGGTTTGCGTCACTGAGGTTTGCGCCCCTGAGGTTTGCGCCCCTGAGGTTTGCGCCCCTGAGGTTTGCGTCACTGAGGTTTGCGCGACTACCACCATCTTCACTTCTCAACCACTTACCATGGCTATCTATAATTTCTTGTATTTTCCCTGTTGTTAAAATTGACATTTTGCTTTCCCTCCAAAATTTTGTTATACTGTTCTTAGATATTTTTATAAGCCCTTTAGAAACGCCGCTCTGCAAAGCGGTTTTTCTTATGCCCTCAACCATAACTTACCTAAATAAACAACAATTACAGCAAGCGTAATCACCCCAGGTACTATTGCAAATCTAGCTAGGCTATCCATGAAACAGTGCCAGGAACTATATTTGCCCACTGTGTAGCCATTGACATTAAATAACTTGTCCACGTATCTCACCCCCTTTCACCACCAAAAATTAATTCTCCCTATGTAAAAATGTTCATGCATCCAATTTCGCTCTGATAATTTATGCCATGCTGAAATATCAATTTTACATTTCACTCTCTTAATCGCCTTGACTGGTAGTTTCCGTTGTCGGCTGTGGTTGTATCGTGACCTCATTTTCCTTCAACTTTAAAATCAATAATCTCAATACCAACAATCATATTTTGGAATTCATCATCATCCACTTCAAAGTCGCAAGTATCACCAGCATCAGAAGTTAACTTTACGAATAAATAATTATCATCATCAGGTCTTTTAATCACACAACCTTGCTTTTTTAAATCTTTAATTTCGTCATCATCCATGTTCTGAATATCAAAATCCAACAATTCAGCACCTTTGCAATTGCCACCAATTTCATGTGTAAAACTCCCCTTGAATTCACCATCCTGCAAGGACACTTTTATGGTATGAACCCCGTTACTGTCATTAAGTCCGTCATAATTTTTCATTAATTATCTCTCCTTTTATTTCGCAACCCTCGCCACTGGATACCTAACCATCTTCACGTGCCTAAGATTTTTATCATGACAGCTTCTATCATCCCTGCACACTGGAACCTGCACCCGATCAACTCCCAAGACTGCCTAAACGATTATATTTGACCGATTAAATTTCTTTCCGCATCTGGCACAAAACAACTTGCATCACCTGCCATATTAATCATGTCCTGAATGGTAAACATCCTTCTAGTAAGATTGCATTCGTGACCGTAATCAGCATCACAGATAATTCGAGTTACTATTTCTAAATCAAGGTCGAAATTCACTACTTTCAACTCCTTACATAAAATCAGTGGTATTGGGACAGGCTATTTTTATAAGGTCTGTCCACTTTTCAGCGATAAAAAATTTCAATCACCACATACAGAGCCGCTAGGCTGGCTGTTAGTATTGCTAATCCTTGGATTGTTAAGGCTAGCATGGCGTGTCACCTCGCTTTACAATTTATTACAAGGATATAATTGTTATTTGTCGAAGTATCACCGTAAGGAGGTGATTAAAGTGGAAGTAGTTTATTGTTCAGCTAAAGCCAAACCAGATAAATTTGAAAAACAATTTACAAAAGCTTTTATAGATAATGGATGGTTATTGGTTAGAACCGACCCGCCTATAATTGATAATGGTTGCGGTAGACATGTCCTTGGTTGGCCCGAAGATAAAGGAAAAGCTATTAAGCCAAAAGGATATGAGAAGGTTATAATTGTGACGATATAATTTTTGCTCCACAGTAAGGGCAAACGTTTTTATCGGAACCACAAACAATTAAACATTCAGGACACTGGACGAAATCTCCGTCACTATCACCAGTAGTGGCGGTTTTATTTTCGGTCATGTTCTCACCTCGCTTTCAGCTTGTACACTTTTTTAGTGCAGGGGGTTTATTTTTTTTCAAGTAAACCATGTTCAATTATCATTTTAGCCAACAGGCTTGCTATATCTTTTACTGAAGCATCAGACGGATCATCATACACATCTACAACTTTTCTTTCACCAGTTATACGATTTATAACAATGGTAACCATTACGTACCACCTAATGCTTTTACTTTTAACCTCTCGAGAAGTTTTTCAGTTCTAGTAAGAATTAACTTCCCGTTATCATAACTAGCGATAACTTCACCATCTGCTATCATTTCTAGCGCAATAACAGCCCCTTGGCTTGTAGCCCAATTGGAACTAGCAACATCATCCATTAACTCATTCTCAGCATCTGATATAGGTTTATCTGAAAAATACGCTTGGATTTTATTACCCCAATCAATTGCATCTTGACGAGCTTCGCGGACTTCGTTTAGGTCGATGACGTTCATTAAGATACACCTACCGTTTGACTATCTTTCATAGAATCCCAAGTTAACTTCTTATCCTTGGATAACCCCTTGTTGTATGCTTCGCATAAAAGATCGGCAATAACGTAACAAGTACGGGTATCATATACTTTTGCTTGGTTACGCGATTTGGCTATTACTAATGCAAGAGTTAATCCCATGAGCTTCTTTTGAGCATTCTTTGCACTATAAGTTGGATTACTAGAATGACGTTTCATGAAAATTGCAATACCTTCCATGAGTTGACCAGTTAAAGCTTCACCATTTGCAGGCCATACCTCAGTAATGAAATTTAAAGTTTTATCAAGAATATCAAGTTTATAGTTTCTTACGATCTGTTTTACAATTCCAATAGCGGATATTGAGTGTTTTGAACATTCTCTATCGCTAGATTTCTTAGAAATTTTTAAGCCGTTTCTTTCGATTACTTCTTTTATTGCAAGACTATCTTTATCACCAACACCAACCGATGCCCAAAAATCTTCAAGAGAAGTTAATTTATGCACTCTTTGGTTCAATTCAAGGAACATTTTTATTTCATCTTGCATCTCCATTTCAGGATGTACTAAACATGGAATTAAGTCATACCCCATGGCTTTTAGAACTGATAACCTGTGTTGACCGTCAACCACTGAAAACTGTTTATTTTTACGAGTAACAACCCTAAGAGTCCCAATTAAAGATTCATCAAATTTTGTGATGATTTTTTTAACAAAAGAAGGGCTTACTTGACGTTGGTAGTTGTGGTCGATAAATAACTGATTGATAGGGATTTCTTTGTACACACCGAATTGATTTGCTTTCATAATTACACTCTCCTATTTACACATTTTTAATGAGATTTCTAGCCGTTCTGCACATTTATGGATTCCATCAACATAAACTTCTATTTGATGCCTAGCATTTTTAACAGTGGATTTAGGCAAGCTAAGTAATTCTGTCTCAGCGTGACCAATTAATATACCGAGTTGCATAGAGATATTTTGAAGAATCTCATGCAAGGCTTCCGCACCTTCCATATAGCCTAGTTTTGCAGGTGGTTCTAGTGGGATTGGTTTGGGTTTGATTGGCTCATTGGCAATTGCTTTTTTAAGGATTTCGGGCTGTTGGTCTTTGGGAAGTTTGGAGATAGTTTCAGCTTTGTTTAAAGAAACTTTTCCTTGTTCAACAGCCTCTACTACTTCTGGAACAGCATCTCTTACAACTCTTTGGGCTGTATAAATACCACTTGCTGATCCTCCTATGAGTTTAGCTACCTCTTTTGCTGATTCAAATTTCCCTTCACTGTCTGTTGTCCGTAACTTTGAATCCGAAGTCACGGTATTTTGTTTTAAATGAGATAATTTTTTACTTAAAGCTTCTTCTTCAAAAATAGGTTTAATTTTCAAGCCAAGTAGATGTAATTGGCTAAGCGTTAAATGCCTTCGATGTAGATTTAAACTAGTAACAAAAGAAACCAAACTACCCTTACCATCCCACTCCCTAACAACTGGCTCAACACCAATTTCTAAGCAAGCATTATAACGGTTACGACCATCAATAATTTTCTGCTGGTGAACCCATATAGGCTCTAACTGACCATTCTTACGTATATCTTCCACCAGTCCAGTAAACTCAGTCTCAGACATCATGGGGAAGATATTGGCGACTTCGTGAAATTCATATTGCAATTTGCTCACCTCGATTTCTTATGCCATACCACTTTGTCGCGTTTCTGCGACTATTGAATTAAAAAAAATTGAGCTTGCTTCATCACGTGTTAAAGATAATATTTTTGCTATTTTTAATGCTTCTCCAATCGAAAAAGCATCACCCTCAGTTTTAATTTTCCGATAAAAACTAGCTCTACTAATATTTATTTGTTCCGCTAATTTTTTTTGCGTTAATTTTTTTTCTACAATTTTACCTTTAAGCAATTGTATATTTGTCATATCTCCCACCCCCTTTCATATTTTTACAGGATAATTATGGATTTTGTCGAATACCCCCAATGAGAGGAGGTGATACTATACATACTTATATTATGGTTTATGAATGGTATACTACTGACAAGGGTTTATCGAAACTACACGACAAAATTGCTACTTACAAGTGTCAAGGCATCGCTAACGAAACTACTTGGTTAATTGTTAGTGAAAAAACATCCCAAGAAATTTACGAAGATTTTCTGCCGCTTTTTTCTGACAGGTTTTTCTTTATTACGGAAATAACATTAGAAAAGTCTGCTGGATACTTATGGGATCAAACATGTGACTGGATTAAAGAAATTACTACATATCCGCATTTAAAGAAAAAAGACATACGTGAATAATTGCATCAGTCTAATTGATTTAAATTTCGAGATAACGCTAATCCACAAGGCACTTTAACGCTACATCCCCCTGCAGGACATCCCTTAAAATTTAGCGAGTGCTTAATATACAAACATGTTGCTGGATTCATGTTGTTTAACGCTTGCTTAATTTTTACACCTGTTTCTTCAACCGAATATCTCTCATGTAATGCCGATAATTTATGTAGTGACACTTGTCCGCCTTGGCATCTAGCCACATTCGTTGTCATTGCAATCCATTCTGCATATGATATTGTGGCGTAATTAGAAAAACAATGCTGGATAAATAGACAATTTTTAATTTTACCGTCACTCTCACCAGTGGCGGTATTTTTATTATTTTCCACATTCTCACCTCACTTTCGACTTTTGTCGCGTTTTTGCGACTTCTTGTTTATTATATTACTACTGTTTTTTTTAAACGTCAATATATTTTTTCGCATAAACGAAACTTTTTTTATCTATAATGATTTTTATTGTTGCAAAAATGATACAATTAATATATATTAGTAGCTAAGGAGTTGATTTAAGTGACTACGATCTACGAAAGAATAAAACAACGTAGAAAAGAATTAAATTTATCAGCTGATACCGTTGCTAAATTTTTAGGAGTATCACGCGCAACAATTTACAGATATGAATCTTCTGAAATTGAAAAACTTCCAACTACAATATTAGAACCATTGTCTAAAATATTACAAACAACTCCAGAATATCTTATGGGTTGGGATGATACCACTAACACAACTAATGATTCTTTATCTCCTTCTCTCCCCCAACTCACCCCAAAAGACGAGCGCGACATAGCCAAAGACCTTGAAGCTATGCTCAGCGCTCTTGACGATAGAAATGGAATGGCAGCATATGATGATTCTGATGATGAAGAAGATCGTGAACTATTAAGAGCCAGCCTTCTTTACTCAATGCGCCTTGCTAAGCAGATGGCTAAGAAGAAATTCACGCCGAATAAATATAAAAAATAATAAGGAGGGATGATTTTTAATGTGCAAACAAATAGCGGAAAAATTAATTAAGAAATTCCACACAAATTGCCCGTTCCAAATCGCTAGGGAACTGGGTGTAGTAGTCCTATTTGAGCCACTTGGCAATAAATTAGGATACTTTAGCACATACAAACGCAGTAAATTTATTCATATTAATAATGGTTTATCCGAAAAAGATCAAATCTTCCCCTGCGCCCATGAATTAGGGCATGTGTTACTGCATCCAAAAGAAAACACGCCATTTTTAAAAAATAATACGCTCTTTTCTATTTCTAAAATCGAGCGTGAAGCACATGAATTCGCTGTTGAACTTTTATTGCCGGATACCATTGTAAAAGATAGTCCTTACTTGACCATTAATCAGCTTGCTGCTGCTAATCATATTCCTGCAGAGCTTATTTGCCTTAAAAAATACAAAGGCGGACTATAAAATTAAAAAAGACACAACCCCCACTACAGAGCTGTGTCTTAAAAACAATAATGTATAAACGTTTACAATCAGTATAAAACTTAGTATAATGGGCATATAAATAAAGTAACCGCCCCTGCTGATAACAAGGACGGTTACTATGAATACTAGAGGTTATTTGGTCACTTCGTGGATGATCTGATAAATCGCCCACAAAGCAACACTTGAAACTGTGAACTTGAAGCGTTTAGTTTCAAAGTGCATTGCACTCACCTCCCGTATTCAGTTTAGGAGAGGTCTTGACTCTCCTAAACACCATTATACATGAAGCTGATTGTTATATACAATCAGCTTTTTTGTTATGCGAAAAAGACACAGCCCCCACTACAGAGCTGTGTCTTAACTATAAAAAAACTGCCTAGTGCGCTAACACCAGACAGTTTAAGCAATTAACCAGAAGGTCAATCACCACATCCAATTAAATTATAACTGATTGACCTTTCATATACAACATGAAAGGGATGATAAATATATGAGAGCCGTTTTATATGCTAGGTATTCAAGTGACAACCAACGTGATGAATCTATTACCGCACAACTTAGAGCAGGTAGAGAATATTGTAAGCGTAAAAACTATAAAATAGTGAAAGAATATACAGATGAAGCTTTTTCTGCTAGAACTGATAACCGACCTGATTTTCAGGAAATGATGTCTGATGCTCGAAAAGGTTTATTTGATGTGATTGTATTCCATAAGATAGACCGCAACGCAAGAGATGAATATGACTATTATAGATACAAAGCCCAGTTAAAAGATTTAAACATATCCTTAGAGTATGTAACACAAAATATAGATAGTTCCCCTGAGGGTAATATGATGGAGTCAATGCTTGTTGGTATGGCTGCATATTACAGCAGGAATCTATCGGTGGAGGTTAAGAAGGGATTGAGAGAAAATGCATATCAAGCAATACACACTGGTGGAAAACCACCTCTTGGATACGATGTAGACCCTGCTACTAAAAAGCTTGTGATAAATGAAGCAGAAGCTAACATTGTACGGCTTATATTTACTCGTAGAGCTGCAGGAGTACCTTACGGTAGAATTATCGATGAACTTAATATGCTAGGATATAAAACTAAATTTGGTAACAATTTTGGCAAGAACAGTTTACATGATTTATTTAAAAATAAAAAATATATTGGAACTTTTATTTTTGGTCGTGTTGCTGGCGGACACAATGAAAAACGGAATAGCCATAAAGAGTCCGAAGCAATGATTGAAATTCCAAATGCGATCCCTGCAATTATCTCTGAAGATATCTTTTTACAAGTACAAAGTCGCATGACAGATGCTAAACACTCACCAGGATCAAGTAGGGCTAAAGAAATGTACACTTTAGCTGGTTTAGTCTATTGTGAATGCGGAGCTAAAATGGTTGGTAGTCGAGTTACTTCACGCGGAAACACCTACTCCTATTATCGCTGTGATAAACAACAACGAACTTTAAGTAATTGCGGTACTGGTAGAATAAAAAAAGATGAAATAGAAAAAATGGTAATAGATGAAATTGAAAATAAAGTACTATCCCCTGATGCTCTTCCAGATCTAACCGAAGTAATTAATAAAGCCATATCCCAACTAACGAAAGAAAGCACAGAGAAATTATCTCAATTAAAGTCTGTAAAAAAAGAACTTGAAACGAAGGTCAATAAATTATTAGATTTAGCCGAACAAGGTTTATTTGATGATTTATTAAAAGAACGTTATAAGAATAGCGTTACCCAGTTAGAAAACATCAAAGAAGAAATTGAATTAATAGAAAGAGCATCAGTAGCACTATTAACAAAAGAGCAAGTTTCCGAAACGATAAATTCCCTTGTAGAACTAGAAAAGACCCCTGAAAATATCAGAAGTCTTTGCGAGATATTAGTTGATAAGATTTTAGTTAAAAACAAAGAAGTAACAATTACCCTTCGTTTTGCGCGAGATTGGTGGAGGCGAGGAGAATCGAACTCCTGTCCAGAGGCATCACTACATAGGCTTCTCCGAGCGCATTCTGTAATTTAGATTTCGCCCCATTGACGCCTACAGACAGGCTTCGCTGGCGCTATCTCGTTAAAAATTCCCAGTCGGTCCGCGGAGAATGAGACCTCAGGTATCCTGCATTGTGACGTCCTAGCCTTCCCCACAGGAAGAGGGACGGTAGAACGTTAGCATTAAGCTGCTAAAGCGTATTCGTTGTTTGCAATTATATTTTTCCACCGTGTTGACGGGCTAATGGAACCCCGGCTCGCTACCTATGCCACAACCACCCCTGTCGAAACCTTTACGCCCCCGACTGCAGTCATAACATTTCCCAGGAAATTTTGCATACGCACGCTTCAAACGTCTACAAGTTCCTATTTATGTTTGTTCTTTATTATATCATACTAATAGCCACTCCGCCAACTATTACTTTTACCATTTTTTTGAATCCATTGTAAGAGTTCTTGCACCAAAGAGCCAATCTACATATACTATATAGTTAAGGAGATGATCTATTTGAAAAAACAACATCTAGGTACCTTGCTAGTTCTACTTTCTGCTACTGGCTTTGCTACCCTAGCCATTTTTATTAAAATAGCTTATAGTGCTGGTGCCAATACTCTTACAGTACTAACCTTACGCTTTATTTTGGCATCTCTATTACTATGGGTGCTTTTAAAACCCTTAGGTATCTCTCCTCGTATAAAGAGGAAAACGGCTCTAAAATTAAGCCTCATGGGGATAATCGGCTATGGCTCCATGTCCTTTTTATTTGCTTCATCACTACAATATTTATCGGCTTCATTAAGCGAAATGCTCTTATTCACCTACCCTGCCATGGTAAGCATCATGTCCTTTACCCTAGGATTTGAAAAATTCAGTTGGCAAAAAGGACTGGCCTTGCTGACCTGTCTGTATGGTTTATTTCTTATTTTAGGTGTTTCGCTAGGAAACATTAGTCATATTGGTGTTGCCCTAGCTTTAGGAAGTGCCATTATCTATTCTTGTTATATTATGATTAGCAATCAGGTTCTCAAAAATGTACATTCTTTAGTAGCTACCACCTACGTATGCTCTGCTACTGCTCTGGCTTTTGTAATCTATACTTGGAGTAGTGGGCAGCTCATCCTAACGTTACCACTAGCAGGTTGGTTATCCCTTTTCGGAATTGCATTTTTCGGGACAATTATTGGTATTCTATGCTTTTTCGCGGGCATTATTCGCATCGGGGCAGCCAATGCTGCCATCATTAGTACTGCCGAGCCAATTATTACTGTTGTGTTATCTACATTGGTACTCGACGAACATCTCACTCTTTTCCAAGGAATTGGCGGTTTATTGATTATAGCTAGCATATTAATCCTGCAGTTATATGAAGATAAGACTCCAAAATTAATAGCATCCTCATACTAACATGGACTCTGAGCGAATTACCAATAAATTATGCAGGCTCAAATTCAGCCTGCATAATTTATTCTTTTTGCCGTTCTCGAAAGACTCGATCCATCTCTCGTTTAGCATCTCGTTCTGCTATATCTTGACGTTTATCATAGTTTTTCTTACCTGTTACTAGTCCAATTTGCAGTTTAGCAATGCCATGAGTAAAATACATTTTAAGCGGTACTAGTGTATAGCCTTTTTCCTGGGTTTTGCCAATTAGTTTATCAATTTCACTGCGGTGCATTAGTAGTTTACGAGTTCGCAGTGGTTCATGATTAAAACGATTTCCTGCATCATAGGGACTGATATGCATATTATGCAGCATAAGCTCAGCATGATCGATTCTTGCATAGGAATCTTTTAAGTTAGCTTTCCCCGCCCGCAGCGATTTTACTTCTGTACCCGTCAGCACAATCCCCGCTTCATAAGTTTCATGTATATGATAATCATGCCGCGCTTTTCGATTTTCCGCAACAATTTTAATAGCTTTTTCTTTTTCCAATCCGATCACCTCGCTACCTTTGCCTTTTTACCTCTTCTTGGGTTTATCTCTTTTAGGCTTTGTTTTTTTTGCTACTGCATCTTTGGGTTTCTTCCCTTTAATCTTAGCAACGGGTACAGGTTTTTTATTATCTTTCGAGACACCTTTGTTAGTACTTTGAAATTGCGGCTTCCCAAAAGTAGGTCTTCGATTGCCTGCACGCTCAATCCACCCGCTATTGGTTTCTAGAACAAAATCAATATTGCGTTCTTCTGGATTCACTCTTGTTAAGATGACTTTGACAGCATCTCCTAAACGATATACCTTTTTGGTACGTTCTCCAATCAAAGCATATTGTTCTTCTACATATTGATAATAATCTTCTTCCATACTGGATACCCGTACTAATCCCTCTACCCCGTTATCTAGTTCTACAAAAATACCAAAGGCCGTAACTCCATTAATGATACCATCAAATGTATCACCAACAAATTGCGCCATATATTCAGCTGTTTTAAGGGAGACTGTTTCCCGTTCAGCTTCCGCTGCTGCCCGTTCACGTTCAGAAGAATGTAAGGCAATTTCAGGCAACATCGCTGTTAGTTTTTCTCGGCGTTTGACTAAAATATCTCCTGTACTAAAGGTTTCTCGAATAACACGATGAACAATGAGATCTGGATAGCGACGAATAGGTGACGTAAAGTGTGTATAATAGATTGCTGCCAAACCAAAATGTCCAATATTTTGGGATTCATAACGAGCTTGTTTCAAAGAACGCAGCATAACGGTACTGATAATACGTTCTTCTGGCCGACCAGCAATACGAGTAAGTACTTTTTGCAAAGCACCTGGTTGTATTTCATCCATTTTGGGTAAACTTTGACCAAAATTATGCAATAGATTATTAAGCTTCGTCATTTTTTCGGCATCCGGTTCTTCATGGACACGATACATAAAAGGAACCTTAAGCTTATTCATATGTTCTGCGACTGTTTCATTGGCAACTAACATAAATTCTTCAATAATTGATTCGGCTAAGCTGCGTACGCGCTTAACAATTTCTAAAGGTTTACCAGTTTCATCAAGCTTGACTTTCAGCTCTGGAAAGTCAAAATCAATGGCCCCTCGGTGCATACGCCGTTCCCGTAAAATACGGCATAATCGTTCCATATTTTCCAGTTGCTTAAGTAAGTCTTGGTTTTCAGCAATCAAGGCTTCATCATGTTCGACTAGAATCTTGCGTACTACAGTATAAGAATACCGTTTTATAACGCGAATAACGCTAGGGAATATTTCGTAGGCAATGACTTTTCCTTCATGATTAATTTCCATATGGGCAGACATGGCCAGTCGATCTTCGCCGGCATTTAAGCTACAAATGCCATTTGATAAACGCCTAGGTAACATTGGCAGTACCCGATCCACTAAATAGACACTTGTCCCTCGCTCCCGGGCCTCTGTATCAAGAACTGTATTTTCTCGAACATAATGACTTACATCCGCTATGTAAACACCAAGAAGATAGTTTCCATTCTTTAGCCGCTCTACATATACACCATCATCTAAATCTTTGGCATCTTCTCCATCAATGGTGACAATGGGTAGGTGCCTTAAATCACGTCGACCTGCAATTTCCTCATCACTAATAGTAGCTGGAGATTTTTCAGCAGCCTCTTCCACTTCAGGAGGAAATTCAATGGGAAGATTATGCCTTTTTATAATAGACAAAATTTCAATTCCTGTGTCACCTTTACTACCTAATACTTCTATAATTTTACCTTCAGCACTACGTTTTTTTTCTGGCCATTTTGTAATTTCTACAACGACTTTACTGCCGTTTTTTACGATATTTTTTTCATCCTTCGGAATAAAAATATCTTGGCCCAAACGCAAATCATCAGGCGTCACAAAGCCAAAGTTACGACTGGCTTCAAAGGTACCTACAATACGTGGATTGGCCCTTTCCACAATACGAATAATTTCTCCATCCCGAGATTTACCCTGACCACTCTGGCAATGAACGCGAACCACTACTCGGTCATGATGCATTGCCGTCATCATCCCATCTGGTGGAATAAACACATCGGTTTCATTTGGAGACTTTACTTTATCTGGAATAACAAAGCCATAGCCTTTATTACTGGCGCTTAGCTTACCTACTAATAGATTCATCCGTTCTGGTACACCATATTTATCATATCGAGTCTTAATGATATCAGCACTTTTTTCAAGTTCCCCTAGTACCTTCCAAAGATCACTAAGCTCTGTGCCCTTTAGATCCATTTCCTCTGCCAGATCCTCAATGGTCAATGGTTTATAAGCTTCTTTTCTCATGAATTCTAAGATCTTTTCTTTCAGCATCATGTCTTTATATCCTCCAAAACTGCAACGGTGGCTTTACCTTGAGCGGTAATCGTGCCATCTGGCAGTGTAATCTCACCTACTACTTCGTACATGTTGCCGCGTTTACCTGTTATTTTTGCTATTACATTTAGTGTCTGCCCAATGGGCGTTGGCTGACGAAATCGTATATCTAGGCGGGCGGTTACGGCATTGAAACCCTTCGCATGCAGATAACCAGCCATTACTTCATCGAGAAGCGTACTAACTAAACCGCCATGCATGATACCGTCATACCCTTGGTGCTGAGGTCCTGCTGTAAATGTTGTAATATAGTTATCTCCCTTTTCAATAAAAATTAGCCGCAGGCCAATAGGATTGTCCTTACCACAAGCAAAACACCACTGATTTGGTTCCATCATTACACCTCAACATCCTAATTGAATCCTTATTTTTCCAAAAAATTAGACACTTCTTTAAACACTTGTTCCCTTTCCATATCAATGGTTATTACGTGTCCGGATTTTTCTAGCCAAACGATCTTTTTTTGTTTGCTAGCAATCTTGTCATAAATATATTGAGCACTATGAGGCTGAATTGTATGATCTTGTCGACCTTGCATAACAAGGACATCTGCTGTTACAGTCGGAAGTAGTCCATCTACCTGTTGAATTAATTCTAGTAGACTGCCTACACTGCGTAGTGGAGTAAGATCATAACACACTGTATATTTCTCTGGAATATCCGCATATTTCTTACGCTTTTTAGGTGCGTAATCACGAAACATTCGATATAGTGGCAGCATATTCAAGCGTTTATCAGAAATAAACACGGCCGTACTAAGAGAGACTATTTTTTCTACCTGATATTCCGTTCCTACTTTTAAAGCTAGCAGTCCGCCCATGGAAAGTCCAATGACTGCAACGCTACTGCATATTCCTTTTAGTATATGATAAGCATCTTCCACACTGCTATACCAATGTGGCCATTTGGTATTGGCCATTTCTTCTACACTTGTCCCATGTCCGCACAAACGAGGTGCCAAAACAGTGTACCCTTCTTTATGCAAAAATTCGCCAAGAAGCCCCATTTCTGCAGGAGATCCCGTAAAACCATGTATTAATAACACACCACGGTCATCCCCTGGTAAAAAAAATGGCTCAGCACCCTCCATGATTGCCAACAGTAAGCACCTCCATATATTAATTCTTCTATAATTATACCATTTTGCAGAATAAAAATTCCATAATCTCGAAAATAAAAAAACTGGTAATCCAATTGGATTACCAGTTTTATGTATTAGAAGAACAATAAAGGGGCAATGATTAAGGAAATGGTACCAGCTACTTTGATAAGTGGATTCATCGCCGGTCCTGAAGTATCCTTAAATGGATCGCCTACCGTATCGCCAATAACGGCTGCGGCATGAGCCGGGGTACCTTTACCACCATACTCACCCGTTTCAATAAATTTCTTAGCATTGTCCCAAGCACCACCAGCATTGGACATGAATAATGCAAGGAGTACCCCAGCGGCAGTAGCACCTGCTAAAAAGCCAGCTAAGGCTTTAGCGCCCATAACAAAGCCGACAAAGATTGGTCCACCCACGGCAAATACACCAGGCATAAACATTTCTTTAATCGCAGCTTTGGTGCTAATATCAACGCAAGCGGCATAATCAGGACGACCAGTGCCTTCCATAATGCCAGGAATTTCTCTAAATTGTCGACGAACTTCAGCAATCATCTCGAAAGCGGCTTTACCCACTGCTTCCATTGTATAAGCACATACTATAAAAGGCAGGGTCGCACCTAAAAAGAGGCCAATAATAACCGTTGGCTCCGTTAAGTTAACTACTAAATGTCCATCAACAAGTAGTCCTGACAATTTAGGATTCTTCGCAATTTCTTCACCAAAAGCAGTAAAGAGAGCTAATGCTGTCAAAGCTGCTGAACCAATGGCAAAGCCTTTGGCAATAGCGGCTGTAGTATTACCTACAGCATCTAGCTTATCTGTTGTTTTACGTACTTCTGGCTCAAGCCCTGCCATTTCTGCAATACCACCAGCATTGTCGGCTACAGGTCCAAAAGAATCTACCGCAACAACCATTCCAGCGGTGCAAAGCATTCCCATCGCTGCCATAGCAATACCATAAATCCCCGCTTGGCTATAGGATACCCAGATAGCTACTGCAAATACTAGCATTGGGAGAGCCGTACTTTTAAGACCGGTGGCAATCCCTGCAATGATGTTTGTAGCAGCTCCTGTTTCACAGGCTTTTGCAATCTTCCGAGTAGGTTCTTTGGCACTAGAAGTATAATATTCGGTAATCATACCGACTAAAACATTCACTACCAAACCTGCAACAATAGCAATAAAGATACCAAAACCTTTATCGCCAAAAATATGATTGGCCAGGAAATAAGCCATAATGGCTGTCAATAGATTGGTTCCCCATAACCCCCGATTGAGAGCGGCTTGAGGATCCCCATCTTCTCCTGTGCGTACTAAGAAAGTACTAATAATAGCCGCAAATATACCAGCGGCACCGATCAATAATGGAAATAAAACACCGTTAATACCAAATAATGTGTTGCCAATTAGCATGGCAGCAATGGCTGTAGCACCGTAGGATTCAAATAAGTCGGCACCCATACCTGCTGTATCGCCAACATTGTCGCCAACATTATCCGCAATAACGGCTGGATTACGAGGATCATCTTCTGGAATACCAGCTTCTACTTTACCAACTAAGTCTGCTCCGACGTCTGCAGCTTTGGTAAAAATACCGCCGCCAATACGAGCAAAAAAAGCAATAGCACTAGCTCCAAAAGCAAAACTATTAATAACAACTGGATCACGAAATAGTATGTAGAGAACAGAAACACCGAGTAGAGCAAGACCTACCACGGACATTCCCATTACAGCTCCCGCACGGAAGGAAACACTCAATGCTTTATTAAGACTGTGACGTGCAGCTTCTGTTGTACGTGCGTTCGCCTTTGTTGTCGAAGTCATTCCCACATAACCAGCAATTGCTGAAGATACTGCACCCACTAAAAAAGATACGGCTAATTTATAACCATCTACATAAAATAGCACCGCAAAAATAACTACAGTAAAAGGAATTAAAGTTTTATACTGCCTGTTTAAATAAGCCATTGCCCCTTCAAAAATAGCTTGGGACAATTCCTGCATTTTATTATTACCTGGGCTCTCACTTAGTACACTATTCATAAAATATGCCGCAAATAGTAATGCTACTATCCCGGCGATTGGCGCAATATACAGTAAATCCATATCTCTTTTCCCCCTTATGCTGAACAACCTGTTCGCTATATGATGAAAAGTCCTCAACTTAATGATTTTAGGTATTTAACATTGTATTGCATATAATCGGTAATATGTGTGACTATAAGAAGTGATTAACTCATTAACTTAACTAAGATCAAGGTAAAAACGGCAAATAAAACTCCTAATATCATGGTAATTTTTGATAGATATTCATCTAGACCCTTTTTCTTGCCACCGATAACACTTTCAGCACCGCCGCCAATAGATCCTGATAAACCTCCTCCTTTACCTGACTGCAACACAACAACAGCAATCAAAGCAATTGAAATAATGGCCAACAAAATTTGTAAAACTATAACCAAAGCGATAATAGCCTCCTTATTCATAGAATAGCTTCATTGTATCATAATCAAAATCAGTTTGACAATATTTTAACCATTTTTATTATATTTTTCTGATTATTTATAATAAGAGAACACCAGAACGAGGGCAATCGAAATTGCTGTCATCCTGGTGTTCTCTTCATTTATTTATTTCATGTTGTAAAAAACGTTACGGCCTTTATACTGGCTAATGATGCTAAGTTCTTCTTCAATGCGAAGAAGTTGATTGTATTTAGCAACACGGTCACTACGAGTAGGTGCACCCGTTTTGATTTGACCAGCATTTACTGCAACAGCAATATCAGCAATGGTTGAATCTTCCGTTTCACCTGAACGATGTGAGATTACGCAAGTATAACCAGCGCGTTTTGCCATTTCAATAGTATCGAAAGTTTCAGTCAACGTACCAATTTGGTTTACCTTTACCAAAATAGAGTTTGCTGTTTTTGCTTCAATACCACGAGCCAAACGTTCTGTGTTGGTAACAAACAAATCATCACCAACGATTTGAATTTTCTTGCCTAATTTTTCAGTCATAAGAGCCCAACCTGCCCAGTCATCTTCCGACATACCGTCTTCAATGGAAAGGATAGGATATTTAGCTACTAGATGAGCATAAAACTCAACCATTTCAGCAGAAGTTTTAATTACACCTTCACCTGCAAGGTTGTAAACACCATCTTTGTAGATTTCAGTAGCAGCAACGTCAAGAGCTAGACCAAAATCTTCACCAGGCTTATAACCAGCTTTTGTGATAGCTTCTACAATAACTTCTAGTGCTTGCTCATTAGAGGACAAGTTAGGGGCAAAGCCGCCTTCATCACCAATTGCAGTATTAAGACCTAGGCCTTTCAATACTCCTTTTAGTGTATGATATACCTCTGCACACATACGTAGACCTTCTGCAAAGCTAGGTGCGCCAACAGGCATAATCATAAATTCTTGAATATCTACATTATTGTCAGCGTGAGCGCCACCATTAAGGATATTCATCATAGGAACTGGTAGTTCTTTGGCATTGAAACCGCCAAGGTATTGGTATAAAGGCAGTCCAACAGCAAGAGCAGCTGCTTTAGCAACAGCCATGGATACGCCTAGAATAGCATTAGCACCAAAAGCTGCTTTATTAGGAGTTCCATCAAGCTCAATCATAAGGCTATCAATACCTACTTGATCAAAAACATTCATACCTACTACTTCAGGAGCAATACGGTCATTTACATTTTCAACTGCTTTCAGTACACCTTTACCCATATAACGTGCGCCACCATCACGAAGCTCTACAGCTTCATGCATACCAGTGGATGCTCCGGAAGGAACAGCGGCACGACCCATTGTACCATCTTCTAGAGTTACATCTACTTCAACAGTAGGGTTACCACGGGAATCCATGACTTCTCTGGCCAAAATATCTGTTATAATCATTTCATCAATCTCCAAGTCTTTATTTTTTCAGTAAACATTTACCTGTCATTTCTACAGGTATTTCCATTCCAGCTAATGCTAATATAGTAGGAGCAATATCTGCTAGAATACCTTTTTCTAGTGATCTGCCACGATGTTCTTCTGATACGAGAAGGAATGGCACATCATTGGTAGTATGAGCAGTAAAAGGTTCACCCGTTGCATGATCAAGCATTATATCTGCATTGCCATGGTCAGCAGTAATTAAGGTAATGCCACCACGCTCTCGCATAGCATCCACAACACGACCAACACAAGCATCTACAGTAGTAACGGCTTTCATGGCAGCATCGAGTTTACCAGTGTGACCTACCATATCACTATTAGCATAATTCAGAATGATTAGATCTAAGTTACCTTTTTTAATCGCTTCGACCATTTTATCAGTAACTTCGATAGCACTCATTTCTGGCTGCAAATCGTAAGTAGCTACCTTAGGAGAAGGAACTAAAATACGTTCTTCACCAATATAAGGTTTTTCTTCACCGCCATTAAAGAAGAAGGTAACATGAGCATATTTTTCTGTTTCTGCAATTCTAAGCTGAGATAGACCAGCCTTTTCAAACACTTCACCTAAAGTATTCTTTAAGTATTGTGGCGTATACGCCACAGCTACTGGTAAGGTCTCGTCATATTGGGTTAGTGTTGCAAAATGTAGTGGGAAACAGCCATTGCAACGTTCAAAACCCGCAAAGTTTTGATCTACAAAAACCTGAGTTATTTCCCGGGCACGATCTGGACGGAAGTTAAAGAAGATCACGCCATCATTGGCTTTAATACCGCAATCACCGCAACCACCAATCACAGTTGGCGCAATAAACTCATCGGTCTTGCCAAGAGCATAAGATTGCTCAATGGCAACTGTCGCTGATGGAGCACTTTCTCCTTGGCGACAAACCATAGCATTATAGGCTTTTTCTACTCGTTCCCATCGTTTATCCCGATCCATGGCATAATAACGTCCACTGATTGTAGAAATACTCCCTACACCAATTTCAGTCATTTTAGCTTCTAAGGCTGCTATATAAGTAATAGCACTAGAAGGCGGTACATCACGACCATCTAGAAAGGCATGAACATATACTTTTGTCAAATCATGGCGTTTCGCAAGTTCAAGAAGTGCATATACATGGTCAATATGACTATGTACGCCACCATCTGATACTAACCCCATCAAATGTAGAGCACCATCATTGGCCTTAGCCTCTTCCACTACTTTTACTAATACTGGGTTTTTGAAGAGATCGCCTTCTCGAATTTCTTTCGTGATACGAGTTAATTCTTGATATACAACTCGCCCAGCACCAATGTTTAAATGTCCAACTTCTGAGTTACCCATTTGACCATCTGGTAGACCTACCGATTCGCCAGAACAACTCAAAGTAGTAGTTGGATATAGTTCCGTTAGCAGGTCCATATGAGGAGTATCCGCTTGTACAATTGCATTGTAGGAATCGGTTGCACTACCAAGCCCCCAACCATCTAGAATTACAAGTGCAATCGGTGCTTGTAACTTACTCACTAAGATGCCTCCTAAAATTTAACGATTTTGCTAAAACCAACAGCATCAAGAGATGCGCCGCCAACTAGTGCGCCGTCAATATCGCTTTTGCCCATTAATTCAGCAATATTATCTGCTTTTACACTGCCGCCGTATTGGATACGAGTTTTATCTGCAGTTTCTTGATTAAACATTTCTGCTACAGTACGACGAACAAATGCACATACGTCATTCGCTTGATCAGAAGTAGCGGTACGACCTGTACCAATTGCCCAGATTGGCTCATAAGCAATTACTACTTTAGCTACTTGGTCATTTGTTAGGCCTTCAAGACCTGCACGCACTTGCTTACCAACAAGAACTTCTGTTGTACCAGCTTCACGCTCTTCTAAGGATTCACCAACACACATAAGTGGCACTAAACCTGCTTCTAAAGCAGCTTTTACTTTTTTGTTTACAGTTTCATCTGTTTCTGCGAAATATTGACGACGCTCAGAGTGACCAATGATAACATACTCGCAACATACATCTTTAAGCATTTCAGCAGTGATTTCACCAGTGAAAGCACCTTTCTTTTCCCAGTGCATATTTTGTGCACCAAGATGGATGTTAGTACCATTCAAAGCAGTTGCTACAGGAGCAAGAGCGGTAAAAGTTGGGCAAACTACGATATCCACATTGTCAGCACCTACTGTTAATTTAGCAAGTTCTTGTACCAAAGCCACACCTTGGCTACCTGTGTTGTGTAATTTCCAGTTACCAGCAATAATAGGTCTACGCATAATATTATTCCTCCAATATTTTAATTTATTTGTTTTTTTATTACTTATTACTTATCTGCAAGAGCAGCAATACCTGGTAATACTTTGCCTTCTAAGAATTCTAAAGAAGCGCCGCCACCCGTAGAAATATGGGTAATCTTGCTCGCAAGACCAGCCTTTTCTAGTGCAGCAATAGAATCACCACCGCCAACAATACTAGTCGCACTAGAGCCTGCTACAGCAACTGCTACTGTATTAGTACCGTTTGCAAAAGCATCCATTTCAAATACACCCATTGGTCCATTCCAAACAACAGTCTTAGCATCTTCTAAAGATTTAGCATATGTTTTAGCTGTATCAGGACCAATATCAAGAGCCATCCACTCACTGTCGATAGAATCTACCGCTACCGCTTTACAATTGGCGTCAGCAGCAAATTTATCAGCAATCACTACATCCGTAGGTAAGAGTAAATTAACACCACGTTCTTTGGCTTTTTCAATTAAAGTTTTTGCCAATTCTACTTTATCCGCTTCTAGCAATGATTTTCCAGTGTTATAGCCTTGTGCTGCGAGGAAGGTATTGGCCATACCGCCACCAATGATTAAGGTATTTACTTTATTGAGTAGGTTTTCAATAACACCAATTTTATCAGACACTTTTGCGCCACCGATAATTGCTACGAAAGGAGCAACTGGATTGGCAACCGTCTGACCAACGAAAATAATTTCTTTTTCCATTAAGAGCCCAGCTACAGCTGGCAAATATTTAGTAATTCCTTCAACGGAAGCATGAGCACGATGAGATACACCAAACGCATCATTTACCGCAATATCTGCTAAACTAGCCAATTGTTTAGAGAATTCAGGATCATTTTTTTCTTCTTCTTTATGATAGCGAAGATTTTCTAGCATTAGAATTTGACCTGGTTTTAGGTCTTTAGCCAATGCTTCCACTTCTGGGCCAACGCAATCAGGAGCCACTACAATTTCTCTGCCAATTAAAGCCGATAGTCTTTCTGCTACAGGTACTACAGAAAACTCAGGGACAACGGTTCCCTTTGGACGTCCTAAATGACTACCAATAATAATAGCAGCATTTTTAGACAATAAATATTCTAAGGTAGGAAGTGTGGCACGAATACGAGTATCTTCTGTAATGTTTCCCTGTTTATCCATAGGAACATTATAGTCTACTCGTATAAATACTTTCTTACCGCTCACATTAATGTCTTTAATAGACTTTTTATTCAACATTTTTGTTTCTCCTTAAAAATATTGCCCGGCCCAAAGAGGCCGGGCCTTAAAATCTTTAAATTTTATGCAAGTTCAGAAAAATACTTAATGGTACGAACCATTTGGCTTGTATAACTGTTCTCGTTATCGTACCAAGAAACAACTTGAACATGTGTGCATCCATTATCCATAGGAGCTACCATTGTTTGTGTAGCATCGAATAATGAACCATATTTAATACCAATGATATCGCTGGATACTAATTCTTCTTCAGTATAACCGAAAGATTCATTAGCTGCTGCTTTCATAGCTGCATTAACTTGTTCTTTTGTAACAGAACCTTCAACAACTGCAATTAGAATTGTGGAAGAACCTGTAGGTGTTGGAACACGTTGTGCGGAACCGATTAATTTGCCATTCAATGAAGGAATAACTAAACCGATAGCTTTAGCAGCACCAGTAGAGTTAGGAACGATATTAACGGCAGCAGCACGGGATCTTCTAAGATCGCCATTTCTTTGAGGGCCGTCAAGAGTCATTTGGTCACCAGTGTAAGCGTGAATTGTGGACATAATACCGCTCTTAATAGGAGCTAGGTTATTAAGTGCATTAGCCATAGGAGCTAAGCAGTTTGTAGTGCAAGAAGCTGCAGAAATAACATTATCTTCAGCTTTTAATATATCATGGTTTACATTGAAAACAACTGTAGGAAGGTCGTTTCCTGCTGGAGCAGAGATAACAACTTTTTTAGCGCCTGCTGTAATATGTGCAGAAGCTTTTTCTTTGGAAGTATAGAAACCTGTGCATTCAAGAACAACATCTACACCAATTTCACCCCAAGGTAATTCTTCTGCTTTTGCAGATTTGTAGATTTTAATTTCTTTGCCGTTAACAGTGATGGAATCTTCACCTGCAACTACTGTATCACCTAAAGCATATCTGCCTTGAGCAGAATCATACTTTAATAGGTGTGCAAGCATTTTAGGGCTTGTTAAGTCGTTGATTGCAACAACATCATATCCCTCTGCCCCAAACATTTGTCGAAATGCAAGACGTCCAATACGTCCAAAACCATTGATCGCTACTTTTACTGCCATTGTTAAAAATACCTCCCAAAATATAATATTTTTGGCACTTTGCCAAGATTTATATGATACTCTGAATAGCTTTGGCAGCAGCCTCGTCTGTAATAAGCACATCCTGTCCACCAGCACTGGTAACAGCCACAATAGCCTCTGCCTTTTTTCGGCCGCCAGCTACTGCAATAACTAAGCCAATTTCCGCCAAATTATCCAGTTGTAACCCAACACTACTTGATATGTGTACATGTTTACCTGTTAAGGTACAGTAGTGACCTAATGCCTCACCAACTGCTCCACTATTTATAAGTTTGTTAACAAAGTCTTCATCCAATCCCCGTCGGAGAGCCATCTCTCGTGCCACACCAATACCATGAATGAGTACATCAGCCTTTTTTATCATGTCGGCTACAGTAAGAATATTGGTGTTGTTTGCCAGCATTGTAGCCACCATTTCTTCACTTACGCCATCAGGTAAATGTAGCATCCGATACTGACCACCAAGCTTAGTTGCCATAGTCGCAGCAATGCTATTGGCTTGATATTCTACCTGACCGCCAAGTCCTCCACGAGCAGGTACAACGGTTACTGTAGGTTGACTAAAGTTAACAGATTCAGCAACATTAGCCATGATTGTACCACCGCTTACGGCCACAATCATATTATCTTTATGTAAATAGCGAGCTAATAGATTTGCTGTAGCACGACCTAGTTCACGGCGAACCATATTGTTGGCTTCACTATCACCTGGAATAATAATGACCTGCTTGATTCCAAGTTTCTCTGATAGCTCCCCTTCTAACATTGTTAAACCATGCAGTACTTTAACATATTCAGATAATTGATTTTGCATTAACTGTCCTTCAGGTGTTAAGGTCATACCCATGGGCGAAATTTCTAAAAAACCTGCATTTTTTAGAAATTCTACCTGAGCTCGTACAACTCTTTCACCTTTTTCCACTATTAATGCCAATGCTCTACGCCCAATGGGCTCAAAATGTTGAATATGCCGCAGAATATCATATCGTTCTTCAACTAAACCAATAAGCTCAGGAGCAATTTTACGATGAAGCTGGATATTTTTCCACATACACTTATCTCCTGGGACTAAATATATCCCACTAGTACAAATCTTGTCCCATTACTATAAAAAAATATAATAAATATCTATGCTTTTAGATTTCGTCATAAAGCAGAGAATTCCTGCTATTATGACGAAAAATAATTGCACAATATTGTATTTATTTGTTAGGTTTTATTAACGCGCGTTGATTTCTCCATTATATACCAAACCGCGCGCAGCATCCACAGTAACAACAGCACCATCTGTCAAACGAGCAGTAGCACCATCAACCCCCACAATAACAGGTATGCCATAGCTAATACCAACGATTGCCGCATGGGAAGTAAGTCCACCCTCTTCTGCAATAATCGCAGAAGCTTTTGCTGCATATTTAGCAGTTTGCTCATCTACACAAGCAATAACTAATACTTCACCAGCTTTGAATTTTTCTTCAACATCTTTGATAGAACGTGCTACGCATACTTTAGCAGTTACAGAAGTTTGGCCAATCCCTACGCCACGCACTAAAACATCGCCAACTACATGTACACGAATCATATTCGTAGTACCAGTACCAGCTGCATGAACGCCAGCAGTAAGAACTACCAAGTCTCCTTCTTTTACAATATTAGATTTCATGGCAGCACTAATTGCATTTTCAACCATCTCATCACTGTTAGTAGAAGGAGCACGAAGTACTGGTTGCACACCCCACATAACAAGCATTTTGCGAACAACTCTTTCATTTGGAGTTACTGCTACTACATGAGCAAGTGGACGATATTTGGATACCATTCTAGCAGCATAGCCAGATTGAGTATCTGTAATAATGGAAGCAGCATTTAGTTCATAAGCAACTTGTACTGTCGCATGACTAATCGCTTCTGTTGTAGTATGTTGCGTTAAAGGACCTTTACCATGTAACATTTCTCCATATTTCAAAGCTTTCTCTGTACGAATGGAGATTTTAGCCATAATTTCTACCGCTTCTACAGGGTAGTCACCATTAGCTGTTTCACCGCTTAGCATAACAGCATCTGTACCATCAAGGATAGCATTTGCTACGTCACTTGCTTCAGCGCGAGTAGGACGTGGATTGTTGATCATGGATTCAAGCATTTGTGTCGCTGTAATAACAGGCTTACCCAATTTATTACATTTTTCAATGATCATTTTTTGTACTAAAGGCACTTCTTCTGTTGGTATTTCAACGCCAAGGTCACCACGGGCTACCATGATTCCGTCAGAAACTTTGATAATTTCATCAATGTTTTTTACGCCTTCAGCATTTTCAATTTTAGAAATGATGTGAATGTCAGAGTTTGATTCCTCTAGTAATTTTTTGATTGCAAGAACGTCTGCAGCTCTTTGAATGAAAGATGCTGCAATAAAGTCCATACCTTGCTCTGCAGCAAATAATACGTCTTTTACATCTTGTTCAGACAATGGTGGTAAGTTTACAGATACACCTGGTGCTGCAACACGTTTTCTGTTACCAATAACGCCAGTGTTTTGCACTGTTGTATGAATATCATCGCCTTCAATAAAATCAACATTAAGACATACTAAACCATCGGCTAATAAGATTTTATTGCCTGGTACTACTTCTTGTGGCAAAAATTTATGGTTTACGGAACAGATTTCTTTTGTTCCTTCTACATCTCTAGAAGTAATTATGAATTTTTGTCCTTGTTCAATGGTCACTTTACCCTGCACAAAGTTACCAAGACGCATTTCTGGACCTTTTGTATCCAAAAGGATTGCTACTGGCTTATTAACTTTCTTAGCCGCTTCGCGAACCATGTTAATACGAACACTATGCTCAGCATGATCTCCATGAGAGAAATTGAAACGTGCTACGTTCATACCCGCTTCAATCATTTTTTCCATAACGCCTGATTTTTCAGTAGTAGGACCCATTGTACAAATTATTTTAGTTTTCTTCATCATATTATTACCCACACACTCTCTTTACTACAATTTTTTATTTAGATATTTTTGCTACTTTTCTAATTATATCATATACTTCATCCTGCGCCACAATAAAACCGTTTAATCCAGTCTTTTTCATCAAGGATGCATGATCTGACTTCTTGTCACTGGTTTCTACAAAAGCTTGCTTTAGACTTGCTAGCAGTTGAGCATCAAATCCTGGGCGTACAGCAATGGCATCTTTGGGTATAGCATCCGTTTGCGCTAATATTTGTATATCCTGAATATTTAGCCCGCGAGCCCTAGCAGAGTCCACAGCCTCAGAATAAGTAGCACCAGCATCTACTGTACCATCCAATACCGCATCAATAACCCGGTCATGGCTCCCTAAGAAGATGTTTTCCGAGAAAAAGCTTTCTGGCTGCTTGCCATGTTCTACAAGCATAGCCCTTGGATATACATATCCTGAGGCCGATTGCTTATCAACAAAAGCAAAACGCTTACCTTGCAAATCATCGATGGACTTATAGCCCTTATCTTTGCGGGAAATAATATAACCATGATAGGATGCATTATTATTTACGACAGTGGTTACCATTGGGGTAATATCCCCCTTGCTTTTGGTTGAAACATAAGCAAAAGGAGAAAACCATCCAATATCAATGGTACCATTAAGTAGGGAACGTCCCAAAGAATCATAATCAGAAACAATAATAATCTTAGCGATACGTCCTAGTTTTTTAGCAATATCCTCTAATATAGGAGCATAATTTTCTTTGATGCTTTGAGGTGAAGTAAAAGGATTAAAACCAAAAACCAACTCATTTCCTGTTTTAAATAATACTGCAACCTCTTGGATTTTATCAACCGTGGCAGTCATTTTCTTTGTGAAATTAAATACATCATCAATGCTCTTTTCTTGTTGGGCAATGCTCTGGAGAGATACTTGAGTGCTTGCTGCAATTTCAACAGTAGCAGTGCCGATACTTTCTACAGCTTGAGCCATTTGTTCTGTAGTCATTTGTTGATCAGCGGATAAATCGCATAGTTTGGAAACGGTTCCTTCAATTTGCCGCATATGATCGACAATTTCTCGCATACCGCCAGCAGAATTTCTAGCCATTTGTTCTATGCCATCGATTTTACCCTTACCTGATTGCATACTTACAGTAACATATTTAATTTTACCAATGATTTCTTTTACCGTTTCTTCTACTTCACGAGTAATAGAAGCACTCTCACCTGCCAATTTACGAACCTCTTCTGCTACAACAGCAAAGCCTCGGCCTTGCTCTCCAGCACGGGCTGCTTCAATGGCAGCATTAAGAGCCAATAAGTTAGTTTGACTGGCAATACCTTGAATCTTTCCTACAAAATCGCCAATTTTTTTGGATGCGACATTGAGTTCTTCTAAATCATTTACAGAAGTTTGAACAACCTGAGCTACTTCAAGCATAGTATTACTAGCTTCTGTAATCTGCTGTTGGTTTTTAAAAGCCAATTGAGAAGATTTTTGACATTGGTGAAGTGCTTGCTGAGATGCATCAGATACCACTGCCGCATTGGAAGCAATTTCTTCAACACCTGCTGAAGCCTCTTCGGCACTGCTCGCTGTTGTTTCACTTTCGCCAGCAATATCCTTAGACTGTAATGTTAGCTTTTTCAAGGCAGTATTACTATGTCCAACTACCCATGCTAATTGCTGAGAAATAAAAGATAAATCTCCAGCAATATCATACATATCGACTTTAGATACTAAGGTTTGATTTGTAGTTTCGCAAGTAGCTAGGCTACTCTCCACTTCTTCCGTCTTACTACCCACTTTAGATATAATAATAGTTGAAATGATTGCTACTATAATAGCTGAAACTAAGGCAAGCATACTTCCCATAGTTTCAATCAACAATGATGATAATATACCAATGAGCATCATTGCTGCCAGATGAATTATTATTATCTTTTTCTGTAACACAAGTTTCCCCTCCATTCATACGCATCAATAGCCTTATTAATTTTGGGAAACTGTGATCAGCATTGCCAACCTAGTTTCCCTTGTGCCTTATAGAGCAACAATGGTTCTGCAGTGACATCAGATACATCATCTGGCAAACAACACTACATTAGATTTTTCCGTTATATTTTTCGCTTATTTGCCTTTAGCTTCATAAGATTTGCGTACTAATGTCATTGGATGCAATGTTTTAACCTTAGCACCATGTCCAATTTGCAAACGACAAGTTCCACATTCACATACTGCAGTATCAAGACCGCTTTCTTTAATTTTTTGGAATAAAGGCGCACCAACCGCCATGGCAATGTCATATTTATCTTCTTTAAAGCCATAGTTTCCGGAAATACCACAGCAGCCTGCATCTGCATTAATGACTTCAATTCCTGGAATCATTTCTAGTAAATCAAGACCAGGTAATCCCATACCTTGTGCACGAAGATGACAAGGAGAATGATAAATATATTTTTCCTTCAATGTACCAAAGTTTGTATTCATACGTCCTTTGTCATTGAGTTCTAGTAAAAATTCTGCAGCATCATATAAATGCTTAGCATATTCATGGGCACCTTCAATATGGAACAATTCTTGGTATTCTTGTTTTAACATCAGTCCACAGCTTGTGCAACAAGTGATAACAGGAATTCCTTTATCTGTCCATTTTTTAAGGATGCTGATGTTTGTTTTAGCATTTGCTTCCGCTTCATCTAAGAAGCCATTTACAACAAGGGGTGAACCGCAGCAAACTAAATCTTCTTCCACAATGACTTCATATTTATTGGCTTGCATTACAGCTACAAAATCCATACCTACTTGAGGATCATTGTAATTAATAAAGCAACCAGGATAAAAAACTACCTTATCAGGAAAACTTTGCTGACGAAGTTCTTTAAACTGTTTCATAAAGTTTTTTGATGCATAAGCAGGCATAGGCGCTTTGTCAGATATACCAATTTTCTTCATGATGCCACGACTCATAGACATACCCAAGTTGGCAAATGCAGCACCAAAAGGCATAATGGAAATCAACTTAGCAGCCTTCTCACCATGAGACAAAATATCATCCCGGAGGCTTTGCTTACGAACCTTATAATGTTTAGCTCTAGCTAACATGTTTAACGTCGAAATAGGCACGCCAGAAGGACATGACATATCACAGTTTTTGCAGTTTGAACAATATTCTAAGGATGGTTCTACATCCTCATGAGACAATCTCATTCTTTCTAAAGCCGGACCGACCATTTTAGGTCCACGAAACTTGCGTGTAGCTGCTGTAACTGGGCAACTAGCAACACATACTGTACAAGCAGTACAACTATCTGGATTGTTATGATGTTTATTCATTTTTCTTCTCCCTTACACTGACATCGCTGCTCGATAGCCCGACGTAATGGCAACACCGTTACCTGATTTCTCAAAGCAGAAATCATAACCGCGCAAATTACGTCCAGCAATAAAGACATTCGCTAATACTACATTACCGTCGACATCAATAGGATTCATTTTTCCGTCGACTTCTATACCTAGTTTTGCAAAAGGTTGAGGTTCATTTGAAAATAAGGCTGAATTTGCCCAAAGATCATGATCCGTTGGGGCAGCAACTGGAAGATTAAAGATAGGTTCTATGACTTCACCAGGCTCTGCGATCAAGCCACCGCCATAAAAACCGCCATTTGCAAGAATAAAATTCTTTGCATAATAAGTACGTTCTCTGTCAATGCCAGCTGTTACTACTGCCGTGCATCTGCCGTTTTCTACAATGGAACGAGCTACACTAGCTTGTTCTACAATACGCACGCCAAGTTTTTTAAGATAACTAAGCATCATTGTACGAAGGCGCATTCCTGTGATAGAAGGAGGAACAGAAGCCGTTTCTACAAAAGTACAGTCTAAAGCTTGTTGCATAGTTTCTGCAATACGATAATTTGGACGTGTACCAAGTACTGGTGGAATAATAACTACACTACCAGGCTTAATAACTTTACGCATTTTTTGAATGCAATCAGCAAGACCTTCCTCTGTATCTAGCCAACGAGCCACATCAAGAGCTGTAACATCGCGACCATCAGCCAGATTAGGGTCGATCATAACAATTTCAAATGTTTTTTCCGTAAAGCCAGGCGTATCTTTAAGGTTCTTACTAATTAATTGTGGGTAAAAATCTTTAAGAGCTTCAAAGCCTAATACAACAACCTTGTCAGCTTTGCTTAGTTTATACGTTCCCATTGTTTTCGGAACCATGCATGTTGGTTTTAAAGTACCAGCAGCGGTTGGAACCCATTGGGTTTCATTGAGGTTTCCGATGTAAGGGTAACCTTCTGTTTCACATATTTTTTTAAAGGTCTTTACAGCATTTTCAATGGCTGTACGACCAATTTTTTGGTAAGGATGATCCGAACCAACTGATTCGATACCTGCACTTGGAGATGCTACTGGTATTCCGCCTCTTCCATATCCCATTACGTCAACGATTCCGCCACCAATGGTCAATGTACCTGCACCTAGGGATAATACCATTACTTTTTTACCGCGTTCTGCCGCAACAGCTGCAGCCATAAGGCCTGACAGACCTCCACCAATAACAACTACATCATTTTCCCTCATTATTAATCGCTCCATT
>Ga0074198_1000430_pt1 | contig 45840 bp, 38 predicted proteins | sample EPASupsiteSAE323_FD_64527 | JGI IMG/M metagenome (GOLD analysis project Ga0074198, IMG submission 64527) | Bioremediated contaminated groundwater from EPA Superfund site, New Mexico - Sample SAE3-23 | ecosystem: Environmental > Aquatic > Deep subsurface > Groundwater > Contaminated ... | reverse complement strand
ATTAAACCAGGCTACATAAACGTAATGTCCACTCCGATAAAAGCAGAGTTTGATGGAAACCCGAAATCCGGATGTACTCCGCTCACAGTGACCTTTACAGATAAATCCAGTGGAAAACCGACAATGTGGGCCTGGGACTTTGGCGACGGTACAACTGACATGGTTGCAAACCCTGTGCATACCTACTCCAAACCCGGATCTTACACTGTAACGCTTACTGCATCAGACCAGTATGGTGGAAGGAGTGTTGCAACCAAACCCGGATTCATTGTTGCAGAGAGTTGTCCGCCTCTGAAGGCTGACTTTGATGGTAATCCAAAGACTGGAAATGTTCCCCTTTCTGTTGCATTCACTGACCGGTCAACAGGGAATCCGATGACCTGGGCCTGGGACTTTGGTGACGGAGGGTCTGATGTTGTCGCAAATCCGGTTCATGTCTACAAGAAGGAAGGTAAATATTCGGTCAGGCTTACCGTAACAAACAAGAGAGGTTCGGATACGGTAATAAAGTCAGAATATATTACAGCCAATGTGCCTTATGATGACAAGATCCCGGTATATGCAGGCTGGAACTTTATATCAGTTCCTAAAAAACTGGCAACTGGTTCTGATACCGCCTCTATCTTCAAATGCATAAATACGGGTGGTCATAGCATGTTCATGTATGATACCGGAAAACGGCTCTGGAATGTTATAGATCCTGATACACCTATAAAACCGCTTGAAGGATACTGGGTATACTCTGTAGGTCCGGCATATATCCCCCTCATGTACGATCATAATCCTGTGCAGACTCCGCCCGTAGCAAACCTTAAAAAGGGTTGGAATGCTATAGGTTTTTCAGGTACCAAGCCTATCGAGGCTAAGTTTACACTGCTGTCGGTTCAGGATAAATGGGTTAACTGTGTGAGTTACAACGCAGCAATCCAGCAGTATGATCCGATGATCATCAAGGGAAGTAATGATTCAACCATGATGAATCCATACCTTGGCTACTGGTTATATATGACCGCGGACGGTGTACTTGCAGCAAATGCTGCATAACTTTTTTTGGTTTTCAATTTTTTTGTATTGTGGCTATCCTGATATTAACAGGATATTCTCCGGTGTTCTGGTTTAAATAAAAAAGTGCCGGTATTCTCTGATTTGAGAATATCAGGTATTACTTACTTCTTTGCTGAAACCACGTTACTTTCAGATGAATTATAACCATAAAGCCCTTTGAAGATGACTTTCAAATCCTCCGGAGGTGATGATGGTGGGCGATAGAACTGAAATGATCCCTCAAGTGCCGTCTTGGTCACTGTAAGGTAACCGAATGGCCCGGGTGTTGCTCCTGCCTGTGTTGACAGTAGTGTAACCCATTTGTTTCCCAAAGGTTCTCCTGCTTCTGTGCTGAGGTTTCCGTTAATAAAAAAACCCTGACCTGAAGTTGGGTTTACCGGATCAAGTGCGATTGTGATCTCTGTTGGTATCCTGGTCTGTTCATCTCCAGATACTGGCAGGGATAAAAGTAGCACAAGGATCAGACCGGTTATAAAGAATATGGTCCTCTTAGATCTTTTCAGACCTGGCTCTTCTGAGTGCATAAGTTAATGTGTGCCTGCAGGTCTCATCAGGTTACCTCTCAATTTTTGATGGAGTGTAACTGGCACATACTTTCTTCTGTTAAAACAGCAAAGATATTAAAGGACAATTATGGGGTGGATAATACTCTATGGGTGATGAGAATAATGGAGAGATACTTGCACCTGATTCCATTGGTACGGATGATGAAGTAATTCGGGTTCGGTTGCCAAAAAAGTCTAGTAACGAGCAGTTTGCAATTGCCGAGTTAATGATGGGAGCTAATCACATCAGGGTCAGGTGTTCGGATGGCGTAACAAGACTGGGCAGAATCAAAGGCAAGATGAAAAAGAGAGCCTGGATTCGTGAAGGAGATATTATCCTTATCGTTCCATGGAGTTTTCAGGACGATAAATGTGATATTACATACAGGTATACTCCACCTCAGCGGGACTGGTTAAGACGAAATAAGTATCTCTGATTTTATATAACACTCTTTTTGAATAGAGGAATCCCTCCGGTTTTCTGGATTCTTCTTTTCAAAAAAAAATATTTTAGTATTATTTTCGCATTATTATGATTATGATTTTGTTCTGTATTTTTAATACGCTCTTAAATTACTCTTAATATTCATTGATAAATACATACGCTTATAATTTTTGAGGTAGAGAATACTATTATCCTCATTTTAGGATAAATTGCACTGATCAGAGGCATTTGTGATGAATAATAAAATAATACAATGGCTTAATAATACTACAATCGGGAGTAAAATTCTTATAATTTGTTTGATCCTGGTTATTGTCCCCTCTCTTGTTATCGGATATGCAGCATACAGTAGTGCAGAATCTGCAATAAAAGATGAGATTAAATTAAATCTTGTAACCCAGGTATCTGACCTTCAGGATGAGAGCAGGACTGTTTATGATCTTACACAGAATAAAGTCCAGAGTGATCTGAATGTTCTCCACGAACAGTTCTATGCTAAAGGAAAACCAGTGATTTCCAATGGAAAACTTGTACTGGGATCATCTTATGTTGTTAATGATAATTTTGAGATCGTGGATGATGTACAAAAGCTTCTGGGGGGTGCAGCAACAGTCTTCCAGAAAGAAGGGGATAAAGCCGTCAGGATATCAACCAATGTGATAGGTGATAACGGAAAAAGGGCCGTTGGAACATCTGTTTCTCAGGCCGTATATGATGCAGTCATCAACAAAGGCGAGACCTATTATGGAACTGCAAATGTAGTCGGTAAAAATTATATCACTGCGTATGAACCAATAAAAGATACTAACGGGGAGATCATTGGAATACTCTTTGTAGGGGTCGAAGAGGCCTCAACAATAGGGTTGCTTCAGAAACAGATTGAACAAAAGAAGATCGGAGATAATGGGTATGTCTTCATCCTTAATAGTACTGGTTATACCGTGGTCCACCCGACCCGTAAAGGGGAAAATCTCTCGGATTTATCCGTAGTAAAAGAAATTCTCAAAGAAAAAGAGGGATATATTGAGTATCCCTGGGAGGGGGAGAACAAAGTAGCAGCGTATTCGTACTTTGAGCCATTTGACTGGATAATCGTAGCCAGCAGTGACATTAGTGATTTTACCGGTCCGCTTGATACGATTAGAAACGTTATTATTCTGGTTGTAATCCTGGGAATATTAGCCGGTTCTATTATTGCATTTTTGTTTGGAAGATCCATTTCCCGGCGTATGAGACAAATAGTTGATCTTGCATACAGCGTATCGAAAGGGGAACTATCCTGTGAAATCAAATATTCTGATTCAAAGGATGAGATCGGACTGTTGCAAAGGGCATTTGGAGAGGTTGTTAAAACTTTCCAACTCTTCAGGGATGAGATTAAGATTATCAGTTCATCAGCATCAGCCGGAGTTCTGAATATCAGAGGGGATGTAGGTAAATTTCAGGGTGATTATGCAGTTATTATTGATGGTGTAAATGAAATAGTCGATGCCATGGCAGTTCCCCTGCAGGAGGCTATGAATATGAGCAAAATGTATGCTTCAGGAGATTTTTCAGCCCGAATGAATCCTGATATCCATCTTGAAGGCGATTTTGTCTCATTCAGGGATGCACTCAATACGATAGGAGAGGATGTGTCTCATGCCCTTACTGAAGTAAAAACCGAGATAGATGAACTCTCTGTTCTGATGTCAGAAGTAAGCAGAAGGGTTGATGAAGTGACCGGAGAGACTGAAATGGCTGGCAAAAGCATCGAGGATGTCTCTGAAGGTACCGGTCAGGTTGCCAGTATTGCTTCAACGGTAAGCGATCTCGCAGAGACGAGTGGGATTAATAACCAGCAGATTCTTTCTGCAATGAAGGATCTTGCAACTACGGTCTCTTCAGTGGCAGTAAAGATAGAGCATGTTTCTGTCCTGACTAATAATGCGTCAGAGTTGTCAGAGAAAGGGAAAGAAGCAGCAGGTATGGCTGAAAAAGGGATGGAAGGAATAATACAGTCTTCATCGGCAATAGATCAAATGAATCAGGACATAAACCTGCAGATGCAGGAGATCGGTCGTATCGTAGATATTATAAGTTCTATTGCAGAGGAGACCAATCTCCTTGCTCTCAACGCAGCAATCGAGGCAGCCAGGGCAGGAGATGCCGGACTGGGATTTGCAGTGGTAGCATCTGAGGTTAAGGAACTGGCGAACGAATCCCAAAAATCCGCTGAAAATATTGCCGGAATTATATCAACGCTCAAGAAAAAATCAGGGAATATGGCTGAAATTATTATTAAGTCACTTTCAGAGGTTGAAACAGGTAATAAAGCAGTCAGAAGTACACTTGATATCTTCAATGAGATTGTCAGTTCTATATCTGTAATAAGTTCAAACATGAGTGAAGTCGCTGCGGCGAGTGAAGAACAGGCCGCATCTGTGGAAGAAGTAACGGCAACAGTCAATGAATATAGTGATATGGTTCAGAAGACTGCAAATGAGTCTGTTAATCTCGCAAGAGCTAGTGAGGAGTCATCAAAAGCAGTAAACCAGATCAGACAGATGGTATTGCAGGTCAACACTTCGGTTGATTATATTCATTCAATTGGTGTGAATGCCAGCAAATCAGTCTTAAATATAAGTACTCGTATGAAACAGTTTAAATTCTGATTCCCTTTTTTTATATTGATTTTTTTCTCCCTTTTACATGGATCTCATCGAAGATATTCACAGAGTATACTTAAGAACCGTCGGGGAGAACCTGTTATAACATGTTTGCAAAACGGATCAAAAATCTCCCTCCGTATTTATTTGCCCGCATCGACGAGATGAAAGCAAAAAAAAGAGAAGAAGGTGTTGATGTTATCGATCTTGGGGTAGGGGATCCTGACCTTGCAACGCCCCCGCATATAGTGGATGCCCTGGTGGAGGCTGCTCAAAATCCTGATAATCATCATTACCCATCATACCTTGGTATGAAAGCCTATCGCGAAGCAGTAGCATCGTGGTACAATAATCGGTTTGGCGTTGATCTTGATGCCGATTCAGAAGTGATCTCCCTGATGGGATCAAAAGATGGTGTTGCCCACATCCCTGAAGTTCTTGTAGATCCGGGTGACTATGTACTTGTACCAAGTCCTGGTTATCCTGTTTATAGTACCGGAACCCTCTTTGCTGAAGGCAGATGTTACAACATGCCATTAAAACAAGAGAATGGTTTTCTTCCTGATCTTGATGATATACCCGCATCAGTTTTGGAAAAGACAAAACTCATGTGGATAAATTATCCAAATAATCCCACCTCTGCAGTTGCTCCTCCTTCCTTTTATGAGGAGGTCGTGCAGTTTGCCAGGGAACATAATATCATCGTTGTCAGTGACAATGCTTACTCTGAGATCTCTTTTGACGGGTACAAAGCCCCCTCCTTCCTTGAGACCGATGGTGCCAGTGAAGTAGGTATCGAGATGCATTCCCTCTCAAAGACATATAACATGACAGGCTGGAGGATTGGAATGGCCGTAGGCAATCCTGAAGTGATTAAGGGACTTGGAACTGTGAAGACAAATATTGATTCCGGTGTCTTCAATCCTGTACAGTATGCAGCAATTGCGGCACTGACCGGTTCACAGGACTGCGTTGTACAGGCCTGCAGGACTTACCAGGAGAGGCGAGATGTGCTGGTAAATGGCCTTAAAAAGATAGGGTTTGATATAACACCCCCGAAAGCTACATTTTATGTCTGGCTTAAGGTTCCTGACAGCATCGCTTTTACAGCAAGGATGCTGGAGGAGACAGGGATTGTTGTAACCCCCGGGGTTGGATTTGGTGATGCAGGTGAAGGATATGTACGGTTTGCCATAACACGTTCTGTGGATCGTATTCGTGAGGCTATTGAAAGAATGGAGGATGTAAAATGGTGAGCATGAATCTTCCTCCTCACCTCTCGATTAAAGATCATCATCTCATGATGAGTGGCCTCGACCTTGTGAATCTTGCCGATACCTATGGTACACCCCTTTATGTAACTGACGAGGAAAGAATACGGAGTAATTTCCATGGATATGTATCCGCACTTTCTGGGTTTTATCAAAAAATCAGGGTGCTTTATGCTGCAAAAGCAAATGGAAACCTCTCCATACTGAAGATTCTTGCCGGTGAAGGTGCAGGGGCCGATGTCTTCTCATCTGGTGAATTAAATCTGGCTCTTCTTGCCGGGATGAAACCCCGGTATCTGCTCTTCAACGGTTCATCGAAGACCCGGGCGGATCACCTGCTTGCGATAGAAAAAGGTGTCAGAATCTCTCTTGATTCTACTGACGAACTCGAACAGCTGAACCGGGTGGCGGGAGAGTCGGGAAAGGTCGTGGAGGTATCTTTTCGTGTAAATCCTGCGATTAATGTGCCGACTCATCCGAAGATTGCAACAGGGCTTGCAACCTCGAAGTTTGGGATTCCGGCACATGAAATAACGGCAGCTTATGCAAAAGCCCTCTCCTGTGAGAATGTAAACCCGGTTGGCATCCATTGCCATATCGGTTCACAAATACTCGATGTTGCACCATTTGCAAAAGAAGCTGAAGTGATGATGGCACTTGTTGAAGAACTGCACGGAATGGGTGTACAGTTCTCTTTTGTTGATCTAGGAGGGGGTCTTGGGGTTGCATATGAACATTACGGCAGTCCTGCCCCGTCGTTTTTATCTTATGCCCAGGCTGTGATGCCGGTCTGTCTCTCAACCTTTAAGAGGCTTGGAATCTCCCCGGAGATCTGGATTGAACCAGGAAGGTCTATGGTATGTGACTCAACTGTCTTACTTACAAGGGTAAATTCGGTTAAACAGGCTCATAAGAAGTTTGTTAATATTGATGCCGGATTTAATACCCTCATAAGACCTGCAATGTATGATGCATATCAGGAAGTAGTGGTTGCAAACCGGGCTGATGAGCAGCCTTATGGAAAAGTTACTGTTACAGGGCCTATCTGTGAGTCAGGGGACATTCTTGCTCATGACAGGGATCTCCCTGATGTAAAGCCAGGGGATCTCATAGCCGTCCTTGATGCCGGGGCTTATGGGTATGCAATGGCGTCCCAGTATAATGGAAGGGGGAGACCGGCCGAGATCCTTGTGAAGGGTAACAGGGCTGAACTTATGAGGAGGGCTGAGACAATGGATGATCTTATGTCTGCATTCATTACTCCTTCCTGGTTGCAGTAATCCCCGGAGGAGTCGGTGGTTCGATATCATTACGCACTGGTCGATGATCTGGTAAGCAGGGAGGAATTTGATCGCCTTATCGGGAAGAAGATCAGTGACTGTGGAAACCTTGCTGATGAGGTTGCTGCAGCACTTCTCGTTGTAAAAGATCTGGGGCGTTCTCATGTAAAAATTAAGAATTTACATGGAAAGTCCTCACTTTTCTGTTTTTATGCAAAAATTATTGCATTTTCCGGGGCAAAGGAATTTGACAGGCCGGACGGAGAGAAAGGGCTGGTTGCGCGTCTTACTGTTGCAGATGAAACCGGTCAGACAACGCTAGTCTTCTGGGATGATCAGGCTGCAGCACTGGAAGAAACATTTGAGATAGGGGATGTTGTCGAGGTTATCGGAAGGCATGGCAGGAGCATGCATGAGATCTTACCTTTAAACCTTCGAAAGAGCATCGTTGATATAGACTGCGTGATGACAGTCAGGGAACGAAAACCCCCGCAGCGTGCAGATCTTCTCTTCCTTGTAATTAATCTCTCTCCTCCAAAATCCTATACCCGGCGCGATGGAACGGGAGGAGAGATGATAAGCGGACTTATCGGCGATAGTTCCGGAACTGCAAGACTTACCTGTTGGGAACCGGCCGTTCTGGCAGGGATTAGTCGTGGAACAGTGCTTTCAGCCTCAGGTGTACTCATTAAAGAAGGGGATTACGGCGGAAGGGAAGTGATCATTGACGGGGAGACTGTTATCATGCCTGCAGATACGGTGCCTGATATTCCTGTTACTATGCTTTCAGATCTGCTGCCTGATCAGAATGTCACGGTAAGAGGGAAGATCATCAGTACTCTCCAGGCACGATCCTTTATCCGGCGTGACGGAACTGTTTCATGGGTTAAAAACCTGCGTATATCAGATGGCTCTTTGGAGCTCCCACTTGTTCTCTGGGATAATGAGGCAAAACGCCCGCTTCTTCCCGGGGATAGCGTAATCATTTACCATGCCCGTACAAAAACGGGCCGGACCGGAGATACTGAAATCTCTCCGGGAAAGAATGGTGTCCTCATGGTAATCCCCGGAGAGGGAGGTGAACGCGTAAGGATTAAAGGAACAATACTCTGTGTTCCTGATGGAACAGTCCTTACAAATGAGGATGGTTCATGGCTTGTCGAGACCACTCTCCCGCATGGAACACCTGTGGAGATTTCCGGACTTATGGTAGGAAACCGTCTCTTCTGCGAAAGTGAAGAAGTCTGTGAATATAATCCAGATGAAGTAAAGGAGCAATTAAAATCCCTTTTATCCTCGATCTGTCAGGGGTGATCTTCACTTTCACCCTGTTTATCTTAATCTTATATACTGAGTTTTGCCATGTCTATAGTGAGGGATAAACTACTATGACAGCAGAAGCATACAGAATTGAGGACATTCCTGGTGTGGGGCCTACCACTGCAGAAAAACTCAGGGATGCAGGGTACGAATCGGTAGAGAAGATTGCACAGGCAAATACCACTGAATTATATGAAACCGCCGAAATTGGTGAAGCCACTGCAAGAAAGATGATCAAGTGGTGTAACGCCCAGGTAAACCCTGATGCTGGCAATGCTCCTGATTCATCCGCTACAGTCCAGGAAGAAGACCCCGGTATGATAAACAAGAGACTGGATATTGAAGACATCCCTGGCGTGGGGCCGGCGATAGCAGAAAAACTAAAAGATGCAGGATATCTTACTGTTGAGAGCATAGCTACCACTCTTCCTTCAGCTTTAGCTGAAGCGGCAGAGATTGGTGAAGCCACATCTAAGAAGATGATCAAGTGGTGCCGGGACCAGGCTGATATTGGCGGGTTCAAGACCGGTACAGATGTTTTTGAACAGAGACTCAAAGTCAAGAAACTGAAAACCCTGGTTCCTGAAGTGGATGAACTGTTGGGAGGAGGATTTGAGACCCAGGCAATCAGCGAATTATACGGTGAATTTGGTTCAGGAAAGTCCCAGATTGTACACCAACTGGCAGTAATCGTCCAGCTCCCTGAAGAACTGGGTGGCCTTGGCGGTTCGGTTATCTACATCGATACAGAGAATACTTTCAGGCCTGAACGTATCGAACAGATGGTAAAGGGGCTTGAGATAGAAGATGCCGATCCAAAAGAGTTTCTGAAGAATATTCATGTTGCAAGAGCCCAGACCTCTGATCATCAGATGCTCCTTATCGAGACATCAAGAGAACTTGCAAAGGAACTTAAGGAAGCTGGCAAACCTGTAAAACTTGTTATTGTAGACTCACTTACCAGCCTTTTCAGGTCAGAATATGCCGGACGCGGAACGCTAGCAGAAAGGCAGCAGAAACTTAACCGTCACATGCATGACATATTCAAGGTCTGTGATGAGTATAATGCAATCGGACTTGTGACAAATCAGGTTCAATCTAACCCCGCCGTATTCTTTGGTGACCCGACTAAGCCTATCGGTGGAAATATTGTCGGGCATACTGCAACATTCAGGGTATACCTGCGTAAGAGCAAAGGTGGAAAGAGGATATTCAGGTTGGTTGACAGTCCAAACCTGCCTGAAGGAGAAGCCACGTTCCTGGTTGAAGAAGGTGGACTTCGTCCGTGTTAATGCAATGAGTACTGGAAGATATTTGTGCTGAAGGGTTTACTTACGGATATTGACGGAACACTGACTGATGAGAAGCGCAGTCTCTCTACTGCTGCAATAGAGGCAATACGGATTCTGCATAATGCAGGTATTGAGGTTGTGCTTTCATCAGGAAACACCTCCTGTCTTCTTAAGGGACTTTGCAGGCTTATCGGGACAGGAGGAACCTTCATCGGTGAGAATGGAGGAGTATTCAGAATAGGATACGAAGGGGAGTTGCAACTGGCTGGAAACCGGAAAGTTGCCCTTGACGCTCTGAAAAAGGTATCTGAATATTATTCAGCAAAGGGGATCCGGTTGGAGCTTTACTCCCAGGGTGAACGGTATACTGATGTTGCATTTGCCAATACAGTCCCGGTAGAGGAGGTCAGATCCCTTCTTTCAGGATGGCCTGTAACAGTGCTTGACACGAATTTTGCAATTCATGTTCATTCTTCGGGAATAGATAAAGGAAATGCATCTAAACAGGTGGCAAAACAGTTAGGCATCAGCATGGATGAGTTTATAGCAATAGGAGACTCTGAAAATGACATAGGTATGATACGTGGGGCAGGTACCGGATGCTGTGTTGCCAACGCTAGTAAGGATCTAAAAGAGATATCTGATTACTGCGCGAGAGCTCAATATGGGGAAGGGTTCGTTGAGATAGTAAAGATCTACTTCCCTCACATCTTTGAAAGATAGCGATCCACAACGATAAAGTCCTTAATATCCCTTACCGCTTCAAAGGGAATAAGCATACGGTCCCCGTCAAATGAGTATCCTGTTGTATCAAACGATTCATCAGGTTCAAGAACTATATCCGTTATAAGCCCTGTTTCTGTATCTACCATCAGATTTCTAAGTGAACCGATAGCTTTCCCATCATTGGTTACTATCTGTTTTCTGGAAAGGCTGCGGGCCAGCATGGACTTCATATATCAGATTTCGGTTTTTTCAATTAATAAAACTCCCGGTCTGATCTCTTTATTCTGTATTTCGTCCGGGTTTTATTCCAGTCTGACGAAGTGCCTTTTCAACAGACCAGTATCCCCGGTTAAGTTCTTCCTGGAGTATGTGTGTGATCTCCTTCTTTTTTTTTCCTGATTTAAGAAGTTCACTATAGCGGTTACGCAGTATTTCTATCTCTGCATCAGTCCAGTTTCGGCGTACCAGCCCATTACTCACCCCTTCTGGTTTCCGTATTGAGTCTAGCAGAAATCCTTGCTGTAATGCAGAGATTTCATCGATTTTAGAATCAAAAAGGGGTTTTGAGATCTCAAACCCGATTGCACGACGGGAGAGACCAATGGCAGCACGTGCGGTTGAGAATCCTCCGAGAAAGAGATCACAGATAATGTCCCCTTCGTTACTGCTGTATTGAATAATCTTTATCAGGAGAGCAATTGGAAGTTCATTCTTGTTTTTAATCTTTCCGGGTTTGTACTCGCGGTTAATTATCCATACATCTTCCCGATCCTGGTAGTTTAGAGAACCGGCTCTCTCATCCTTCTCTGAAAGGAAGTACCTGCACTCAGTATTAAATGTCTTTTTTCCACCAGGTTTTGTATAATACAGGATATGGTAATGTGATGACACGTACTTGCGACTGGTGAAAACACCAAAATTGTATCTCCATATGATATGGTTGACTTCCTCCAGTGGTGTTGCACGGAAGGCATTGAGAATATGGATGAGGTTAGTATATCCTGAAACAACATATATTGACCCTCCTGGTCGCAGGATTCTGTAAGCCTCCTTTATCCATGCCATACTGAAGGAATCATAATCTTCAGCAGGAATCTCTACATAACCCCCGGTAACAAAAGATTCGTCCCTGTTGTAATGCCTGTGAAGTTTATCTCCTTCTATTCCGTAAGGGGGATCAGTAATAATAAGGTCTATTGAGTTATCTGCAACATTTTTCGAGCCTGAAATACAATCTCCGTTATAATAGGTACCAGTCTCAGTCTTTACAAAATGCATATTTATTAGTTCGTAGGCAGTGTCCTGAAGATATCTGACTGCGTAAGGATTCCAACCGGTTTATTCTCTTCAAAAACTACGAGTCTTCCGATAGATCGTTCTTTAAATTTTCTTATAACTTCATATAGTTGCACTGATGCGTCGGCATATACGACATCCTCCGTCATCACCTTACTTATCTCTGTATCAAGAGACAGGCCGTCTTCAATTGCCTGCATAATGTCTGACATGGTAATGATCCCCCTGAGCAATCCCCCGTCCATCACCGGTGCTCCGTGAATATGATTGGCGTTGAATAGTTTGATCGCTTCATTCATCGAAGCCTTTGTGGATAGCATCTTTATCGGGGTCGACATATAATCACGGATCGGTTTCTTAGGCAATGAGACCATCTCGAGGATTGAGATAATAAGAGAAGAGTCATTCTCATCCTTTCCGAATACTTCTCCTTTGATGAGTAACTTATTGACCGGGGTTGGCCCTATAGTTATGACATCCCCGCTGCTGAAGAGCTTTACACTTCCGATGATTCTTATCTGGGCATGACAGATATCTGCATGTGAGAGCGTTGTAAATATGATCTCCCCTACTTTGACACCCTGTACGATCTCACCCTCACGTGAGATCTTAACCTCATATGCCTCACCTGATCGTTTCAGATTAAGTTCCTTATATGCAAAAGTTGTAGGATGGTAACCACCCTTAGGCCCTGGAATACCATCGACAAGGCCGATGGCTTTTAATGCCTGCATCTGGTTCCTGACAGTCCCGGGATTTCGTAAAATTATCTCTGCAATCTCCTCCCCTTTTATTGGAATAGATTTCCTTTCATACAGACTGATGAGAGTAATTAAGATATCATTCTGAATTGGGGAGAGATCCATATTAAATCACATATAGTTTATCTGACTTATAGATGAGCTTGACGTTTACTTACCTGCTGATATAATGATACTGGTTATATAATAATCGGATTTTTGGCAGGTTCCGGAATGGTATCAAATACTAATGTTGATATACCTGATGATGAAAAATAGTGAGTTTTGAAAAGATCCCAACAGTCCCCACATCTGATGAGGTGCTCGACCGGGCACTAAGAAGAGCTGCTGCAAAGATGCGGGAGAAGAGTAATAAAAAAAAGGCAGATGAAGAGTTCATTCAGGCTGCATTTCTTTCGGTCCATGATAAACTTGTATCAGTAATACAGTCGTTTCCATCACTCTCTGAGGAACCTCCATTCTATCAGGAGATTGTTGAGATTCTCTGGACGACGGATCGGGTTAAAAAGTCACTAGGAGCTGTAGGATGGGCTGCCAGGTGGGCAAAGGATCATAAAGGGGGTTTTGCCAAGGATGTCAGGTACTCGGCTGATAAAGGTGGCATGGCAGCTAGAAAAAAGGCGGTTGCCAGGTTATGTTCGGTTGTCCATCAGATAGAGGATGATCTGCTTTTCCTGAATGAAGTAAGGAATGTACTCAGAAAGCTCCCTGTTATAGAGGATATCTTTACCATTGTCGTGGCAGGTTTTCCAAATGTCGGGAAATCATCATTCATACGACAGGTCTCTTCAGCAGAACCAGAGATCGCATCCTATCCCTTCACTACCAAGGGAGTAATTATCGGTCACAGTTATGTAGGAAGGGAGAAGATTCAACTGATAGATACCCCGGGTCTTCTGGACCGCCCAGGGGTGGATCGGAATCAGATAGAACGGCAGGCACTCTCTGCAATAGTCAATGTTGCCGATGTGATTCTTTTCATCCTTGATCCAAGTGCTCATTGCGGGTACCCGCTTGAGGAACAGATAAATCTCCTGGAAGAAGTAAGGACACTTGTGACTGTTCCTGTAGTGGTTGTGGCGAACAAGGCTGATGTTTTAACCATTCCAGAATACCTCTCTATGTCAACTATTGACGGAACCGGAGTAAAAGAGGTCCTGGCTAAATTACTGACTTTTGATCATGAACCTGGCATGAAGAGTTCCGAATAAACCATAACTTATTTTCCTTATAGGATCTTCCATTTTAGGAGGACAAACAACCCGATTATACTTGCTGTAATGGCAGAGAACATCACTAGCATGAAAGCCCCGGTACTGTGCTGAAATGGAAGATCAACATTCATTCCATAGATACTTGAAACAAGTGTAGGAAGGGCTATTAAAATAGTCATGCTTGTGAGAAGTTTCATCACAAGATTGACATTATTATTGATGATGGATGCGAATGTTCCGGTCATTCCCATAACGATTGATGAATATATATTGGCCATTTCGAGGGCCTGCTTGTTTTCAATCATCATCTCTTCATAGAGATCAAGTTCTTCATCATTCATCTCGAGCTGGTTTGAATAGGATATCTTCTCTATCATCAGTGAGTTGGAACGGAGTGACGTTGTAAAGTATACCAGGCTTTTGTGCATATTAAATAGCCCGAGAAGTTGATCATTGGTTGTATCCTGGTGCAGGTTCATTTCAATCTGATTGCTCATCCTGTTTATCTCTTTTAGATAACGAAGAAACCTGAGGGCAGTACGGTAACATATCTGCAGGGCGAATCTGGTTCTTTTATTTGTATCAAAGTTCCTGACCCATCCGGATAAAAATTCTTCTAGAACATCCACTTCTGTGAGTGTAACTGTAATAATGACATTGCCTGTGAGGATAATGCCTATAGGAAGGGTTATGTATGGTATAACTGCTTCTTCAGGTTCCCGTCTGGGTGATCTAATCAGTATGAGGGTGTTTCCTTCATCCACTTCAAACCTGGCCCTTTCATCAGTATCAAGAGGATCTGTAAAGAATTCGATCCATACTCCGAACTGCTTAACAAGAGATGCAATCTCTTTTTCGGTTGGATTAACAACTTTGATCCAGCACCCGTCTTCAAACGTCTCTACCTGGACAAACCCTTCCGGTGTAGAACGAAATGCTGATATCATGATTACTCTCCAGGATAATTCCTGATCAGTACTGATACCCTGATGCTATAAATAGGGTTAGTAATCTCCAACCCTGAAAAAAAGTTTTTTCAGTTTATATGGTCTCTACCGTGTCTTCTTTTTGTCCATTGTCTGCTGTTTAACCAGATTTCGTATTCTGTCAGCAGTACTTCCTTTAAAGTCTATTAAATCACGTTCATGAACTGTAATCTTATCTGATGACGGGACATCTGTTATCGCATCAGCAAGTACGTGATCAAGTTTTTTTGCTCTCTCCCAGCATTCCAGTGCCTCATCATTTCTTCCAAGTCCCCCTGAAAGGGTTATTGCCTTAAACGCCCAGAGGTCCGGGTTGGATGGATAGATTGCAAGTGCCTGATCATACCGCTCAACCGCCTCCTCGTATTTCCCCTGATATGAGAGCTGATCCGCTTCAAGTGCCAAAGCATCTGCTTTATTGAGAAGAATATCGCGTTTACTTATAAGTTTATTGGTGGAGTTCTCTGACATAACCTGATTCATTCTCATTGGTGTGCTCAATATATATGTATTTCATTAGGGTGTCTGAAGGGGGGGAGAGACGTGTTATTCAAAATCCCCAAATCGCTGTCGTCATATACGATGATGATCTAATAAAACGTAGAGTCCATGGAAAATAAGTATGAGATATCATCCTCACTTCAGTCTCTTTTGGATCATATAGAAGAACAGCTCGGTGTATCTATCTCTCTTCAGCGAAAACAGGATGCACCAAGGAAAGGTCTCCTGATTGATCAATATTCATATTCCGGTTCGCGAAATGTAATAGGATTTTCAAATCAGCAGATCGGAATGCTAAAAGACTTTGTGATTGCTCAAAACGCTATAAAACTACTCCTTAAAGGGATAGCCGCAAAAAACAATGCATATAAAGTACTCTCTTTCGATGCCAGGTCGGCGACAGCGGGAATGGAACAGATATACCTTGATGTTCTAAAAGATGAAAAGACCCGTCACCTGGACTTTTGGATAAAAAAGAAACTGATGTTTTACTTGTATATGCTTTTTCATGAGTCTGTTATTGAACTACCCTGGACTCTTCTCTCAAACCTGGTAGTTGCAAAGATCTGTCCTGTTATGCGTAACGCGCAAGTATACTACCTGATGAAAGAGAGCATGAGGGACATGCATGATCTGGTCTCATTCAAGGATTATATTCCGCGTCGGTATTTTGTTATGCACAATGGAATGTTCTTTGCCAGGGATTTGATATTAGGAGAGGTGATGAGTGAGATGAAACTTAATCCTATGATTAATATTCCGGAACTTAAGAAGTTCAAGAATCTTAATCTAATGGAGATGCTCACACATCGCTGGCAGAAAAACCCATGGTACCAGACAAAACTGGTGGGTGATGCGATGGTAAATATCCTAAAGGAGTTAAAGGTTGCATCTGTCTGCGATCATCCAAGGCCCGAGACCTATTATGAGATCTATCAGGTTGGAGAGGAGATAACAAACCGGTGGGTCAGGCTGATGCAGATTGAGAAATATTACTTCTGGGAGAGCCCGGTACATCAGATGGCAGCCCTGAAAAACCAGGATGAATATGAGAAAGAAGCCAGGATGCAGATATTTGGTGAAGTATAACTGAAATATTTCGGGATTTATCTTGAAGAAGAAAATATTATCTCTGATAAATAGTAGGAGCGGGTATCTTGAGACAGGGAAATTAGTAATAATCGCTACACTTGCCCTGATATCCCTATTTGTATCTGTTTATGTTCTATGGGAGAGTCCCTGGACCGGATTCCGGTTTATCTATGTTTTTGTCCCGCATCTTTATCTCATTCCAATAATTCTCCTGGCTCTTTGGTTTCCAAAATCCGGACTCAGACTTTTAATAACCATCCTTGTACTGGTCTTCTCATTCTGGATATTATCATCTGTGTTTGGGTATCAGTTCAGTATCTCTTTTGTTCTCCTGTATTCCGGACTTGACCTTGCTGCGATAATGGTTCTGTTACTTTATGTCAAGGACAGGAGACTTGTTGAAGCGGTAATAACAGATCTCATCGAGCGTTCTGACCGAAAGAAAAATACAGCAAATTCAAGGTTTGGGGGAGACTTTGATGCTATCATAGAAGCTCTTGCCAGCAAAGATGAACGTGACCGTGAAGAGGCCGCAGATGCATTGTCTGATCTGGCAGATGAGCGTGCAGTGCTCCCCCTTATAAGGTTGCTGGATGATACGAGCCCTTATGTCCGGAGAGCAGCAGCTGATGCTCTGGGGAAAACCGGTTCAAATAAGGCAATTCATCCACTAGTCCGTGCACTTACAGATAATGACAGGTATGTCAGGGAGACTGCATCAGAGGCACTCGGACATCTGGGAGATCCAGTAATTCCCGTCCTCTTAAAGAGTCTTGATGATGAGAACTGGAGGATTCGTATCGGGGCAATAATTGCGATAAGAGTATCTTCAGGGACAATTCCATCATTTGATCCTGTTATCCGGTCTCTTCATGATGAATCCCCATATGTGAGGAGAGAGGCAGTAAAAACCCTCGGAAGAATCGGGGGCGAACATGAGGTGCCATATTTAATTCAGGCCACCAAAGATCAGGATCCCGGTGTAAGGCTCAGGGCAGTGAGGGCTGTTGTGAAAAATGGAAAACCTGAAGATGTAATACCTGTTCTCAAACGCTGCATGCAGGATTCTGATGTTACAGTCCGGATGAGGGCAGGGGAAGAACTTATTAAAATACAGGGTTTACGAGATGTAACTAATATTTCAGAAGCGGTTGAATGATGAAAGAAACTGGTTTAATTAAGGGTTCGATTCTTCTGTTTCTTCTACTTGTTTTTTGTATGGTTCTGATCTCGGGCTGTACGGAAGAAAAACCAGCTCCCGGAACTCATATAGAACGCATAAGTTCTGCCCGTGTGACACAGACTCCTTTAATATCCTATGAGCATTCAAAGAACTATTCGTATGAGGATGCTAATGCGTCAGGATATGGTATAATATCAAAGATAAATTCAGATCTGCTTTTAATTGATGAAATAGTTAATAAAACCGCCGTTACCCTCTCTGAAGATGATTACGGGATAAATGAGAAATCAGTTATTCTTGCTAATAATTTAGGGCTATCTCCATATATTGAAAATATTGTCCTCCTTGATAGTGATCTTATTGTCATCGCTGTAGGATCAGACAAGTATAAGGGTGTGATAGAATCCAACCTTTCAAACCAGGACCATCTTGTAAGAACTGTACAGTTAAAAAAGCCGCAAATGAGTCTGGTTACTCAGACCGTCGAAGGCTTTCCGGCAACACTGATTTGTCGCCCTGTAATCCGGAATTCTACTCTGACTGGTGTAGTCTCTGCTGTGATTAATCCTGAAAAAATCATATCTGAAGCATTTTTGTATGGAGATCCGGATAACCGGTTTGAAAATTTTGTGACACAAACAAATGGACTTATCATATATGATGAGGATCCACTTCAGACCGGAAGGAATACCTTTACTGATTCACTTTACTTAACCGATCCCTCAATTATTAACCTTGCGCGTAATATGAGTTCAGAGCCAAAAGGGAATGGGACTTATAAATTTCATGATATGCCCTCTCCTGAAGTAGTTACAAAGGAGGTATTATGGGATACTGCAGGTATAAACGGAGGTGAATGGAGAGTTGCCGTTGCCCGAATTATTTCTGATGAAGATAAGGATTGATAGAAGAGGCGTATCCTCCTGATGGTCATTTTAAAAATCTCAATGAGATAATGTCTCTCTAATTATACTGTTTTAATCTAAATTATTGTATATTAATCCGGTAAATTCTTGGAATGATTAATTATAATACAAAAGAATGTAGATGTTACGTAACTGTGAATGATACTAGTATATGGCATATTACGGATAGGGTATATTTGACATCCTCTCTCTTCTGTGGTATGTCAATTTCGTAATGCCTGGGTCTATGGCATATCCTTTATCCGGGTGGGGCCGGGTATGGGTACGCGTGAGGATTCACGCGCATTATTGAAAGAGATCAACAGGTAGATGCGCTCCCATCAGATTTACGAAAACGATTATCAATATCGGTATAATTCAGGGTAATGAGGAGATCCGGGATGGTAATTCCTGAAGAAGAACCTATATATAAAGTTCAGGTACGGTATGCACAAGGAGAGATAGATACCAGGGAATATAAGAAATTCCTGGAGTTATATAAGAAAACCCGTTCTTATCATCAGATCTCATCAATAAAGATAATTTTGGGACGGTATGCATCCGGAGAGATTACGTTTAATGAATTTGATGAGATTTTGTCACATCTTTTTTATGATATTATTGAGTATGTCCGGACAGAACCAATCCGGATAATCCAGATGAGGTATGTAAAGGGTGAGATAAATCCCCAGAATTATGCATCCCTTATCAGTACACTTCAAAGTGACATTAATACGAGCGAGGTTACTCCTGTACTTTTTACTCTTTTTATGAGGCTTGCAAAAGGAGAACTGAATCTTACGCAATATGAGGAGATATTTTCGAGTCTGTCTGTTTCTGGGTTCCATGTATCTGATGAGGGATATGAGAGAGAAGATGTAGATGCGTTTTCTCCTCCTAACGAGAATCACGGTTCCTCTATCCCGGTATCTTCTTTAAATTCATCTCTCAAGGCCAGGGCTGCTTCATTGATAAGAGACGATTATTCTGAAGAGATAATGTCAGAGGCTCATCACGAAATGATGGATAGAATACCAGTTATGCCTGTTGCAGATAATTATCTGTCTGGTGCCAGTAAGTCCGTGAATGCAGAAAATATGAGGACTACCGCGGATTTATCTGCGACTTCCAATATCCCTCCTCATCAGCCGTTATTCCTGCAGATAAAAGATCAGATAAAAGCAGGTGATTACAAGGATGCAATCTTAAGGTTGAATGAATTTCTGGTAGGAGATCCGGATAATTCAAAGGCCCTCTTTTTTAAAGGAATCGCCCTCTTTAAACAGGGGTATCCTGATGAAGCACTGTTAAGTTTAGACCATGCCAAAAAAAACTGTTCACATCCGGATGAAGAGAAAGAGATAGATCAGATTTATAGTCTTATCCTTAAAAAAGTCGGGGAAAAGAGATCAGATGAAGTGATGCCGGAACCGCTGGTCTCTAATGAAAAACCTGAAGCAATAGTTCCTCCAGAATGTCAAAAACCCGGTTATGAGGGTAAGTTAAAGCAGATATGTGACCAGGTTCAGAGTTATATAGATAGTGGGGATAATACATCTGCACTGAAGATTCTTGATGGTATAGACATTCTTGTAAAGGAGATCCCATTTGAACAGATAAAGGAGAAGAAGGTGGACGATCTCTATGCGGCAAAGGGCTTTGTACTTTACCAGGTAAAAAAGTATTGTGAGGCAAGAAAATTCTTTAAAGAGTCAATCAGGATAAACCCCAAAAATGAGACCGCAATTCATTATTTAAATGATATCAGGGTAAGAGATTGCAATAAGTATGTAAGACATACCTGAAAATTTGATACCTGATATTCTCCTTGATCGGAATATCAAACATCATCTTTTATATAATATATTGAATAATTGTATCATACAGATATCTGGCTTTTTCAGGGATGTGAGCCATCGGTATCCGGAACGGTGGTATATGTTGAAAGATGAAGAGGACATGCTCGAGCTTCTCGACGATGGTGGGGCTACAGATCAGATCGATGATTTACTCGATGATAAGTTCGAAGATGAACTTGAGTTGGATTTTGATGGAAAGGATGACACTCCTGTACAAGAACCGGCAGATGCAGAGGAGGACGGGGAGCCTCCTCTGGATGAACCGGGTTCTTCAGATACGCCAGCACCGGAGGGGGGCCGGGAGTTTGAGCTGGATCTTAGGATAATAATAATCGCGGTTGTAGCAATTGCAGCGATCATTCTGGCAGGTATTTTTGTAATCATGCCGATGATGTCGTCGTCGCCCCCTGAGGTTACTATTACTCCGAGTCAGCAGGGAGAAGATATTAATCTCTATCTTGTATCAGGTCCGGCGTTAGCACAGAATGAACTTAAGTTTACACTTAATGGTGCAGAGATACCTTCCGATAAACTTGAACTCATTGGTGGGAATACTTGGCCATGGCGACAGGGAACATCCCTTAAGATTGATACCATCGGATATGAAAAACCCGGAAGGTTATCTGTAATATCAACAAAAGGAGGTGGAGAGTACCTTCTATTCTCAACACAGGCAGAGGCTACTCCTACACCAACCCCGACGCCGACTCCGGTCCCAACTCAGGAACCAATAATTGAGCCGGTACCTGTATCGACCGGGTCATCTCCTGTGCCTGTAACAACTCCAATAGAAGTGTTTTCTGGAAATACGCAGGCCGGACAGGGTGGACTTATACAATTCGATGCCCTCCCACAAACCGGCAGGGAACCGCTTGTGGTGCAGTTTGCAGATCAGACAACAATATGCGCACAGAACCGGACATGGCATTTTGGAGACGGACTGACTTCATCAAAAAGATATCCTGAGCATATATTCCCATTCCCTGGCACTTACAATGTAACATTGGATCTGATCCTTTGTGATCCTGAAGAGATAGGAGAGTCTGCACAGAAAGAGATAACAGTGATTCCGATTGAGAGGAAGGATACTCTTCTTTCAGGTCCGGGTTCAGCAGAGGTACTGGCAGGCGGGGCAATGTATTTTTCAGTAAAAGGGCCTGGTATGACAATGAGAATCGGAGGGAAGGACTATATCCTGAATTATGGCGATCAGGTCAGGATTGAATTTAATGAGGGGGGAAAAGGAGCAATAACAGTCACCAGGGGAGCAATACTTCAGTGTAATTTTGAAAATGCAGATGTCTTCGTAAATGATAAAGAACTTGCATCCGGATGGCTGACTAATATCAATATTGACCAGTATGATAAGTTCTCGACAAATGACATTACAATCCGGATTAACATTCGTGATCCTGGTGTAAAAGGGCTGGTAAACGGGGTACCGTCAATAATTGCATCAGGTGGAGATGTAATTACCCTTAATAACTGTGGGATTGACTCTACCGGAAAACTCCTGTTTAATTATCAGGACCAGGCCGGCTTTACATTCAGAGGGGGTATAGTTTCTTTTGATGTAACCCCCCTTTCTTCTTCCTGAACTTATGATATACATTCAGAGTAATAAATGACCCAGAATTCAGTGAAGGGAATTAAATAACTATACCTTTGGGAGGGTAGGTGAAATGCGTAAAGATAAAGCGATGTCTCAGATCCAGACAATACTGGTCATGACAGTGATCATGGTCGTTCTCTTTCTAATGGGTGTGGTCCTGGTGATCTGGAATCCCATTCCTGAAAAAATTCCTCAGGCCACGATAGAGATCGAAGGTGCGGGTGATTCTGTTGTTATGCACCACATTAATGGTGACCAGTTATCTTCAGGTCGTCTGGTGGTTAAGGTAAACGGCGACATTCAGAATAATGAGAATATGAATATTGAGGGAGGAACATGGCCCTGGTCTGTGGGGGAGGCCATGCAGTTCTATTCCCCGTCCCTGAATGCTCCGCGTCTTGTAGAGATTTACTACCTGACTGATAAAGGGGAAAGTATTCTTCTGGATAAAAAAACACTTGAACCGCCGCCGGTAGTATCGGCGACCCCTCTTCCTGTCGAGGTGGAGTTGACTACAACTCCTGCTCCCCAGCCAACGATAATTCCTGTTCAGGTACAGGGTGCGAGTCCTCTTCAGCCGCCGGTAAGTGATTTTACAGCGGAACCGAAGATGGGCGATCCTCCACTTACGATAAGGTTTACTGATATGAGTTATGGAACTGTAGATACTTACCTGTGGAGTTTTGGTGACGGATCCACCTCAACACTCAAGAGTCCTGTTCATACTTACTTTGTTCCGGGGTCATATACAGTAAGTCTCCTTGGTTCAAACGCATATGGTTCCAACAGAAAAACAGTTGAAGATTTTATAGTGATCGGTTCGCCGCCCATGGCAAAATATCTTGCAGAACCTTTAAAAGGTCAGGCTCCTCTTACTGTTCAGTTTACTGATCTCTCGACAGGGAATCCAAAGACCTGGGAATGGTCATTTTCAGACGGTTCAAGATCCCCTGACAAGAATCCGGTACATATCTTCCAGAACGCAGGTATCTATAATGTCACACTCACAGTGACAAACGCGTACGGAACTGATAAATACTCCCAGGATGGAGGAATTACTGTAACTGCCCCGACATTAATGGATGTATATCTTACCGGAAGTACCCAGGGCGGAATCATACCTGATGGTTACATACGCTTCAGGGTGACTGATCCTGTAAGTTCCATGAAAGTGGCAGGCAAGATCTACAAGTTTGAACCAGGGGATATAGTTCAGCTTATAGTAGGATCAGGTTCGTCTGATGGTTCAATTTCAAGTGATAAAAACATGTTTACTGCCTTTAACTTTAACGATGTAACACTTGTATTAAATGGAGAGACCGTCTCAAGGGGGCCAGTCAATAGTTTTAACATCGGTGGGTATGACAGTTATTCTTCTGCATTGAATCTCTCCATACCAAAAGGAGATACCTACGATAAACTCTATGTGAATTCAGAACCTTATCAGTTTGTTGAAAGCCCGAATTTTCTGTTTAATGAAATCGGGCCTGATAGTTCAGGACGGTTCTATTATCAGAAATCAGCACAGAACATGAATTTCCAGGGTGGTATTGCCGAGCTTACCCTGGGATAATCATCTCTCATCAGCAACCTTTCAATCTTTCGTGTCAATATAAATGGGATTATTAATATTATGACAAAATTCCATGTACTTTTTCTTTTAATTATTCTGGTTATGACTGGAATATTCTCTATCTCCGGAGTTACTCTGGCGGATCATGAACTATACAGTACAAAATTCAAGGATGCTTCATCATGGGAGACCAACAGTCAGGCTTCATTCTATCAGGATGCCATAAACGAAAGTTATCACTACAAAATCGAAGGAGGAACCGGTTCATACTCTTCAGTTGAGCTGCCAAGTCCTGTATCCGGTCCATTCTCCCTGGAGTTTGATGTGATGCCTCTCCAAACAGATGAGAAAAGTTCTTTCAGGTTTGGTATTGGAAATGAAGAGATGGATAGTATGAAAGGCCCGTTAATTCTGGCAGAACTCAATAATCAGAATGGTGATAATCTCTTCTCAATTGTTGCAATATCCAAGGAGAACCTCGTATCAAAGACTTATTCAATGCCTGGAAAAGAAAATTATTCCGGTAAAACCGTGAGGTTTAGTGATGGAACCAAATATCATGTAAAATTGATTTGGTATCCTGGTGATAAAAGAGTAAGCATGTCCGTCACAAAACCCGGGGATCAGTCTTTGGTATTTAGTCATTATATATTTGTGTCGGGAAAGATGGAAGAACTCACCCGTCTTTTCATGACTTCAATAGGAGAGGGACAGGGCGGATCAAGAGCTGAAGGTTATATTGATAATATTACTCTGACTGCATTGGATTCAGTTGTGGATAATTCCGACACTTCCGCCCTTGTAACACAGACAGAGGTTCCTGTTCCGACACTGGTTATTGAGAGTAGTGGTACGGAAGTAATAGATGACTCATATATCGAGGTCCAGACCCAGGAGAGAACCAGATTTGCATCTCCCCCTACTTCCACCCCTACACCTACACAAAAGTCAGGTTTCTCTCCGATTATCGGACTCCTGGGAATTTTCGGGATAATTCTTATCTACAGGAAATATAAATGAGGAATGGCGAAAAAGGCTAATTTCGCTTCTTTTTTATATGAAAGAGTCTTGATTGTTCTTCCCGTTCGAGTTCTTCACGGGCTGATGTAATGAACGCAATAGCATCTGAAATTGAAGGGATAACATTATTTTCCAGGGCTTTTACCCGTCTTGTAATCCTGTTAAGTTCAATGAGCAGACGGTTTAATATTACAAGACTTCCAGAATAGGATATAATTGCCTCAACCAGTTGTTCATAAGCGTCGGCGAGGTCATCAATTATAACAGATGTTCCAAGGAGGCCATAACCCCTTTCAGTCAGATCGGTTCTTACGTTTGTCCCGGATATCACAGGGACTCTGACACCAAACAGGTTACTTTGAGTAATTTCTATACCTGTGCGTGACTCAACAGAATATGCGGCTATGGTCAGGTTAAGCATTCCTTCTATCATATATGCTGGAGCCAGAAGGTGCATCACCCTTCTGTAAGTTATGAGAAGGAGATCATACTCTTTCTTTACTTCGGGGGTTCTTCTGGTTATCTCAATGATTAAACCCTCCCGTTTCATCTCCAGTATGTTATAGGCCCTTTTGGCGATCCGGAGCCGGTTTTTGAGGGAAATCAGTTCAGATTTGGTTGGTCTTATGTCTCTTATGTACGGCATTCTGACCTTCTATAGTACCAGGTGTTGTCTTATGAAATCAGGCCTGATATTGAATTGTTTTCCCCTGGCAATAGATCTGAGATTTGCTACCTCGTGACTCTTATGCTCAAGGAAAGAGATGATTGGGAGTACTGAAAAAGGATTCCTCAAGGATAATCCGTCAAGGTGATGAAGCCGTGCCTTGTTTACCGCAAGCATGACTGTATATAATGGTGTTTTTCTCTCCTCCCACCTTCTCCAGATAATATCTGCAGCATCTCCCTCACATAACGATGGATCACACCTTAAATCCCTTATTGCTCTTGTCATATACTCCAGAATATGGGTTCTCTCAATTTCTGCCCTAAACTGTTCCCGCTCGTTAATATGATACAGGCGCTGGAAATACTCGTGATCCAGGTTTCCTCCAGGGATTATGTAAGATTTTATATCTTCAATTCTGCTTCCTGCCCTGAGCCTGAACATGTTTCTGATATTAGTGATATCTATCTCAAACCTGAGTTGTGGGATAAGTATCTGCCCGGACCGGATCCCATATCTGACTTCAAGAAGGAGATTTTTATAGTAGGCCCTGTATAGATCATTTTCCAGTCTGGCAAAGAGCCCTTTTTCGTACTCTTTTCTTATGTAACCAGAGAGAATATGGGAGTAATCCCATTTTTTGAGTGCACCTGGAATATCCTGGATTTTCTGATGTTTAATTAAATTTTCAAGCCTTTCTGTATTTAAAAACCCTGCAGGTATAAGGACTTCCCTGATCTTATCATCAGAAATATGAAATTGTTTTCCCCTGATAATAAGCATTATATTTTCTATATCATATCTTGAAAAATAAAGAGATGCAATCTCTTTGAGTCCCCCAGGTGCTATATCCAGGATCTCCTGATATGTGGATGCAAGGTTTCTTGTAAGTGCTGTCTCTATCAGTAATGGCCCGGATAATCTCCCGGATAACTCGTTAATCTCTTCCTTGTATGTTGTTTCTCCGATAAACCTGATGATCTGAACAAGGTCCATATTAAGCAGGCGGATATACTGATCCGGTGATATGAGCATCTTTTTGCGGACAATAATTCTTGTACAAAAATACCTGTATAAAGCCGGTGTGATAATCTGGTGGTGCAGAGAATATCCCCTCGTGTATTTGAAGTTACTCTGTTATTACTTAATAATTGAAAAGAAGGTATTACTGAATTTTTCTTAATCTCTCAAGTCGTCACTTTCATTGGTGTATTTATTGTAATCTTCCAAAATATTTTTCCATCTTCTCAATGTCTCATTGGTTTCATTTAATCCCTTTTCAATACCTGACAAAACCGGTTCATGAAAAGGATTTGACTTTAATTGATTTACCGATGAAAGATCACGTCTCTTACCTATATCTTTCGTCTCAATATTCTGAATCATTCCATAAGGGATTTCAAGATCAGTGTCAGGATCATAAATTTTACATATATTAGTATCGGGATCCGCTATAATTATCCAGTTGTGGTAATCAGTCGGGTATTGAATTCCGGAAAGACTGTATGATAAGTTATATGCATCTCCATTCCATTCTGTTTTCAGGGTGTTATTTTCAACCGCCGATATTTTATCAAGAGAGTACCCGGTTGGTACGATGTAACGCGCAGAATTATTTTTATCCCCGAGATAGATAATTCCGGTTTCTTTCCTGATCTCTTTTATTATCATCTGCTGGATTACATTGATCACAAATTCTTCTGCAGCGTTTTCACCTTGTCCTGTGATTATCCTGTTGCCTATTACTGTCGGGTTATCTGAGTATATTGCCCCTGTATCATTAAATTCCCTGACAAGTTCTGGACTATTCTTGATTGTTGCGGATTTATTTTTGAGTATTCCGGATTTTGCCAAAATAGCAGGGCTTTCTCCATTAGCTGCAATAATTTTTCCTTCATCGTACCAACTGGCGACCTGTTTGGTAAACGAAGGATCAGATAAAAGATTTGTTATCCCGGCCCCGCTTAATATTACAATTGTTACATCAGATTCAGGAGAGACGGAAGCTAATATATTTTTAAATGAGTTAGAAGTCTGTTCTGCATTCTGAATTCCAAATCCAAACTGACCTGAGACTTCATGTAATTTTTGCAGGGTTAAATCGTCAGTATATCCTGAAGGTATTATAACAAGTACGGATGGCTTATTTTCATTAACATCAGCAAAGGTTGCTGGAATAAGACAGATAATACATATTGATATCAATGAAAGCACTCTTATACAAGGATATTTCTCTACCACGGAATACAGTTTAAACATAATATTTAATATTTTTACTGCATAATTGAAAGTCATTCCGTTTCCCTTTCATCTGTGGAAGTATAAATTTTCCAAAATCTCATTAATAAGTTAACCAAAAAAACATGAATTTATCACAAAGAGCAGACAATATGAAGTACTGGTATTATCCTGTTATTATCCTGTTTTTTATATTCAGTCAGTTATGCCTGGCTGATTACCCACGCTCTATTATTGATACATCAGACAACTTCAGACCGGTTTACTCAGATGATGTCACTGGTAATGTATCACCTGAAAAACCACTTCTTTTAAAAATTGATATACGGGATGATTATACGGCGTTAGTGAAAATATATGCCTGGGATAAAAATGGGACAAACCTGACCCTTTCTGTTTGTCAGGGAGATGATTTTAATAGTGATTCCAGCAAAAAACAGTCAATTACGGGAGAATTCCCCAGTCTGACACTAAAGGATCAATCCGGCAAATGGCTAAGTATATTGCCAGGTAATTATACTGCCATGGTATCCGGTAATGGAGAATCAGGAGAATTAAAGGTAAGGATCTTTTTTGTTTACCTTGTAGAGAATGTAGATAAAGGAAAAATCCTTAATCAAACCTGGTCTTCCAAGGAGATCAATATTCCCGAGGGTTTGGATCGGGTTTTTTTCATAACCGAATCTGTATCCGGGACAGATCTAGATCTCTTTATCCAGAAAGGGACAGATATTCCCGGTAAATTTGAAAATTTCACCTGGGCATCTACCCGATCTGGTTCTTATAACGGACTTTCTGCAGATATCGGAAGCGAAGTTTCTGAATCAATAGTGATTTCTTCTCCAAAACCCGGGAAGTACCTGATGGTTACACGTGCAAGTAGTGAGAACGATTTTTTTTTCACATATTGGATGGGACTTGAAAGAGATCCGGCTTTAGAGGAAAAGATTAATAATACATCACTTGTATCCTGCTATCTTAATGGAAGAGCAGACACCGAAAAATACGCCGGATTGGAGGTTAAATCAGAAGATCACTCGTCACTCTCCTATTAATCTCATCAATTTATTTTAGTAACATTGTTTGGCAACCTTAGTCGTCCCGTATCAGCAGTAAGAACAAAGTTGCCATTATAGTCATAGGCACATAATATTGGATAATACGCACCATATGGTAATTTATCCTTCATAATCCTGAATTCTTTTGTGAGATTTATTGAATCCCCTGGAATAAACCTGCTATTATCTGTCTGATAAATATTAGTGTTTTCATTCCAGGAAATCTCTTTTATATATGGTATTATCTGATCCCCGGGCTTGATAACAACAGGATTTTTACCATATATAATCTGGCCATTATTATCCCTGTTAATTTCGTCCATCTGGAAATTTATCACTCCTGATTTGTCATCCATTACCGTAAGAGTAACATGTCGTGTTTTATTTCCCCGGCATATATCCATAATTCCGGAATAGTATTCTGTCCCGGAAAGATTCTTCAGATATGTATAAGAAAAAATTTCCCTGTTTCCTGTACCTGTATCTTCAATATAGATAATTTTATCATCAGGATTAAGCGTATAAATTCCATTACTATCAGGATAAACAGGGATATCATATAGTTCATAATAGTGGGTAATATTCCAGTCGTTTAACCAGGCGACAGACAGGGAAGCAACCTGTATTCCAGAATCATCGCTAATGCGGTATTTTTCGCCATCGATGTGACTGATAACAGGACGGGATTTATCATTATTTACAAGGATTGAATAATTTTTCAGGAAGTACTCCCAGTTTGTCCTGACCGGCAATAAATCCTGAACTGCCATGACCAGATCGTATGGTTTATGCCTGGGCGTAAAAACTGAAATACCATTGGCACCACTCTGGGATTCGTCATGCCTCTCATATATAACTGCTTCTTCGATCGCGTTTTTAAGCTGGCTGATCGGTTCTTTTTTTTCTGGCAGTCTATTCTCAAGATGTTGGATAAAATCGATGAAATCAACTGTTAACTCCATATCTTTCTCGGTATCATATCCAAACCGGTTCGACTGGTACCATGAATTTCCTATGGCATTGTAATTTTCCTCCTGTTCCATTCTATCTGACAGTGCGAATGCAAGCTCCCCGGCTTTTTCTTCAACATTACCAATTTTGGAGAGATTTATAAGTGACAGGGTTTTAGGTGATCTTAAGTCTGTGCTTTTGTTCATGTAATCATTGATAAATTCTTTGCCAAATTCCTCTGTATCTATTTCAGGATCTCCGGCAAGTCTTTCAAGGGACTTTTTATAATCCCAACCGTCACCCGGAATTGTTTGTTCGGAAAACAAAAGGAGACCTGTATTGTCTTTTACTGCCTGGGCAACTTCATACGATCCCATAAAACAGGCATCCATCGCGATTAGATCCCAATGGATACCGCCCTGTTTTAATGCAGTTTTTACCTCTTTTAGCGTTAGTATGTCATTGTTTTCAGTATTAACACATAATCCTGCGTATGCCTCTCCATGATCCCAGAACAGGAGAATACTTCGTGAATGTGGTTTTAGATCTCCGATATACCGCAAAAAAGACTCCAGTGCTGAACGATCACTCATGTTGGCATCTTTATAACGCTCCTCCCAGTAATTTTCATCTCCGATTACATTATTACGGATATCTTTATTCAGGTCGTCAAGCGAGGATATGGTCATACCGGACCATCCTTTTTTCACTGAACCTCCATATGCAATAACCAGATCTGTGCCCTTTTTAGCCTGAGATAATCCTGAACATATCTCTTTTATAGAATTTGTCCCAAGATTGTATTCTGATTCAAGATCACTTCCTACCATATATACTGCGATAAGTGTTGTATTTTTATAATCAGAGTCTGTTTGAGCAGCCTCTCCTGTATGGAAAACACAAATGGCGATTATGATAATCAGAGAAGAAAAGAGTGATATCTTAAATATTAAAAGAAGATTCATAAAATTTTCCCTTGAAAGATTAAAATATAAACAAAAAAACCAGATAAAGGTTCTATAACCAATCAGATATAATTTCCTATTGAAAAGTAACGAAATCTAATGGGTTGTATCAGTAAATTTTCATCAATTAAGTCTTTATCACAGACTCATCTTTTTTTTCTTCTCTTCTGAATCAGATCAATTATTCCCATTATAATCGGCATCGGCGTAACTCCGATGAGAATTCCCAAAAAAACCCGTAGATTATTAATGTTTGAACTTTTAAGATGGTTTTCGAGGGTAGCTACAAAATCAGTATTTGATGCATTAATGCTGAATTGATACATAGCCTGATTATTTCCATTCACTTTAAATCTGGAGGATTGAGGTACTGAACTTAGGAGTTCATAATCACTGGGAACAGTCATCTGCACAGAAAAATTATCAATTCCGGTGAGATCCTGACTCCCCCCTCCATTGCCATTAAGCAGTGGGATAACGATAGATACCTGAGACGGAGAACGCTGGCTGATCCAGCCCGGAAGGATAAATTCAACTCCAAAATACCTGTGAATTTTTTTTGGTTTTATTATTAGAGTGCCAAATGCAGTATCTTCAGTAGTAGTAAAGACCGACGATTGATTTTCATATATTTCATATGGAACACGATCAGCCATCGAACATTGGACAATTTTATCCGGACTTATTTCTGTTTCATTGTCAGGCATAACCAGAAATGAAATATTAGTCGCCTCTTTGGGTATAATTATCTTACAAGGCGACTGGTTTTCCCAGGGTCCTGTTTCTCCCATTAGTACCTGAAGCGAATTTTTCTCAATATCAGGATTAATACCTATAAAATAATCCGGGGGATGATCATTTAATGTAAACACCCCTATATATCCAAGATCTTTAGGGTAGAATGATGTTGACTGATTAAGGGATATTATTACAAAAACAGCCGATAAAAAAATGACAAGCGGAACAATAATCTTTAATAAACTAACACTTATCAGAGAAGATTTCTTTTCCATTTGTCAATTACGTGATAAGATCTTTTTATTTAAATAAGTTCGGAAATATTTGATATCTGACTGAATGATTTCTTTGTTTTAATCACTGTATGTTTATGATAAATTATTTAATTTTGATCATATTCAATCAAAGGAAAATTGAAAGTGTCAGGTAAGGTTCTTGTAATAAAACTCCTTTGGTAAATAATGAGGGAATAAGTGTACAACCTGTCAGTTATGAATCATATGGTTTTCTCAAACCTTATTAAAAAAGATTAATTTTGGGAGTGTTGGTGGTGTTTCACTTCTTCTTCTATCTTCTCCACACCGTGAATTATCCGATCCAGGAAGGCTAATATTGCGGGCATAACTGCGATTGCTCCGATTAAGGAGAATGCTACGGCAATAATTGTCGTTAACCCGAAGTTACTTATTATCGGGAAGGTTGCGAAGAGTAATGCTGAGAATCCGAAGAAAGTTGCAAGGCCTGAAACAAGAATTGCAGATCCAATTTTTCGGACACTGTTTTTAATAGCCTCTATTGTATCAGGAGTCTTCTCCTTCTCCTCAAGATACCTTTCCATCACGAGGATTGTATACTCTGCAGCAACTCCGATAGTCATGGAACCAAGACATGCAGTCAGCGGGTTGTAATCAATGCCGAAAATGTATAATGCGACACCGTTCCATCCGACGATAGCAATAATTGGTACAATCGGGGTAATAGCATTCACGTTCCTGTATACAGCAATAAGGAATAGTACGACGAAGAGAAATCCAAGATATGTCATCAGTTCTTTACTCTCTGCAATATCTTCGATAAGAGTCGTAAAGAGTTCAAAGGATCCGGTCATACTGGTTTTTATTCCGGGTGGAGGAGACAAAAAAGCTAAATCTCCTTCGATCTGGTTCTTCATCGTTGCCATACCGTCAGTCTCAAGATCTACGGTGGAGATTTGAATGACAGTCTCAGTTTTTCCATACAGATACTGATCCTTATAATTATCAGGAATTTTTTCAATCACCGCGTCAAGTTCGCTCTGTGTCTGAGGCATCGTATTATTGTTATAGAGTAGTATATAATCGATAATACTTGCGGCCCCGGTTATTTTTGATTCGGTGTCTTTTTCAAAATCCGTAAATTTTTTGATCCATTTTATAGAATCGAGAGAGAGGACATCAGAACCGGACACGATGATTGGAACTGTCGTTGTAGACCCGAGAACCCGGGTAACTTTATCCATGTTGACTTTTGCAGGCATATCAGATGGAACAAAGGAGTTCTCATCTGTACTGATAGGAATCATAGGATCAGCCATGATCCCTATCATTGCAATAAACACAACAATGAGCAGAATAGGAACCGGACGTTTCGCTATCCAGACTGCAGTCCTGGAAAGTCCAAGGTCCACTGAATCAGCTAACTTTGATTTTCCATGACCTTTTGCCTTATACTTAATAAGCAAGGCAATCAGGGGTAAGCCAATTAATGAAGTGATATAACAGATTACAACTCCGATGATACAGACAAGGCCAAATCCCTGGATCATCGGTACAGGAGAGACATACATGGCAATAAATCCCATACAGGTTGCCAGCATTGCATACATAACTGCAGGTCCTGTCTTTGTAATAGTGGTTTTTATAGCTTCAGGCAGAGGATGGTCCCTGGCCTCCTCTTCAAGCCGGGAGTGAATCTGGATGGCATAATCTATGCCAAGTCCAAGTAATACCGGGAAAGCAGCTATCACAGTCATACTGATATTTATTCTGCATAATCCCATGAACCCGAAAGTAAAAATCAGTCCCAGTGCAACCATCACTACAGGAAGGAACCTGTGACTGACATAACTGAAGAGAATTCCAAGAACGATGACCATGAGAGCCAGAGCTGCACCAATAAGTATTCCCATCGACTTATTCATCTCAGCCTTCATCTGCTCCTGAAAAGCTGCCTGGCCTGAAAGTTCTATTGAAACACCTGGAGGAATGGTCGTGCTGTCTATGAATGCCTGGATGTTGTTCAGGGCCAGTTTTTTACGATCATCACTAAGGCCTGAATCAAGTGATACCTGTACAAGCGTCATCATCTGTGATGGCACAAGTTTACTAAGAAGGCTATCAGGGATTTTCTGTTCTATCTCTGAAATCTCTTGTGAAGATCCCGGAATAGTCCCATTATTAAGGGTTTTAATTACTGTGGCAGCACTTGTAACCGAATCGACATATTGTAGGTTTAATAATGGTTTTTCAATAGTATCGAGATAATCCAGAACCACGGGACTTGTTACATCATTGCTTTCTATGATTAGTATTACTGATTCTTTCTGAAACGTATCTGTATAATGTTCTAAAAGCACTCCTCTTGGGGACTCAATATCAATATAGGTGGCATTTCCGGTAGCCATGGATAACATGGTCATACCAAATATGGATGCAACAAGTGCAACCAGGACTATCTTTGAGACAAGTCCGGGTCTTTTTACAATTAAATCAGCAATCGGTTCAAATATTGAAACCATTAAAGTTCCTCGATATTATCTGAGTGGTTTTGCTTTACGGTTATTATAAATATAGTATCCTCCTCCTACAATTAAAATCAGTATTATTGCAATTACCATTGGATTACTAAGTAAAGATGATAATCCTTCAGCAGGAGTAACATTAATCTGGACTTTTACCGTATCCGATACCTGGCTCTCATCCAGTGCATCACGGTATTTTATCTCTGAATCAAGACCATAATTCTTTATAGTGGCCCCACTATCCGCAGATATCTCAAAGTCAGCGGTCCCGATCTCATCAGGGTCCAGATCTCCAAGATAAGCCAGATCATCATTACTGGTAAAGGGATCTACAGCACTAATCCTTGCTTCTGCACTGTAAATTGGAACTGATCCGTCGTTACGGTATGAAACTGAAATGACCTTCTTTTGTCCCGGATGTATCTCCGGAACCTGACTTGTTATTGTAAAGTCGACCTTTGAACCGATTGGAATACCAATCTCCTCACCCGGTGTGTCAATAGTCTCGCCATCTGCATTCTTATATGTTACAATAAGGCTTACTGGGTAATTCTGTGATTCTGCATCTCTCGATGCCGATACTTTAAACTTAGCATCAACCGTCTCTCCAGGAGAAAAATTACCAAGATATACATTTCCATCAACAGGAATTATCGGTGATTTGCCACTCTGACTGAGCTTTGCAATAGCATTTTCTCCAGAATCTGTTCCTGTATTCTTTAAGGTCAATGTAACAAAGCCGGTACCTCCTGCACTGATATTGTCAGCTTTTACATCAATCACCTCAAGATTAATGGCGGATTTGACAAAAAGGGGAAGTTCAACATCCATATGTTTATTGACATATCTGTAAACAATACTGTCAGTTCCTTCCTGTTCTGCATTACCAAGGTACGTATAATCAATAACAACCGGAAGAGTATATCCTCCTGCCTTGGCATCGTCCGGAACACGTATTTCAAATGATGCGGGAAGACTCTGCGATCCCTTAATGTCACCTATCATCTGGGGATCAGACTTAATCAGAACCGGACTGTCACCTGAAAAAAGGGATACCTTGACCATCTTGGCGGTACTTGGATTATCATCAGTCTCAACTATTCCTGACCGGACAAATTTGATTTGGTTTAGTCCGTTGTTCTGCACCAGAATCTTGAGTGGGACTGTTTCTCCCGGAGTAAATTCGTTATTACCAACAATACCTACCGTAAGGTTAGGAGATCCTGACATATACTTAGTTCCTGCAAGTACAGGAGTTGATATCAGTGATGTGAGGACTGTAAGGGAGACAAAAAGAAGTAGGAACCTATACAAAAAATTTACCTCAGTTCGCCTGTGCTTTCTCATTTTATCATTACCAGAAAATCCCGTTCGTAATTTTAATAATTTTGGAGAACTTTTCATATGTTTTCACCAATTTTATAAAAGTCAGGAGTTTAATATAAACCGGAGAGGATTGGTTTTTCTCCTGACTCCTCATCTCATTCAGGGTTATAATGCAAAAGGATGTATTTTTACACTAATTGAGTGAGGAATTGGTAGTCGGAATTATTGGATTTTAGAGACGACTCCGATGAGTTTTTCACCGCATGAACAGAGAGTGATTAAATCCGACTCCTGGAGGTTGGATAGCAAGTTCTTCATCTGATCCCGCATCTGTATTTTTATGGATTCAATCTTCTCCTGCCCTTTTTCTGTTATGTTAATATTGATAACCCGCCGGTCATAAGGATCAGGGTGGCGCTCTACAAGTCCCTCTTTGATGAGAGAGTCCACAAGGGTTGTCATGTACGGCTTTGATATGTACAATTTTTTACCTAATGTAGACATGGACAGCATCCTGACAGTATACAGGTGGAACATCAGCCTAAGTTGTGCCTGGTGAATTCCGGTCAATCCTACCTTTTCAACTTTTAATAATTTGTCGTGGTAAAATTCAAGCATCTGCATCAGGAAATCCGATGCCTGATCCTCTATCTTCTCATCCTTCATTCCGTTCTACACTATCTTGTTTAGATTTAATAATTAAATAGTTTTCTTTATGTATCATTTATTAAATAAAAAATTCATTTATTATATCTAAATTAAACTTCGAAATAATGACAATCTCACAATACTATTAATTTTCCAGGAAATACAACAGAATACAGGTAATTAGATGATTACTTCCTTGTCTGTTGCATCTCTGACAAATATCGGGCTTTCACGCCGGTGGAACGAGGATAGTATGCTCGTAGGAAAGCGGGTTTCCGGTGGCATATCAATGGATGTACCTCAGTGTGACGAAATATGCACTCTTCCGGTACTTTTGTGCGTTGCAGATGGAATCGGCGGTTCAATAGCAGGTGACATTGCAAGCCAAAAGGTAATGCGGTGTTTTGCACAGGATCCTGTCCCTGTTAATGAAACCGAAATTAAAGAACGCCTTTTATCTGCAGAAAGTTATTTAAACAGGCTTGTATCAGAAAATCCCCTCTTGAATGGGCTTGGAACGACAATAGCCGGGGCATTATGCGACCGTCAGACCATCGTAATTTTTTCCTGCGGTGATTCACGTGTGTACTTATCACGGAAAGGGCAGGATCTTCCTGTACTTGTTACAAGGGACCATTCTGTTATTCAGGAGATGATAGATTCCGGAAAACTTAATGAGGAAGAGGCACGTTCCCATCCGCTCGGGCATGTTATTACTTCATGCATATCCGGGGGTATTGCAGCCATCCATCCGGACATGCGGGCATATCACATAGAACCTGATGACTGGGACCGCCTGATCATCTGTACCGACGGGGTATGGGATTACGGGGGTGTGGATTTTCTGAAAGCAGCCGTTGGTAGTATTAGTCCCTTTGAAACGGTCTTAAAGATACACACTGTCTGCATGAGTGCAGGAGCTCCGGATAACTTCACTATAATTATTTCGGATATAAAGAGATAACAGGCTCTTTCATAGGGACAACATGGAAGATGGTCTGATCACTTCCTCCTCTTCTTTGTCAATAATATTAACGAGGGCCAGAGTTGTGTTTTCATTTATTCCCGGTCCGTTTTCATCCCTTGTATTCCACGGATCGATCTTTATAACAAGATGATTGCCTTCAGGGTTTATGTCTGCCGGGATCATATATCTTAATGAAAACATGGCTGCAGTTTTTCCTTTCATCGGAAGGAAACCTGCAATAACCGGAATTAACTGGTAGTCACCAAGCCATGCCTCAACCGGTACTAATTCAGGCTTAATATCATCTCCTCCCTGGTTTTTCACCAGAATTTTTGGATTAATCGAACGCCCAGGACGGATGTAAGCAGACTCTGAAGGTAGAATTATCTTCTCAAGCACATAGTCATGAGTATCCTTAGTTATTGTCTGTTCCACCGATTGTGGAGTAGTGAATGAAACATCTGAAGTATTCGAGATATTTTCACTAGCTGTAACTGATAATGAGATTACTGGCAAAATCGTCAGCAATATGAATACATATATTAGACCCATATACCTGACAGTTTTAGTGCTCTTTACAGTCTTTCCTTGTATTGCCATATCTAATGTATAGGTATTCCTGTCTTTTGCTAATAACTTCTTTGATATTATGTATCATATTCTTGATATTTGGATTAATATTAAAAGAACAGGAAAGGCGTTTTACTGTAACAAATATCCGTCAGGAGAGCGACTAATTACACATATGATGGAATATCCGATAAAAAGAACTCACGTAAAAGCTCTTCCTGAGAACATTACCGCCAAGCTCACAGAGCATTTTGGAATAGAGCCGGAAGAAAAAGACGGGAGATGGAGTCTGTCATATGGCGCCCTGGAGATGCTTGAAGTTACCATGGGGGAGAGCAAGAAATCAATTCTGATAAGTACTGTATCAAAGCAGGGTATATCAGATGATGGAATTATCCTTGATACAAATAAACGGTTCAGAAAATACCTTGATGATGTGACGGGTTACTCAACGAAAGAGCGTGTAAAAAAAGCAAAAAGTGTGGAATAATCCACTACTCTATTATTATCGCAGGTTTAAAGGGCAGAGCAGAACCTGCTTTTGTATGACCGGATTTATCTGCAGGAACGACTTCAATCTCAAGATTATAATCCTTTGAGAGGAATGAAGCGGCTTTATTGAATATTTCAAGTTCATCAGGTTTATACCCGGTGATCTTCTCAACCAGTTCAGTAGGTAGTTTATGATATAAAGCTGCACACTGTTTTACTGCATCTGCCGCTTCTTTTCCTCTTGATCTGATCTCTTCTTTTTGCATCACATCCCTGATGACATTCTTCTTGTCAGTGGATTTTGCTATCATGGAAAATATTTCCCATTTCCAGTCAGGGGCAATACACAGGGTTATCTTCCTGGGTTGATCCCTGAGGATTCTCATGATTGAATCGATATCCTCAACAGTCCTGACAAGCAGTTCTTCTGCTATCTCTGAAGGGATATCAATCATTGACTGATCCACAAGAGGCCAGGGTGCGAAAGAGACTAATCCTTCACTCATCTCCTTCCAGAGATCTTCGCAGGTAAACGGGATTACAGGTGCAAGAAGGCGGACCCATACCATGGAGAGTTGTTTAAGGGCATCCCTCCCACCGGTTGATTCCCCTCCGATTCTTCTCCTGTACCATTTCAGATCAGATTCAATCCCGAAAAATGCCTCCTGAAGTGCCTGCCTCGTCTGGAAGTTCTCCATAGCAAGGGTTACGACACTGATATGATCCTGTAGCCTTGAAAGCAACCATCGGTCTGTATCAGTTGCCTGTCCGTCTGCCTTATTCACTTCTCTTATAGTAGCAGCAAACCGTTCTATCTGTTTTTTAGTGGATGAAACAAGGTCATTACGCCAGTCAAAATCCTGCCAGGGCTCCCCTGAACCGATTAAAAACATCCTGACCGTGTCAGATCCAAAGTCATTGATAGCATCCTCAAGGAGGTATACATTTCCCTTGGAAGATGACATCTTCGCCCCGTTAAGGAGTCCCATGCCAAATACAACCATTCCATGAGGCAGTAACTCTTTTGGAAATATTGCGCAGTGATGGAAGAGCTGGAAAGTCAGGTGGTTGGAAATGAGATCTTTTGCAGAGAACCTGAAGTCATAAGGATACCAGTAAAGATACTCTTTTCGCATTCCGTCCAGGCGTTCACGTTCGGGAAGATTGTCTGACTCTTTCCCGAGGAATATGTAATCAAAGACTTCAGGAGTCAGCAGGACCGGATCAATATCCTTGATCCTTGATGCTATTGTGTAATAAGCCATGTATATTGTAGAATCAGAGAGCGGCTCTATAAGCCATTCCGGGTCCCATGGCATTCTGGTTCCAAGTCCTATTCTTCTTGAACATGCCCAGTCCTTGAGCCAGTCTACCGTTCTGAAAAATTCAGCCCTGACCTCCGGTGGTACAAGTTCCATATCCTGCAGGTGCTCTTTTACCTGGGCTTTCCAGTTTGGATCACTATACTCAAGAAACCACTGATCCTGAAGGATCTTTACAAAAACCCTCGAACCACAGCGGCATACAACCGGACGGGTATCAAACTCGTACATTATCACAGAGTCATACTTCTCTTTAAGAAGGGTGGAAACCTCTTCCCTGGCAATCCTCACCGGTTTCCCGCCATATTTTTCGTACATTCTGCCTGTTGAATGTTCGGCAGAGTATACATCCTGTGTTAATGCTTCGAGTTTGGGATCATCCTGATTGATAATATCCGCTTTTTCAACGGCTTCAACAGCCGGAAATTCCCCGTAACCATCCACCTTAATAAGTCCTACCGGTTTTATTGCGGAATAACTTCCCTTTCTCTGCAGATCACGCAGGGCTATGTAATCGTATGGAGCATGAGCTGGAACACTCATCACCAGTCCGGTAGCCATATCAGGATCCACAAAAACTGCAGGGAGAATTGGAATCTCACCACAGAGTGGGTTGGATACCTTTGCATCAACAAGAGATACACCTGATATTGTTCCAACCTCAGTAACCTCATGGTCCTGAAGGGATATCTTCTCCATAGCCTGCCTGGAGAGGATCCACTCTTTCCCGTCAACCATTGCTCTGACGTAAGTAATAGTGGGATTAACCCAGAGATTTGTAACACCGTATACTGTCTCAGGCCTTAGTGTTGCACATGGGATGTATGCCTCACCATATGAAAACATAACAAGGACAAACTTCTGAATTTCAGCCTTATCACCCTCTAGAAGATCATGGTCTCCTACAGGATTCTCACACTGGGGACAGTACCTGACCGGATGTGCTCCTTTGTTTACATGGCCTTCCTGTTGAAGATGCTTCCATTGCCACTCAATAAACTTGCTATAGCGTGGTTCAACGGTGGTAAACCTGCGTGACCAGTCGATTGAAAGCCCGGCCATAGTCATCACCCGCTCGTACTCGTTAGAGAAGTAGTTGACGATATTGAGTGGTTCGGTAAAAGAATCAAGGGTATCTGTCGGCACCCTGTAGAGATCCCTGTATAGTTTTATTGCAGATTCATCCCTGCGGGCAATTCTCTTAGATATTCCAATTACCGGTGCCCCTGTTACATGAAAAGCCATCGGGTACAGAACTTCCTTCCCACGCATACGCCAGAATCTTGCGATTACGTCCGGAACGATATATGTTCTTCCATGACCTACATGCATTGCCCCGCTTGGATAAGGGTATGCAACCGTCAGGTAAAACTTCTCTTTTTCAGACGGGGATGCAATAAAGACCCCATCCCATTTCTTTCTGATAGAGGCCTCAAGTGCCTGCGTCTCTTCTGTCATTGAAATTCCCTCACACTGTTTTAAGTCTGATGGGCTCGCCCTCGTTATACCGTCTGAGCATCTCCTGTGCTATTGTACTATTTTTTGCCAGGTGTATCTCTCCGGAATCATTGACTGTTGCTGTAAAAAGGTACTCCCTTCCTGCAAAAACATCTACTATCTTCCCGGTGTTATCTGCTGATATGATAGAGAGTTGTTTTTTGTCAATTCTAACCTGAAGTCCGTCGCCAAGTGATAATTCTTCTCTCTCACTATCAGGGTGACCAGATGGTTTGGCTTTCTTGGCCAGTTCTGATGAAGGCCGGATATCTATGCCGACTCCGACTTTATTCACTATCGCTGCAATATTTTTTCCTCCTTTTCCTATTGCAGCTGGAACATCCCTGTCATCTATGTACACGATTGCCTTCGTGGCAGAGAGCATATCCACACTTACTTCACCCTCTGTATACCTTCCGATTTCACGCTGAATGTCACGTTCTGTAATTGACCAGGCCGAAGTCTCTTCTTCTTCCTCTTCTTCCTCTTCATCACCGTTCTCTTCAGAAGGCGGTTCTGTATAAGCTCCTGAATCAGGTTCTGTTGAAAGAAAAGTATCTGAAGGTGGAACATACTCCTCTATGATATCAGCCTGTCCTTCTTCCTCCTGATCAATCTGCAAAACTATTGTCTCTGAACCATATCTGAAGATTTCAAAGACCGGCTGGTTGCTGACGATATCAGAAACCGTGGTTACAGGTCGGATCTGCATATCGGCATCAATACCATCGGGGGTCTTCATTGCGAATGAAGTTGAGAATATCTGTTTAATCTCTCCATCCCTGACATATATCATACTCCCGAAGATCTGTGAAAGGACTGAAAAATCAAGCCTGTCTGCAAATCTTTGAAGGGCTTCATGAGGTGAGACTGCATGGATTATTCCGATCATGCCAATACCTGCAAGCCTCATATCAGCAAATACCTCAAAATCTTCGTTCTTTCGAAGTTCATCAAAGATTACGAAATCAGGTCTTACAAGAAGCAGTACATCTGCAGTATTGACCATACTTCCATCAAGCGCGCTATACTGGGTAATCTGGTCTGGAACAAGCATTTCACGTGGTTGCTCCATTGTTTTGATGATACAGCCTGAATCTGACAGGTATGTAGCGATAGCCTGAGCAAGAGTGGTTTTACCGCACCCGGGTGGACCTGTAATAAGGATCCCTGGCTTTTCTCCCTTAAGCAGTTCTTTTATCTGTTCGAACTGGGAGTAATCAGATAGAGCGAGATCTACAATAGGGCGTACAGCAGTGATTTCCATCCCGTCTGAAAACGGACGACGTGTTATGCAGATACGCATTGAACCTATCTGGATAACAGTAACACCGCGTTTTTCCATCTCAATAAACCCGTCAGGATCACGTTTGGCCCTCTCAAGGAGTTCCTGGGCTATGATCCTGAGTTCATATTCTGTACAGAGTTGTTCTCTGACGATAAATGTCTCAGTCTTCTGAATAGTACCCTTTCTTGCAATAGGTTTTGCACGTTCTTTCAGGTATATAGCAATAGTATGCTCATCAAAGAACTGATCAATAGCAAGCGGGGTAAAATCTTCTATCTGTGGTTTCAGATATATTACATCCAGCCCTTTTGCTTTAGCAACCTCCGACTGGACTACATCTGATGTGATAAACCTAGCATCATTTTCAATTGCAACTCTTCGGATTATTGAATCGATCTCTCCTCCGCTAGCAAGTTTGACCTGTTCAAGCGTTGGTCTTTCCCCGGCAAATTGTATTGTTATTGTGCCTTGTTCAGCAAGTTTGCAGAGCTCCTGCAGTTCAGTAAGCCCCGAGAAGCCAATCTCCCGCCCTTGGTTAGCCTGTGCCTCCAGTTCGGCAATTACCGCCTCAGGTATTATTATTTGGGCTCCGGTATATTCTCCAGTATTTATTAGATTGGTGATGCGTCCATCTATTACGACGCTCGTATCAGGAACCAGTTTCAAATATTTTCACCGGGTTATAATTGGTCACTCATTGCTTTTATTATATACCTTATCCGGGTCAAAAACGCGCTCTCTCCGTTTACTACAACGTTTATAGTCCAAAAACATGACAAACCATGGCAGTGTTAGTAATTGAATACAGCTCCTGCCCGGGTAAGGTAGATGAATTTGATGAGGTATGGAAATGCAGTACCGGAGGGAATATTTACATTCGCCAAATAGGGGATACAGTGTATTGGTATGGTGAATCACCAGATGAAGTTTCGCAAGGATTAAACCGTTGGGCACATTTCGGGTATGGTACAATTGATGGGACAAAAGGTAAATTAAATCTGGCAAACGTCCCGAAAGGAAGGGATATGTGGAAAGAAACATATCTAATCCTTAATGTTGATTCAGACACAAAATGTCAAAAGTATCTGATACGGCAGGAATTTTTGGTTGTCCTGTTCTGACTAAAACTACCTGAGAAATTAGTGATGTATGTGGAATAGCTGAAGATAAATTCCCTGAAATCCGGTCTGAATCTATCAGCCGACAATCAACCCTGAAATAATAGTAATAATATCCCCTAATACCAGGGCAGTTAATAATCCTGCCGTAATCGGTATCAGGAAAGGAACCCCGTAACTAATCCAGACATAACCAGCCTTTCGGTAAAGTGCCAGTTCTTTCTGATATAGATGGGGTTCTTCTTTTAAGGATTTCGTGTAAACCCTTCTTCCTCCTGACAGCATATCCCTGATTGCGGCTCCCACCCCGATAAATCTCCTGGAAAACCGGCCGTCAGTCTCATTAAACTCTTCCATGACTATACCGTAATACTCCTCAATTTTGGATCCGGGTACTGGAAAACCAAGGAAAAGATATGGCACAGGGGCCTTGTTGCCCTTGATAACATTCATGAAAAAAAACCCTATTGGAAGAACGAGGTTAAGTATAACCGAATTTACAAGAACACTGAATGGGAAGAAGACATACGGGGGATAGCCAAGATAAGGATAACCTGAAAGTGGCATTACCGGAAAACATGGAATAAGTATGGTAATTAATATGAGGGCTTTTGTATCGGCCATCCCCATCAGGTTAAACCGTGTGAAAAGGTAAAATGCAATTGAAAAAAACAGGATAAGAGTTATTAGCGGTACTAAATATAAAAGATCGCCTGCTAAAAATACAGAATACCAGAACCACAAAATCATCGGAATACCTATTGCAATGGCCGGATACCACATCACTACGGGAACCGCCCGTTCCCGGATATCTTCTCTGCAACCGTAAATCAGGGTTATAATCAGTACGACTGCATTTATTGCAAGAGGAATCATCACAGGTGGGATTATTAGTGGTTGCATTTTATCATCTCTTTATATTATACTCATTTCTGATAATCTGGCCGGGAGGTACTCATTCGTTACAAAATCCAGGCCTCTCGCAGCAAAAGCCTGCTGTTCAGACTTTAGGTTAAGTTCAAGCTGAAGTTCTATCTGGTTCTTCCAGTAATCGCCTTCAAACCTTGGATCAGAAAGTTCTGCTTTTAATGCGGCTATATCCTGCTCTGTAAGATGATCTGACGGAAGATCATAGTCCCTGATATCTGATGGCTGGACTCCTATAAATCTTGCAGACGGAGTTACCAGTATCTCTGATATGTGTGCACTTTTTATTGACCCGTAGGCAACACTGGCAAAGATCCTGTATGACCATGGATCACCATCGGTGAATACTGTAACAGGAAGTTTAAACTCTGAGGCAAGCCGGTTTAGTACTCGTCGTGTGGATCTGGCGGGCTGACCCTTCAGGTGAACAAGGATTGCCTGATACTTCTCATCAAATCCGTTCTCGATAAGCCTTGCGTACATGCCTCCTGTCTCTATTGCTATCACCATCCTAGCATCATGCTCAAGAAAATCGAGTGAATCCACGTTTGTTGGTATCTGGTATCCTGCCTCACCAACATCATCCTGACAATGGATAGCCTTGGGCCCTCTCCTTGTATCTTCCTGGAGTTTTAAAGGGCCGAAGATACTGGCTCCATCTTCTTCAGGCCTTAAATTGAAATTTTCCCTCTCAACATCTGTAAGAATCTCAAGATCCTCAATCAGAAGGTTTGAATCATTCTGAGCTGCAAACTTGGCCCTTTTCCATCCTTCAGAGATGTAATAGAGTTCTCTTAATGTAGATGAACGGTTATCTCTAATCTGGTGTTTTAAAAACCATATTACATATGCCATCTTGAGTATGTGCAGGGCACTCTTCTCTGAAGCAGCCTCCCTGAAGCGTTCACGATCACCATACTTCCAGACCTGGCTCTCTTCATCATATGCCAGGTTCTTCTTGGTTCTGGTTGGCATCGTGATAGATGGCAGTTCTCCTGCACTTATCTGGTCAAACCAGTGACGTGGAATCTTAAGCAACCGCCTCAAGGCTTCGTCTTTTACGGCTTTCTTATGAATGGTCAAGATCCACCACCACTTTCTTCTTCTCGTCGATTCCTCTTACATCTATCATTCCGTGGCCTGAACCAGGATAACTGCACTTCCATTCCTCTCCTCCTTTTAGGGAGATTTGCCAGACTCCTGAGTGATCATTTCCGATATCTTCAATAAAAAAGGGTTTTGGTTCCGTTTTATGTATGTCATCAGAAGATATTATGTAAAGTGTAAGATCAACTGCATGCGAAGTATAATTCCTGATCGTAATTGAAACCATGCCGTTTTCTGTCTTTTTTTTAGCAACAAGTTTTCGCATAATCCGCCCTTCAATCGGGGAGACATCGGGAACCGGTTCTTCTATGGTCTCTGCCACCTTTGCAGCTATCTCAGGTATGATTGCACAGATTGCAAGTGCTCGTTCCTCGATAACCCTCGTTTTATCACGTCTTGAGAGGAATGTTTTAAGATCCCGTCCGAGCTCCTGCAGAGCAAGTGTAATCTCCCGCTGGATTTCTGGAATGGAAGCGATGGCATCCTTGCTTTCACTGGTGAACGGGACATTTGTTGATGCAATATGAATCAGAATCAGGACCGGACCGGTGGGAAGCCCGGACTGGCTGATCCCGTAAGATCTCCAGT